>Ga0206131_10003616_pt1 | contig 17621 bp, 13 predicted proteins | sample Helgoland_Spring_FD_148636 | JGI IMG/M metagenome (GOLD analysis project Ga0206131, IMG submission 148636) | Pelagic subsurface seawater microbial communities from Kabeltonne, Helgoland, North Sea - Helgoland_Spring_Bloom_20160517_1 | ecosystem: Environmental > Aquatic > Marine > Epipelagic ...
CCCTTACATGGGATTTCACAGGACAGACTGGCGAGGTAGAATGGATTACCGTGGTTGTATTCTTTGAGTTTGTAGTTGATCTACCTGGAGATGGAAGCACGTATTATTATGATGATATTGAGGTAGCAACTCCAGCGGAAGAATTATTGGAATTACCAGTAGACTTTGAGAGTGCTACGATTGATTATAATGTGATAGGTTTTGAAGGAGCTGAATCTGCTGTAGTAGCAAATCCAGATGCATCCGGAGAAAATACGAGTGACACGGTAGTTGAAACTACCAAGACTGAAGGTTCAGCATTCTTTGCTGGAACTGCAATGACTTTAGATGTAGCGATTGATTTTTCAGAATCGGAATCTATATCGATAAAGACTTGGTCACCAAAGGCGGATATTCCAGTTCGATTAAAACTAGAAGGCTCAGCTGGTGAGGTATTAGAATTAGACGTAAATACCACCGTTGAGAGTCAGTGGGAGACCCTTACATGGGATTTCACAGGACAGACTGGCGAGGTAGAATGGATTACCGTGGTTGTATTCTTTGAGTTTGTAGTTGATCTACCTGGAGATGGAAGCACGTATTATTATGATGATATTGAGGTAGCTGATGCTCCATTGAGTATCGATGATAATTTCATGTCTACGGTGGTTTCGTATCCAAATCCAGTTAAAACAAATTGGAATGTAAAAGCAGAACATACCATCACGGACATCGTTATTTATAATTTATTTGGTCAAAGAATTTTATCAATTACCCCAAATATGTCTGATGCTTCATTAAATATGTCTGAATATAAATCGGGTATGTATTTAGCGCATGTAATTTCGGATGAAGGAACTAAAATTATAAAAGTTTTAAAACAATAAAATAAGAAAACAGTAATATCTAAATTTAGTATATTGCTAATTATTAATTTAAATATAAAAAAATGAATAAAAATTATTTAACAATCGCTTTAGTATTTTGCATGACCTTTGTTGGTTTCTCTCAAAATACAGTTACCGTAGATGCCTCTGCTACACAATTAGGTTACGCAAATGTATTTGAAACAGAATCCAATGGAGGAGATTTTGCTTTCGGAGAATCTTGGGGTGTTCCAGATTTAAAAACTGTTTTAGATCCCGCAAACAATACCATCACCATCCAACCAAACTTTAACACCTATGGAGATGGAACCGATACATTTTGGGTAGATCAGGCTACTACGAATGGAAATAAAATGTTTGAAGGGAATACCTATGTAGAAGACAATACTTTAGTAGGAAATGAACTTACTTTCACTGGGACTGTAACTACCAATACCCTAGCAGGAAATGGACAGCTTTTATTTAGTGTAAACAACGGACCTCTGGAAGGAGGACATCAAGCTATTCCAGCTCAATTTGGAGGAGCTTTTACTACGACAGCACTTATTGAAGATGCTGTTCTTGTAACAGACGAAAGTTCTGATCCTGACGAAAATGATGCTTGTGAACCCCTTACCAATGGCTCAGATTTAGCTGGAAAAGTGGCTGTAGTTAGAAGAGGAGCTTGTGAATTTGGATTTAAAGCACTACAAGCTCAAAATGAAGGAGCTGTTGCTGTAATTGTTGTAAACAACGTAGAAGGTCCACCGATTATTATGGCTGGTGGTGCTGATGGTGAATCAGTGACTATTCCTGTATTGATGGTTAGTGATGTTGTAGGTGAGGCTATTATTGGAGAATTGACTAATGGAGTCAATACAACAATGGTTTTATCTGATTATACGACAAAAGCTTTTATAAAAGTATTCAATTCGGATTATTCAGTTTTAAAAGATGAGTATGTAGATTTAGGTCCCGATGGCACTGATTTTTCTGTTACTTATGATAATGTTGAAGATGCAGATGCAGTTGTTCAATATGGTTTTCAAGTATTTGGTTTAAATGGAAACCCTCTAAATGAAGTAGCATTGGGTAGTGTTGTTGTAACAAGTGATGTTTTGAGTATTAATGATGTTGAGATCATCAATGCTTCTATTTATCCTAATCCAACTTCAAACAATATTAATATTCAGTCTGAAGAACAAATAACGAATGTTGCAATTTATAATATTCTTGGTCAAACTGTAAGAAGTTTGACACCAGATGCAACTAATTTTTCAGTAGAAACCTCTGATTTAGAGGCAGGTACTTATTTTGCAGTATTATCAACTGAAAATGCAAGCAAAACAGTAAAATTTATTAAAAAATAAAAATATTTTAGTTTTTATTTAAAAAAACGAGGTGACTTGTCTGATTTTTTAACAGATGAGTTACCTTTTTTAAATACAGATCTTTAAACAGATAATAATAATAATATGGCTATTATATCCTTTATTGCTTTTACTTTTTTGGTAGCGGGTATATCCTATTTTGTAACAAGAAAAACTAACGAAGAAACCTCTGATGGCTATTTTTTAGGTGGAAGAAGCTTATCGGCAGGTGTTATAGCTGGATCATTACTATTGACAAATCTTTCTACGGAACAAATAGTAGGTTTAAATGGATCCGCATACGAAAATGGTTTATCAGTTATGGTTTGGGAGACATTAGCAGCTATTGCTATGGTTCTAACAGCCATCTTTTTATTACCTCGCTATTTAAAAGGTGGGCTTACAACTATTCCTGGTTTTTTAGCCAATCGTTTTGATTTAATCACTAAAACGTTAACTTCAATATTATTTTTATCTGGATATGCGGTAGTTCTTTTGCCGGTTATACTATATTCAGGATCCTTGGCAATTAGTGGTATGTTTAACGTTCCAGAATTATTAGGAGTATCACACACCAAATCAATTTGGATTTGTATATGGGGAATAGGTATTATAGGCTCAATCTATGCTGTATTTGGAGGTTTAAAAGCCGTAGCGGTGTCAGACTCTATCAATGCTATTGGTTTGTTAATAGGTGGCCTTTTAATTCCTTTTTTAGGTTTAATTATGATTGGAGATGGGAGTTTATTGAACGGTATTTCAATTTTAACTTCTGAACACCCAGAAAAATTTAAATCAATGGGAGGCCCTACCGACCCTGTGCCATTTTATACAATATTCACTGGAATGATGCTGGTACAATTATTTTATTGGGGAACCAATCAACAAATAATTCAAAGAGCGCTTGGAGCTAAAAATCTAAAGGAAGGTCAAAAGGGATTGCTATTAGCTTCGTTTATCAAAATATTGGGACCTGTAATAGTTGTTTTACCTGGAATTATTGCCTTTCATTTATTTAAAGGTAATTTAGAAACACCTGATAGTGCTTATCCAGCACTAGTTAAAGAAGTTTTGACTAACGAGGCGCTTATAGGCTTTTTTGCTGCGGTGATTTTTGGCGCTATATTGAGTTCTTTTAATAGTGTATTAAATAGTTCTGTAACCTTATTTGGTATTGATGTTTATAAACAACATCTTAATAAAAACGCTAACGAAAATACCATTGTTAAATACGGTAAAATATTTGGAGTTTTATTAGCAATTTCGTCAATGTTAATAGCTCCACAAATTGCTAACGCAGGTAGTTTGTTTGCCTATTTGCAAGAAATTAATGGCATTTACAGCATCCCTATTTTAACGATTATCGTAGTAGGTTATACAACAAAAAGAGTGCCAGCTATTGCAGCAAAAATTGCGCTATTTTCAGGATGTTTATTATACATATTAAGCCAATTTTTCATGCAACCATATTTTACAAATAAAGCTTTGGAAAATGCAAAAAATGCTGGAATATCAAATCAAGAATCTCTAAATTTAATAGAGGCTCAAGCTTATCCACATTTTTTAGATATTATGGCAATTTTATTTTTAGTTAACGTGCTAATAATGTTGTTGATTGGAAAGTTGAGTCCTAGAAAAGACAACTTTGTTCAAAAATATACTAAACAGGTCGATATAACGCCTTGGAAATATGTTAAATTTTCTGGTATTATTGTCTGTTTGACGGTAATACTAACTTACATTTACTTTAAATAATAAATATATTAAACAGATGTTTCTATTTTAAAATATATTTAAAAAACGGACAACCATGAATAGTATAAAAAAAATAGGTGTTTTAACAAGTGGGGGTGATGCTCCAGGAATGAATGCCGCTATAAGAGCCGTAGTTAGAGCTTGTGTATATAATAAATTAGATTGTGTAGGAATTTATAGAGGATACCAAGGTCTTATTGAAGGAGAGTTTAAAAAAATGAATGCTCGTTCTGTAAAAAATATAATTAATAGAGGAGGAACCATTCTTAAATCTGCAAGATCTAAAGATTTCTTTGCAAAAGAGGGTAGACAAATTGCATATGACAAATTAAAATTAGAAGGCATAGATGCGCTTATAACTATAGGTGGCGATGGTACTTTTACAGGTGCTTCTGTTTTTAGTGAAGAATATAATATTCCTATTGTTGGCATACCTGGCACAATAGATAACGACATTAATGGAACTGACTATACCATTGGTTATGACACTGCGTTAAATACGGTGGTTGAGGCCATTGATAAAATTAGAGATACTGCAAATTCTCATAATCGATTGTTTTTAATTGAAGTTATGGGTCGTGATGCCGGTGATATTGCTTTAAATGCTGGAATAGGTGCTGGAGCTGAGGAAATTTTAATTCCTGAACAGGATATGGGACGTGATCGATTAATCGAGTCTTTAAAAAGGAGTAAAAATTCAGGTAAAACGTCTAGTATTATAGTAGTTTCTGAGGGAGATCAAATTGGAAAAAATATATTTAAATTAGCAAGTTATATTGAAGATAAACTAACTAGCTACGAGGTTAGGGTAACTGTGTTAGGACACATTCAAAGAGGTGGTAGCCCTAGTTGTTATGATCGTGTATTAGCAAGTAGATTAGGTATTGGAGCTGTAGATGCATTATTAGAAAATAAAAAAAATATGATGGTAGGAATTCGCCATAATAAATTAATCTATGTACCATTCATAGAAACATTAAAAACCACAAATAAATTAGATTTAGAATTAATAAGAGTCGCTGACATAACATCGATATAAAATTAGATATGAAAACAAAAATTGGAATTAACGGCTTTGGCCGAATAGGTAGATTAGCATTTAGAATCGCTGCACAAAATAACAATGTAGAAGTTGTTGCCATAAATGATCTGCTGGATGTAGATCATTTAGCATATTTGTTAAAATATGATTCTGTTCATGGAAAATATGCTGGTACCGTAGAAGTAATTAATGGAAAACTAGTGGTAGATGGAAAACATATTCGTATCACTGCAGAGAAAAACCCTGGAGATCTTAAATGGGATTCTATTGATGCAAAAGTTGTTTTGGATTGTACAGGAATTTTTACCACTTTAAATACAGCTGACGCTCATTTAAGAGCTGGCGCAAAAAAAGTAGTAATTTCAGCACCCTCAAAAGATGCTCCGATGTTTGTTATGGGTGTGAATCATAAAGAGGTAAAAAGTACTGATAATATTGTTTCTAACGCATCCTGTACGACTAATTGCTTAGCACCACTAGCTAAAATTATTGATGATGAGTATGGAATTATTGAAGGATTAATGACAACAGTTCATGCAGCTACTGCAACTCAATTAACTGTTGATGGTCCTTCAAGAAAAGACTATAGAGGAGGTCGTAGTTCATTAAACAACATAATTCCAGCTTCTACGGGTGCCGCAGTAGCTGTAGGAAAAGTGATTCCTAAGTTAAACGGTAAATTAACAGGAATGGCATTGCGTGTTCCTACGGTAGATGTTTCTGTTGTTGATTTGACAGTTCGTACCTCAAAGGATACCAGTTATGAGGAAATAATGGAATTATTTAAAAATGCAGCTAAAGGATCTTATAAGGGTATCGTTAATTATACGGAGGAAGCCGTTGTTTCTCAAGATTTTGTAAGCGACTCTCACACTTGTACTTTTGATGCTGGTGCCGGTATTGCTCTTAATAAAAATTTCTTTAAGTTAGTGGCTTGGTACGATAATGAGTATGGTTATTCCTCTAAGTTAATAGATTTAGCAGCTCATATTTCAAAACTTTAAAAATGATATTAATTACGGATGGTGGCTCTACAAAATGTGATTGGATTTTATTAGACCAAAAAGGTGATGTAATATTAAAAACAAGAACTAAAGGGTTAAATCCTGCAGTAGTTCCTGTTGAAAATATAAGAGAGCGCATACTAGCTAATCAAGATTTACTTCCTTTCGTAACTAAGATTACTGTGGTCGATTTTTTTGGGGCTGGTTGTGGAACCAAAACTCCTATTAGGTTACTAACCAGAATACTTTCAGAAATATTTCCATTAGCAACAGTTTCAGTGAATGAAGATATGGTAGCTGCGGTCTATGCCGCTACTACGAAACCTGGTATTGTATGTATTCTTGGGACGGGCTCCAATAGTTGCTTTTTTGATGGAACTCATATACATAACGGTATAGAGTCTTTAGGGTACTCCTTAATGGATGAAGCAAGTGGAAACTATTTTGGTAAGCGATTGATAAGAGATTACTTTTATAAAAAAATGCCTTCACAATTGGCACTAGAATTTGAAAATAAATTTAACTTAGACCCTGACGAAATAAAAAATCACTTGTACAAAAGACATAATCCAAATATGTATTTAGCCTCATTTGCAGAGTTTATTTTTACATCTAAAGAGGTAAATGGTTATTTTTACAAATTAATAACCGAAGGAATGTTAAAATTTATTGAATATCGTATACTGTGTTTTAAAGAGTCTCAAAATGTACCTATTCATTTCATTGGCTCCATAGCTCATTTTTCAGAGGATATCATTAAAGATTGTATGAAACCCTACAATTTAGAGCTAGGAAATATTATAAGACGCCCCATTGATGGTTTAATTGATTATTACCGGCAAAACAAACTAAGTTAAATGAAATTTAAATCTGTCAACCCTACTAATACGGAAGCTTGGAAAAAGTTAAAAGCTCATTTCGCTGAGATCAAGGATGTCCATATGATGGATTTTTTTTATCAAGAACCTGATAGAAATGAACAATATAAAATTAAATGGGATGAAATTCAATTCGATTATTCCAAGAATAGAATAAATCGAAAAACGTTAGAATTACTAAACGAATTAGCAAATGAAGTTGGGCTAAAACAAGCTATTCAACTTCAATTGGAGGGTTATAATATTAATTTAACTGAGGACAGAGCAGTTCTTCATACTGCTTTACGAGATTTTGATCAGATGAAGCCCGAAGTAAAAAAATCACTTCAAAAAATGAAAGCCTTTTCTAATTCTGTTATAAAAGGTAAGTGGAAAGGGTTTAGCAATAAAGCTATCACTGATGTCGTAAATATTGGAATTGGTGGCAGTGATCTAGGTCCAAAAATGGTAGTTAACGCTTTACAATATTATAGCAACCACTTAAAGGTACACTTTGTTTCTAATGTTGATGGTGATCACGTTGCTGAGATATTAAAAAGTTTAAATAGAGAAACTACTCTTTTTGTAATTGTTTCAAAAACCTTTACTACTCAAGAGACCCTAGCTAACGCAACAACAATTAAAAATTGGTTCTTAAAAGATGCCAGTCAATTAGACATTGAAAAACATTTTGTTGCGGTTTCTTCTAATATTGAAAATGCTGTAAATTACGGAATTACCGAGGATAATATTTTCCCAATGTGGGATTGGGTAGGAGGTAGATTCTCTTTATGGAGTTCTGTAGGTTTATCAATTTGTTGTGCTGTTGGTTACTCAAATTTTGAAGATTTATTAAAAGGTGCCCACGAAATGGATCTTCATTTTAAAGATGAAGAATTTACTAACAACATTCCTGTATTAATGGGTTTAATTTCGATTTGGTACAATAACTTCTATAATTGTGAAACGGAGGCAGTAATTCCTTACAATCAATATTTAGAAAAATTTGTTCCATACCTTCAGCAAGCTGTTATGGAAAGTAATGGTAAAGAAATTGATAGAAATGGAATCCCTGTAAATTACCAGACTGGAGCAATTGTTTGGGGTAATGTAGGTACTAATTCTCAACATGCTTTTTTTCAATTATTACATCAAGGCACTAAAACGATACCTATAGATTTCATTGGCTTTAAAGAACCGCTTCATGGCAACCAGTACCAGCATAAATTATTAATGGCTAATTTTTATGGTCAGTCAGAATCTTTATTGAAAGGAACTTACCAACAAAATATAAGTAATATTTATAGAACTTTTAAGGGAAACAAACCATCAAATTCTCTACTTATAAATCAGTTAACACCTAAAAACCTCGGGAGTTTAATTGCACTTTATGAACACAAGCTTTTTGTTCAAGGTGTAATTTGGAATATATTTAGTTACGATCAGTGGGGAGTTGAATTAGGAAAAAAAAATGCCAATAAAATATTAAATTCTTAATCGTATCCTAATAGCTTCAATACCAAGTTATTCCAGTTTATGAAATAACAATAAATTTATAAAATATATTAATCGATTTTTTTGCAAAATTCGTTACTAGTTTTAAATTCGTAATTATATATTTAATAAAAAAAACCGTGAAAAATCCATTTTTTATTATAATTACAGTTTTACTATTTTTTTCTTCATGCAAAAGTAAAATAGAAGCTATTTCCGTTGCTAGTTGTGAATTTTGTGAAGATGCTATCATAAGGTTTTATGGAGAACCTTCTTCAGACGGCTGTGGCTGGGTTGTGAAAGCTTCTGAAACCATATATATGCCTAAGAATTTACTTCCTGAATTTTATACGGATAGTCTAAAAGTTAGAATTAAATATAAAGTATTAGAAAGAGTTAATTGCGGATTACTTAAAGATGCACATCTTTCTATTTTTATTGAAGAAATTTACACGATGTATCATTAAACTCATGTAAACGAAAAAACCTTCTTAATTCTGAGAAGGTTTTTTTATTTTTTTTACCAATATCTTTACTTTACAATTAGTTGTTTAACTGCTTTAGTTTGTTCTCCTTGAATGATTACAAAATAATTTGCTTCAGATAGCCCTGAAATATTAATTAATTGTTCAATTTGCATACCTTCTAAATCAATTAATCTAATTAACTTTCCTGTCATATCATAGATAGAAATAGTCTCTAAATCTAGGTTCTGAGGGTTGCCTAATCTTACTATTTCACTTGCGGGATTTGGGTATAGTAATAGACTTGATAAGATTGAATTATCTGCTAATTCTAGATTGTTATCAATTGTAATTTCAAAAGGGCAAGTAATTATAGTTCCATCATTCAAGAGTGCATTGACTGTAATTACGTGTACACCTACCGGTAATTCGGTTCCAGCTGGAGGACTTTGAGAAGTTGCAGCTGGTGTGACATTACAAATATCTGTGGTAAGAATTAATTCTTCACGATAGTCTAAAAGAACATAAGTGGTTCCGTCTGGAATACTAACGGTAATATCTTGAGGGCACGTAGTCACTATTGTTGATCCATCTAAAACCTCTACGTATCCCACACAAGTACTAGTAAGTCCATCATTGTCTGTTACCGTTAAAGTTACATTATTAGTCAGGCCTACATCTTCGCAATCAAAAGTATCAATATCAATAGACATTTCAACAATTTCTTCATTATCAAAACTTCCTCCATCAATATCTTCAAAAGTAATAGAAGCTTCTCCGTTAGAATCTAATTGAACCACATATGTCGATTTACAAACCGCAACAGGTGGGTTGTCTATTTCCTCTTCATCTAAACAACTTCCAGCATTTGCAATTTTATTTAAAATCACTGCAGTTGGCTGAGGTCCGAATCCCTTATTAAAATTGATTCCAACTCCTTGAAGGTGGCAGTAACTCATTATTGTTCCTCCTGTTGGAGGGTTTTCAGGTCGAGCACAATCTCCTTCAACTGCAGCACAACCATCAATAGCAGTATTATTTCCATTCCAGACACATGCATGAGTATGATTAGATCCCATAAGGTGTCCCATTTCGTGAGTAATCACCATCACATTCCAAGAGTACGTTGGAACAGCTATAACTGCATTATTTGCTAAGCCAGAATAACAAACGTTATTATTACCACACATTCCATTAAGCCAAGCAATACCACCAAAATTCTGTCTCTCAATTAAGTGGGCTATATCTCCATTTAAATTTTGTTGATTACTATTCACATTTGAAGTGAAAGTTTGTAGTTGACTGAGAGAATCACCGCCAGAAAAAGGGTCTGGAGTTATCCATACCATCATGCTGGATGTTCTTACCGATATCCCATCATTCGCATAAAGAACATAACTTTGTGTGAAAATTCCAGTTATAAAAACAATTGTATTGGCAAGATTTCCTCCTTGAGCATTATAAACACTTTGTCCAGATTCTATATAAACATCTATTTCGTCTCCTGGTTCTTGAACACTTGTAGTAGGTGCTGATAATTCTTCTTCCGAATATGCGATTCCATCATCTTCTGTTGAGCAGAAAATTTCTTGTGTATCATTTTTTAGGTCTGTATCAAAATAAATGATGTGATTTTTATCTGAATCTTCTAATTTACCTATAGTGTAGTTGCCTTCATCGTTAGAAATAAACCCACTAATCTGAGATTCGAAAATACTTATTGAAACCAACGAATTAGGATTTCCTGCAATAATACCACGATAGTGTTTTCCAAAGTCTACTTCATTAGTGATATCGACACCGTCGTTTGTAATCGCTTTAAAATCCGGCGAAAATACAGCTACTTGAATTAAATCCAATGCAACGATTTCACCATTCGTTTTAAATGGGATACTAAGTTGCATTTGTTTAGGATCTTGGTTTATTATCTCGTTAATTTTAGTTTGGTTAATAGCTACAACAACACCATCCTCAACAGCATCTGAGTAATTTTCAGAGGCGCTTTTAATTTCTGAGTTAAAGATTTCAAAAGATTCAAATTCACCAGAAATTGCCTTTGCGGTATTTATTGATTGAGATACTTTACCTATTTTATTTTGTTGCGCAAGTGATAAAAATGGAAGGAAAAAAGCTAATAAGAGAATTTTATTCATTTTTATATTTTTTTTCAAATGTAGTATATTTATAGTTAACGTTTTTTTAAATCATTTTAGAATAAGTTTAAAAAAAAATCAAAAAAAAATTAAGTTTAAATAAAATTGTAAAAAAAATATTAAAAAGATATTACCTTATGTTAAATTAATATGAATTACTTCTAAATCTTTATTAGTTTTTATTTTTTTTCAATACTTTCGAAAAAAATATAATAGCATGAAAACAAAAACATTATTATTACTAAGTTTTTTGTTATCATTTGGACTTTCTGCCCAAACTGAAGAAGAAAAACAACAAATTATCTCGCAGTATGACTCCGATAAATTAAGTAAACTTGAGACTGAAATTTCAAATAAACAAGCGTTAAATTATCAGAATGCACTTAATAAGGCCGAACAATTTGGTTGGAAAAAAACGATTCATTATCCAAATGGAGGCCTTGCAATCCTTGTCGGTATTAAAGAAAATGGAAAGCCAAAATATATAATTACAACGAATAGAGAAGGTGCGATTACCACCCGAACCAATAAAGTTCATTCTGGTGGCGATTCCGGACTTGATTTAAATGGAGAAGATATGATTCTTGGTGTGTGGGAAGTCGGAGATGCCAATCTTTCACATCCTTTACTAGAAAATAGAGTTACTCAAATGGATAATTTATCAGGAATAAGTAGTCATGCAACACATGTTTGTGGTACCATGATTGGATCGGCATCTCCCAATGGTGGGTCAACTAAAGGGATGGCTCCCATGGCAGAAATTATTTCTTATACTGCGCAATCAGACTCAGGTGAAATGATAGCAGCCGCTGCAGATGGTTTATTGATATCTAACCATTCTTACGGGATGAATATTGATTTTGCTGATCTGTGGGAATTAGGATTTTACAGTGGTGATGCAAGAGGAGTTGATAATATAAGTTATAATGCACCTTACTATACTTCAGTTTGGTCAGCAGGTAATGATCGCCAATCTGGAGTAAATACGGGAGATGGTGGTTACGATTATCTTACAGACAGCGGTACTTCTAAAAACGGTATTATTGTTGCTGCTGTTAATCAGGTATTAAATTATACAGGACCTAATAGTGTAAATATGTCTTCATTTAGTAGTTGGGGTCCAACAGATGATGGAAGAATAAAACCAGATATTTCCGCAAAAGGAGTTAATATGTATTCTTCTGTTGGAGGGAGTGGCTATGCCAATTATAGTGGCACTTCGATGTCTGCACCCAATACCTCAGGGAGTTTAATTTTATTACAACAACATTACAATAATATAAACCAAACATACATGAAAAGCTCAACGTTGAGGGGTTTAGCTTTACACACAGCAGATGAGGCAGGTACAAGTCCTGGTCCAGATTATCGATTTGGTTGGGGTTTATTAAATATAGAGAGAGCAGCAGCAGTTATAACAAATAACGTAAATTCTTCTACCATATTAGAAGAAACCATAGTAACTGATGAAGTTTTTACCTATTCTGTTCAATCTGATGGAACTAACGATTTAATGATGTCAATTACTTGGACAGATCCTCCAGGGGTTATTTTACCATCTGGAGTTGAAGATGATCCCACTCCTTCTTTGATGAATGACTTGGATTTAAGAGTTTCTAAAGACGGAGGGGCTACTTTTTTTCCATGGAAATTAGATGTTTCCAATTTCTCAGCTGCGGCTACTACGGGTGACAATTTGGTTGATAATATTGAAAAGATAGAAATTCCAAACGCCTCTGGAGAATACATTATTCAAGTATCACATAAGGGGAGTTCTCTGATAGATGGTCTACAAGATTTTTCTTTAATAGTTACCGGAATCGATAACGAGGAGTTCACTGTTTCTTCTCATCAAGGAATATTAGAATCTTGTAGTACAGTTGATAGTGCTGATTTTAATGTTGATTTAGCATTTAGTGATGGTTTTTCTGATACCATAGACTTTACAGTTTCTGGTTTACCATCTGGTACTTCTGGAAGTTTTTCATCTACTTCATTAAATGAGGAAGGAACTACTGTATTAAGCGTAAGTGGTTTAGAAAATTTATCACCAGGCGATTATCCATTTACAGTCGTTGGTTCTGGTAGTACTGAAACCATAAATTTATATTTAATTTTAAGAGTTTTAGACACAGATGTTTCTAACGTGGGATTGATTTTTCCACCAGATGGTGCTGAAAACCAACCGGTAGTTATTCTTTTTAGATGGGAAGATGGAGATGAATCCATATCTAGTTATGATTTTGAATTAAGTAGGTATGCGGATTTTTCTGAGGTAGAATTCTCAGGAAATGTTATTATACCTGAATATTTTGCTTTAGGTGTTACAGAAGGAGCTACTTATTACTGGAGAGTAAAACCTTATACCCCCTGTGCTACAGGAAATTTTTCTGAAGCCTATACGTTTACCGTGGATGGAATATTAGGAGTAAATAATCAATCTATCGAAGGATTAGCAATGTATCCTAATCCAACTAAAGATGTATTAAATTTATTTGCAATTACTCCAATAACGGAGGTGAAAATAGTAAATGTTTTAGGTCAAGTATTACTAAGTAAAACCTCAAATACGCCTATTACTCAAATGGATGTATCATCATTAACTAAAGGAAATTATTTTATTTCTGTAACTTCTGAAAACAATACTAAAGTATTACAGTTTTTGAAAAACTAGTACTAAATAAAGAGAATTTAAAAAAGCCTTTATCATTAACGATAAAGGCTTTTTTGATTACAATAAAATTACTATCTTAATACTTTCAATAACTCCCTTATCTTAAACAAATATAATATGCTTACAAAAGTATATGGGAGTGCCGTGTTTGGAGTTGATTCAAGCACGATTACAATAGAAGTAAACGTTGATAAAGGTATTGGGTATCATTTAGTAGGATTACCAGACAACGCTATTAGGGAAAGTAATTATAGAATTGCTGCTGCACTACAAAACAACGGCTTTAAAATTCCTGGAAAAAAATTAATTTTAAATATGTCTCCTGCAGATATGCGGAAAGAAGGATCCGCGTATGATTTAACATTAGCAATGGGAATTTTAGTTGCTACTGGACAAATTAAAGAAACTAACCCATTAGAAAATTATATCATCATGGGTGAATTATCGTTAGATGGTAACCTTCAGCCCATTCGAGGAGCTTTACCAATAGCTATAAAAGCTAAAGAGGAAGGTTTTAAAGGTTTTATACTTCCTAAAATAAATGCTAAAGAAGCTGCGATCGTTGAAGGGATCGATGTTTATGGAGTTGACACTATTGAAGAAGTTATTAATTATATTGATAAAGGAGAATCCTTAGAAATAACAAAAGTTGATATAGAATCTGAATTTAATCATCTATTAGAAAATCCTGAATTTGATTTTGCAGATGTTAAAGGTCAAGAATCTATAAAGCGATGTATGGAGATCGCTGCAGCAGGAGGTCATAACATAATTTTAATTGGGCCTCCAGGTTCTGGTAAAACAATGTTAGCAAAGCGATTGCCCAGTATTTTACCTCCCATGACTTTAGGCGAAGCATTAGAAACTACCAAAATACATAGTATAACTGGCAGGACCATTAAAAAAGGAGGAATTATGAGTTCCAGACCTTTTAGAAGTCCTCATCATACCATTTCGGATGTAGCTCTTGTAGGAGGAGGTACTTACCCGCAACCTGGAGAAATATCTTTATCACATAACGGGGTGTTGTTTTTAGATGAATTACCTGAATTTAAAAGAACAGTTTTAGAAGTTATGAGGCAACCTCTGGAAGATAGAGAAGTAACTATTTCGAGAGCTAAATTTACCGTTACGTACCCATCCAGTTTTATGTTAGTCGCAAGTATGAATCCCAGTCCGAGTGGTTATTTTAATGATCCAAATGCGCCTATGACCTCAACACCTGCTGAAATGCAACGGTATTTAAGCAAAGTTTCTGGACCATTATTAGATCGTATAGATATTCATGTAGAGGTAACACCTGTACCTTTTGATAAATTAAGTGATGATCGCAGTGGTGAATTAAGCAAGTTAATTAGAGAACGTGTTATCAAAGCAAGAAATATACAGACGACAAGATTTAATGATTCAGAAACTATTTTTTACAATGCTCAGATGGGAGTGAAGCAAATTAGACAATTTTGCAAATTAAATAAAACCTCTATTAAATTACTAAAAATTGCAATGAAGCAACTTAATTTGTCTGCAAGAGCTTATGACCGTATTTTAAAAGTTTCTAGAACTATTGCAGATTTACAAGGTTCTGAAAATATTTTAAGTGAACATATTTCAGAGGCCATACAGTATCGAAGTTTGGATCGAGAGGGTTGGTTAAGTTAACTGTTTTTTACAATACTTCTAAAAGTAAGATTTATTCTTGGAGTGTTAATTTTTTTTGTAGGAGGAAGCCTGTGTAACCAGTGGGTTTGTGTTTCATCTTTCATAACCAATAAACTTCCGTGCTCCAGATAAATTTCTACTTTTTGTTTCGATTCCTTATGCTTAAATGCGAACTTTCTTTCTGCTCCTAAAGTTACTGATGCAATCGCGCCATTTTTTTTTAAATCTTTTTCACCATCACTGTGCCAACCCATTCCTTCTTCACCAGTATGGTATAGATTACATAAGCAGGAGTTATACTGTTCTTTGGTAGTTTCTTCAATGATGTTTTTTAGTTCTAATAATTCTTGAGTCCAAGGTTTAGCTTGCTTAGTTATTTTAGAATAGGTGTAACTAAAGGCTTCGTTTGCATACCAAGCAACCTTCCGCTTGGTTACTAGTTTTTTTCCAAACATCATAGCTTCGTCATGTTCCCATTTAATATCTTTTCGTAATGACTGATAATAATAGTCAGCTTGCTCTTGATTTAAAATTTTACCAAAATAATTGACAGTACCGTCCAATGGTAATAAGTTTCGTTTGGATTCATATTCTAAATCAAATAATTTCATGAGTATTATTAATTTATTATTAATTCAATCTAACCGCAGGCGTTCCATATAGGATCTTTTGGTAGTGGAGCAGTTAAAATAATTTTTTCGCTTTTTACAGGGTGTATAAAAGACAGTCTCCTTGAATGTAAATGAATACCTCCATTAGAATTGCTTCTGTCAAAGCCATATTTTAAATCCCCCTTTATTGGTGATCCAATTTTAGATAGTTGAGCTCGAATTTGGTGGTGCCTTCCTGTTTTTAAATTGATTGCCAACAGCGAATAGTGATCCAAATTTTTAATAACTTGATATTCTAAAATAGCTTTCTTACTATCCGGAATTTCATTTTTATGAGCGTATGATTTATTTTGTTTAGAATTCCTTTTTAAATAATGAATTAATACATCTGATGCTTTGGCTGGCTTTTTTTTTACAACAGCCCAATAGGTTTTTTCGGTTTTTCTCTCTGAAAATAATTTATTAAGTCTGGTTAGGGCTTTACTAGTTTTAGCAAATATTACAATTCCGCTTGTCGGTCTGTCCAACCTATGAACTACGCCTAGGTATACCTTTCCGGGCTTATTGTATTTTTCAGCTATGTATTGTTTGACAACTTCAGAAAGGGGAGTGTCTCCTGTTTGGTCACCCTGTACAATATCACCGACTCTTTTATTAATTGCGATGATGTGATTGTCTTCATAGATAACTTGAAGGTTTTCTTTATTTGATATAATTTTTATAGGCAATTGCTGTGTTTGTATTATTAATATTGCTCCTTTTCATTAGGAAAATCACCATTTTTAACATCATTTGTATATTTTTTGAATGCATTGGTCATTTCTGTGAACATATCTAAATACCTTCTCAAAAATCTTGGGTTAAATTCATGTGTCATACCTAACATATCGTGAGTCACTAAAACTTGACCATCGATACCACTACCTGCACCAATGCCTATGATCGGAATTTGAAGACTTTTAGCAACTTCTTCAGCTAGTTTTGCAGGTACTTTTTCTAACACAATTGCAAAACAGCCCAATTTTTCAAGTAATAAAGCGTCTTTTTTTAATTGTTTAGCTTCTTCTTCTTCTTTTGCTCTTACGGTATACGTTCCAAATTTGTAGATAGACTGTGGGGTAAGTCCTAAGTGACCCATTACGGGTATTCCTGCATTTAAAATTCTTTTTACAGAATTTTTTATTTCTTTTCCTCCTTCTAATTTAACAGCATGTCCACCGCTTTCTTTCATGATTCTAATAGCGGATCTTAAAGCTTTTTTTGGGTCACTTTGATACGCTCCGAATGGTAGATCAACTACCACTAAGCTTCTGTCAATTGCTCTTACTACGGACGAGGCATGGTATATCATTTCGTTCAATGTGATGGGTAGTGTGGTTTCGTGACCAGCCATCACATTCGATGCGGAGTCACCTACCAAGATTACGTCTATTCCAGCATTATCTAAAATTTTAGCCATCGTATAATCGTAAGCAGTTAGCATCGATATTTTTTCATTCTTACTCTTCATATCCACCAATGTTTTGGTAGTTATTCGTTTGTATTCTTTTTTGGCAGTGCTCATAATTTTAAAATTGATTGGTAAATGTACTAATTTTGGAGCTTAATTTTTAAAATATTCTGATACGAAGTCTTTACACTATCAATTTACATCTAGTTGTCATAAAATTTCAAGTTAGAAGTAAAATAAACA
>Ga0206131_10003617_pt1 | contig 17620 bp, 14 predicted proteins | sample Helgoland_Spring_FD_148636 | JGI IMG/M metagenome (GOLD analysis project Ga0206131, IMG submission 148636) | Pelagic subsurface seawater microbial communities from Kabeltonne, Helgoland, North Sea - Helgoland_Spring_Bloom_20160517_1 | ecosystem: Environmental > Aquatic > Marine > Epipelagic ...
CTGATCGATTTTGCTGATCACACTCAGTGCAGAGCCGTTCAGGGAGGCTCCTGCCCCGTGGTGCGCCGGGGCGAGTGTGTTGCCCTGCTGATCCTGAAGAGAAAAACGAAGGCCCTCTGCATGAATCTCCATTTGCCTTTCTCCCAGTGGGATGGGGGCAAGCTCGGCGGCGGCAATCCAGGGCAGGCTCAGCAGCTGGCAAGCTATGCTGAGCATGAGCATGGATTGACTGTTTTTAACTGAGAATAGACGAGACATGTGCACGCCTAGATTACGTGCTTAGCCTCAGAGGTATATCAGATTTTTACGCCATAAAACAGAACTTTTGCGACAGTCAGCAAAAGTCAGGCCTGAGCTAGCGAGGTCTTTAGACCTGGCTTTAGAGAAGACCTCTCGCTTTGAGATTGTTGAGTCGGCGTGCAACATCGACAAGGCCGTCAATGACGACTTCGTTGTAGCTGCGGCCGTCAGTGGTATCAACACCGTGCCCCTTGACTGCTTCCCTGAGGGTTTCCAAAGCAATGTCATCATGGTGAAAGAGCTCAACAAAGGCGTGTTTGAGCTGACCAGTTTTGGCGGCAGCTGTGAGGAGTGCGCCGATCCAGCCGTCATCTGTGGAGAGACATCCGCGGGTGGTCTTGGCAGATGCGTGGAACAGACCCATCTCGCCAGCAGCTGCCATTTCAGCAATAGCGGCCTCGTTCTCTGGAATGGAGAGACCAGAGTCGCCACAGTGTGCAGCATCGACCATGAGCAGGAAGAACTTCTTACCTATAATCTGGTTAGTGCGCTCAATGACTTTCCAAGCTTTGGGGATATTTGTGAATGTAGAGAACTCGATACCACGGAGGAATTCTAGGTGCCAGTGTTCAATGCAGCTGTTGGCAATATCGCATTCGCTGTAGACTCGCGCGTGGACCTTTGCCAGCTGCTCGACAGCGGCGTCGTAGTCAGCGCCTTCTTTTGTGGGGGTGCCACTCATCCACTCTTCGAAGGAGGTTGATGCGACGTTGGCAATACCGTATTTTTTGGCGGTGTTGATGCCATCAGCAAGGAGCTCAACGACTTTGTCCTCATCTTCCGAGTTCATCGGATTGGCACCTCCCACCATCATGATGATGTGAATTTCGAGGTCGAGGTCACGGAGGCCTGAGATCATGTCATCAGTGTCTGAGGCAATCACACCCGGAAAGGTGGAGATCTGAACAGCCCCGATTTTAACAGGAGAGGCCTGGCAGAGGTGCGCCATTTCACTGACAACGACGAGTTTGCCATCATCACCTCTGGGAAGCTTGCCGTCATCGTCAGGCACAAGGCCACCGACGAATTTGATATGAGTGGGGACAACGCCAAGAGTGACGTCTGATTTGAGTGCGATAGTCGATGTCATTGTTTAAACGAATGGTTGGAGAATAAAGTGAGCTGATTCAAGTTAGGGTTGAAATTGTGATGAAGTCAATGGATAGCATTGCTTGTTGAAACAATCTAAGGCTTGTTAGGATTGCCAATCTGGCGGAGCAGCTGCATGGCAGGCTGATAATTACGGTCAATGCCGAGACAGTCGCGACAGGCTTCAAAGGCCTCGATTTTATCACCCTTACGCAGGTGAATGGTAGCTCTTGCGTAGGGGTATGCAGCTTCCTGAGGATTGATTTGTTGAGCGATGCGAAGAGAACGAATAGCCTCATCAAGCTTGTTCTTCCCGGCGAGTAGCAGGCCGAGATTGTAGTGAGCACGCTCATGACGGGGAGCTGTCTCGATCACTTTGCGCAACATGGTTTCAGTCTTGTCTGTTTGCCCAAGTTCAGCGTGCGTCAGTGCCTGTAAGTAGGGGTAGCGTGGGTTGGCGGGGTCTAGTTGAGCGGCGCTTTTTAGCTGAACGAGGGCCTCTGCAGGTTTGCCCATCTGACCTAATAGGATGGCATAATACTCGAAGGCACTGGCAGAGGTCTGATCAAGAGCCATGGCTTTCTTAACCCACTTCTCGGCCTCTTGTAGTCTGCCTGCCTCTGACTCGAGCTGGGCCATACGCATGGCTCCCGCGGGTTGGTCCGCTGTGAATATGATCGTTTCCTTGAGTTCTTTGAGAATCTCAGAGCGCTCGGATAGACGTGTGCGCCGAGCCCAAGCAGCGGCCATGCGAACTTCCTTTACGGAATCTTGTAGCATGGGTTCGAGCCAAGGGCCGTTGTCAGGGCTAAACTCAAGAATGCGGCATGCAGAGGCGCGGACGATGGACTCTTTGCTTCGGACCGCTTCACGGGCGATGTTTTGCACTCGTGGATCTGTGGCGAAGGCTTGCATGATTTGGATCAGGGATGCTTGCCAGTAGGGATTTGGTTCCTGACTGTATGCTTTGAGCATAGGCTCAAGGCTGGTGGGATTACCACTGTAGACGCTACCGATAGCACGGGTGCGGGCACGTTGGCGTTTACGCTCAGGTGTGTGGAGTTTATCTCCATACCAGGTGTTGGTCCACTTGATCGCCCAGTCAGTATCTTTGTCTTCGTGGCACTTGTTACAAGCATTAGGAATGTTCAATTCTTTGGTAAGCTGAGGGTCGGGCACGTGAAAGCCGTGGTCACGCCGATGGTCACGGCCCATATAAGTGGTCTCGGTCATGTGGCAGTCGACACAGGAATGGCCAGAGCCAACGTCATTGTGTTTGCCAAGTCCGAAGTGATGCGTGTGCTTTGAGGGGTCAATGATGGGCGCGCCACTGATGCGGCCATTGGAGCCTCCTGAGTGGCAGGACATACAGAGAGCGTTGTTGGTGAGTGGTAGCTTGAGCTGATTACTGTGCGGGTCGTGGCAGTCGGAGCAGCGCACTCCTTTGTGCCCCATATTACTGGTACGTAAGGATGTCCATACGTAGTCTTCATCGAGGATTTGTCCGTCCGCATAAAACAGGTTGGGTTGTGTCGGTAGTTGAAGTTGGAAATGGTCCCCGAATTTGTCACCGACGTGGAAGTTATCATCCATGGCTGCACGACGGCTGTGACAGGTCGCGCAGTTTTCGAAGGTGTGGTCAGGGTTGGTTTTTTTGAGTTCACGGTGAGCAGCGATATCGATGAGGCAGCCAGATTTTTCGTCTGCTTGCTCAGCGATATTTCCATGGCACTGGGTGCAGCCGACTCCCATTTCTTTCCATTGGCTGTTGTAGCTGTCGGTCTTGATGTCGTAATTTTTGCGGTAGTCGGTCATGTGGCACCATGCACACTGGGTGTTCCAAGTCATGCCACGTCCAGTCCAGTGTCCCCAGTCAGCTTCGGTGCGCTCGTCACCATTGAAGACGTCGAACCATTCTTTTTGATGAGGATCCCAAGAGGCACTTGGTGTTTGCCAGCGACCACCACTGGCAGCGACGAGATACTGAATAAGTGGGTCAACGCCGATGGCCATACCCACGCTATGATCTTTATCGTTTGCAGTGACAGTGAGCTTTTCTTGTTCTTTGGTGAAATGCCATTTTTCCACGCCATGAAATTTTTTGCCTGAGAAAGGCTCGCTATCAAGTGTGAGGTCGAGCAGTCGGTTGGCTTGACCATGATGAGATTTTTGCCAGTGATGATGAATGTCTTTGTGGCATTCTTGGCACCGCTGGGAGATGGCGTTTTGACCTGGCTGTTTAGCAAGGCTTGAATGAAGATCAGGATGTGAATTGTTAGCTTGCTCAGTTTTTGCGGGCAAAGACTGAGGCTCGCGAGCCTCATCAGTGTGACTTGTATCGACGGCCTCACGCTTACCACAGCAGCACAGGCCAATAGTAATGAGGCAGAGGATCAAATATGGGGGGTGTATTTTTATCACAGGGTTGATGATGGCGTGCTGTTGATGAGAGCTAATGAAATTTCACTTCCTGAAAAAGAATTTGGCTAGCATTAAAAAGAGCATGGATCGAAATAGGCGCCCATAAAGATCCGCTTAGTTCATAGGCAAGAGCGAGTATGAAAGCTAAAACGATGAGGGGAATGAGCGCCGTGATATTAAAATGTACTATGCCAAATAAGAGCGATGATAGCAGGGTGGCGAAGATCCGACCCGAAAATCGTTTGGTGGTAGTGTAAATGTATCCTCGGAAAACGATTTCTTCTGCGATGGGGGCAACGAGGATGGCGCTCACTGCTATCATGATGCGCACGGTAATTGCATTTGCCTCTTGGTAGGTTTTGACTGTCTCCTGAAGCTTGGCATCGCTCCCAAATTGCTCTTCTAGCCAACCGCTGTAGCCATGATATTCGATAAAGAAGAGGAACATGTATGCAAGAATGACACCCCCGGGAGTAATAACCCAGAGATAGCGCGCATGCTTCCAATCCAAGCCTAGGAAATCTCTGATACGCACCCCTCTTGCCTTGAGCATCACAGCCACAAGCATTGGTGGAACTAGTTGAACTATTATTCCCACAGCCAGTATGAGAGGCGTGATGTGTATTTGAACGGGATTTCCTTTTTCGTCGACTTCTGCCGGGGTCAAGTAGTCTAGTAGGAATACTGCGTAGATGCAGAAGAAGATGGCTAGTCCAAGCAAGTCAAATACGTTGAGTGCGTCAGTGCTGACGCGACCGTTACGATGCCAATTGATTGCCGGTACCTTTTTACGTGAGTAGGAGATAAGCGGCAAAACTATTGCTAGCATAGCTATGCAAAGGAAATAGCCGTAGATGAAAACGGAATCCGCGCTTATTTGGATTTCGGGAATGGTAATGTTGAAGGGCATCAAGTGGACGGCACTGTAGTGCAAGAACTTAAAGTTTGAAGTTTGAAGTTTGAGAGATTCAATGCTGTGATCAAAGCATGCCCAATTCCAGTGATAATGCTTCGAAGGAGTGCAATAATACCAATGGCGAAATGCTGATTGATGCGGCTCTTAAGCTAGCGCAAGTCTTGAAGCCGTTAAGTTTTGAGGAGCCAGTGAGCCACGTCTATTTGCCCACAGAGTATGCGTGGGATCAGCACCGTGAGTATTTGGAAAGATTTGGCAGCGGCCAGAAGAGGGTCATTATGCTGGGGATGAATCCTGGCCCATGGGGGATGGCACAAACAGGTATTCCATTCGGAGAAATACCATCAGTTCGCGATTGGATGGGCATATCGGGTCACGTAGGTAAGCCTGCTAATGAACACCCTAAGCGCCCTGTAGAAGGCTTTGCTTGTAATCGGTCTGAGGTTAGTGGAAGGCGCCTCTGGGGCTTATTTTCTGAGAAGTTCCCTGATGCGAGCGGGTTTTTCCGAGACCACTTTGTTGCTAATTACTGTCCTTTGGTTTGGATGGGTGAGACGGGGAGGAATATCACGCCAGACAAGCTTCCTGCTGTTGAGATGATGCCAGTGGAGAAAGCCTGCCGTGAGCATCTAGCCGCAGTGATCTCTGCAACGGAGCCTGAGTGGCTAATTGGAGTAGGTGCCTACGCCGAGAAAAAATTGATAGAAACGGTGCAGGAATATTTTCCCGAAAAGGCATTTAAGATCGGCAAAATTTTGCACCCTTCGCCGGCTTCACCAGTAGCCAATCGCGGTTGGGAACCACAGGCAGAGCGACAGCTGGTTGATCTTGGTGTTTGGCGCGAGGGTCTCCCCCAGTCCTAAGATTGCGTTTCCTTGATGTAATCACCTACCCACTCGATACCGTACTTGCCATTGACAAAGTCGGAGTGGTTCATGATCTCCTGTTGAAACGGAATGGTAGTCTTGATACCCTCGATCTTAAACTCTGATAGTGCACGTTTCATGCGCTGAATCGCGATTTGGCGCGTTGAAGCTGTGACAATGAGCTTAGCGATCATTGAGTCGTAATGCGGCGGCACACTGTAGCCGGAGTAGGCATGAGAATCAACCCGAACACCTTTACCACCCGGGGTGTACCATAGGGTGATCTTACCTGGGCTTGGCGCGAAGTTGTTGTAGGGGTCCTCGGCGTTGATTCGGCACTCGATGGAGTGTCCCCGAGGATTGGTGTTAAGCACGTGATGCGAGAGTGCTTCATTAGCAGCGACACGAATTTGTTCCTTGATGAGTTCGCATCCCATTACTTCTTCGGTGACAGGATGTTCGACTTGAATCCGAGTGTTCATCTCCATAAAATAGAAGTTCTCAGCTTTTTCGTCGACGAGGTATTCGATGGTCCCAGCATTTTCGTAGCCGATGGAAGAGATTAGCTTCACTGATGCCTCAGCCATTTGTTGGCGGAGTTTTTCAGAAATAAGTGGGGAAGGGCATTCTTCGATGATTTTCTGGTTACGGCGCTGCATAGAGCAGTCACGTTCACCAAGTTGAACAAAGTTGCCGTGGGTGTCACCGATTACTTGAATCTCAATGTGGTGTGGCTTAAGGACTAGCTTTTCAAGGTAGCAATCTCCATTGCCGAAGCATGCGATCGCCTCTTGGCTGGCTTGGTTGTACATCTCGATAAACTCGGCCTCTTCAAAGCAAGGACGCATACCGCGACCACCACCACCAGCAGTGGCTTTGATCATGACGGGGAAACCAATGTCTTTGGCTAGCTTTAAGCCGTGTTCGGCAGACTCAAGCATGCCCTCTGAACCTGGAGTGACTGGCACACCGTTTGCAACAGCGGTGGCACGAGCTGTATTTTTGTCACCCATTTTACGAATAACATCCGCGGATGGCCCAATAAACTTGATCTGGCAGCTTTCGCAAATTTCAACAAAGCGGGCGTTCTCAGATAGGAATCCGTAACCAGGATGAATGGCATCAGCTCCGGTGATCTCCGCTGCTGCCATGATGCGATCTGGTTTCAGGTAGCTATCTTTACTAGGTCCTGGTCCGATGCATACCGCTTCGTCAGCGAGCTGAACGTGCATGGAGTCGACATCGGCCTCCGAATAGACGGCTACTGATTCCACCCCAAGCTCGCGGCATGCGCGGATGATACGAAGGGCGATTTCACCACGGTTGGCGACAAGAACTTTCTTGAACATAGGGAGAGGGGAAAGAAGCTGCTATGGGGAGAGGTAAAAATGATGGTCGCCCTAGGAGATTTGGAAGAGAGCGTCGCCGAATTGAATCGGATCACCATCTTTAGCTGCAACAGCGGTCACTGTGCCAGAGGTTTCCGCTTTGATCTCGTTCATGACTTTCATCGCTTCAATAATGCAGATAGTCTGACCTTCACTGATAGAATCACCTACTTTTACAAAAGGAGCGGCATCAGGAGAGGAAGCTGCGTAAAAAGTGCCAACCATGGGTGCCGTGATTGCATTGCCTGCTGGTGCATCTGCAGCAGTATCGTTAGCCGAGGCAGCTGGTGCTGGAGCGGCAGCGGGAGCAGCGGGCATAGCAGCTTGAGCTACTTGAACGATGTCAGAGCCTTTTTTCATTTTCAGATCGACTCCCTCTTCTTTGAGGTGGAAGTAGCTGAGCTCGTGCTGGTCCATGAGTTCGACGATTTTACGAATTTCCTTGAGATCCACGGTAGTAGTAGTTGGTTAGTGATGAAGCAGGGGAACATCCCCGAATTGCTTGTTACGAGCGCGATACTAGTTGTCAGGTGTGGCCTGCGTCAAGAGAATCTGCCATGTGGATTATTTGCACATTTTATGCTAAATTGATGTACTTCTCCCTAAAATGCCGATTTTCTTAATTCGGTTTGATGTCTGGTCAAGAGCCTGTCAGGGTGTTGGCAATGATTTCCCGTAAGAAAATTCATTATGAAGCTACAGCTTGGCTGGGCCAATACCTGTATCACTTTGGCCGCTATTCAAGCATTCCACTGGTTTATGATGATCTGCTGCGTTTTAACGGTTCAATCCCATATGAAGATCCAAAAGGAAGGGAAACGCTATGGCTGACGGTGATGTATCCGCATGAAGTGATGATGGAGCTGCGCCCCCAGTTGACGAAAATTTATACAGATTTGAAAGTGGGAGGTGATTCAACACATCATGAACACCTTACAGTTGATCGGATTGATTTCGGGGAATTTGGGAATTCACGACCATTCAGGATACGTATTACCAATCAATATAACGATAATTCCGATTACTTTTATGTGAAGCATGCGGATGCATCTCGCATTTATGGGCTCGAGCTCGAGCACATTTTATCACCCAATAGGATTAACTACCTTGCTCGCGGTAATACCTTGATCGAGGAACATATTGCGGGCATTCCCGGGGACACCTTTATTAATAGATATTTACCTAAGCCAGAAATAAATAAGGTCCGAGTGGCAAAGGAGTTTGTGAAATTTAATGAGCGATGCTTCATCCGGCTCCTCGGTGATATGCGCTCGGTGAACTATGTGTTAGAAATAACACCTGACTTTGAGGCGGTTCAATATCGTGTTAGGCCGATCGACTTCGACCAGCAAAGCTATCACGGGAGAGCTAAGACTTATATGGCATATCACTTTGATAGTAACAAGGTGGTCACTAGAATGAGCTTTCGAGAGATGAATCGCCATACGATCGCGCAGTATGCTGAGGAGGAGCGCACACAAATGGCTCGACGTGCTAGAGCTGAGCGTGCCAGATTGCAGGCATTGTTGCGTACGATGGAGCGAGAGGATTTAGCGCCGATGGAGAATATCATTCGACTCAGAAATGGCCTTAACCGCATACACATTACAGATCAATTCACAGAATGTGAAACAATGGGGGCGTTGACGAAAAAGCATATTGATCTCATGCTATTTAATCCTGATTTTTCATATCACGCCGGGCGTTAACGGGGGAGCTAGCATGATCGCTTATCTACAGCGTGATAGGGTGGCTAGGCGTTAGCCAGTGCCATAGGCGTAGTGATAGTTGTAGAGTGGGTAGTCCCACCAGCAGCCATTTTTTTCCTGTTTGGAAATGATCATAGCCGAGAGTTTTTGTTTCCACTCTTTCTGTTCTCGATGGGGTAAAAATGAGATGCATTCGGAAGCGTAATAGTGGCCATAGAAATAGAAGTATCCAGAAACCTTCGCTGGTGCTTCGTGGGGGACTGGGCGCTTGCGGCCGTGATCAAGCCAGCCTTGGCGGTCAAAAAGCCTTTGAAGCCATGTGCGAATAACTTCGTCGGTAACTTCGGTATCACCGAATTTTCTCAGAGCTGCATTGCATGCTTGAGAGCGGCCCAGGGATCCGGCGGGCCTGTTGATTGATCGTCGTGGGACCCATCTATGGCTAAACGAATAAGTGTAAGAAAAATCAGGATTGCGCTGCAACTGAATCGATTTAACCCCTCGCTTAACAATTTTTGCGGGTAGTTCGATATTCATGGTGGTAGCAGCATCGTGCATTGCAAGCAGCACAGTAGCAGTGGTAAAGCTCATGATGCTGCCGGAAGGTTTGGCGGTGACATGCTCAAAGTCGTAATATCCCCAGCCTTTGTTGATGTCTTCATGCCTCTCTAAACGTTTAATCTGAATGATGGCCTGCCGGCGATATTCTTCCCTCTTGGTGGGCTGGTCATGGCTCCGGTAGAGTGATGCCAAGGCTCGAAGGCTGTAGGCATGAGCCCATATGCTGTAAGTCGCTCTAGGGTCAATATTGCGTAGGTTGGGCAGTGTTTTTAATAACCATGCTTCACCGCGTTTGATGGCTGCAAGTGTAGCAGGACGGTGGTCTGCCGTTTCTAGTAAACCGTGTAGGGCGAGTGATGAGCTCGCTGCCCGAAATGCCTGGTGTGCATCAGGAACGGGAGCATAGATATTTAGACCTTTGGTGAGAGTTGCATTACCCCATGATCCGTTGATGTTTTGATGCGTAATGAGAAAATCGACACCCCTTTTAATAGAGCTACTGATATTTACATCATTGTGATGATTCGCGACCTCTGAGGCGGATAAAGCTGTTACTAAAATGCCAGTGACAAGTATGATTTTGATCATGGCATAGATAGGGTGTGCAGCTCGTTGATCATTTATTTGATGATAACTTGATCTATCTCCAAGCCCTGAGTTACAACGACCCATTTTGAATTAGAGGCTCCCAATTTAACTTTGCGTGTGGATGATTTGCCATCAGCTAGCTTGATTTGCACACTATGACCTCCGTCACTAGTTTGCTTTAAGTAATCAACAGGCACTTGGATAGCTTTGTCGATAACATGGCTGATGATTTTGACCTCTGCTTGCATGCCTGACACTATTTTAAGATCAGCGGGAAGGGTAGGTGCGATAGTGGTAAGAAAAGAGCCCTTTGTTGATGGGTAGCTGGCAATACTACTTATTGTTACAGGAAAGCGCTGGTGGGGATTGAGCTTGGTATTGGCATAGCCTTTGGCATCTGTGCTGATGCCGGCGAGCTTGTCTTCGCTTGCCTGTGAATAAAGGCACAGCGGACTGTTTGTCGGAATGATGGTCATCACTGTGGTGTGCGCTTGCAGCTTTCCCCCGATGCGGAGAATTTTTCTAGCAGTATCAGATTTCCATTTGCCATGTTGAATCTTGCCATAATAAACAGTGCCATCGACGGGCGATGTAAGCGACATCATAGATCTGTCGACTTTTAGTTTCGCTAGCTTTTGTTGGTTGTCTTGGAGAGCCTTCGCTGCTTTAGCCACAGCCTGTTGTTTTATTTGGATATCTCTTGGCAGTTTTTGTTTTGCCTCGGTGTTAGCAATGCGGGATTTATCTGCGGCACGTTTTATGGATTCAAGTTTGCGGGGAATGTCTGTGTTGAGTTTCCGCTCGGTATTGATGCGCGCAGTTTTGAGAGAGAACTTGGCACGCTCGACGTAGTAGCGTGCACGTTTGAGGATCATCTCCTCGGTCTCTTCTGTTTTATCATCCTCGCTATACATCTTGAGTAGTTGTTCGAGCTCCTCTTTCTGAGATGCGAGGTAAAATTCTGAGCTAAGAACACTACGCTTGGCGGTGTTGATATCTAGCTCTTGCTGTATTCTCATGTAATGATCGAGGTTTTCCTCCGCCTCTTGCTCGTTGCGTTGAAATGTTGCCAGGGTGCGAGGCGTGGTAATGTTCAATTGCTCAAGCTCATGTTGCGTTTGCTCGAGCTTGAGTGCTTCAGTTGTGATTGACTTCTCGAGGGAAGAAATTTGCTCATCAAGGTCACGACTATCCATGCTGATGATTAGACTGTCTTTTTTTACCGTAGAACCATGGTCCACTAGTGAGTTAATTGTGTAGTCGCCCCATTCATTTGGGCTGATGTAAATGGGTTCGGATTTTTCTGGCAAGAAAACGGCTTCCAGGGTGGTCTCGATATGGAACGCTTTAGCCTCGACGGTGTATTCATCTGCGACAGCGCTATGAATACTAAAGAGGGTGATGATGCAGAGTAAGTATCGCATGGTTAAAATTGAGTAGGATGCTTCGTTGTGTGTGGGGAATTAAGCTGGTTGCTTAGTATGTTCTTTTCCTCGCTAGCCAAATCGTATGGGAGCGACGCTTGTTGCCTTTGTGCGCTGCAGCGACAGTATTCTCGCTGACATCAAAGCCTGCCTTGCGAAGTAATTTTGTGAATGCTTTATCTGTGCGCGCCGACCAGACGGCGAGGATGCCGCCACCTTTCAGCGCATGTTGAATTTCGCGAAGGCCATTGAGCGAGTAGATAGAATCGTTATTTTTACCATGAAAGGCAGAAGGGCCATTGTCGACGTCGAGAAGTATAGCGTGGTAATCGCCGTCAGCTTGGCGAATTAGTTTTTGTACAGGCTTAATTTTTACTGTGATACGCTCATCGTCCAGAAGCCCAGGGTTTAAACTCGACAGGTGAGTTCGATTCCAAGTTTCAATATCAGCGGTAAGTTCTGACACAATAAATTTAGCCTTTTTGCCCGGAAGGGCTCGAGTGGCTGCAGCCAGAGTATAGCCCATACCAAGTCCTCCAACAAGGATGCGAGGTTGGTTAACAGGTCGAAATGGGGAGCAGGCAAGTTCCGCCAATTCCTCCTCCGAGCCGTGTGAAAAAGAGGTCATCAATTGTTCTCCTCGTGAACAAATCATGAAGGTGCCGTCGTGCTCGATCAATTCAAGAGGTTCTCCCTCTGGGGTTTGGCACTCTGCGAGTTTAATGTAAGGTTTCATGGGTAGTCGGCGAAATGCTTTTCAGTAAGCATGCTGTTGGCTCAATATGGCAGAGTTACTGGATGCTAAACAATAATCAAAGACGAAAATTAAGCAGTTGAAAATTGACTCGTTATCAGGCATCATTTTTACATGAAAAAAATTCGCTCGATCCTTTTTATCTTGGTCTCACTCTTTTCTCTGAGCTCATGCAATACCTTCATTGGTTTCGGGCGTGATATAGAGAGGTTAGGGGAAGGAATGCAGAATAAGGCAGATGGTAAAACCTGGTCTGGAAATGAGAGCCATGTGCCGGCAGACTCACCGTACTAAGAAGTAATTTCGCGAGCTAATCATGAGCGGATTAGATGACTCACTCGCTTGATGTTACCCGGGGAATAATGACCGGAAAGGTCGAGTTCCCTCTACGAATACGCAACTCTGTAGCTTGTTTTGCAGCGGAGGCAATCAAGCGAAGTAAAAAATCGTCGCTGCGTTCTACTTGATGGTTATTGATAGCTAGGACTTGATCTCCGATTAACAACTTACCTTGGAGTGGGCTGGCTGCATTGATCTTTGATACGATGACGTTTCCCACTCCTCTTGATCGCTCCGCGGGACTGGTGTCACGCACATATAAGCCAATGGCTTCTAGAATCGTTTGTGGGTCCAATGTGTTGTCGGTATCGGGCTGATCATTTTCGAGCTGAATGTCTTCGTTGTTATAATCAGCGGCTTTGCCAATGATGGCTTGTAGTGACCGTTTGCTACCCTGACGCCATATCTCGAGTACAACCTTATCGTTAATAGCGCTACGCTGTATCAGTCCGATGAGCTGGCTCATTCCTTGGACGGCTGTTCCTTGGTAACTAATGATAACGTCATCGATCTCGAGGCCAGCCTTGGATGCAGGAGAATCAGGAGCAAGACCCATAACCGCGACACCGCCAGGTGCCTGATAACCAAACTTCTCACGAGAATATGGATCTAGGTCTCGAAGCGCCATACCCAAGAACCCACGGCTTGGACGCCCTTTGGCTAAAATAGATTGCAGCGTTTTGAATGCGTCATTAGATGGAATGGCGAAGCCTATACCTTGAAATCCAGGGTTTTTCTTATCGCTCGAATAAATACGTGAGTTTATGCCTATGATCTCACCGCTGACGTTGACTAGCGGGCCCCCAGAGTTGCCAGGGTTGATTGGTGCCGATGTTTGTAACAGGTCGACCTGTATGTCGGAGATGGGCCTTTTTTTGGCTGAGATTTTGCCATCGGTTACTGATGTGCCGATTCCAAACGGGTTGCCGATTGCGAACACAGCATGGCCAACTTTGATCTTGGTGGAATCTCCGAATTTGAGTGCCTGAAATGGTCCACTACTATCAATTTTGAGGACCGCGATATCTACTGATTTATCTGAGCCTATGACCGTGGCTCCGTGCACTGTGCCATCATGCAGTGTGAGACGGATACGAGGATTTCCTTGGATCACATGATGGTTCGTGAGGACGTGACCCTCTTGAGTAACGATAACGCCTGAGCCTTGGCCCTGGAAAGTTCGAGGTTGCACCCATGTGCGACCATAGAAATCACGGAAGCGCTCCCTGCGAATGCCGGAGGTATCGATGCTGACTACCGATGGGACGACAGCGTCCACCAAAGCAGCACTCTCTCGGTTGATAGCTGAGAGGACCTGTATTTTCTCTGACCCAATAATAGGAGACAGACGAAGTGTAAACGCATCATCTTCCTCTGCATTTCCTGCTACACCTCCCGAGAAGATGCTGATAAGGCTGTCTCCATTTTTAATTTTGCGGGTAATGAAAACAGCTAAAAATGCACATACGAAAACAGTAAGGAGGATAAGGAAACGTCTAAATCCGTTATTCATGTGATTGCACTAGTAAAGGGTTGAATAGCTATTAAATAGCAAACTTGGTAAATCAATATTCATTGAGAATGGAGCCAATGCAATGTGAAAAATGAGATGGCAACTAAGTGCAAGCAGCTTTCTACATGTTTCAAAAAGAGCAAAAATCGCCAATGATTTCCACGCTTACGTTTTGACTATTTCTCTGTTGTTGTCGATTTAGCATTGTTCTCGATCTCGGTTTGATCAAGTGCCATGATGCGCTCGATGAGCGACTCACCAAGAGCTTGCATATCCTTGAGGCACTCTTCGACTTTCTTTCTTGAGAGCTCACTTTTATTGCGTCGCTCATAACGTTTTGTAAGTGATGCTAGCTTCTTAATGTCAGTGGACAAATCAGCAATTTTCTGGAAGAGCTCTTCTTCGTCTCGATCAACTATCGGTTCGAGCTTGTCGAGCTTCTCTTGTAAGGGATCGTAATTACTTATTAGTTTTTCAACGTCGATGTTGTTTGCCTGCTCTGGGAGCATGCTATTGATTTCCTCGATGAGGGGCTGAAGTTCAACCCGGAATGTATTTTTGTTAAGGTGTGTCGGCCTAGTGCCACTGCCTTGTAGTAGGAGCATCTTTGCTGATAGGTGGGAGGGAGCCATTGTTGTAACTTTCTCCAGTTGGTCACGAATATCGTGATCAGCGGCAAGTTGAACAACTTCCTGGTCAGCCGCGAGCTCCTGAATCTTACCAAAGATTTCACTAGCTTGTGTAAGCTCTTTATTACCCTCAATAATGGCAGCTTGGATAGCTTGATCGATATGTGCTGCTGAGAAAACCTCCCAACGAGTGAAGAATTCTGATTCTTTAAAAACGAGAAGTTGTTCCATATAATCTAGACTTTGATCTGATATGATTAGTCTGCCGCCACTATTTGCCTTGCGTAAGTTGGCTAGCAAGTTCCAGAAGTTTTTGGGCTCAGAAAGCTTTCCGTTAGGGTCAACATCAACCAAAATGCATAGATCATCTCGTAGCGCGCTCTTGGCCAGTGAAGCTTCGAGCATCAATGCTAAGGGGCCGGTTAATGAGAGATGCTGCTTGTTGTTAAAGCTTCCATTCGTGAACTTCACAAGTCCTTGATAGCTGGCAATATTTGAGTGTTTTTTATTAATGAGAGACTTAAGGGTAGCATCGAGGTTAGGCTCCGAATTGCCTGATTGTAGAATTTTGATGAACTCTGTTTTGTTTGTATTGGGATCGCACGGCTTGAGGGTAAGCATAATACGCCCGAGAAATTGAGTAGGTTCTTCCTGTTTGACAAACGCTTCCTCATCACCGGCTGCCTCAAGCTCATCATTGTCTTGTTTAATGAGAACGGGCATGAGAAGTGATTGCTCGGTAAAATGAAATTGTGATTTTGCTTTTTGTGTGGGAGCCGGTTTTGGGGTGTGAGGCGGCACGGGTTTGCTGGCCTGTGTCGGTGGTGTTGGCGGTTTCACAGGTAATGATGCCACCTTTTTTTCAGTGGTCTTGTAGGCTGTGATTGCAGGCAAGGTGTCTTTCCAATCGGCAACATCTTTATCCCCGTAGGTTTCGGGCTGGATCATTTTACAGGCGTCTTTAATCAGGCGCGCTAGTTGATTGGCTTGCGCGCCAGCGCGTGGTTTAATGAGAAGGCTCTGTATTTTCTGAGCTTCCGCCAAGCATTGGATGACTAGGTCTTGAGGTGTGGCAGGGGGTATTTTGGCCGAAGCTAAACTCTTGCTGATTTCGTACGGACGCTTGTTCTTTGGGTCAAGCTGCATGGCGAGTAAAAGTAGCCTTGCACTTGCAAGTTGATTGGCGGGCGAAGCGTCATGTTTTCTCAGAGCTATAATGACCAGAGACTTTCCAAGTTGTTGCGTGCGGTGCTGCGGAAGGGGAATCTTCTCGAGCTGAAAAAGCTCGGAGGTGTGGTCTGGTTCGATATAGGAAGCTGCCCGAGTGGTATTGACTATTGAGCTTATCATTATTGCAGCTAGTGCCATGGCCGCTAACCGCGAACCTGAGCAGTAGTATGCGGGTTTAGCCCAGATGAAGCTGATGAATCGGATAGGCATGAGGGTGATATCTTCGTTGAAGATACATAGTCTGTGGGCACAGTATATCAAGGTTCAATCGTTACACAGAGTGGCGTCTACAATGACAAAGATTATTTTGTGCGTGATGTCTTTGCCGAGCTATGGTTTGGATAGGTCATGTCATCATCCGCGGCACCATTGATTGATTATCTTCGTGAGCTCGAGGGGCGTGGTGAAAAATACGTAAACGTAGATGATGAGGCCCGTAAGATCCTACGGGAATTCTACATGCGAGCCCGAGGTGGATCTGCAGGTTCTGGCGATCATAGCCAAGCGAAAGTTAATCAGGCCAAGCCCGAAGTCGGCAGTGGTGCTGGAGCTTCCAAGACGACCGATGAGCTAGGCCAACAAAAACCAGCTACAAATGATACACTGCTGGTCAGTGGATCTTCAGCCAAGGAGCAAATAGCCTCATTGAAGCGACAGGTTGCAAAGTGGCCGGCAATATCAGCACTTACAGATTTGCGTAAAACAATGGTTTTCTCTGTCGGTCATCCGAATGCCGATATTATGCTAATTGGTGAAGCCCCAGGATACGATGAAGAAAGACTTGGAGAGCCTTTTGTAGGTAAAGCGGGGCAAAAGCTGGACGGTATTCTCAAAGCAATGGGTGTGGAGAGGAAAGACACCTACATCACGAATATTCTTAAATATCGTCCTGCGATGCCGAATCAGACGACAAATAACCGACAGCCAACGAGTGAAGAATTGAAGGCTTTTATGCCCTTTGTGCATAAAGAAATCGAAATTGTAGCACCAAAAGTCATTATTGCATTAGGTGTCACCGCCGCGCAGGCCTTACTCGCAAGTGATGAATCAGTGACTAGCTTGCGCGGCAAGTTTCATCAATTTAGCGGCACCCCGCTACGAGTAAGCTACCATCCCTCATACATTCTTCAGAATGAGGCGACCACAGAGAAGCGTAAGATTTGGGAGGATATGCTCGCAGTGATGGATCTATTGAAGATGCCGGTGAGTGAGAAGCAGCGCGGGTTTTTCACCTAGGAGGCATAATCCAAACTTGCACTGTGCTTTGATATACTGTCAGTTCATGGCGTGCAAACGAATCATCCCTTTCTCGCAGAAGATTACCATATACGATGGTCCACGCTGACGCCTGACCACGTTGAGGCTGATATCGACAAGGCGCTGGAAATCGCCGAGGCCAATCTGGAAAAGATTCGCCTACTGGATCTTGCCAAGATCAGCTATGAAACCACCTTCGGGGCACTTGAGGTGGTCTCGGAAGATCTTGATCGCGCCTGGGGCCGGCTCAATCACCTCGATTCGGTATGCAACAATGACGAGCAGCGTGAAGCGCTCAATGCTGCGCTGCCGAGGGTGACCGCATTTTATGCCTCCATCCCTTTAGACGACGCTATCTGGGAGAATTTGAAGGTGTTTGCTGACTCTGCTGCCGCCAAAGATCTTGATGCAACCCGCGAGCGATTTGTCGATGAAACATGCGCCAGCTTTATCCAGTCCGGGGCAGACTTGCCAGCTGATCAAAAGGCCCGAGTGGCTGAGCTGGAGTCACGGCTTTCCGAGATCACCCAGAAGTTCAGCGAAAATGTCTTAGACTCGACCAATGCATGGGAGCTGGTTATTGAGGACGAGTCACGGCTTGCGGGTCTGCCTGAGTCAGCCAAGGCGGCAGCAGCT
>Ga0206131_10003633_pt1 | contig 17585 bp, 17 predicted proteins | sample Helgoland_Spring_FD_148636 | JGI IMG/M metagenome (GOLD analysis project Ga0206131, IMG submission 148636) | Pelagic subsurface seawater microbial communities from Kabeltonne, Helgoland, North Sea - Helgoland_Spring_Bloom_20160517_1 | ecosystem: Environmental > Aquatic > Marine > Epipelagic ...
AGCTTGCTGAGTCAACCAATAGATTATGTGAAAACACAACAACAAAGATGTAATGATAATAGAAATATAAGACAAATATTAAAGGAAGTGTATTATTCAAATCCATACAAGTTATATGCAGGTGGATTATATAGATCCATATTAAGTATTTTCACAATGGGTATAGGATTTACAACATATGATTTTTTAAAAAATGTTATTTAATATTTAAAAATGAAAGAAAAAAATGTTTTATATATTAATGTCGCTTAGTATAAGACAGAAAAATTACTCAAAAATAAAGAAATTATTTAAAATAAAAGATAATTATTGTTCTACTTATATGGATACTAAATTTCTAAAAAAATTAGATGATTATGATATAGAAAAATTAGGTGAAGGAGCACGAGGAAAAATATATAAATTGATTGATATAAAAAATAATATATCATTATCAACAAAAATAATGTTAGTAGATGATAGAAATACAAAATATATAATGGATTTAAAATCTCCTAGATGGAGGGAAGTTAAATTATTGTTAGATTTTACAAATGACGTTAAAGGTAATAAAATAAGAAATTTACCTTTAATGTATGGATATCAAGTATGTAAAATAAGAAATTTTAATGCAATAATTATATATTATGAATATTTTGAAGATATTTTAAAAAATTGGTTAAATGAAAAACATACAGATGATGAATGGATATCACTAGTTTTACAAATTTTAATAACTATAAAGTTCTTAAGAGAAAAATACAAAGTTACTCACAATGATCTTACATGGGTAAATATAATGTATAATAAAATAGATAAAACAGGTGATTGGAAGTATATAACTAATGATTATGAGTTATATATACCAAATATGGGGTATGAATTTATATTTTGGGATTTTGGTAGTAGTAAATCATATAATTTTCCTCTTAGAAATAAAGAAATTCATTCATTAAATGACACTTTTAAAGGAAAAAGAGATCAAAAATATATATTAGATATAACAAAAAGAATAAAAATGAATCATATTATAAATAGATATTCTATAAAAGAACTAATTTCTATTATGAAAGAAAATAACTATGAAGAGTATTTAAATAGCACAACAAAAGAAATAGAAAATAAATTTAAAAAATATTCAGATAAATCAAGATTAAATTATGTTATTTCTAAAAGTTTAGCTTTTTTTCTTGTTGAAAATGATAAATATGATGAATTAATAAAAAATAGAGCAAAAAAAATTTATGATTTAGAAGACGACTTGACTTTGCCATCGAAGTTTATACAGGATAAATTAGAAAAGATAGTAAATGTTGATTTTGAATCAAATATTGATAAGATATTAAAAGAACATTTTAAAGAATATTTAAATAAAGGAACAAAATTCTCAGAGTCTTATAATTTATCAACTTCTAATTGAATTCTTTGTATAGGTAACTCTTCATTAGAATGAAATTCATTTATGTGTTTGTTATAACTTACATTAGTTTCACTAATCAATCTTTTATAATTTGACATTTCTTCTTTTTCTTCTTCTGGAGGTTTTTTAAAAGATTTTAACTTATTTTTCCATTCAATACAAATTTGACATGGTTCTGGAAATAGATCTTTAATAGGTGAATCTTTATCCATTAAATGTTTTAATCTATTTGGTAATAGATCTTTTCCTGTGACTGGCATTAACATAAGTAGATATACATCAGGATGTAACCATTTTAGTTCATTAACATTAAAAGTAATTTTTTTAGGGAAATTATTAAGAATTGACGTGATATTTATTACATCATAACTAGGAATGAAGTTACTCACCATTTTATTTGTATACAAATTTATATTCCATTGAATACATTTAAAATAACTATTCACATTTGCATAATCACATATAACTGGTTGTTTATATTTAATATAATCTAATAACTTTCTTATACTTTGTAAATTTAGTTCACCATTTCTTCTAATTAAAAAACCTTCTTTTTTTTTCTGAAGTTTTTTATATCCTTTAACTAAATTTTTAAAGTTAGATATACTAGAATTATAGTCATTTCCTTGAAAAAGAGACAATAGTACAAAATCCATTCTTACTGGATGCCATTTAAAATTAAATTTATTTGGTGTAAATTTAGATAGACATAATATTAATTCTTTAATTGAAATAAAATTTACGTCGTTATAAATATAGATGTCAATTAATGGTCTACTAGCTAAAGATAAAACTATAATATCAGAGTCATTACCATAAACACATATATTTCCATTAATATTTTCCTTAATTAACCAATTAAATAATTTAATTTCTCCTTCATTATTTTCCTTTGAAGAGGAGTAATAACTTTTAATTGATAATTTAGAAAGATATTCTATAATTGTATCATCTATATAATCCATAAAAGGAGTACCCGGAGTTAAATTTAATGAACTTATTCCGCTACTTTTATTATATAAATATTTATTTCTTCTTTTTATTTGTGTATTAGCCTTAGCTAATATTGCCTGTCCATCTGTAAAAATGGCGACAAACTTTGGTTTTATTAAATTAATTTCTTTTTTTAAAAAACTAATTAATATTTTTCCATATTTTTCTTTAGATTTTGCTATATGACAAACTTTATGTAAAATAGTGTTAACATCAATGCATAAAACTTCTATATTTTTTGGTTTTGTTTTAGAACTTATATTTGGAAATTCTTTTATTATATTATTTTTATAATTTTTTATACCCATTATTTTAATAAGTAGTTATATCTTACAATATCATTAATAATAGTCAATTTTATACAATAATTTTATTTATTTATTTTTTAATATATTATGACTATAAAAGTAGCAATAAATGGATTTGGTAGAATTGGTAGATTAGTAACTAGAATAATTGAAGAGAAAAGGTTAAATGGTGAAGATATAGCAGTTGTTGCTATAAATGATTCATGTGGTTCAAAAGATTATTTAAGTTATTTGCTAAAATACGACTCTGTTCATGGAAAGTTTGAATTTAATTATAGTATATTTGAAAATTTTATTATAGTTAATGGCAACAAAATTTTAACTTTTGCCAATAGAGATCCGGAACAAATAAATTGGGGTTTGGCAAATGTAGATATCGTAATTGATTGTACAGGGGCATTTACTAATATTGAATCAGCAAAAAAACATTTACAAAATGGAGTAAAAAAAGTGATTGTATCCGCACCTTCAACAGATATTCCTATGTATGTAATTGGTGTAAATCATTATGAATACAGTGGCGAACCTATTATATCAAATGCATCATGTACAACAAACTGTATTGCCCCTTTAGCAAAAATAATTAATGACGAGTTTGGAATAGAAGAAGGGCTAATGACAACTATACATGCAACAACGGCATCACAAAATACGGTCGATGGAAAGTCAAAAAAAAGATGGAGAGATGGTAGAAGTGCAAGTAATAATATAATACCTGCATATACTGGTGCTGCTAAAGCGGTAGGTGAAATAATACCAGATATAAAAGGTAAATTAACTGGTATGGCTTTTAGAGTTCCTGTAAGTAATGTATCTGTAGTGGACTTTACAGTAAAATTAAAAAGAAAAACATGTTATAGTGAAATAGTAAGTGTAATAAAAAAATATTCAGAAGGAGAAATGAATGGTATAATTGGGTATACAAATGAAGAATTAGTAAGTTCTGATTTTATAGGTGATAGTAGAAGTACTATTTTTGACATAAATGCGGGAATAGCATTAAATGACAATTTTGTTAAATTAGTTGCATGGTATGACAATGAATGGGGATATAGTTATAGAGTAGTAGATCTAATATTACATGTATTTTCTTAACTTAGAAAAATAAATATTATATATAATATGAATTCAGATAATAATACAAAAAATTTAAAATGTTTAGTTTTTATGAAAAAAGATGAATTTTTATTTAAAATCTTAAAATTTAAGACAAGAGATGTTGCGTTACAGTATTATAAAATAGCTAATCATAAACCTAATTTTAAATTTGTAGGTTTACTTAATGAATGTATTGAATGGTGTGTTAAAAATAAATATAATTATATTATTATTGAACGAGAAGAATATAATATCTACGAGTAAATAATATCAATTTCTATAAATATAAATTGATATTAAAAATAGTTATTAATATATAACAAAAGTTAAGAAATGGAGAATTTTGATGACCAAATATTAGATCTTTTTGAAAATGCCAATTTTGATTCTTCTTTATTAAACGAGAATATAGATAAAGACATACAAAAATTATTACTTGATTATCAGGTTTTACATGTCCAAAATTTAGTAAGCTGTTTAAAAAAAAAAAATATAGTGTTAGATACTTCAGATACAGGATGTGGTAAAACGTATTGCGCCCTTGCTACATGTAAACAATTAGATTTACAGCCAATTATTTTTTGTCCTAAAACAATTATTAGTAATTGGAAAAAAATTGCTAAAATTTTTAAAGTAAAACCTTTATTTGTATGCAATTACGAAACAATTAGAAATAGTAAATATTATATAAATGGTAAAAGAAAGAAATGTCCTTATATTAGATATGTAAAAAGTAAAAAGTATTATATATGGAAGAATATAAATAAAAATCATATATTTATATTTGATGAAGTTCATTTTTGTAGAAATAAATCAACTTTAAACGGTAAGTTATTAGCTTCAACTAAGAAATATAAATCTATTTTACTTTCAGCAACTTTAATAGATGATTTAAAAAGTTTTCAAATATTTACTTACTTATTAGGTTGGTGTGATGATTTAAAAAAGACAAAGTCATATCTTTCAGCGGAAACAAAAAATTTTACTAATGCAAAATATATATGTGAAAAATTATATCCAAAATATGCGTCTAGAATAGCAATATCTGACTTGGGTGATAGATTTCCACAAAATTCAATATCTGTAGATAGCTATGATGATGAGAATGTTGAATTAATAAATGAAGAATATAATAAGTTAAAAAATTATTATAAACAATTTGAAGCAAAAGTTGAAGATAGAAAATCTACTTTATTAAGTGACATTACTTTTAGTAGGCAAAGAATTGAACTTTATAAAATAGGCATTTTAGTTGATTTAGCTAAGCAGTATTTGGAAAACAAATATTCAGTTGTAATATTTGTTAATTTTAGCAAATCAATTAAATTACTATCAAGTTTATTAAAAACCAACTGCGTAATTTGGGGAAAGCAGACTTTAGAGGAAAGAGAGAGAAATATTGATCTTTTTCAAGATAATAAAGAAAAAGTTATTATTTGTAATATTAGAGCAGGTGGACAATCAATAAATTTACATGATGTAAAAGGCGGTCATCCAAGGGTATCATTATTAATACCATCATATTCATCTACACAATTACTACAGGCATTGGGTAGAATTCATAGAGCAGGTTCAAAATCACCAGCTACACAAAAAGTTATATTTTGTTCAGGGACTATAGAAGATAGTATAAGCGAAAGATTGGAAAAAAAAATGAAGTATTTAAAAGAAATAAATGATAATGATCTATCATTTATGATAAATGATAAGTAATTTAAAAAATTTTTTTATAATAAGGTCTTTTATGTTTTTTTGAGAAATATCTTTTATATTTGTTCTTTTTAGACTTTTTTAAAAAAATATCGTGTTGTATAAAGCCCTCTTTTGTTTTAAATCCCCAATTTTTAATTTTTTTACTTGGGAAAATTAAAGCCCAACAGTAATTAGTTTTTTTATCTAACTCTATTCTATGAAATGATTTTGCATCATAATATTTATAATTAAACGGACCTATCCATAATTTGCCTTCTTCTGTACAATCCCAATATCCACCTAGTAATACTAGTGTCCTAAAATTCCATGGATGATCATGTAAATTATTAAGATCAGAATTAATAATCCTATGTAGAAATATATTAAAAGGAAATACGTATCTTTCGAGGTATGGCTTATTAGAATTACTATCTACAATAACTTTATATCTATTAAAATACTTCATAATATATGTAAATTTAATTCTTAACAAACTTAATGCAATTAATAGCAAATTTATTATATTTATTTTATAATTAATAAAAAAGTCAAAAGCATTTTCTTTAACAAAAAGAAAACCGAAAATTATAAAGTCAGTTATTTTATTTAAAGTATTACTAAATTTATGAAAAATAAACATTAAATAAATAAAATGGTATTTGTTTATATATTAAAAATAGATATAAACAAAAATAGCTATATATAGAAATAAAATTACATTTAAATATAATGAATTTTTTAAATAATATTTTTTCTAATCAAATTAACTTTGAAGCTTTTCATTCATATAACAACCTAATAGGAGTTTTATCTAATGGAAACTTAACAGAAATTATGTTTTTTTTTGAAAATAATCCAGATATTATTAATAATGAATTTTTTCATGAAACTCATAAATATCCAATTCATTATTTATTTGAAAATAATCAATTTATAAGTACAGAAATTATATCTTATTTTATAGATAATAATTGTAAGTTGTCATATGAAAATGAATCGTTTTCAATAATAAATTTTTTACTTAATAACAATAAAATAACAACAAATAAAGTTATAGATATATTAAATTTTTTAAAAGAAAATAACTTTAATTTTTTAAGTATAGATGTAAACGGTAATAATATTTTTCATTATCTTGCTTCATCTTTTCATAACAGTATAAATATAATTTATTTTTTTAAAGATATGGAAATAGATAAAAATTATAAAAATGCATATACTGAAAGTCCTATATTAATTTCAACTAGATTAAATAATACCAATTTTAGTTTATTTTTAATAGAACATGGATGTGATGTAAATATTGTAAATAGTAACAATAACACTTCATTAATGTATGCATGTATGAATAATAATGGAATAATTTGTTCTAAACTTTTGGATTATGGGGCAAATATTAATTTTGAAGACAATCAAAAAGATACTCCTATTTTTTATGCAAGTGGGTGTGATAATAAAGGTACATCAGATTTAAATTTAGTAAAATTTCTTTGTTTAAAAGGAGCAGATATAAATAGAAAAAGTTCAGAAAATTTCTCAATAATACATTATGCAGCTGGTTGTCTTTCGCAAAAATATAATATTGATATAATATTATTTTTTATAAAGTTAAATATAAAATATGATACATATGACGACTATAACATGACATTTATTGATTATTTGATAAAAAATAATATTTCGAAAAAAGAGTTACAATCTATTTTATCAGAAATAGAACTAGAAATACCTATAAAAAATTCATTAGTTATGAGTAATTTTTTAGAAAATAAGTATTTTAAAAAAAATAAAGTTAAGTCTAATACAAATTTTGTATGTAACATAAGTCATTTAAATTTAGAAGAAAATGATAAATTTTACAAATGTGAATATAATCATTCATTTGCATGTGAAAATTTATTGGAATGGTATAAAGAGTCAAATAAATACGTATGCCCTTTGTGCTTCAATTTAATTGACTTATCAGTTGTATATGAAGTAATATATTAAAATATTATTATATATAATGGATATAGAATATAATAGTTCTTTAACAGAATCATATTTATATATGATAAATGTAATAAGCTCTAATGATTTATATCATATAAAGTTATTTTTTGACTTTAATAAAGATTTATTTGAATTCATTAATATTTGTTTTCAATATGGAAAATATCCTATTCATTACGTATTTATGAATCCGTATTTATCTAATGAAATAATAGAGTTTTTCTTAAAAAATAATTGTAAGTTATATTGTATAGGATTTTCGTCATCTTTAATAGAAGTATTATTTACAAATACAAATTTATCTAATAAAAAAATATTTCAAATATTAAAATTTTTAAATAGTAAAAAGTTTGAATTTAAAAGAAATGATAGTAATATTAATAACATATATCACTTAGTGGCGAAATCTAATATATTTTATAAATATGATAAAATAAATTTAATTTATAAAGATAAAATTTTAAATTTTATTAAAAAAATAGGTTGTAATATTAATTCATTTAATATTAATTATGAAAATCCATTATTTACATCTATAAAATGTAATAATTATTTATATAGCCGTTACCTATTAAGTACTGGATATAACTTTAGTGAATTAGAAATAAATTTTAAGGATATAAATGGAGATAATGTTTTATTATGCCTATGTAATTTTAATGAAAAAAAACCAGATATTAAATTAATAAATTTACTTTTAAAAAAAGGATTATATATTAATCAAGTAAATAAAAAAGGTTATAGCTGTTTACATCTTTCTTCAGGAGCTATAACAAAAAAAACAAGTATAAAAACAATAATTAAATTACTTAGTTATGGAGCAAATTATAACTTATTAGATAGTTATAATAATAATTTTTTAGATTATTTATTAAAGAATAATAGCGATTATGCACTTATAGAAAAAGTTTTATCTTTAATTAAATTATCAGATAATTTAAAAACTAGTTTGGTACTTAATGACTTTAAAAAAGATAAATATATTAAAGTACAAAAGTTTTATTTTGACAAAACTATTAAATGCTTAATAAGTCGAATTGATATAGAAAAGGGCGAATTTTTTTATAAGTGTAAATATAATCATTTCTTTAACAGTGAATATCTTATTGATTGGTTTAATGAATCTGGTAACAGGTCATGTCCTTTATGTTCTAATAAAATTAATTTGTTACAGTGTTTTTCTCTAAATTAGTTCTTGTAAAACTTTTCTTTTAATATTATATTCATTAGCTTCGTTCAAATTATCTATACATGCTAAACTAGATACCATAGTTGCAGGTATGGTAGCTGGTGCAGATGTAGCTTTAGACATACATGTTGCTATTGTTGAACCTAATACAGCACATCCATATGAAATTCCCATACAACAATGTTTATTATATTTTTTATCACAATTTTTAATTTCTAATTTTAACTTTAATTTGTTAAAGTTTTTGTAGTTGTTATCATATTCATTTTTTTGTTTATCTCTATAAAAACACATACTAATATTAATTATAAAATAAATTAACAACTTTTACATTTGTAAAAAAAAGAATATTTCCATAAATGATATCCGTTAGGATGACCTGATATTGGGTTAATCGAATCTCTACATGATGGTCTATTTAGAGGTAAAAAACTATATATTTACTTAAAGTAATAACGATTCTTTTAAGTGAATTTTACTTCCAAATCCTTATATCATTTTTAAATCTTCGATGTTCTTTTGAATAGTAATAAACATAGTCATTCCAAGAGTTAAATTGAAAGACACTACTATCATTTTTCATATATGAGAATGTCTTAAATTTGCTTTTTATTTTATCGTTATATATTCTATAGATAATACTATTATTACTTTCAAATTCACTATTACCATAATATGTTCCTTCAGCTCCGATAAAATTTATTTTTTTATTTGTAGCATTTAAAAAACAACTATCTGGATCATGACCTGCTACAATTAGAGTATCAAAGTTTTTAATATCGTTTTTTATTAATTGATAATGTTCAGGTATGGCAGTGTTTGTATAATAATATACAATTTGGTCACCATTAGAATATGTTCTTAGATTATCGTTAATTTTTACTAATTTCATATTAATGGTATTCATTTCTTGATCTAAGTTAGAAATGAACTTAGGTCGTGAAAATCCATCAAAACCGTCTTTCATTATAGTTCCTGATAATTTCGTACCAAATTCACTATGTGGCTGACCATCAAAATAATAAAATTTTTTTACATTTTTTAAAAATTTTATTGGTCTTATATCTGTACCAGCGCCAATATAAATTGCTTTCATTTTTTTTATTATATTACCTTTTATTCAAAAAGTAATATAATAATCAATTTTATTTTCCTAACTTTTCTTTTTAGAATTTTTTTTTTTAGAACTTTTCTTTTTAGAACTCTTCTTTTTAGAACTTTTCTTTTTAGAACTCTTCTTTTTAGAACTTTTCTTTTTAGAACTTTTCTTTTTAGAACTTTTCTTTTTAGGTTTGTTATTATAACTGCTTATATAATTTGAATCTGTATTTTCAACCAGATCATCGAACAAATCATCATCGTCATCGTCGTCATAATATGTTTTTTTCTTTTTATAGAAATAAGGATCTTGCATTGTTTGAAAAGGTGATATACTTGGTGGATATATACTTGATGGATATATATTTTGTGATATACTTGGTGATATACTTGGTGATATACTTGATGAATATATATTTTGTGATATCTTTGGTGTAAGAAGTTCCATAATTGTAGATGACACTGAACTAGATATTGGACTGATAGATGTAGCTTTTTCAACACATTCATTTAATTCTTTTGATGTATATCTTTGTCTATTATGTGGAAGGTTATTATTATTAACTAGCCACTTTTGTAGCTCATCGGCATCGTAACACTTTTTATCTACTTTAACAACATTATTAATATTATTTTTATCAATGTCTTCTAATGTTATTACATCTCTATCTCCAATACATGTTTGATCTCTATATTTACATCTATAATGAGTAGATTGTGTAGATTGTGGAGGATAATGTGGATAAGAGGAACTAGATGGTGGACTGGGTGGTCCACCTGGGCCTAACATTTCTCTAACTTGTATATTTTTTCGAAAACTGTGGGGTACATGACCAGAATAGCATTTTACTTTTAAATTAACTATATCTTTAATTGAAATAATATCAAAATGATTTCCTGTAAAATTTAAAGAGTCTTTTAATATATAAATATCATTTAAAGCATGTTTTACCATGTTAACTTTTGCTGAATATGAAGCATCGTGATTTTTATGTGTTATAGAGGATATCATGTGTTCAAATTGAGATAAATGCATATTAAGTATAGCAGATTCATTACCAAATACATGATAAAAATCTGTTCCGAACCACATACTGCTATTTTGCGGTATAAATAATGCACCTAATAAATAATTAATAATATTATTAGCTTGTTCACATATAGAAAGACGTAATTTAGTAACCATTCTATTACCTCCAATTTGTTTATAATTAATATTATATTTAGACATATATATAAATAAAATAAAATATTTTTAATAAAATGAATATTAATTCAAATTATTCTTTTTTTAATTGGATATGTTCCATTACTTTATCTTTTTTTCTTCTTTTCTGAATTTTTTCATATAAATCTTTTCTAGAACCTATCATAAAAAGATATTCTAATAATGTAAAGAAAGGAGCTATTGTAAATGACTGGGTAATCCCAGTTAATAAAGCTGGCTTATTTCCTTCAAAAAATTTGTGACTTAGTAATTGAACAATCCAAGATCCGATATGCACTATAATACAGTTATATAGTGCTGTTTCTGGATATAGAATTTTATATAATTTTGTTGTATAGCAAATAAATAAAAAAATTGGTATCCATTTTTTTCCAATGTTATAATCTAAATACAAATAATAAATTATGTAAAATAATGAAACTATTGAAGTATAGTTGAATACTAAAGGTTTCAAATAAAAGCTTTCACTATTTAAGCTATATTCAAAAGGGATATAAGTTAAAAAGAATGCATATGTCCAAACTAATAATGGAATACAAATAATATGCATTAAAATATTTAATTTATTTCTATGATGTTTTTCATAGAAAATATAGTTATCTATTAAAAGGTTATGGTTAGTCATTAAAAATAAATAGGCATAATGTTTTAAGTGTTTTATTTATCAGCAATATACATAGTTTCAGATAAAGATAAATTAGAAAACATGTTACCGATATTAAGAATCTTATATCTTAAAAGAGGTATATAAAATAGGGGATTAAAGAAGTTGTCATTTAAGATAAATGGTACTGAAGAAAACTTAATATTTTTAAATCCAGAATTTTGAAGAAAATAAATCATATTTTCATGATAAATAAAGTTACAGCCTAACTTATTTTGTATTTCTTTTATATTTTTATTTATGTATTCACTTTTTGTATTAGAACAAGTTAACGTTCTAATATAGATTTTACCATTATCATTTAATATATTTTTTGAATTTAACAAAATTTTTTTTATATTAGTTGTATATAATAAAGATTCAATAAATAATATTCTATCAAATTTTAACTCATCAAAACGTTCTGGAATACTTTTATAGTTCGTGTAATGCATTTTAATTTTTGATTCATAATTATATTTCTTTATTTTTTTAGCTATTTTACTTTTTTTTGAATAGTCGTTTGTTAAACAATGTAAATTTATATTTTTATATTTTGATAATATATTTATTGCTGTTTCTATTAAACCACATCCACAATCTAGAATTGTCATTCCATTGGTAGGTTTTATTATATTAATATCCATATCGTTTGGATGAGAAAAAGGATGAAGTTTAAATATGCCATATTCTAACACATCATTATTATTTATTATTCCGTTTTGTTTCTTGATATTGTTATAGTCTTTAATATTTTGAACTATAAAGTCATGATCATTAGTTACAATTTTTTGATCATTAAATTTATAAAATATAAATATATTCTTAAAAATATAAATAATTAATAAAAATATAATAAAGTAAAAAAATACCTTCATATATATAACAAATATTTATTATTTAGCTTTTTTTTCATTAGCTTTTAAAACCATATGATCATAAAGTTTGCCATTAAAATAACTAATAATAAACTGCATATCTTGATCATTTTGCAAATCAATAAACATAAATCCTTTACAATTATTATTTCTATCCATAGGAATAGAAACTCTATTAATATTAACATTATTAGGCATCACATCTTTTAGATCATATCTAGAAAAATTGCTATTAAATCCAGATACAAATACAGTATATTTTTTATCTGGAGCTAACATACTACTACTCCTTCGTCTAGGAGGTTTATATTTTTGAGGACCACTGTCGTCAGATATAGTACTAGAAGTATCATTTTGCTTTTCTCCCTTAAAAGTCCTTAGTTTACGTCTATCACTAAATTTCATATTTGGATTATTTTTAATAATTGACAAGTCATTACTATTAACTTTTATATTAGACTTTTTATCAATAGAACTTAAATTTGGTGGAACAATAAAAACTTCGTCACCTATAGTCGTTACACCATCATTTGACTCTTTTGCTAATCCAAATTTTGGAAGATTTTGTCTTTCCAAAACTCGTTTAGGAATTTTTTGTTGTTTATTTATGATGTTAACATTTGTTGTCCTTTTAATTTTATCAGAATCTCTGTAAAAAATTGCACTAACTTCATATATTGTATTAAGATGTTTTTCTAATTTGTTTACATTTGTTTCTTCTTCGCTTATTTTTTTAACTTGAAATTCTAAAAGATTTTTTGTAGGGATATCATTTATATAATTATAAAAATGATTACTTGTAATTAAATTGATATTACTATCAGAATCTGTTAATAATTTGCATTCCATAGTTTATAACAATTAAGATTATAGGAAATATATAGTTTATTCAATTTTTATAAGTTTAAATTGTGAAATTTTTATATTAAATAGTAATACTGGCACATCTATTTATTAGATAATCCAGCTTTTTGTACATAAATTTTTTTATATAAAAATTATGTATTTTTGCGTTATATCTTCAATATCAAAAAAACATTGATATTACTCTAGATAAATTAAATTATGAACAATTATAAATCCTTCTCCTCCAGTAGAATTTATATTTGTATTTGATATTATTTTACCAACTTTTCCATAAATAGATTCGCTTACTACATTACTTATTAATTTATTTTCTTCAATTTCTTGATCAAAAATTCCATATATTTGAATGTTACATTTTGCGTTATCATAATATACTATTAAATAAATATGAACACATTGACCAATTTTAAAGTTGTCATTTTTTAACTTTAATAAAATTCCTGTTGTTGTTGTATTATTGTTATTACGATAAGACTTTAGTTCGGTAATTTTATCTTTGAAATGTTGACTTTTGGAAATGAAACCATTTATTTCTATTATATTAAAGAAATCGTAATTAAATTCAAAATTCCAATTAACAACAATTCTAATATATTCATAATTTTCCTCATCGTCTGTGTCATAATTAAAGTTATCAATTTTACATTTATAAAATGGATTATCTGGATTGTCAATAAATAATTGAGTATAGGGATCATTATTTACTATTGTTTGATTTTCCTCATCGGAGTTTGTAATTGACTCTTCATTATTATTTGTGTTACTAATTAAATTATGACCTTCTGAATTATTGTAATCAGTCGTAATGTCCTCATTTGAGTTATCAGATGTATTCATTATTTTAAAATATACATAAATAAACTTTTAAATAAATTTTTTTCAAAATTTATCATCTATATTAACTTTTCTTCTTTGACTTCTGTTATTACTTCAGATAAGGACAATTTCATCTGTAACTTTTCTATTTTTTTAGATAAATTTCTTCTTTGATTTTTAGATTTTTTTCCTGCTCCTAATAAGCTATTATATAATTTTTGTGATTCAATTAAAATTCTTCTCATATCATCTAATTCTTTTTGTATAAATTTACTTTTATTTTCTTGGATCCAATTTTTTTCATAATTCCATATATGGATATATCCATCTTCACCTCCAGAAATTATACCGTAGCTATTTAGATTAAAAGCAATAGTGTTGATAGGTCCGAAATGTTTCGAGTCAAATTGAAATAATTTTTCGGAATTTAAGGAATTTATACAAATAATATTAAATTCACCATCTTCCTTTGAAGAAGCTACGCTCATTTTATCTTGCCCGCCACCTAATACAATTACATTTTCATTAGGATGAATTGAGAAACACAAAATACTTACACAATGTAAGTACTTTGATTTAATTTCAAATGTATTAAGGTCATAAATAATTAGATTTTTGTCATAAGAAGAAGAAACTAAAATATTTTTTCTTAAATCAAAGTCAATTTTTGAAATTTCAGATTTATGACTTTGAATTAAATTAAGTAAATTTATATCGTAACCTTCTAAATTATAAATACCTAATGTTCCATCTTTACCTCCTGTAATAATTTTATTATTTAAAAATGTACAACAATTACATTCATTACTTAAATCTAAAAAACTTAATTCATTTAAATTTTTATCTAAAATATTTAATCTGCTTTTATTTTGTGAAAGGATTTTAGATAAAACTATAAAAATCATTTTTTCTTCATCATAATTAATGGATCTAATTGGTCCAGATCCATTATAAGAACAAATATTATTACCTTTTCTATCTAATAACCTCATTGTGCCATCAGCAGATCCTGTATAGATGTTATCTTTTGTATAACCAACAACCCATGTTGCACCAGTTCCTTTTATTATAGTATTAGAGTATTTGTTATCATTTTTATTCCAAAAAACAATATTTTGGTCTTTGGCTGAACTATAAATTACTTTATTTTGGATATCACAAACAATATTTGTCAAGGGTCTTTCATGACCTTTTAGTTTTATAAAACCCGAATTTTCCATTTTATTTAAGTAAATTATTATAAAAGCAAATAAAAATTAATTCAAATTTATTGATATTTTAAAGAAAATGCTTATTTTTGAATAACTATTTAAAAGCACATGCTGAGTATTTATTAATGAAATTACAGAAAATAGTATTAGGTATATTATTATTTTCATTTGTTGGAAATGTATTTTTTAAAAATAAAGTTTCTTTTGAGACTTCTTCTAATTACAATATAACTGAGATAAGTTATAGTAACTTAAATAGTTTAAAAAATATTTCAAAAATTGACGTATATTTAGAAAAAGCCTATATTTTTACAGAGACTAATTTACAAGTAACAAATTTTAGTGCAAGTCGTAACTTGTCAGTACCAGAATATTATTATAATATAGGCAATAAAGATTTATTTACAAGTTATATTAAAGATAATAAAGAGATTGATATTTATTATAAAAAAAATGAAGTAAATAAATTATTTTCTATATTAAGCGCTCTTCCAAATATAATTTTTATATTTTTACTAGTAAGAATTTTAATGATGCAAGCAAATCAATTTTCTGGATTTAATAAAAGAATAGAATTAAAAAATGACGTAGATATAAAATTTAAAGATATTGCAGGTCTACAAGAGGTTAAGGAAGAGGTTAGAGAATTTGTAGATTTATTAAATGGGGATGATAAATTTAAGGAGATGGGTTGTAAGGTACCTAGAGGAGCGTTATTTTATGGTTCGCCAGGAACAGGTAAAACATTAATTGCAAAAGCTGTAGCAGGAGAATGTTCATCAAGTTTTATACATGTTTCAGGGTCAGGTTTTAACGAAGTTTATGTGGGTGTAGGACAATCTAGAGTAAGGAAATTATTTGAAAATGCAAGAAAAAATAAACCTTGTGTGATTTTTATTGATGAAATTGATGCATTAGGTGCAAAAAGAGGATATAATTCTAGTCATAGTGAGAATGAAAATACACTTAATTCCTTACTATCCGAAATGGATGGTGTCGAAGATAATTCAGGTATTTTAATTTTTGGAGCAACAAACAGGCCAGAAATGTTAGATTCTGCATTAATGAGGCCAGGAAGATTTGATAGAAAAATTCAGTTTAATTTACCAACATTACTAGAGAGAAATGAAATTTTTAACTTATATTTAAATAAATATAAACTAGACGGAGATGTAAAAGATTTATCAAAAAGTATGTCAAGGAAATGTCTTGGATTATCAGGGGCAGATATTAGTAATCTTTGCAACGAAGCTGCTATATTAGCGGTAAGAAATAAAAGAAATACAATAAGTCAAAATGATTTAGATGATGCATTTGACTACATAGCAGTAGGACAAAAAAGGTTATCTAATAAGTTAAGTGAATCGGATAAAAGATGTGTAGCTTTTCATGAATGTGGTCATGCATTTATGTCATATGTTCAAAAACATGCAGAGTCACCTATAAAAGTATCTATTATTCCAACGACAAAGGGTGCATTAGGATATTCAATGTCATTGGAGAAAGAAGAAAATCTTAAAACTTCAAAACAGTTATATCAACAAATGGCGGTAATGTTAGGAGGTAGATGCAGTGAAGAGCTTTTTATGGAAGATGTTACGACAGGTGCAAGCAATGATTTAATGAAATTGAGGGAGTCATGTAAAAGATACATTACTGAATATGGATTTACTGAAAAGTTTAAAAATAATTACATTAATGAAAATATGGAAAACATTTCTGAAATGACAAAACATGATATTGATGATAAAATACAAAATTTAATTGATGAAGTAACTAATTATACATTAAAAACTCTTAAAGAGAATAAATTCAAAGTAAAAACAATGGCAAATATTTTATATAAAAAAGAGGAATTAAATAATAAAGAAATAGAAAAAATATTAGGACGGAAGATAGAATCTACTCTCTAAGGAGTTAATAAAAACAGAAATACTTTTAACAATATTTTTTTTAACTTTTTCATTATTTTGAAAATCATCATTGCCATCAATATAGCATATGTTAGAATTTTTTGTTCCTTCAACTAACCATTTATCATGATATTCATGAATAGTTTGTATATAATCAAGAGGTATTTCTTTTTCTTCTTGTCTTCCTCTACCATCGATTCTTTTATACGCATCTTTAGGTGTTGTTCTTAAATAAATAATATTATTAATTTTATTACTTT
>Ga0206131_10003639_pt1 | contig 17559 bp, 7 predicted proteins | sample Helgoland_Spring_FD_148636 | JGI IMG/M metagenome (GOLD analysis project Ga0206131, IMG submission 148636) | Pelagic subsurface seawater microbial communities from Kabeltonne, Helgoland, North Sea - Helgoland_Spring_Bloom_20160517_1 | ecosystem: Environmental > Aquatic > Marine > Epipelagic ...
TCTTTGTTATATAACAGCACTCGTCGGAGAGAGAGAGAGAGAGAGAGAGAGTACTTTACGAGAGAGAATAAAAGGAGTCGTCGTCGTCGTAACAGTGCTTACGCTTCCTTTCGAGTTGTCTTTCGTCGGACAGTCTGAGGAAAAAAATGAAGCAAAAATGCATCGAAAGAGGGCCGTCTGGCAGTCAAAAAAGAAAAAGTCTGCTCTCCTCGAACGCGACTATCTATTCTTCATTCTTTCGCGCGCGCGCGATATACACACACACGGTTTTATCGCGCAGTGATACTCTCCCGCATACACACGCGGTACAAACGAGAGACGACGAAAACGGCAAAAAGAGAGGGTGGTCGAGGCGTTCTTTTTCTTTGGTGGTTTTGTGCGAGTCAGAGAGTCAAGGAGAGAGCGCGTTTGTCTGCTATTTTTCCCAACGGGTTCGTCGTTCACTTGTGTGCTGTGGGGGAAATTTAGTTAAAAGATAACGGAAGATTTAGAGAGAAAGGACGGAGAAGAAGAAGACTTGAAACACACGCTCTCTCTCTCTTTCTTTCTCTCGATATGTCGTCTTCTCGACGAGGAAGCCAACAGAAGCGCAGCGCGGCGGCTTCGTCCTCTCGAGGACGACGCCAACACCAATCACAACAAGAAAGAGAGGAAGAGGAGGATTTGGGATCTACCCCTACTACGACTCCTCGCGGTGGCGAAGAGGGAGAAGAAGAACCGGAGGAGGCACCACAGGGGCAGCCGCGGGGACGACGAGCGCAAAATCAGACGACGACGACGTTTACGACTTCTGCGGGAACTGCGACGACGACAGGAGGGACGACGCCTTCGAATACTACTACCGCGGATAATACTACCATGGACCGAAACGTTCGAGCGAGGGTGGACCAAATATTCAACAGTTTGATTGAGAATGTGAACGAAGACGCTCGAGCCGGGATCGCGAGTTACATCGCGCAGTTAGCTCGAGATACGGCGTCTGGGGGTAAACCTGTCAAAAAACAACAAGAGTTGTTGGCGGAGTACGCGAAGAGCGCGAAGAAGAATCGTCAGATTCCTTCTTCTTCGGAAGGCGGCGGCGGGGCGGTTGACGAGGACGCGACGACGAGGACGAGCAAGAAGAAAAAAATGGCCGTGAAGGTGCCGCAAAAAGTAGAGCCGACGTGGAGAGAGTATGCGACGGAACATCAGTTGAGGGAGTTTTTGAACGCGAACGACGTGCCGTACGATCGAGCGGAAACGTGGACGAAGAAGATGTTGTTGGAGAGGTGCGAGCAACATTTAGCGAAGGTGTCAGAACCGGCTTTGAAAATCGGGAACGAGTTAGTTAGAGTTATCGCAGCGTTCGAGGCGTGGATGCACGCGATCGGGAAGAAAAACGCAAACGATACGTTCGACGAAGTGGAAGGGGAAGAAGATAACGAACTTTTGTCCTCCTCGATGCCGAAGCTTGCGTCAAACGATACGGCGTCTGAAATTTTGAAAGAGCTGCGCGCGTGCGAACGCGAAGCGACTGGACATTTGGACTACATCAAAAACCATTTGGACCCGTTTAAGCTCATGCAATATCCAGCGTATGGGTGCTCGATACTGGATTTACCGTACGTGCACGTCAATCTTAGCAATCGCGTGATGCTCGGCTTATTTCCGATTTTGAAAGCAGCATCACACGGCTCGGAAATCGGAGGTAAGTTCTACGATTTAGGTCAGAAAGGACGGAATGCGAAGAAGAAAACAGGCGGCAATCTTGGGTCTACCTTAGGTTTAGATTTGGTGCAGAGCGCAGAAAGCTGCATGGACTACGTGTTTGGCATCATAGGAACGAGTTTAAACGAAACGAATTTGACGCATCCGGAGAAAGCGACGAAATTTCTCGTGGAATTGTGCGCGTTGCGAGATGAGTGGAGATGTTCGAGCAAAGATTCGGTGACGCCAAAGCTGACAATGTCGTTCCTACAGAAGTTAGCGTCGGACGATTCAAAGTTGAGAAAGTTATACGCGGCTGGGGAAAGAGAAGATGAGGATGATGAGGAACGAAGAAGGATTGTGATGCAGCTTCCGCCACACGCATTGACGCAACTCCACGAATCGTTTCATGGACCAACCCGTCCGAGCTCAGAGTATCGCGTGCCGGTCGAACTGACGTGGGAATGTCTGTGGATACCTTCGACGCCACCGTTGAAAGTGTTGAGTGGTAGTGAAATTGGCGGCGAGAATAGCGACGGAGGCAACCACAACCACAACAACGCAGGGAATATTAACAATACAATTACCAATAACAACGACGACGATGATGACGACGACATCGACGGCGACATCGACGACGACGATAGTGCTTTTTTGAACTCGGCCCGAGATGTTATAGCGAATTCGAGGCGATTAAGAGAAGACTTTGATAGGAGAACAAATCGTGCGAATAGATTTGATACCCCCCCGGCGAATAGATTTGATACCATTTTGAATAGATTTGATCGGGGTGCTATGGCGCGAGCTAATGATGCACACAGTGCTCGACTTCATCCGTACGCGGGTTTTCCTCCGATGCTTATGGATGATGAGGATGGTGATGAAGAACACGACGTCGACGACGATGATGATAACGACGAAGCAGACCCAGCATTCGACTCACGTGAGCGAAGACGCGAGGAGAGAATGCGTCGACTCCGCATTTTGAGCACAACCGGAGTTGGGAGCGCGAGAAGTCGCGCACAAGAACTCTTGCAACATTTAGAGCGATGGGATCGGCGCTACGTAGATACCCAGCGTGAGCACGAGGAACGCGAGGAATTCGATTGGAGAATGACTGCTACGCGCGATACGGACAGAAGAGACAGAGAACGACGAGACCGAAACGAGCGCTTAGAGCGCACCCTTCTGCGCGATACGAACCGATACCGTACCTCCGAGCATCGGGTTCCGGGTATATTCAGTCGCAGGGAGAATATGACGCTCTCTGACGCTGCCACCATCCTTCGGTCAAGAGGAGCAACTAGAGAATGGATGCAGGAAAGAGAAAGATCCACACATGAACGCTCTCAAGGGATGCGGATGCGCGATGATAGATTTGGTCGAGTCATGGATTTACACTCCCCTTTCATACCTTCGGACAGAGCTCGACTAGGTACTCCGCGCGCGGGTGTGTTCAGACCTAATCTGAACCCGGTTGATATTGCTAGCGTGACGCATACAGTCACAAATCTCGTTCGCAAACTTCGCTCGATTGGTCCACCACCGGATGGGCGTTGGAAATCGCGCTCGCCGATGTTTATACGTCTAATTGAACACATCGTGCGTTGGGAGCTTCTAGGAAACGCCACGTTCATCACGCCGGACTTTTATCCCCAAAGATTTCCAGTAGCGGAAAGATTGGCGAAACTCATTCCTGAATCCGGTCGTTGGATGGTCGTCTTAGTTCGCGGTTTAGGCTTGCACTGTGTGCCAATGCTTCACTGCATTTTACACGGCTTGCGTTCGGATAGCCCAAAGATGCGAGACGTCGAAGGCCACCCTGGGGCGATTTTTTGCGCAGGGGCGGCGACGTGTGTTCGATTCGCGCTCGAGTCTATTGTCGAGAACGATGGGAAACCGCCTAGCATTTTGTCACAAGAGTACTGGAAAACGCTCGCGCACGTCGGCGAATGTCTCATGTCTTGGTGCATTGGCGGTAAACGATATTTGCATGAAATTCCAGAGGAAAGTATCGTTTCGGACAAGAAAATGCGCTCGAGAGCAGTCGCGAGAAAAGCCGTCCTCGCGGGTCTCGCCGGTGATGATATCGATAATTGGGGCATCGCTGTAGCGAAAGGTGCGCCGTTGATGCTGAGCGCCTTGGCGCAAACGGAAACGGTGAGCCAACAAACAATGGACGGTGTCTCTGGTGTTTTGTTTCTCCTATCGCGTCTCATAACGAAAGAAGCGAGAACCGATCCGCGCTGGCGCAACGCGCTGCGAACGGCGAAAACAAGTACCCTCCCGAAAGAAATCATCACGAGTCTGTTTGAGTGCCAAACTTGGGCGAACGAAGTCACCGCCGCCGTAAAGCGGACGATGGCGGGTGAAACCCCGATTGACGCGCTGATTGAGAAAGAATCGAACGATTCTGCTTCAAGCGAGATCAAGAAGAGCAGAAAGCGACCCGCGCCGGGCTCGGAGATGCAATCGGTACAAAATTTCGATTTCAGAGATCCAAAGAATACGCGCAAAGGCATTCGATTCGGGTTTTTGATTGCGCTTGTCGCGACATGGTCGCACGGCGAAGCTGGATTCGTCGACGCGAAGTATCTAGATAAATTCATCGATAACGATGACGACGATCTTTATCGCGAAACCAAGCATCGTAAGAAGAACATCAGCACTCCGACGAAACGGTCAGCGATGGAGGCGTCGGCGCATGACAGCGCGACTGCAACATCATCAACGCATCTCTTCAAGATCGTCCTCTCTTCGCTCGAGCGATGTGGCGACGGGCTGCTCGCTGCTGTTGAACCGCTCGCGAGAATTGGATGGGCCCTCGATGGCGAAAACTCCGGCATCCGCGGCGTCTTACAACAGATAGGTAAATCTAAGTTCTTAGGGGAATTTTCCGGGGAGTTCCCGGTGCACTCGCCTTCGCAACAGCTGGTGGATATGATCCAATTACTCTTGCACGCTGCTATTGAGTTGCGCAATTTCGACTCGAATGGGGCAGGTGACACCGTGCACGCGTCCTATCATCACCTCGAATCGCCACGAGAGATTCTTGAAAGCCTTCTCCATCACGCCAATTGGAAGCGATCGTTCAGTTGTTTAGAATGTATTGCGCCGAACATGTTTTACTTTGGAAGCTCTTTAGATTTAGTTGGCGCGGCAAATGTCGTTTTTCCCCCATCTTTTCGTGTGTTACGTTTGAGGAACGATTTGAAACGTCTGTTGAGAGACATGCACGGGAACGTGCCGCACATTTCGGCAAAGTTGCGACGCGCGATGCCCTGCGACGACGCGTGGCGAGCAATTAAAAATGCCATCGGTCCGTTGTTAGGGAGAACATTTACGTGCTCGTTTGATAGCGAGGACGGTGTTGGAAATGGTGTTGCGAGAGAAGCCTGGACAGTTTTGATTCAAGCGTTGTTGGAAGGACATCCGACGCGAGTGGGACCGAGCGAAGCGGTGTTCACCTCGTGGTCAAATGCTAAGGCTTTACGAACGGACTCGATGATGTCGTTGAGTGCCATGCACGGTGGTGGTGATAACGACGACCCACCTTCATTTGAAGGTGCGTTGCGCACGCTTCGTTCTGATTGTTCTCCGCACGCCGCACGCTTTGCCGGGCGTATCGTCGGTTTACTCATCTCCAACGAAAAGACCGCGGATTTGCCGTTAGTCCCGTGGTTGTGGCAAGCGCTTTTGCACAAACCGCTAAAGGCGGAGTTGTTAGCGCAAGTCGACGATGATTTTAAGCGCACGTTGCTTCCAATCAAGACGTGTGATTGGAATGATCCCAAAATCAGCTGGGTGAAAGAGGACCCGCCGGCGTTTACCATCGCCGCGCCGACGCGTGCGGATCCGAACAGAGTGAAAGAACTCCTACCCGGCGGCGCGAACGTTTTCGTCGACGAGCACAACCGTGGTGAATACGTCGATTTATACGCGCAACAGTGCATGTTGCGGTGTTCAACTGCACCAATCAACAACACATCCGGTATGCCGCCGTCGTCTTCATCCTCGCCGTCGTTACAAATCGACGAAAGCGATACTATTACATCTAACCAGGACATTCGGGTCAACCTCGCGGCGTTTACGAGCGGCTTCGACGAAGTCGTCCCGCGCGAACTCGTGAGCAGTTGGGAGTGCGAAGACTTGGAACTCCTTGTCTGCGGTTTACAAGACATCGACGTCGCCGCTTGGGAACAAGCGACCACGTACGATCCGAAACCACCGCCAAACTCCACCGCTCCCGGCGTCGTCGCCGCCGAAACGCGCTCGCGATGGTTCTGGGACGCCGTCAAATCCATGAACTCGGAGCAAAAGCACGCGTTGTTACACTTCTGGACCGCGTTTCGGAAGCTCCCTCACACCGGGTTCCGCGGTTTACGCTTCAAACTGCGCTTCGACGACCAAAAATCCGCCAAACACTTACCCATGGCCCAAACGTGTTTCCTCACCTTGCGCGTGCCGAAATACGTCAGTCAAGAAGAGACGAAAGAGAAACTGGTCAAAGCCATCAGCGAGTGCTGCTTTGGGTTTGGTTTTAGCTAAATTTAGGACAGAGAATAAGAGAGAGAGAAAGTGAGAGAGAGAAATCATCTCGACTGCGCGAATTAGAAACCGAAACATCATCGTTGTCATTGTCATCGTATTCATACTCCGCGCTGAAAATTCAAAATTTGCCTCAGTTTTACTCAAGTGGTTAAAAGTAAAAATTTCTTCAAAAACGCTCTCCTTATTGTTTACAATGCGCAGGAATACTCCCTTTGCTGCGTCGTAAAAAGAGGAAGAAGAATGGTAGCAGCGACTCCTCCTGCGTCTGGTTTCGCTTTGCACGCATCGAAACAACCAGCACCGAAAACACTCGCGGAGAGATTCGAACAATTTCTCGTCCAACATCACCTCGAGGCGTTGCGACAGATTTTAAAACATTCGGACACTCGGACGCCGCATTCCATCCACGTGTGCGCGATTGAATTCGCACACGCGTTGCCGCAGTTAGCGAACGCGGTGTTAGCGCGACCGACGACGTCTATGGGGGTTTTGGACGAAGCGGCGAGAGCGGCGCAGGAGATTGTAAGAGTGCGAATGGTGGAGGATTTGAGGAAGGAGTTGGAAGCGGAGAAGCGAAGAGGCGGAGGAGATGATTTTGAAGGAGAGGAAGACATCGACGAGAAAATGAAAGAATTCGCGCGAAGGCACAAGGTGAAACAAACCGTTCGCGTTCGCGTGGACTTTGAACGGTTCAAAAGCTCCTTTCCGAGTTTGAACATTTCCAGGTACGTCAAGAACGAACACGCCGGTCGCATGTGGACGATGAAGGCGAAAGTGACCAGAGTTGGGTTGACGAAGACGTTCGAGAGCGACACGCTGTACGAGTGCGCGAAATGCGGTCACCGGTTTTTGTTGCCGAGGAATTTGGAGGATGGGAGGCCAGAACCGACGATGCCGGAGGAGTGTCCGAGCGCGGCGGAGATGGAGAAGTACAGCGCCGCAGACTCTGAGAGATTGAGTAAGAAAACGAAAGCGTGCACGAATCGAACGTTTCGTCGAGTGGAATGCACAATGCCGGTGGCGAGAGATTATCAAGAGATTTGCGTGCAAATATGCGAAGACGAGGAAGATGAGGAAGATGAGGAAGAAAGCGATTCGGACGGCGACGATGATGGATTCGAGGCGGACGCGCAAAAATTAGCGCATTCGGGGAACGACGCCTCCGCTCGACCGGGACGAATAGCACGCAAATACTTCCCCGAAGACGACTCAGAAAACGACGACGTTGATTCCGACGATGAATTGCGAGCGATTGGTTTACGCTCTAAAGCGAATTTAGGCGGTGCGCAAAAACATTTGCTCGTCGTCCTAAAAGACGACCTCGTGGACGCTGTCAAGTGCGGCGACGAACTCCTCATGTCCGTCGTGATTCGTCGACGATGGTTGAAAGCCAGTCGGGATAGAAGGTGTGAAATAGAGCTCGTCGCGCATTGTAACTCACTCACCGTTTTGAGCGTTGATGACGAGGAAGGAAACGCCGGCGACCGGAAAACGAACGACGTCGAGGACGACCAAGAGTACGAAGAGATGAAGGCGTCGTTCGAGAAGTTTTGGCAATCGACGAGCGCTCAAAAGTATCCGTTGCGAGCGAGGGATATCATATTGAAATCGTGTTGCCCGCGAGTATTTGGTATGGCTGGAGCGAAGTTAGCCATGGTGCTCGCCTTAGTCGGTGGCGTCGCTCGAGAGGATGTCAAGACGAAAACGAAAGTGAGAGGCGAGGTGCACTTATTATACGTCGGCGATCCGGGTATAGGTAAATCGCAGTTGCTAAAAACCGCGTGTCGATTAGCGAAACGGTCCGTGTTTACCACCGGTTGCGGTTCAACTGCTGCTGGTTTAACGTGTGCTGCCGTTAAAGACGCCACCACCGGCGAGTGGGGTCTCGAAGCTGGCGCGCTCGTCCTCGCCGATAAAGGCACGTGTTGCGTAGATGAATTCGACGGTATTCGCGAACACGAGCGGGCCACGATTCACGAAGCCATGGAACAGCAAACGTTATCGGTTGCTAAAGCTGGGATTATTGCCACGTTGAATTCGCGAACGAGCGTTATTGCGGCGACGAATCCTAGAAGAGGCACGTTTGACGATCGAGAGAGTTTAGCGGTGAATACCGGTTTAGCGCCCCCGTTGCTTTCTCGATTTGATGTCGTTTTAGTCCTGAGAGATGCCAGAGATCCAGAGTGGGACGAGCGCGTCGCGTCGCACATACTCGGAGAAGTGGATGATAACAATAACAACGGTACCATTAATAAGCGGTTAAAGCTGTCCGCATCGGCGCAAAAGAAACCGTTCTCCTTTGACGGATGGCGCGCGAGTCAAAACGCGGGGAACGCCAACAACATAAACATAAACAATCGAGAACTGTACGTTCCCGCAAATGACAAAAATCGCTACCGAAGTTATAGTCAAAAAGGATTCGGTGACGATCAACTCTCAGATTCCGACGAGGACGATGAAAAGGAAACCGCCGAAGATGTCGAATTTTTTGACGAATCCACCGCTCTTTGGAGCTTTTCGCGCGTGAAAAAATACATCAAATTTGTCAAATCGCGATTTGAACCAACGTTGGACGAAGACGCGGAAAGAATGCTCTCCGCGCACTACCAAAATAGACGCAGGCAAGTCGCAGAAAACAGAGTGGAATTAGGACGAGCGACCGTGCGCGCGTTGGAATCATCCATTCGACTGGCGCAAGCGCACGCAAAACTGTGCTTTCGCGAGGTTGCGACAAAAATAGACGCCACGGTGGCCATCGAACTCATCGGATGCAGCGAAGACGAAATGATGGGTAATAATATGAATCATATCGGGCAAAAAGGCGTTGGAATCTTAATGCGAGATTTTGCTCGATATCCTGATAGACAGCTGAGTAAAGCTTTTAAAACTTTCGATTTTGACATCGACGGGGATGAGTTTCGATAGGTGTTTCGATAGGCATTCTTATTGTTACTAAGTAAAATATAGTGAGTATGTTATATACAAATAAATCTCCCTCGCTCGCTCTCCTTCTTTCTTTCTCTCTCTCTCTTTAATATATATAGTATTATTTCCTCTTTGCGTCCTCCTTCTCCCCGTTCTTCTTCGCCTCCTTCTCCGACTTCTTCTTTTCCGCAGGAGGCGGACTCATCACTTTCGCCAAATCCGCGAACGGGTTCGGTTTCTCCTCCGGCATCCACGGCCTTTGCAACTTTTTATTCGAACTCCCGTCTTTTCCGAGCACGTGCACTTGAAACGCCGGCGTCTCCATCATGTTCAGCGGCAACATGATCGATTGCAACACGATAGGCGGATTCAACTTGAAATAAAAATGCAACACCGACGTCATCAAAAACCCGAACGCCTGGCTCGTCCCCGCTTTCTTCACCTCTCTCAAATCGTGTTCGAAATACGTCAACGTCTCCTTCTTCTCCTCGCCGTTGTTGTACGGGTCCTTCGCCGTAACCTCCACGGTATCTTCGCTCAATTTTTTCTCCTTCCTTTTCACTTGCTTGTACATGTAGAAGATGACTACGTAACATAAGGTCACGGAAATTGTAAACGCCATCCGGATTTTCGTCTTGGTCTCTTCGTCGTTCCAATCGATGCCTAAGCGTTTGCTTCCCATGAGGACGATCGGGGCGATGAACATTTTCGGTTTCAATTGCGGAGGTTTCGGGAGGTCATCCTCTTCTTCTTTATCGTCGTCGTCGTCAATAATCTTGTTCGCTTTTGATTTCACCATTTCCATCGTTTTGCCTTTCTCTTCTTTCTTCTCTTTGTTACTATTATTGCCGGTCGTCGTCGTCTCTTTCGCAGTGTTGCTCATCTCTCTCCCCTTGGATTTTCAAAAATGTGCTGATTATGATTTTGATGTGTTTTTGATGACAAAGAGCAGTCTCTCTTTTGCAAAGCTGAATATATACACGTGCACTTCTTTTAAGTTATGTGCGGTCTCTTTCTCCTTCTTCGTTTCGCAAAACAAAGTCAAAGAGTCTCTTTGTTGAAAGAACTCGTGTGTCTGTTGGGGGGTGTGAAAGATGATGTGTCGAATAATAAAAACGTTCGTTGTGTGATTTTCCTTCTTTTTTTCCTTTTTTTGTTCTTCTGTTCTTGTTCTCTCGATGTTCTTGGTGTTTGACCACCTGTTGCACTCTTTTGCCTCGTAATTATGGTCGTTTTCTGGGGCGGGGCAGTCAACGGAGAGTTTCTCTTTTAAAAAATTTGAGAGAGATTTTTACACCGCAAAAACACCAGAGAAAGATTATCCATCGAGAGATCATTAATATCTCCCCCATCGTATCTCTCTCTCTGCACTTTGCGCGCTTCTGTTGTTTCCTCCTCTCTGTTGATAAACGCAGAAACACACGCACACAGATACGCGTTTGGTATATAATAACACGCGCGCGAACATGTTTGCATTCTCGCTGAAGACGGCGTCTTCCTCTGCCTGCACCGTGATGAATGATGAATGCTTCTCGGGGAGGAGAAGGACGATAAAACGATTTGAATCCATCGTTCCCAGAGCGAAGAAAACGACGAAGAAAAAAGGAGGTTCGGGAGACCGAGGAGGAGGTTCCGGAGGAAGTGGTGGTGGATTCAGCCAAGACTGGGCGAACTACGGCTCGTTCGACGAGTCGTACTTTGAAGACGCGGATACGATGTATAAACCGTCGCAAATGTTCAACACGACCAAGGCGAAGAGGAAAAGCGGCGCGCAAAACGTGCTGGAGATTTTGGCGGAGGAGAGGAAACAGAGAAGGGCGCAGAATTACGTGAAATACGAAGAGGAGAACTGGGAGGAAGAGGAAGAGGAGGAGTATTGGGAGGACGAGGAGGAGGAGGAAGTCGAGGAAGAGTACGTGAACGCGAGCGCTCCGGCGGCGTCGGCGCAATCGACGATGGGAAGCGTAGAGAGTAAGCCGAAACCAACGAAACCGAATAACCCACCGGCGAGACGAGCACCACCGCCTCCGCCGGCGCCGAAAGTACAATCTACGCCGAAACCGAAACCGAAACCGAAACCGCAACCAGTGAAGAACGAAACGCCAGAGGAGGCGAAGGCAAAGGCGACGAAAACGCTCGCCAAGTGGGGGTTTCAGGAAGAGGATATCGCCGAGGCGATGAAGAACGCGTCCGACGGGTCGACTGCGAAGCAAATGCAGATTCAAGTTCTCGATTATTTATTGGAGACGGCACCGTTGGAGAATATCCCGCAAGAATATCTCATGGACGCGAAGCAAAAAAGAATGTAAAATATAGATGAGAACGAGAGAGAGAGAGAGAGAGAGAGTAAAAAGAGTAAGAGCAGAAAGTAATATAATACAAATTGTAATGTAAAACAACCAAAGATATTAACGCTATATGATCATGATAATGTTTCCACAACTAGAACTTCTGAAACCATATGGAGGTTGCTAAACACGCGTACGCGCACAACAACATGGCGCCTTTTAACCAATTCGACGTGCCGTCTACGACGTTTGCGTTGACGACTAAAACGACGACTAATAAGCTCGCGGATTCAAATAAACCAAAATCTAAGTTCATCGGGACAGAGATCATCCATCCGATCAAAACGGTGACTGGAATGACGAGTAAAGCAAACTGCGTGGAACTTCCGATTGCAACGCCGATGGAAATGTCCATCTTGTTCTTTCTCGCAAACATCACCGCCGCGGTGATTTCAGCCGCACAACCAACCAATGGTAACACGATCGTTGCAATGAACGCCATGGGTACACCCCATTGATGCGCGGCGCCGTCGATGGAACCCACGAGCACGTCGGAAAGTGAAGCAATAAACCCAGTGATCACCGCTAACCAAATCATCGCGGAAACTTTCGTCAACGAATCGTCTTTGTGCTCGTAAGCCATCTCGTCCCCGCGTTCGAAACCAAACAAGATGTTCTTATCATCTTCTCGAGCACCTTTCCCTGAAAGCGTTTCAGTGAGTTTCTTGTTCAATTGCGAGAGTTTACGTTGCATGGAATTGACTCGAGTTTGGGTGCTGACTTGCGTCAACACGGACCCCCATTTCAGCATGTTCAATTCTTTCTTCTGCGCGATGTCTTTCACCGCGGATTGCCAACGTAATTTTGCAAGTTTCGAACCACCGCCTGCGTTGGTAATATCTAATGCACCACTATTTTTCACCGCGTTTTCTGGAATTGGAGACACCGGAGGCTGTGGCACCGCTGAACCTCTTCCACTCTCTTCGTCGTCTTCTCTTTCCGCTTTTCTTGCTAGTATCGGCTTCGGATTGCTACTCGACGATGCCATGTTCTTTAAAGTCGCTCGTAAATTCTCCATCGAACTCGTTTTCATCTTGAACATAGACTCTGTCGAGCCGGTCCTTCTCACCGCTTTTATTTTCTTCTCCTCTTTTGCTTTCCTCTCGTGATCCTCTTCTCCTCCGTCCTCGTTTTTATTCTCGCTCACGAACATGTGCTTATGCGTCTTCAACTGAAACACCAAAAACGCCATGTACCCAGCCAACAAGAACACGCTCGATACCCTCGACACTCTCAATATGTCCCTCTCTTTCTCCTCTTCAGTCGTCCCACTCATCGACGTCTCGCTCATCACGCTCGGTAGCGTCAAGCTCAATACGCTCAACAACAACAAACCGGCATTCAACTGCGCGCCTTTCCTGTTGTGCGTCTGCTCGCTATATTTCAATCCTCCAAAAAAGAAACTCGCGCCCAACACGAGCAGCGTGTTCGTCAATATCGACCCAAGTAAACTCAGTTTCACTAACCGCGTATCTCCATTCCTCAACGCCATTAAAGAGACGATCAGTTCTGTCACGTTCCCGAACGTCGCGTTCAATAATCCGCCCAACGTTTCGTTCGTATGCGCGGCGACTTCTTCCGTCACGAACCCAAGACGTTCGGCTAAAGGAACGATCGCCAACACCGAGAAGAAGAAGATCGGTCCGGGAGACATATTCTTTCCCGCGTGGCCTAACGCCAGCGCAATTGGAACGAACAAAAGCAAAATGCAAATCTTCGTCGAGAACAAAACGACTTTCACGCTTCTGGCGAATTCGATGCCAACTTTTACGCCGGATTGCGCGTACGCTTTCGGACTTCGCGGGGATCGTAAACTCGACTCGTCTTCCTCCATTTCGTCCTCTCCGTTCTCTCCTCTTCTTCGCTCTCTTTTTCCACCGCTGCTGCTGTTCGCGCTCAACAACTGCTCGGAGGATACGTTCAAAGCGTGTTCCACATTTGTGTTCGTCTGCTCAATTTCCCGTTGAGGAACGACGACGACGATGGTGTCCTCCTCCTTGGTGGACGACGACGAGTGCGTGGGAATCTCCAAAGGTTGGATTTTCGAGGATCGTTGGTTCCCTCCTTCTCGCGCCACGGGGGTTCCGCCGCGACTGGCCGCGACGGTGGTTTCCTCCATGTGTAGAGTTTGTGAAGAGAGTCTGACGACTGAGTAGGGGAGTTTGTGTGAAGTAATAGTAAACCTATTAAAGCGCAAACAACGCGATGACATCTCTCTAAACTACTCTCTATTTTAAAAGCTAAATAAGCTACTACACGCGCGCATTACTCTTCTACGATCATCGGCTCTTCTTTACCACCGAGGTTTTCGCAGATGATTTTCCTTCTTTGACTTTTACCGTTTGCGTCTCCACGTTGGTGACTTCGTGCGCTTTCTCATCCGCCGGTTTCCATAAATACGCGCTTTCGGCGATGAAGGAACAATCGACCAAAGGTCGATTGTTCCGTCTCGCCTGGTTTATTTTCGACGTCGGGAGGACTAAACCGGTTGCCTTGTTTCTTTTACCGTGCTCGCCGACGATGACGTGCGTCGTGCGGTCGTCTTTGACTATAGATTCGGTTCTTTTGGCGATATCTGCGTTATCGATGAAGGTTTCTTGGACCGTGGCGCCTAAATTTTTCGCCTCTTTCCAAATCTGGGAATCTTTCGGGACTTCGTGGATTTTGAACACGTTCGTAAAGCAGATGAAGCAGTTTCGCAAGATACTTTTGCGCTCGAGCGATAACAATTCAGACACGCACGGCCAATACTGTCCGTCCGCGCTGCCTCCGTTTTGTAAAAAATGTGGCACCGCTTCTCGAAACATCATTCGATGAACATTTCTCAATCGAGGTAAAATGTTATCGACCAAATAGGAATCGTTCTTCTCGGATTCGTCCGTCATGTTATAGAAATGCGACAGTTTCAATTCTTCCAACGACTCTGGAAAGTAATAATACGGTTTCACTTGCATCACCGCGCACTCACCGTCCCACATCTCCGGTTTATCTTCTACTACGATCGTCACCGATTCCGCGCCTTCCAAAGCGTCGTTTACGATTTTTGTTCGAACGTCCACCCATTGGTTCACCTCGCTGTTCCATTGCTTCATCCCTTTGATTCTATTCACGTCTCGATTAAAATACTTCCCGAGCGGATCTAAAACTTGGTTCGCGATCGCCTCCGCGTACGCCTGACTCCCCGCCGTCACGATGTACAGCTCGTACATCTCCGAAAGTTCGCTCAAAAACCGCCTCGCTTGCGGGCGGATTTTCGTAAAGTATTGGTCGTTGACGTAAAAGAACTTATCCGGGCTCGATTCTAAACGAGATTCAATTTTCTTCTGCGCCTGTTTTATAATCATCATCTCTTCCTCGCTCGTATTGCTCTCGCCCGGGTTTGGAAAGAGAAACTTCGTCTTCTCGACCGAGTGCAAGAGGGTGGAGTCCAAATCTAAAACTAGAGGTAATTTGCCTCTTTGCAAAACGTCTCGAATAACCTCTCGATTGTTCACCGGAGACTCTTTAATCACGTGCGCCTTCGGTATCATTTTCATCTCATCATCTTCGACGAGTTTTGGCTGCACATCGACCAGTGTTCTCGATGGTGGTTTCATCGCGTCGTCGTCGTTTACTTTCTGTTGTTTCGTTGCTCTTTTGGGGAAATCTTCTTCGTCTTCTCCCTCAGTTGTTGTTAAAGGTTCCCGCGAGTCGTCGCGACTGCGCGCGCGATCGATGGCGCGTTGCGCCGGGCGCTTGAACGTTGTCGGCATTAAAGCTCTGACGAGTAAAGGGATCTTTCACTCCCTTTTTTGCGAGTAAACCCGCGCGTGTTTGTGTGTATATCTCGAAAAGTTGTTTTGACGATTTTAAAAAGTTTGTTGGTTTTGCAAAAGAGGAGAACAAAAGTCAAAATAAAATGCCTACGAAACGCGAATGAATGTGTTTTACATTGTGCTGCTCTATGTATGTCTTCTAATGCTATAACACACGCTTTTATGAAGAGTATCAAGTAGTTTCTGCTTCTTTCTACACTCGGCAGATGTAGTTGTTACTTTTCGCGTTATACCGAACCCACCTTTGTACGCTCTTATCGCTCGCGCCGCCGGTTTCCGCGGTGGAGACTCTCAAATATCGAACGTTCATGCCGCTCAAGTTTAAGCTTGGGATGGAGAACTGGGCACTGATTGGACCGATTTCCCGCCGCGTTTCAAACCCTACTTTACGCTGGTTGAGACTCGCGTGGACGAGTAAACTGGTTTGCGTTTGACCTTTGAGGGATTTGTGTTGCCAGGTGACACATCTTCGAGTTTGGTCGTACATCGCGTGGTGGGTTCTTTGTTGTTGTTGTTGATTTTCCGACGTCGCGCGTTCGTTGCTCTCGGTTTGGCCACCACCGATGGCTTCGTTTTGGTCGTACGTGAAAGTGGCGTTTTGTGTGGCCTTGGGGAGCGGGAAGGAAAATTCCGTCGCCGAGGAGCGCACGTCGCTTCGCCAATCGCAATAGACGATGATTTCAATCTTAATTTGAAACGGTGTCGAGTCGTCAATGATGCACTGCACCTTGAACGGGGGCGTGAAATCGCTCGCAGACATGCGATAATTCATCAAGTTGAACTCCCCTCGAGGTGGTTGTAACAACGAAACCGTTCTATTTTCGTCCCAAGAGGATAAATCGCACGTCTCGTGGAAGTTACAGTCGTCGATGTTTGTGCCGAAACCGCTGCTCGTCGCGCGACGATTCGCACGTTCGCGACCGCCGATTTCTAAATCTTCCGGCATAGCCACGCGCACTCTGGTATCCTTTGCCGCTCGTAAAAAGTTACGCACTTTGACGCACCCATCGATATCCGCGTTGACTAATTCCCCGTCGCGACCGTAAACGACGTTGAGTTTATCGATCACGTCTACGAAAATAGCCTCGCCCGCGCCGTCGTCGGCGACGGAGACGTTCGTCGCAGAACCCGGAACTGTAGACGAGGACACTCTAACATCCCTGCCACTGTCTCTGTTGCTTTGACCACCACCGCTATTGCTACCACCTTTCGCTAAAACGTCGTCTACTTTGGACATTAAGTTCTTGGAAATTTTCGAGGACAAGATTTTATCAAACGCTCCGGCTGCTTTCTTATACGTTTGCGATTTTTGTCCGTCGATTACCGCCGTCTTTGCCGTGCCAATCGCTCTATCAACGCCATCAATTCCAGTCCTCATATCTAAGGTCTTTTGAATCGCGAGACGTCCAGTCGTTCCTAAAGCGCCTAACGCGCTCGTACTTTCCGAAACCACCACCGGATCGTTAAAAATGTGCTTCTCCAACGCCGCCGTACTCGTAGACTGCGGAATCCCGTAATCGACCATCTCATCGAGTAATTCGTACGTCAAAATAGCATTTTTCCTCACTGCATCTTCCGACAACGTCCCGCAATAATCCTTGATCACTTTCGCGATTCGATGCAACAGTTCCAAAACAAACGACGGCGAACAGTTCGCTCTCGTCGTCGCGACGACGTACACGCCGTTCGCTTTCACGTGCAAATAATTTACCCCTTGGTCGTTAAACGCCGCCGGCGCGGAGTGATCCATCGTCCCGCCTCCTCCTTCACCAACACCGTTAATCTCGTTCTCGTTCTCTTTCCCGATGATGACACCACCATTACCACCGTCTTCGTTTCTGTTCCTTTCATTCGCTCCCCAGAACTTGACCAAACGAAAGAAAATCTCAGCTTGATTTTCTGGCACATCTTTTCGATACTCGCGCTTGATAATCACGTCTCCTCGAGGCGCGACGATGAATATCGACGAGATGGCGTTCTCGTTGTTGTGCGATTTAGCAGAAAAACGCGTCGTCGTCGATGTCGCCATGGCAGTGGCCCGTGTTTCTTTTTCTAAAAGAGAAGAAGAGAAAAGTTCGTTGTCCCCCAAACCAATCCTCCCTGAGGTAAAAAACTGATTCTCTCTTGTTTTGTGCGCGTATAATAAATGATGGCAGGTGGTCAAAATTCAAAGCTGCGTAAAATAAAGCTCGACCACACCACTCCGACTTTTCACCACCAAAGTTAGATGCGCG
>Ga0206131_10003648_pt1 | contig 17531 bp, 21 predicted proteins | sample Helgoland_Spring_FD_148636 | JGI IMG/M metagenome (GOLD analysis project Ga0206131, IMG submission 148636) | Pelagic subsurface seawater microbial communities from Kabeltonne, Helgoland, North Sea - Helgoland_Spring_Bloom_20160517_1 | ecosystem: Environmental > Aquatic > Marine > Epipelagic ...
CCTCGACCTGGCGCAGCTTCGCCACGATCTCTTCAGGTTTATCTCGCTTGCCTGCCATATTCTGATCCTCCTTCGATGGGATAAATACTATCCCAGTGGGTGGACCACTTCAGTGGGGCTGCTCCAAGTGGGCAAACCTCTGAACCGAAACCCTTAGATAGGCCAGCCCCTTGATCTTTCAACACTTGACGGCACAGACGGCTTTCGCATCACAGGCTCGGCCTTGGAGCAATCTGCTGGTTTTACTGTTAGTATCGGCGGCGATGTAAATGGTGATCACCATGCAGACATTAAAGTAGGAACTGACCCCGCCCTCGCCAGTTCTAGCTTCGTGATATTTGGCGCGGCATCTAGTTTTGCAGCAGATATCGCCCTAAACGCGCTTGATGGCACAGATGGCTTCCGGGCTGATCATAGCGGCCTTGTAGGTGCGGGCAGCTCCGGCGTTGCAGGCGTCGGCGATATCAATGGCGATTCACTTGATGATTTGGCTGCCGGCCTGCCGCCTCCCCTGATTCGCGGGTGGCAGCCGGATCAACTCACGTGATTTTTGGCGATCAAAGCGCCTTTTCCGCAGTTGTGAACACAACAGCATTGGATGCTGTATCGGGCCTGACGATTGATGGCGAGGCAGCCGGTGACGCGTCCGGCACATCAGTCGCGCGTGCAGGCGATATGAACGGCGATGGCATTGGCGATCTCGTCATAGGCGCTATTGGCAGCGGCCTCGCGGGCGCTGCATTTGTTGTATTCGGCAGCACTTCTGGCCTTGCTGATATGGCCTTGGACGCCCTCGACGGCTCAGACGGCTTCCGTATAAACGGTGCCGCTGCGGCTGATGAAGTCGGGGTCGCTGTCAGCACAGCGGGCGATTTTAATGGCGACGGCCTCGCAGATCTATTGATCGGCGCTCCAGCAATCAATAATGGCCTGGATCTATCGGCAGGGGCGGCTTTCCTGATCTACGGCAAGGAGAATGGGTTTGACGCTTCTCTTGATCTTGCAACCCTTGACGCAACAGACGGATTTGTCATCTCGGGCGGCGGCACATCGGCCAATCTGGGCGCTGCAGTAAGTACAGCTGGCGACATCAATGGCGATGGAAGGGCAGACATCATAGTCAGCGCACCAAGCGGTGCAGGCCCTGCAGGTTCAGGGGCTGGCCAGACCTATGTCATTCTTGGGTCCAGCAGCATAGGTTCCACATTTGATGTCAGCACATTAGATGGCGCGGACGGATTTCGGTTAGATGGCTCGAGCGCTGACGGCAATTCTGGCAGCGCCGTCAGCACAGCGGGCGATTTCAATGGCGATGGCTTCGATGATCTCATCGTTGGCTCTAAGGCGGCCGCAGGAGGCGGGCTATCTGGCAGCGGTGAAGCCCACATCGTTTTTGGCAAGAGCAGCGGCTTCGCATCCACCATTGATCTTGGCAGCCTTACAGATGCAGATGGCATCGATATGTTCGGCATATTGGCGGAAGACAATTTCGGCGCGTCCGTCGGCGGCGGTGGTGACATTAATGGCGATGGCTTCGATGACGTCATCATCGGTGCGCCCGGACACAATAACGGGCTGACCCTGAATGTCGGAGAAGCCTATGTGATCTTCGGCTTCGACAACGGCGCGATCACGCATAATGGCGCTGGCTCATCCGCGGAATTCATTGGCGAAGATACAGATGACACCGCTGTATTGGGTGAAGAAGACGATACCTTCAGTTCCGGCCTTGGTAACGATGTCATTCGCGCGGGCGCCGGTAACGATATCGGCGACCTGGGCGATGGCAAGGACATGGGCGACGGTGGCGATGGCAATGACACAATCAATGGCGGCGCTGGCGATGACGTCCTATACGGTGGCCGGGGCGCAGATACGTTATTTCTGGGCACCGGCGCAGATGAAGTATTTGGGGACGAAGGCAATGACATCTTCTCAGCCAGGCACGATGAACTCGGGGCTGGCGACCGCATCTTTGGCGGCGAAGGGACTGCCGACAAACTGGTCGTGACCAGCAATGGCCTGCTTGACCTCTCCTTGTTGGACGCATTTGTGGGCGTAGAGCAGGTAACGCTGCAGGTCGCGCAGACTGCGATTGGCAGTGACGCCAATATTCTCTGGAATGGTCGTGGCGGTGCGGAAGATTTCACGCTGGGGGCAGGCCGTGATTTCGTCAAAGCTGGCCATGGCGATGACATCGTACGCGGTGGCGATGGCGCTGATATTCTGCTTGGCCATAACGGCAATGATCGGTTGATCGGCCAGGCGGGAACGGACCGGATGAAAGGCGGCAGCGGGGATGATGTGATCGTCACATCAACCGGCAGCGGGCTGGATATCGTTTACGACTTCACTGTAGGCGAAGACAGAATCGACGTTTCCGGCCTCGGTTTCACAGACTTCGCAGCTGAAATCGCCAGCATTTGGCGCACCGTGAACGGCAGGGCGCTTATGGAAATGGGCGGCGGCGATCGGTTATTGCTGGTCGGCATAGATCACACCACGCTAACTGCCGATGACTTCATTCTGGCGTGAGCCTTAGGGTCCTGCACCTAGGGTCCTGGACCTAGTCTGGCGTTGGACGCCCGCCCGGGTCTCCACTGCCAGACTCTTGGCTGCCTGAAGGGGCGGATGGTTGTTCGCTCTCAGTATCGTCGGCCATAGGCGCAGGTTGGGGTTGCTGCCTGGCCAATCTAGCCCTTGTGAACCCCAGATGTATCAACACGATGCCCGGCACACAGGGCAGATAACTCAAAATTTGTGACGTTTCGGCCAGCAAAATCTGACCGACCATATAGCCGACCGTTGTCAGCACCATGCCAGAAAGCTTCAAAATCCAAGGCATATGAAATTCTTCCCCCGTTGCAACACTGCCCACCTTAACGAATAACGTCCACACTCCAATCCGATTGTGTGGTCAGCGCCAGGCGGCGCGCGAAATGCACCTCAACGCGAACCTGGCGATCAATGCGCTTAGGAATGCCAAGCCGAAGATCGCCACCTGGAACCCGCCATTCATGCTCCCGCCGGAAAGCGCCGGTCCGAAGATCAGTGGCGACATTGCGGGTGAAGCGGCCTCGTTCCCGCGAACGCGCAGGCCGACCATAAGCTGCCAGTAACTGCCTGAAAACATCCGTGAACGTCTTCTCTGCCTCATCTGCAAACGCTGAGCTGATGATCACGAACACGGATTCCAATACGCCATCAGGCAAATTCAATACCAACCGTTGACGGTCAAACACGCGCTCAAACACCGGCGTCTCGTAAATCCTATAGCGCCCGAATGCCTGTCCACCTTTGATCCGCCTTGAAGCCAGCCATCCCGTGGCGACGGCCTCGCCTTGCCCAAGCGGCGCCGTGGTGATGTCAATGCTTTGGGTGGCACCAGCACTCTTCGCAGGCCCGGCACAGGCGGATACGCTGAGTGCAGCAACGCTTGCCAGAAAGTGACGTCTACCAATCCTATCCATCTGCGCGCTCCTTCGCGTTAGAGACCGGGCGGCATCTCTCCCTCATGGAGAATGAGTGTTGTCCCCAGGCCATGCGCAGGGCGGATCAAAACGCCGTCCATGACATCCTCAAACGGAATTGCGTTCGAATTCAGGCAAGCGCGCGCAGCATCTAACGAACCCGCGCGAAGAAATATGGCACCACCAAAGGGCGTCGTTGGCACTTCAAGGCCCGGTGCGAAATCAGTCGCGCGGCTTGGTTCCGCGAATATCAGCATGCCGCGTTCGAGCGAGACACATCCGGCCCCCACGCCTAAGCGCTTGGCGGGCTTTCGCAGAAACCGGCTGTAACGATCCAGCGCCTCATCCACATCATCAACGACCCATAGCGCACCTGTTAGCGCCGATATGCCGTTCGGATGGGTGGTCTGGCTTTCATGCCAGACGAGCTCTGGCGAGTGATGCCCGCACCACTGCACTCGCCCTTCAGCCATCACACCCGGCGGCACGCGCAGCACACTGAAATGGCCGTCATGGTCGCCATCCGGCAATTGAACCGGGCGGCGCATATCAACGGGTTCAAGCGGTGTGAAGCCTTCTGCTGCAAGGCGGGGGGCTTCTGCTGGAACATCAGCGCTATTGAACGCCATCAGGTGCAGGCCTTCATAGCGGCCAAGCTGCGCACGATGCTGGTCCGCCAACGGCGTTTGCCCACGCGCGCCCAGAAACTCCAGATAGCCAAGCCCCAGGGTCGACAGGCGGTTGATCGTGCCAGACGGGCGCTGCACCCCGTCTGCGCCCATATTCATGTGGACATTTTCCACACTCACCTGGAAACCAAGCCGCTCCAATTGCGCCTTGGCACGATCCAGGTCCGCGACGAACCAACCGACATGGTCCAGAAAGACCTCATCGCCTTCCGGCAACTGGCGTTCAGTCCATTGCATGGCCTATTCGCCTGTGAACTTCGGCCGGCGCTTCTCTACGAAGGATGCAACGCCTTCCGCGAAGTCCTTACCGCCGCGCAAGCGACCATAGGCTTGGCCTTCAATTTCCATCGCCTGCTCCAGCGGAGAATTGACGCTGTGGTTCAGCACGTTCTTTAGGGTGCGCTGCGCCAAGGGGGAGAACTGGCGGAGCTCTTTTACGAGGCTGGCCGTGGCGTCTTCCAATTGATCATCCGCCACGCATTCGCAGGCAATGCCCCAATCATAGGCCTGTTGGCCCTTAATACGGATCGAGCGCATGGAGATGTTTTTGGCACGGCTAACGCCAACCATCTTCTCCAAGCGGGCTGAACCGCCAGAGCCTGGGATCATGCCGATCCGCATTTCCGGCAGCGCAAATTCCGCCGTTTCGCTGGCAATGCGGAAATCGCAGGCGAGCGAGAGCTCGAACCCTACGCCGAAGCAATAACCACGCACCGCAGCGATCACTGGCTTGGAGCAACGCTCTGGCGCGGCCACATATTTGTGCAATTGCGAAACGACTTCCTGGCTGGCTTCCAGGAAACCCGGAATTTCGCCACCGCTAGAAAAATGCTCGCCCTCGGAGCGAATGACGATGACACGGACCCGGTGGTCCTGGTCCAGCTCATCAATCACAGCCGCGATCTGCGGGCGCTGGGGCATGCGGATAATGTTGAGCGGTGGGCGATGCAGAATCAGGTCTGCGCGTTCGTTCTCCGCATCAATTTCAACGCGAAAGCCATCCAGGTCTGACAGCAAGGCAGAGCGGTGGGTTTGCATGGAGTTACTCATCGTCATTCGTCCTCAGTTTGATAATCGCCGGATTGCAGCATCCGACGGAGAATTTTGCCTACGGGAGATTTCGGCAGGTCCGACACGAACACATATCGGCGTGGGCGTTTGAAATTGGCGAGATCAGATTGGCGGCAATAGGCATCGAGCGTTTCCGCCTCCAGGCCAGTACTGCGTTTCACAAAGGCCGTCACCTCCTGCCCCCAGCGCTCATGGGGCATACCGGCGACCGCGACCTCAATCACATCTGGATGCAATGACAATGTACTTTCGATCTCAACCGGGGAGACGTTTTCGCCGCCAGTGATGATCATGTCATCGACGCGACCTGTCACAAACAGATCGCCATCTTCGTCGAAATATCCCGTGTCGCCGGTGAAGTACCAGCCATTGCGCAGCGATTTTTCATCCGCATCAGGCCGACGCCAATAGCCACCGAAGGCTTCATCGCCGTTCAGGTCCGCAATGATGTGGCCTTCTTGGCCGACCGGTGCCAGATCATCCGGCCCGCCGCCCAATGTGACGACGCGGATGGTTTGGTTCATGCCGGCTTTCCCAGCGGAACCCGGTTTCGCGGGCGCATCCGGTTCAATCGTGAAGGTATAAATTTCCGACGAGCCATAGTGATTGATGAACAATTCGGGCTTGAACGCCGCCGTCAGGCGCTGCAGCAGCCCGTCCGTCATCGAAGCACCTGCAAAGCCAAGCTTCCGCACGCTGGATGTATCAGTCTTGGCAAATTCGGGCACTGCCAGCAGATCGTGGTAGAGCGTCGGTGCCAAGAAAAGATTGGTGATATTCTCCGCTTGAACCAATTCAAGTGCGCCCGCCGGATCAAACCGTGGTTGGCAAATAAAGCATCCGTCCACCAATGCCGTCGCCAGCAGCGAGCGCACGCCCATGGTGTGATAGAGCGGCATTACCCCAAGGCTCCGCTCCCCGCGCACGAAACCGCTCTGCGCCACATGGGCGACAGCGGCTGCACGCTCGACCCGGTGAGTACGCGGCACGCCTTTCGGTCGCCCCGTGGTACCGGATGTATAGAGCATGACCGACCAAGCGTTGATATCGCCATGCGCTGTCGCCGCAGTGGTGTCCCCGGCCAGCAAACGATCAAACTCCGCGCCAGGACCAATGCGCGGTAAGGCTTGTGCCACAGACGACCCTGCCGCTGCATCAGCAGATACATCTTGGAAAAACACCGCCTTGGCTTCAGCGTTTTCCGCACAGTAATCCAGTTCTTCCGCCGTCGCCCGCCAATTCAGCGGCACGATAGCGATACCGGAAAGCTGGGCGGCCCAGTGAAGGAGTGCAGCTTCAGATGTGTTCTGGAGGAGCGACACGAACCGGTCACCCGGCTGCAACCCCATGCCCTTCAATCCGGCATCGAGCTTGCAAGCATCGCTTAACATTTCGGCATAGGTCCAGCGGCGCGCGCCCTCTACAAGCGCTTCGGCCCGGGGGCTGCGTTCAGCCGCCTGGATCAAGGCTATGCCGACATCAAGCATGGCGACGCTCTTTTACGAAATCCATCACGGCCCGCACGATAGCGGCATATCCAGTGCAGCGGCAAAGATTGCCCGAAAGCGCTTCACGCACGTCTTGCTCCGTCGGCGTTGGATTGGTTTTGAGCCATGCATCCAGGGTCATCAGAATGCCCGGCGTGCAGAAACCGCATTGCAGCGCATGGTTCCGCTTGAAGGCTTTCTGCAAGGGCGATAGCGCATCATCATCGCCTGCCAGCGCTTCAACCGTGCGTATCTCACGGCCTTCCATACGAAGCGCGTAGGTGAGGCAGGCACGCGCTGGCTCGCCATCAATCTGGATCGTGCAGGCGCCGCACACACCGTGTTCGCAGCCCACATGCGTCCCCGTCAGCCCAATTTCATGGCGAAGGAAATCAACGAGCAACATGCGCGGCTCAGCCTCGCCCGATACTGGCTTACCGTTCAGGGTGAAAGCGACCCAGTGCCGTTGGCCTTTCTCATACAGCATGGCGGCGCTCCATTGCTTTCAACACAGTTTGCAGTCCGAGTTCTCGCGCAAGGCGGCGTCGATATGCGGCGTCAGCTTTAGGGTCGCTTTGCGGGTCCAGGGATTTGGCCAGCCCGACAAGCACGGCCTTAACGTCCCGCTCTGCCAGGCCATCGAAGCGCTTCACAATCGGCTTTGGGCCAATGCCACCAAGGCCCAGCGTCACGCCGTCTTGGTCCGCGACGGCAGCGACCGCCACAATTGCAAAATCACCGTGCCGTTCCGCCATTTCCGTGAAGGCGACGCCTGACCCTGGCTTTGGCGCATCGAATTTGACCGCCAGCAACATTTCGTCTGGTTCCAGGGCCGTCTCAAACATGCCTTTGAAGAAATCGCCCGCCGGAATGCCGCGTTGGCCGCGCTTGGATTGCGCGATCACGACGCCGCCGATGGTCCCCAGCAGGAGGGGTAGCTCCGCTGCAGGGTCCGCATTGGCAAGGCTGCCGCAAATCGTGCCGCGGCTGCGCGTTTGCACATGGCCGATCCAGGGCATGGCTTCATGCAGCAGCGGTTGCGCGCGCGGCAATTCAAGCCGTCCCATGAAGCGGGCCTGGGTGACGCAGGCCGCCGCCATCGCACCATCATCGGTGAATTCAATCCGGTCCAGGTCTTTCAAACCCATGATGTCGATCAGGACTTCGGGCCCTGCAAGCCGCATGTTCAGCATTGGCCCAAGCGATTGCCCGCCAGCGATAATGCGCGCGTCCTCGCCATATTGTTCGAGCGCATCGAGGGCTTCGCCCAGGCTTTCGGCGCGGATATAGCTGAATGCTGCTGGTTTCATAGCCGCCGCACCTCAATGATCGCCGCCAGCTTCGCGGGGCGCAGCGGCAGGTCGATCTGCTCCAGCCCCAACGCATCAGCAACAGCGTTGGCGATACATACGGGCGCGCTCATGGTCGTGCCTTCGCCAATGCCTTTGGCACCAAGCGGCGTTACCGGAGATGCCGTTTGGCGGTGGACGATCTGCACGCTCGGCGTCTCGCAAGCGGTTGGCATGGGATAATCCGCAAGGCTGGCGGAGAGGAATCCGCCATCTGCATCGTAAGCCAGTTCTTCCATCAGCGCTGCACCCAGGCCGTGCGCGAACCCGCCTTGAGACTGCCCATCGGCCATGGCCGGATGCAGTAACCGCCCCGCATCATGGGCCGAAATATACCGATCAATCTTGATCTGCCCCGTAGCGCGATCAACCTCCACCCCGCAGAAATCAAAGATGAAGCCGTAAGCGGCGGAGCCATTAATGCGGTCCTCATCATCCGGTGGCTGCAGCACATCCGGCGACCAAAATTCCGTAACGCTAAGCGCTTGCGGCAGGTCTGGCGGCAGGGTGGATGCAGCCCAGTGGCCTTCACCTGCAAGGCGCTTGAAATCAATACCGATATTGGTGTTTTCGCGGTGGATGATTTTTCCATCCCGGAAATCCAGCATCTCTGCCGGGCAATCGAACTTCGCTGCAGCAACCCTGGCAAGCCGCGTGCGCAATTCGCCCGCCGCCCGCCATGCCGCACCGGCAACAGCGCCTGCAAACCGGCAGGAATAATTGCCTGATGCGATGGACCACGGGTCCCGGCCCGTATCCAGTTCCGCGTTCACCCGCACGACATCCGGCGCGATGCCAAGTGCATCCGCCACGACCTGGCCAATCACCGTGCGATGGCCCTGCCCTTGCGGTGTCGAGGAGATCGACACATTCACGCCACCCAGCGGATCAACAGCAACCGTTGCCGTCGCCTGCGCACCGCCCTTGGGGCCAGCGCGTTCACGCTCCTGCGCTGAAAGTACGGTGGTGATGTAGCCCATATTCGAAATCGTCGGCTCGACGCAGGCTGCATAGCCAATACCGTATAGTTTGCCTGCCCGGCGTGCCCGCTGCCGCGCATCCTCCAGGTCTGCGAAATTGCCTTCCAGCAACGCCTGTTCGACAAGCGCGCCGTAATCCCCCGAATCCAACACACCGCCTGATGGCGTGGTGAAAGGCATGCTGCTGGGACGGACGAGATTGCGGCGGATAATGCCCAGTGGGTCTCGCCCAACGACGTTCCCGATCTTCCGCATCAATTGTTCAAGCGGGAAATACACTTGCGGCCCGCCGAAGCCACGATTGAGACCCGTCGGCGTTTTATTGGTGACGACGACGCGGTTTCTGATCGCCAAGTTTGGAATGTCATAGGCACCCGTCATGCAGGTGTGCATTCGGTACAGCGTCGCGGGCTCCGGCGCTTTTAGATATGCGCCCACATCCTCTACCTGATCCCAGCGAAGCGCTGTCACCCGGCCATCGGCCATAACGGCGGCTTCCAAGGTGGAGACGCGGTTGGTGGCGCTACCGGCGGCCGTCAAATGCTCCATCCGGTCTTCGATCCACTTGACCGGGCGCCGCGCAATCCTTGCGGCTACAGCCATCAGCACGGCATAGGGTGCGACACCCTGCTTCACGCCGAAACTGCCACCGGAATCCGGCGGGGTGCGAATACGCAAGCGCGAGGACGGCACCTGCAGCGCCATCGCCATAACGGGCTGAATGGCAAACGGGCCTTGAAAGTGGGTCAGCACGTCATAGACGTCTTCATGGGGGTCGTAGTCTGCGATTAGGCCGAAGCATTCAATCGGGCTCGCGAGGCTACGCGGATAGACGGTGTTGATCGAAACCACATGGGCTGCCGACGCGAATGCATGTTCAACGTCGCCGTAATTGAACGTCCGCTCGGAGACCAGGTTGCTGCCATGCGCCGTGTGCAGCACCGGTGCGTCCTCGTCCATCGCCAGGATGGGATCAACGGCAACATCCAGCGGGGCGTAATCGACCTCAATCAACTCCATCGCATCTTCAGCGACATAGCGATCCCGGGCCAGAACCACAGCCACCGGCTCACCCACATAGCGCGCACGGTCGACAGCGATCGGGTAATGATCGATGGGAGAGCGCACGCCGACAATGAAGGGCCGTGTCAGCGCTTTAACTTGAACACCTGTCACCACCGCAGCAACGCCCGGCAGCGCCAAGGCTGCTTCTGCATTGATGCCGCGAATCTCCGCATGTGGGTGCGGCGAGCGCAGAATGGCGGCATGCAGCGCGCCTGCCGGAACTGGCAGGTCATCCATAAACCGACCCCGGCCCGTCAGCAGGGCCGCGTCTTCCACCCGTTCAGGCGAGGTTCCAATGTGGCGAAAAGCCAAAAGCGCGTCTCCAACTGCGTGAGGGCGCTATTTGTACATGGCCCGCCTACAAAATAAACCGTGACACGTCGGCGTCCTCAGCCAACGGGGCCACCCGCTCTTTCACGAGACCGGCATCGATGTTGATTTCTTCGCCAGATCGGTCCGACGCACCGAAGCTAATTTCCTCCAGCAGGCGCTCCAGCACCGTATGCAGGCGGCGGGCACCGATGTTTTCGACGTTCGCGTTGATTTCAGCGGCAAGGTCGGCAATGGCGCCGATAGCATCTTCCCCGAATGTCAGCGTGACGCCCTCTGTCGCCATCAGCGCCTCATACTGCTTCAGCAGTGATGCTTCAGGCTCCTGCAGGATACGCACGAAGTCATCCCGCACCAGCGCCTGCAATTCAACGCGAATCGGCAAGCGGCCCTGGAGTTCTGGCAAAAGGTCCGAAGGCTTGGCCACGTGGAATGCGCCAGATGCGATGAACAGGATGTGGTCAGTCATGACCGTGCCGTACTTTGTAGGCACAGCCGCCCCCTCAATCAGCGGCAACAGGTCCCGCTGCACGCCTTCGCGGCTGACCTCAGCCCCGCTGCCTTTGGATTGGCTGGCGATCTTGTCGACCTCATCTAGGAACACGATGCCGTTTTGCTGAACGGCTTCTACAGCGTCACGGGCGGCGGCGTCTTCGTCCACCATGGCTTCGCTTTCTTCACGGACCAGCGCTTCATAGCTTTCACCCACGGTTAGGCGGCGCTTGGTCAGCGGCGTTTGCATGGCTTTACCGAAGATATCGCTCAGGTTCATCATGCCCATCTGGGCACCAGGCATGCCAGGAATTTCGAAGCTGGGCATTTTCGGGCCCGCGGACGAATCCCGCATCTCAATCTCAATTTCACGCTCATTAAACTCGTTCTGGCGCAGCTTCAACCGGAATGTTTGCCGCGTGCTATCTGAAGCACCAGCACCGCAGAGCGCATCCAGTACGCGTTCTTCGGCTGCAAGTTCTGCCTTCGCCAAATGCTGCGTGCGTTGGCGCTCCTTGGCACCATGAATGGCGATCTCCACCAGATCGCGGATGATCGATTCTACATCGCGCCCGACATAGCCGACTTCGGTGAATTTCGTCGCTTCCACCTTGATGAACGGCGCATCCGCCAGCTTCGCAAGCCGGCGCGCAATTTCGGTTTTGCCCACACCGGTTGGCCCGATCATCAGGATATTCTTCGGCATCACTTCGTCTTTGAGATCATCCGGTAGCTGCTGACGCCGCCAACGATTCCGCAATGCAATCGCGACGGCGCGCTTGGCATCATTCTGGCCGACGATATGGCGATCGAGTTCCGAGACGATTTCACGGGGGCTAAAATTGGTCATGCCGTGTCCATGCTTTCAATAATGATGTTGGTGTTGGTGTAGACGCAGATCTCAGCGGCGATTTCGACCGACCGGCGCGCGATTGCTTCCGCATCCATGCCCTCAATCGGCAGCAGCGCACGCGCGGCAGACAGCGCATATCCGCCGCCAGAACCAATGCCGATTAGCCCATCATCAGGTTCCAGCACATCGCCGACGCCTGTCAGCGTCAACGAGGTCGTCGCATCCGCAACAGCCATCATGGCTTCAAGGCGGCGCAAATAGCGGTCTGTCCGCCATTCCTTTGCCATCTCGACAGATGCACGGGCAAGCTGGCCCGGGTATTGCTCTAGCTTGGCTTCCAAGCGCTCGAACAGCGCAAAGGCGTCTGCGGTGGCACCAGCGAATCCAACAATCACGCTACCGCCCGCGATCCGCCGCACTTTCCGTGCTGTGCCTTTAATGACAGTGGGCCCAAGGCTGACCTGCCCATCTCCCGCAATCGCTACCTTGCCGCCCTTACGAACAGCCAGGATCGTCGTCCCATGCCAAACCGGCATTTCTTCAGCCATCGGCTTCTTTCCAATTCAAACCCACGCATCAAGACCTGTGCATGTGGGATGGATGGGGGCAAGGTCAAGTCATAGCCGGGTCAACGCGCCTATGGATAACCGCTGGCGCCGCAGCGCGCACACTGGTAAAACCGCCGCTCATTTGGACCTGAACATTGGGCGATAGCCATGCGGCAGGCGAGCATTACGCGGAAAACCCGTGAGACGAACATTGAGGCCACCGTTAATTTGGATGGCGACGGCAAGAGCGATATCACCACCGGCGTCGGCTTTTTTGACCACATGCTGGATCAATTGGCCCGTCATGGCCTGATCGATATCACGCTGAAAGCTGAAGGCGACCTGCACATTGACGACCATCACACGGTCGAGGATTGCGGCATCGTTCTGGGCCAAGCCATTGCCAAGGCGCTTGGCGAGCGGAAAGGCATCCGCCGCTATGGCCAAGCTTTCACACCAATGGATGAAGCCCTGTCCCGTGTCGTGATTGACCTTTCGAACCGGCCCTATCTTGTGTGGCGGGTTGATATGACGGCACCGAAGATTGGAACCTTTGATACCGAATTGGTGCGGGAATTTTTCCAGGCGTTCGCTGGCACAGTGGGTGCAACGCTGCACGTGGAAGCATTTTACGGCGTCAACGCACATCACATTGCGGAGGGCTGCTTCAAAGCGCTGGCCCGCGCACTGCGTGAGGCGGTGGAGATTGACCCAAGGCGCGGCGATCAAACGCCGTCGACCAAAGGCGTGCTTGGCGGCTCGCTTTAAGGCATTGGGGTAGGAGCATCAGCATGCACGCCTATACGGCATACCGACGTTGGCTTGGTGCAAACGGGCGGGCGGAAACGCAAGTCATCCGTGACGGCTTTGTGTGGGGCGCATTCCTATTCGGCCCACTATGGGCTGTGGCACGCGCCCGCTGGATGGCGGCTGCAGCACTCGCCACCGGATGGCTGATCGCTGGCGTCCTTGCGGGCCTTGCGGGTGCGCCATCTGCCGCGGTCGGATTTTGGCTCATCGCTGCACTTTGGAGCGGGTTCTCCGCCAGAGACCTTGAGGCGTGGTCGCTTGAGAACCAAGGCTGGAGCACGGCTGATGTCGTCCTGGCACCGAGCCTGGTTGAAGCAGAAGCCCGCATGATCGCGAGCGATGCTGCCCGCACCGCAGACGTGGAGCGGCGCTGGTGAAGCTCGCAATTGTTGATTACGGCTCTGGCAACCTCCGCTCCGCCGCGAAAGCGTTTGAGCGGGCGGCCCGGGAATCCGGCCTGAATGTCAACGTTGACGTGACAGGTGATGTAGACGCCATCGCAGGTGCCGATCGTGTTGTGCTGCCCGGCGTTGGCGCATTTCGGGATTGCCTGGAAGGTTTAACCGCTATTGACGGCATGGTGGACGCAATCAGCCATGCAGCAACCGTTCGCCAGGTTCCATTTTTCGGCATCTGCGTCGGTATGCAGCTAATGGCAAGCCTTGGCCGCGAACACGGCGATACCAAGGGCTTTGGCTGGATCCCAGGCGTTGTCGAGGCGCTGGCACCCAATGACCCAACCCTCAAAATTCCGCATATGGGCTGGAATGCGCTTGCCGCCCCTATCGCTGATCATCCTGTATTGGCAGGTGTGGCCCAAGGTGCCCATGTGTACTTCGTGCACTCCTTTGCATTGCAGGCAGAAAAGGCGGAGCATGTGCTAGCGACTGTCGATTACGGCGGTCCAGTGACAGCGATGGTCGGACGGGACAATATCGTGGGAACGCAATTCCACCCGGAGAAGAGCCAAGCGGCGGGCCTAGCCTTGATCGCAAATTTTCTGAATTGGGAGCCTTGAATTAGATGTGCGCGGCGAAAGTCGAACGGGTCGCAAAGCTCAATGAATCAGATGTGGCGGAACTCTGCGACGCCGCCAGCCTCGCCATCCTGGATGGCGGCGGATTTGGTTGGCTGGAACCCCCACCCCACCAAACCCTGGAAGCCTATTGGCGCGGCGTCATGTTGGTGCCGGAACGGGAATTGTTCGTGGCCCGGCTGAACGGCGTCATCTGTGGTTCTGGGCAGCTGGTTGTTCCACCGAAAAACAATGAAGCGCAGAAACATTCTGCAGCGCTCCAGCACGGATTTACGGCTCCCTGGGCGCGCGGCCATGGTGTTGGTCGTATGCTGACCCTGGACATTGAAATGCAAGCCCGTCGGCGGCGGGTCCGCGTGCTGAACCTGGACGTCCGCGAAACCCAAACGGGCGCTATCCGGCTTTATAAAGAACTTGGCTTTACCCATTGGGCAACGCACCCGCACTATGCGTTTGTGCGCGGAAAATGGACGCCAGGTCTGTTCTTCTTCAAGAACCTGCAAGAAACTGACGCACCGCCTAATTCACCACCGAAGCCACCCGCCGCACCGGAATAACCGCACATGCTACTCTTCCCCGCAATCGACTTAAAAGACGGCCAATGCGTGCGCCTGCTGCGCGGCGACATGGACAAAGCCACCGTCTTCAATGACGACCCTGGCGCCCAAGCCGCCAGCTTTGAGACTGCAGGATTTGAGCGCATCCACCTGGTTGACCTTAATGGTGCGATCGAAGGAACGCCGGTCAACATTGATGCTGTCAAAGGCATCCTGGAGGCCATCGATATACCGGCCCAGCTTGGCGGTGGCATTCGTGACATCGCCGGGATCGAACGCTGGCTGAATGCAGGCATCGCCCGCGTTATTCTTGGTACTGTCGCATTGGAAAATCCGGAGCTTGTTAAGACCGCCTGCACAGCCTTCCCTGGCCAGATCGCCGTTGGCATTGACGCGCGGGATGGCAAAGTTGCGGTTAAGGGCTGGGTGGAAACGAGTGAGATTACTGCAATGGAACTGGCACTGCGGTTCGAGGATGCAGGCGTCGCTGCCATCGTCTTCACGGACATTGACCGGGATGGTGCTATGGGCGGGGTGAATGTGGACGCAACGGCGGATTTGGCGTTCGCGCTTTCAACGCCGGTGATCGCATCAGGCGGCCTTTCCAGCCTGGACGATATTAAACTGCTGAAGGCAGAGGAATCCGCTGGCATCGAAGGGGCTATCATCGGCCGTGCTTTGTATGACGGTACGTTAAACCCAGCGCTCGCCATTCTGGCGGCGCGCTAATGCTGACAGTTCGGATTATTCCCTGCTTAGATGTGCATGCAGGCCGCGTTGTCAAAGGCGTCAATTTCGTTGATCTGGTGGACGCGGGCGACCCCGTTGAACAAGCCCGTATCTATGACGCTGCCGGGGCGGACGAGCTGTGTTTCCTAGACATCACCGCCAGCCACGAAGGCCGCGACACGATTTTTGACGTTGTCCGCGCAACCGCCGAACAGTGCTTCATGCCGCTGACGGTTGGCGGCGGGGTCCGCACGGTGGAAGATGTGCGCAAACTGCTGCTGGCAGGTGCTGACAAAGTCTCCATCAATTCCGCTGCCGTCGCGAACCCCGATTTTGTCGCTGAGGCCAGCCGCAAATTCGGCGCGCAATGCATTGTCGTGGCAATTGACGCAAAACAGGTCACCCCCGGCAAATGGTCCGTCTTCGTCCATGGCGGACGGAAAGACACGGGCATGGATGTGGTCGAGTGGGCAAAACGCGTTGTCGCACTTGGCGCTGGCGAACTGCTGCTGACCTCCATGGACCGTGACGGCGCGCGCATTGGCTTCGACCTGGAATTAACACGGGCCGTATCGGATGCCGTATCCGTTCCTGTCATCGCATCCGGCGGTGTTGGTAATTTGGATCACATGGTGGAAGGTGTGCGCGATGGTCACGCATCCGCAGTCCTTGCCGCATCAATCTTTCATTTCGGCGAAGTTGAAATCAGCGAGGCCAAAGCGCATATGGCCGCCGCCGGACTGCCCGTCCGCCCCGTAGCAGAGGACGCACCATGAGCGACCACACACTGGACCAGCTCTATGCCGTAATCGCCAGCCGCAAAGGCAGTGACCCTGACGCCAGCTATACCGCTAAGCTGTTTGAACGCGGCCTGCATAAGGTGGCGCAGAAGGTTGGCGAGGAAGCGGTTGAGGTCGTGATTGACGGCGTTGATGGCCCGGAAGACCGGCTCGTTTCTGAGAGCGCTGACCTGCTCTATCATTTGCTCGTGCTTTGGGCCGCCCGGGATGTGACGCCGGATCAGGTCTGGGCCGAACTCGCTAAACGCGCAAAATAGGAGGCTCCGGGCTCATGTCCGATTACGACAATCAGAACATTTTCGCCAAAATCCTGCGCGGTGAAATTCCCAATGACACCGTCTTTGAGAACGCCCACACCTTGGCGTTCCGGGATATCGAACCCCAGCGACCGACCCATGTGCTGGTCATTCCCAAAGGCCCCTACCGCACTTGGCACGATTTTGCCCGCGATGGCTCTAAATCCGAACATAGCGCCTTCGTTGAAGCCGTTGCCGCCGTCACAGACGCCGAAAGCATTGAATCAGGCGGATATCGCCTGGTGGTCAACAATGGCGATGATGGCAATCAGGAAGTGCCGCATGTGCATATGCATGTGTTTGGCGGTGCCAATTGCGGCCCCATGATCAAGCGCCAATCCTGAAGCGAGGATAAGATGACGATCTCTACATGGGCGAACGCCGCCGCTGAAGACCAAGCCGCCATCAAAGACTGGTTCGACCAGTGGGGTGCCATGGTCGCGACCCGCCGCTTTGAGGACGCCCGCGCGCTGTTCCACCCGGACGCCATTGGTTTCGGCACCTGGATGGACTTGGTTGAAGGGCTGGATCAGCTTGAGAGCAAGCAGTGGCGCTCCATCTGGGGCACGATCAAAGACTTCCACCACGAAACCGATGTCCGCCTCAAAGTCATCGTCTCACCGGACCGGCTGATGGCGAATGGTCTGGTGACGTGGACGTCTACCGGATTCAACGAAGATGGATCAGCTTACGAGCGTCCAGGCCGCACCACCGGCACGTTCGTGCGGGCTGCCGTGGGTGATCCATGGCTTGCCATCCACACCCACGTCTCGCTCTTCCGAGGCGTTCCCCAGAAGAGCTTTGGCAGTTAGCAGCAGTACGGCGCGCTTTTAGTAGTTTGATGCAATCAAACGACGCTCTTGCACCGCCGTGTTCTCCACCCCGGAACCGCCCCCCTCACCCTGATCCCTCTCCCCCTGTGGGGGCGAGGGGACCCTCACTTATGCTTTCTTTTAGAACCCTCTCCCC
>Ga0206131_10003651_pt1 | contig 17529 bp, 17 predicted proteins | sample Helgoland_Spring_FD_148636 | JGI IMG/M metagenome (GOLD analysis project Ga0206131, IMG submission 148636) | Pelagic subsurface seawater microbial communities from Kabeltonne, Helgoland, North Sea - Helgoland_Spring_Bloom_20160517_1 | ecosystem: Environmental > Aquatic > Marine > Epipelagic ...
ACACGGAAAAAAAAATCACAATGTTATGAATGTGATGGTAGTGCTTTATGTCCTCACGGAAAACAAAAATCACATTGTTATGAGTGTGGTGGTAGTCAAATTTGCGAACACGGAAAACAAAAATCAACTTGTAAAGAATGTGGTGGTAGTGCTTTATGTAAATCGTCTTGGTGTAATACACGAGGAATTTCAAAATACAACGGTTATTGTCTGAATTGTTGTATTAATATTTGTCCAGATATTCAAGTATCAAGAAATTATAAAACAAAAGAAAAAGAAGTTGTAGATAAAATTAAAGAAAAATATCCTGATTTTACTTGGATTCACGATAAAAAAGTAGAAGATGGATGTTCTAAACGCAGACCGGATTTATTACTTGATATGGGTGATCGTATTATAATAGTTGAAGTAGATGAAAATAAACATACTGCTTATGATTGTAGTTGTGAAAATAAAAGATTAATGGAAATATCTAAAGATTTACAACATAGACCGATTATATTTATAAGATTTTATCCAGATTCTTATATTGATAAAAATGGAGTTAAGATATCATCCTGTTGGAAAGTAAATGGTTTAGGTGTATTGCAAATACATAAGAAAATAGAATGGGATGAAAGAATTGAAATATTAAATCAACAAATTCAATATTGGATTGATAATAAAACTAATAAAACTGTAGAAATTATAGAATTATTTTATGATAAAATATAAAAGTATTTTAAACAGTTCAATGTGTAAAAATACTAGAATTTTTAGATAAACGATTCCAATCAATTTTATCTCCTCCTAAATTACTATATTGTTCTTTTGTTAATTTATTTTCATATTCTATTCTTTTTTTTATTAAATCAATTCCATTTGGATTTTTAGACATATTATACCAACATATATCATCCTGATTTTTTTTAAGTAATTCAATTCCATTTGGATTAATAGATAAATTATCCCAATCTATTTTTGTTGGATTAGCTTCTAATAAATGAATTGCATTTGGATTTTTTGATAATAGCATCCAATCTATCGAATTTATGAATTTTGGATCTATTTTTATTCTTTCTTCTAATAATTTAATAGCATTTGGATTTGAACATAAATTACTCCAATTTACTTGTTCATCATATTGTAATTTACCATATTGTTTGCTTGTTAATTTTTTTTCATATTGTATTCGTTTATCTAATAATTTAATAGCATTTGGATTTTTAGATAAAGTAATGTAATCTATATCATCCGGATTTTCTTCTAACAATTTAATAGCATTTGGATTTTCAGATAAAGAACTAAAATTAATTCTATCAGAACTTTTTAAATCATAATAATCTTGTACAGATAAATTATTTTCATATTTAATTCGTTTTTCTAATAAATCTATAGCATTTGGATTTGATGATAAATGATTCCAATCAATTTTATTTGAATTTTCTTTTAATAATTTTATAGCATTTGGATTTTTAGATAATTCCTTCCAATCAATTGGATTATCATCATACTGATATACCATATCTATAGATTTTTCATATTTAATTCTTTCTTTTAATAAATTAATTGCATTTTGATTTGATGATAAAAAGTCCCAATTAATTTTGTTTTTATTTGCTTTTAATAAATCTATAGCATTTCGATTTGCAGATAAAGAAATCCAATCTATTTTATCAACATAATCCAAATCATTTAATTCATCTTCACCCAAACTATTTTCATATTCAATTCTTTCAGTTAATAAATCAATAGCATTAAGATTTTCAGATAATCCTGACCATTCTAACCTATTTTTATAAATCCAATCTAATAAAATATATTTTCTTGGTGATATTTTAGACGACTTTTTTATACTTGTTGATTTTTCTTTAGTTAATTTATCATATTGAATAATGTCTATATTTAATTGTTTTGCTTTTGTTATTGCAGTGGATGTTGTAGTTATATCTTTTGCTATTAGTAAATCAACTTTACTTGTTACTGTTGAAAACACTTTTCCACCATTCGCTTCTATTAATTCCACTAAGTTTTTATCACGAATTCCTGTGAATGTTACATTTTTATTTATTAATATCGCAGGAATTTCATTGTTTTGCTGTTTTACATCTTTAACAGGCTTAACAGGCTTAACAGGCTTAACAGGCTTAACAGGCTTATCAGGCTTATCAGGCTTAACAGGCTTAACAGGCTTATCAGGCTTAACAGGCTTATCAGGCTTATCAGGCTTAACAGGCTTATCAGGCTTATCAGGCTTAATTTTAACACATCTACCTGTTGCAGGATTTCTATATTGATCAGGTTTGCAAGGTTTATCAGGTTTATCAGGTTTAATTTTAACACATCTACCTGTTGCTGGATTTCTATATTGATCAGGTTTGCAAGGTTTAAGACCTTTTTTAGGAGGTTGTACAATAGAAGTGTTCATTTATTATAAAATTATTTTTTAAATAAGTTATAATTATTCATTTATAATATATTTATGTAATAAATGAAATTTAAAGATCTTTTACAATTAGAATCACTATTTGAAAATGCGAAAAACAAGGAGAAATGTAAGAAAAAACATTGTAAAGATTTTATGCAAGCTGTAGAAGATGAACGCAAAGAAAATAGAAAATATATTTAACAAATTATTTTACATTACACAAGAAGAAATTGAAAATATATATACTATTGATCCAAACCCAACGTGTTTAATATGTACTAAAAATTATAATAAAACACAAAATAAACAATGTGTATTAAAACCTTGCAATCATACTGTGTGTAAAAAATGTTTAGAAGATAATTGTAAAACAACAAGGTGTTTTAATTGTCCATTTTGTAGAGGAAAAATAAGATATGTTATAGAAATCAAAACAAAAATACAATCAGTATAGGTAATATTTTAAAATTGCATTAATTTATCGTATTGAATAATATCTATATTTAATTGTTTTGCTTTTATTATTGATGCTGAATTTGCATTTATATCTTTTGCTATTAGTAAATCAACTTTACTTGATACTGTTGAAAAAACTTTTCCACCATTTGCTTCTATTACTGCCTCTAAGTTTTTATCACGAATTCCTGTGAATGTCACATTCATATTCATAAGCATTCCAATAACTACCATAGAAATTGTATTATTTTGCGGTTTTACATCAGGCTTATCAGGTGTTGCATAAAGTTTCATAAATTTATCATATTTAATTATTATTAAATTAAATTCTTTTGCTTTTTTCATTTTTTCTGTATTTGCCTTTATATCTTTTGCTATGAATATATTCATTTTTTCCCAAACATTATCATGCGCATAATTCAAAGTATGAGCCGTTCCACCTTTTGCGTGTATTAAATCCTTTAAATTAAAATATTTTGAACCAGTAATATCATCTGCTAATACTACATACTTACCTATAAGACTAATAGGACTTTTAATAGTTTTAGCAGGTTTAACAGGTTTAGCAGGTTTAGCAGGCTTAACAGGCTTAACAGGCTTAGCAGGCTTAACAGGCTTAACAGGCTTAATTTTAACACATCTACCTGTTGCGGGATTTCTATATTGATCTTCTTTACAAGGTTTAACATTATTAGCTTTGTTATTAGATTGTTTAACTGGTGTAGGAAGTTTCCATTTTCCTTTCGCAATCATTTCTTTTTCAAAATTCACAACCTGTACATATTTTGCATTATGTCTCATATAAACTTTAGATGAATCATTATTAACATTTTTTATATATATAACTCTTTCTTTACCGCAAACAAATTGTTTGCCAACTGGTAAATATGGTTTTTTAGCATAACCACCTTCAAATAAATCGTTATTCATATTTAATATTTAAAAATATTATATAATAACATTATTTTAATTGTAAAATAAACTCAATATACTTTAAAAAAATATTTTATAATAAATGAAGTTTAAAGATCTGTTAAAATTAGAACCACAATTTGAAAATGCTAAAAATAAAGATAAATGTAAGAAAAAACATTGTAAAGATCTTATGAAAGCCGTAGAAGCTGAACGCAAAGAAAATAAAAAATATATTCAAAATTATTTTGCAAAATCAAAAGCACACAAAGAATTTATAAAAAAACAAAATGAATATAAAAAAATTACGGATATTAAAGAACAAAATAGATTAAATAAATTAAACTTAAAAGAATATCATAAAACAACAGAATATAAAGAATTTAATAAAAGAACCGATAGTTTTTTAAATTCAAAAACTAAAAAACAATTAGAACAATGTGGAATTAAAAATTGTCCGGAATTATATAAAAAAAAAAATTTTTATTAAAATAAATAAATTGATTATCATAATACATCAACAAATTTATTATAAATTAAAGAATTAGTCTTAACTTATCAAAAAATCTCATATATTGCGCTTTATTTAATCTTTTTTTATTGTTCTCCGCAAAAGCATCATTAATTTTAAATGGTACTTTTTTTCCTATTATTTTATTTTGTCTCATTAAAGTATTTATCATTTCAAATAAAAATGTAGGATTATAAGCTAGTGGTACTACTGATTCGTCATCGGGTCTATTATCATCTGCATATATGAAACTTAATGGAAACTGAATTTTTATTAAAGAGAAATGCGCATGAGTATAATAATCATCATTCCTTGGATAAATGTAAGAGACCTGTATGGTATAGGTGTTATTATAATCACTTGTATAAGTGACATTTATATCGCTTCTTCCACCTTGTGAACCATATCTTGGCTCTTTTAATCCAGGATATAAATCTTGAATAACCTCTAATATCTTATCTTTGTTTTCTTGGGTGAATGGTTTTCTATTTGATGGATTTAGGAAAGGTCCTCTATTCTTTATTGCTAAATACCATGCTTTATATAATGATTTAACATAATATGCATTTGCATAAGTTTTACCATTTTCTTCATAAGGAATTACTACAACACTTTTTAATTTTCTTAATGGCATATCAGTCCATTTTTCCATAGTATAAAAATCAGCATCATTTATGCTCCCTACATATTCTTTTTCTGCATCCATTATTCTTGCCAATTCTGTCTCTTTATTAGTTTTAAATTCAGCTTTTAGTATGGGATCATCTGGTGAAGCAGACCAACTTGAAGATTTGTCAAAAGATATTGATGCGTTCGGATCAGAAATTAAAAGTGTTCCCTCTATTAATCTATCAATTAATGATAAATACAATTCAGCAGATTTCACTATTTGTTCATTTTTTCCTTGATATATTTTAATTAATTGAAGCAGCATAAATTCAACAGCATAATATTTATAATAACTATCTTTTACAAGTATTTTGTAATCGTTTTCATTTTTATTTCGATCGTTATATAATATTGCTTCTTCAAATAAGTTATTAGCATCTGTGAATACATTGCCTGTATTAATTTGCGAAGGTGTATTTGCACTTATTCCACTCCCATAACTCTCTGTATAATAATTGTCTTTAACAACTTTGTTTAATTTAGTAGCCGTCATAAAGGGGTCATATCTTACTAAATAACTTGTTTTAATACGATCCTTTATTTTTCTATATAATAAAACATTTTCATCAGTTATAGAACGGTCTTCTAAATATTTTTCTATTAATTTTGTTGCTTGATTAATATTTAGACCTTTTATGTTTTCAAAAAGCGACATAATGTGTATATCTCTTGCTTGTTGTGGTTTTGTTGGATATTCTAATATTTTATCTATATCTTTAAAATTCAGTGGTAGTTTTAATGATTTATACGGATCAGCATCGTTGGAACTGCTACTACTACTCCCACTATCAGATAAACTTAAACTAAATGCTTTGCGACATTGATCAGCTATGAAATTTATTCTATCTTGTCTTGTTATTTTTTTGTTTGTTACAGGATGTGTTACACTTTCTATTTCTCCTCTAACATATTTTTTATACTCGTTTAAATATTCTTTGCAAGCATCTTGCTTAATTTTTTTATTTGGACCTGCTAAGTTGTTTGTGTCTTTTTTTAATGTCCTTACAGTTGTTTCTGATAATTGCGAGATTGATGTTGTTAAGGATTGAGATAACGAAATACCTGTTGCTCTTGAACTTGACATTAATTATTTTTATTATATATAATTAAAAAAATAACTATTAAGTTTTATTTTAAGTCATAAGTCGCAACTAATCAAAAATCTCATATATTCTGTTTTTGAATCTTTATATTTAATTTTCTCAGTTTTTAAAGCATTTTCAATAGCTTCTGTTGCTGTTTTATAGTTTTTAATTCTTTTATAAAATTCTAATACTGTTTTAGTAATATTTATTGGTTTAGCAGTCGGTGTTTGTTGTTGTATAAGTTTATCATTAAACTCTTTTATTTTTTGGTGTATCCTTAACACATTAAATATATTTTGGATTACATATTTTAGGTATTAATTTAGAACTCATTTTAGTTTTATTACAATATTAAGTTTTCAAATATCTTCGTTTTCATAATAAATATTATTAACAATTTTGTTCATTTTAAATATAAAAAAAATGATAAATTAAAATATAAATAATATAAATGATACTAATAATTGAAAAAATATTGTTATTATATTCTTATAATATTTATGATGATAATATAATTCAATTAATTCTAAAACAAAATAAATATATTTTACGTGATATATTTGATACCTATAAAAATAAATTAAATATTAAATATTTATCAGCAAATTGTAATGCACTTGATCTATTATTAGAACCGGAATATATTAACAAAATTAGTATAGATAGATTATGCGAAGTTCAATCAACAAACCTATCAAAAACCTTGTGTAAATTATATTATAATAATATTTATGATTTTAAAGTATTTCTACGTAATAAAGGCACATTATCAAAAAACCAATATGCAGTTGATTTTATAACAGAAAATCCTAGATGTGTAAATTATAATAATTTAGCAAGTAATAAAATGGCAAAAGATCTATTACTATATTTAATACCAATACTTGATAGAAAAAGAATAGAAAAATATGGTAATTATTTTTTCTTGTTTTTATTTAGAAATGAAAATATGATGGAATATGTAGCAAATAACATACAAATGCTTTCAAATTTAAAAAATATTAATCCAAAAAGTATTGCAAATGAATTATCAAGTAATCCTAATTGTTTTGAATTTTGGAAAATAAGAAAAACAGATTTTAATAATATTATTAATAATATTACTTTAGTAAAATTATTGGATAATTATATTGATTTACAAGCATTGTTGTGTAATGTAAATATAAATAATATATCTAAAGAATTAAATTTTAATGTAATAGATTTCTATAATAAGTTTATGGGTAGTAGTAATATACCTGAAGTCTATAAACAATATACTTATAATACTTATGTTTTTTGGACTATAGTAATATCAAGAAAATGTAAAAGCTTAGATTTTTTAACCAACTTTAAACATAATTTAGATTATAAAGAATTATGTTGTAATGAATATGCTATACCTTTATTAGCAGAATACACTGACAAAAATAATTTAGATTGGGATACATTAAGTTTAAATAAAAACGCTATACCTATATTAAAAGACAATATTGATAAAATTAATTGGGAAAAATTATCACTAAATAGTAATGCCATTGATATACTAAAATCTCATAAAGATAAAATACATTACGAAAACTTAGCATTGAATATGAATGCAATTGAATTATTAGAAGAATATATTATAACTAATAAAAAATGTTCAAAAACATTTTGGAATAATTTATCAACAAATCCAAATATTTTTCATTTTTTTTGAAAATCAAATAAGTATTCTTAAATTATTATTAAATACTTTTGTTCTTTCTTCTAATTCTTGTATAGAATCTCTAGTGCTAAAAGTAAAAGGAGGTAATGATAATAATTTATAATTATATGGCATATGCTCTGTACTAGAACTATCTGTATTCCAATAAGGATAAGTATTAACTTTTAATAAAGATCCATTTTCCATTCCTTTTTGAATTAATAAAACTGTTTCATCAGATGTGTCTTCAAATAACATATCATCTCTAGAAATTATTGGACCTAAGTGTAAAAATGATGTTTTTCTATTAAAATACCGACCGTCTGCTGCGCTACCTATTATAACAAAATCTATTGACCCAATATTAATTTGTGCACTAAGACTGTAAGTAGTATAATGACCTTCGTCGGACGGTGAAGGTTCATAATTTGCTTTTACAAAAATTTTTTTTGTTGTATCTATATTTAATTCTAATGTTGGTTGTTTTGTAAAAAATTTTATTTTTTTAAATACTTCCACTTTTTGCAATTGTGTTAAAGGAGCATTAATTGCTAAATTTAGTGGTATATCGCCTTTATTATTACAATCCAATATATAATTATAAAATGGTATTGTATCATAACAATTTGTTACTATTTTTCCATTGGGCAATGTTGTTTTGATTTTTGATAAGTATTTAATTTTCTTAAAATGCAAATCTCCAAGTGTCTCCTGTGTTATTGGATCATTACCATTTAGGTCACAACCAATATACTTTTGTCTTGGAGATTTTCCCGAAGGACTTAATTTAGCAAATTCTTTAAATTTACGTGCTTCAAGTGCAAGTTTTAATTTTAAATCTGATTTTGAAAGTGGTTCTTTACTACCTCCGCCATTAGTTATCCAATAGCCCATTCTCTGTAATTCTTGCCTGAGTCTCTGTATCGCTCTCTCTCTCTCGCTCTCTCTTTCTTGTGTCTCTCCTCTTTGTAGTTCCATCTGTAATCTTTCTTGCTGAGCTCTTCCTTGTTCTAGTAAACGCTCTCTTTCTGATTCAATTTGTTGATTTTCTGTTTCAAGTCTTTGTCTTTCTAGCTCTCTTTGTCTCTTTGCTTCTTGCCATCTTTTTATTCTTTGCTCTTCTTCGTCTATTTCTTCGTCAGAACTTTCAATATCTTGCCTAGCAATTTTCTTTTGTTCCTTTTCAAATTTTGCTAATAATTCTTTCTGTTTTTGTGATTTAAAGTTGGTTAAAGATTTAGCTAAAACTTTTAAAGGCAAATAATTTAATCTTAACGAATTTTTCTCATTTATTACACTTTTTGCGCGAGATAATTTTACTGAAAAATAGGGTGATAGTTTTTTACCTAAATATTTGTCATTATATTCTTTTAGTTTTTTATCATAATTTTTTAATTCATTTTTAAATTGTTTTTCTTTTTCCAAAAATTCTTTCAATTCTTTTTCCTTTTCTGAATTTTTTCCTTTAATATCTGATGTTTTTCTATATCTTTCTAATTCTTGACTAATTACTGGTCCTGTTGGCATTTTAGGTGGTTCTGGTAAATTATTATAAGGGTCTATAACAGGTTCATATAATACATTATTATGTTGTTGAGATTCTATATTTGCTCCTAATGTTGGTTGTTTTGTAAAGAATTTTATTTTTTTAAATACTTCTGCTTTTTGCTCTTGTGTTAAGGGAACCCTACCTATTTTTAAATTTAGTGGTTCTTTGTTTTTGTTTTTACAATCCAATATGTAATTATAAAAAGGTATTGTATCATAACAATGTGTTACTATTTTTCCATCTGGTAATGTTGTTTTAATTTTTGATAAATATTTAATTTTTTTAAAATGCAAATCTCCAAGTGTTTCCAGTGTTATTGGGTCATTATCATTTAGATCACAACCAATATACTTTTGTCTTGGTGATTTACCCGAAGGACTTAATGATTTAGCAAATTCTTTAAATTTATGTGCTTCAAGTGCAAGTTGTAATTTTAAATCTGATTTTGAAAGTGGTTCTTTGCTACCTCCTTCTTGAAACATTTGCAAATATGCTTTTTTTGGCGCTCCACCTGAACTGTAACCACTGCTAGTGCTTCTGCCATTGTTGCTACTTGTATAATGGTCTGGGCTCATAGTAATACTAGGGCTACTGATGCTGTCACTTCTTGCTCTAAACCGTTGTTGTTGTGGTAACTCTTCTCTTTCCCTCTCCGCAGTCTCTCTCGTAAAGTGCCATCTGTATTGCCCTGTCTGTCTTCTGTTTAACACCTTGTCTTGGGCATTAATCATATCGGCAATTTCCTCATCTTTTTTCTTTTTGTATGTTCTACTATATGGTTCTTTTTCAAATTTTTGTAATAATTCTTTTTTTTTTTTTTATTTAAATTCGTAAAAATATGGAGATAATTTTTTATCCAAATATTGATCATTATATTCTTTTAATTTTTTATCATAACTTTTTAATTCCTTTTTAAATTCTTTGTCTTTTTCTAAATATTCTTTTAACACTTTTTCTTTTTCTGCATTTTTTCCTTTAATATGTGATGTCATTTTATATCTTTGTAATGCTTGACTAATAATTGGCACCCTAGGCATTTTAGGTGGTTCGGGTAAATTATTATAAGGGTCTATAACAGGTTCATATAATACATTATTATGTTCTTGTGATTCTTTATGGATAGTCTCAATATCAAATAAAGAAGAAACAAAGAACATTTTTATATTTTTTATTTCCTCATCACCTATATCTTTGGCAATATTTGAGTAGAAAGTTTCTTCATCTGATGCTGGACGATAAAACCTTATACGATTATAATATAGTTCTTTTTCAAATATTACATTTTTAACTTGCCCCCATAGTATTTTTAAAAAAGTTTTAATGTCTATTTTTTCAGTATTATTACTATTATACATTGATCCTAATATTAAATTTAATATTGTTTTTAGTCTATATTTATTATACTCTATACTATTGTCAATATATTCTATTTTCTTTTTATTATCTAATTCTAATTTTGATATTTTATTACCATACAAAAAATAATCGTGATATATTTTTGCATTTAATGTTTGTATAGGCATTAAATAATAACTAATTTCATATACATATTGTATAAATAAATTTAAAAGAGGTGGAACATAATATGGCCATTTATCTGGAATAAGAGTTGTTCTTTTAACTTGAAAGTTTATGCCTTTATTTTCTTCACTTGTAAATTTTAACATACTATCAATAACTTCATAACAATCCATATCATTTGTTTTAACTAATTTTATTTGATTTTCAATAGTTTCATATAAAAATTCTTGACTATTTATATATGTTTTTTTTATATCATAATGTTTAAAATGTTCTTTATTTTTTATTAAATAAAAATGCATAAATAAATGGTCATAAACAGTATAACCCTTTTTATCTAATATCTGTTCTTTACCATATAAAAGTTTTTTTTGTTTTACTAAAAAATCTATCCATTTATCTTCTTCAGGATCATTATATTTTTCTTTTAACTTTTTAAGATAATCTATATCGTTTAAAACGTAAATATGATCGGTTGGAAGTTGTTTTCTAATATTTTCAATTTTTTTTGGATTTATAATATCTGTTGGTGTTAGTCCGGATGTTAGTTCGTTAATAAATTTTTCATATAATTGTGCATATTTACTATTTAAAACTATTGAAGTTTTAATTTTACTTCCATCATATGGATCTATATTAGGTTTTATTTTCCATTTTTTAATTTCTTCTTTAGTCATTTAATATATTTTATTTAATTAAATATGATAAAATATATTATTGTTATAATATTATTATTAGTTTTAGATATAATATGGTTAAGTATAAATGCTAAAGAATATTCTAAAATGATAAAATCAATTCAAAATAAAGAAATAAAAATAAATATAACATATGCACTATTTACGTATGTGTTAATGATCGCAAGTATTATTTTTATAAATATACCTTTTATTGAAAGTAAAATAAAGAAAACTGATAGTAAAACCGAAATTATAAAAAAATCATTATTATATTCGGGATTATTAGGTTTATTTATAAATGGTGTATATAGTGGGACTAATTTAGCAGTATTTAAAAATTACGATATTGGTCTAGGACTTAAAGACACATTATGGGGATTTATACTATACACAATAGTAACTACTACATATTTTTTAATTACTTTTTAGTATTTGCTTGATTATTGAAATTAGTTATAGTTATTTATTTCAACTAAATTATCATACCTAAAATTTATATATTATATATATCTAATAGTATGTAAAATAAAACAATTTTTAAGTAAAATTATAATGAAATCATAATATTATAACCACGTTTACCAGGATTATTATTAAAATCAAATCCTTTGCTTTTTTCCGCTCTGTAATTAATAAAAATGCTTTATAATATAGCGTAAAAGCTATGATTATTTAGTTAAAAATATATCTTAAAAGTATTTTTATTTATAGCAATTAGTAATTTATACTTTAGATCTTGTTAAATTACATTTTTTACATAATGATCTTAATTTAGCATTGTGTAAATGATATTCACACCATTCATCTGCAAATTGTTTATCTTTTTGTTTAAAAATAGCATAATGATATATTGGATGATCATCAAATGAATTAGGTATATAAGTTTTATTAGTTAAAAAATCATCTACTAAATATCTAAATAAAACTATATGATCAATTTGTATATATATAACTTATATTTTTAATTATATAACACTATTTTCATATTATATTAATTTTATTTCATTATCAATATCTTTAAAATTAATATTAAGTTTAAAATATTTTGGATATATTCCTTTTATATATTTAATGTAATTTGTTATAATCATTATTGCATATAGTTCTTTCTTTTTTTGAATCGCTTCTTCTTTTGTATTAACATTTTTTTTATTTTTAATACCAGATATGTTCATACTAATACAATATTTAAAATTTTGAATATTGGTTTTTATATTAGGATTACCCCATTTAACATAACTAATATGACTAACATTTTGTTTTCTATCTTTTCTATTCCAACAACAATCAATCATAGCTCTTTGTGTATTAATATGATAATTAACCCATTCTAAATTTCCTATATAGTTATTCTGTTTATTATTATCTTTGTGGTCTATTATCATATTACTTGTATCATATTTTATTTTCAAATGATATTGAATAACTAATGAATGAATTGTTTTCCTACAATCTTTTTTATTTTTATCAATAATTGTGCAACTTAAATGGTCGTGTTTTATACTACTATTATTTTTAGATAATTGTTTTCCATTCTTATTCTTAATATTTCCAAAATTTGATATGAAATATCCTGGAAAATCAGGTAATATTTCTTCCCAATATTCATAATCGATTTCTATTTTAATTACTTTAACTAGTTTAATTTCTTTATAATTTTCTGGATTTTTGTGCGAGTGTAGAGCATTTCCACTTTTATTTGTCCATTCTAAATTAGTATATAATGGATTTGCTCTATTTCCATCTTTATGATTTACAATATTATATAATTCGGGATTTGGATTATTCACAAAACTTTCAGCAACTAAAATATGAACTCTTTTTTTTGTATTTTTATTAGTATATTGTTTGTATAACGTTGCAATTAAATATCCACTTTCATTAACATATGATTTAATATGTTTGTTTGATAATTTAGACCAAATATCACCTTTATTATTAATATAATAATCCTCAAAACCTTCTATATTTTTCCAATCATTTTCATTATAATTTTCAGGCAAATGTGTATCATTATTTTTATAAATATTTGCCTTTCTGATACAAGATATACATTTATTACAACCACCGGTTAATACAATATTTTCTTTAATCTCTCTTTTAGCATTACGAAAATGATTTGATGTTGAAACTTCAAATAAATAATTATGTTTTTTACAAGTAATTTTTATATTGTTTTTCATACCAGTATAAATACATAATTCATAACAAAATCGTTCTTTGTATGATGGATTAATACTCCATATCTTATCTAAAAATTCTTTAGTTGTTAGTTTTTTCATTTTAATTTACAGTTAAAAATGTTGATGATTTCATTTTTATATTTAAAAATGAATATGTATAATACATTATACAGATATGATAAATCATTGGTTAATAAGAGTTAAAAATGGTAAAAACTTTACAAATAGTAAATATCCTTTTTGGGGAGTAACAGCTGGTAAAACTAATAATATAAAAACAATAGTATCAAAAATAAATAATGGTGATATATTATGGTTTTTATGTAATAAATCTAATGATAATAAGATCATAGGTATGGCTACATTTACTAAATTTTTAGATAAACGAGATGAACCTTTAATTGCTATAGAAACTGTTAGTAATATTGATCAAGGATGGGATGATAATAATTATGAACTTGAATTACATTATACAAATCTTTATAATACTGAAAAACAAAATATAAAAATTGATGAAATATTAGGACAATCCCCTATTATAAATTACAATAATAATAAACATAAAATTAAAGAAGATCTTGAAAAACATTACATAGGTTTTAAGTTTTATGGTGTTCCTTTATAACATTGATTTCATTAATGTTATTTCCTTTTCTTGTGTATCAATAATTTCTTTTGCTAATCGTTTTAATTGCGGATTTTCTGTTTTATTATATATTTTATGTGAGGTTGTTAATGCTGTAGAATGATGACTAATCATTCTTAATAACCATTGTTTATCATCAACAAATAATTGTTGTCTTAATAACAATACTGATATGGTTAAAGATAAAATGATTCCAAAACAAAACACATATATATTAAAATGACCTAAAGCTAAATAATGAACAATTTCGTGAGCCCATATCATATTAGAAGCCATTAATAAACCACCATAAAATAATGTTAAAGATAAATATAAATCCGAAAATCTAAATGCTAATATATTCATAGGATTAAATAAAATACCAATTATAACCATTACAATAAACATTATAATTTGTTTTTTATAAAAAAAGGATTCCATTGTTATATATGAAAAATATAAAAATATATATTATTTAAATATATTTTTATGTATTCCAATATATATCTACTTTTAATAGTGTATCCAATAATTTTTCTTTTTCTATTATACTAAGATCCGGATATGTTTCTTCAATATATTTAACTAATTCAGTATTATAACAGTTGGTTATCTTTGTATTTTTTTGTATTTGCCACAAAGCACCTATTGCTTTCAGTTGGTCTTTCTGATGATATTTAGTTTTAATTTCCGGCATTTTTTCCCTAACAAATAAATTATATGCGGTAAGTTTTCTTGGTTTTTTTACACCCTTATTACGGGTTTTGTTATCGTCTTTTGTTTTAATTTTAGAAACAACCGTGATGGTTACTTTGATTTGTTCGGTATTGGTAAGACTTGTCATTGCTTACAATTATTTTTTGTCTTATCATTTTTTATAAATAAAAATACTATCTTTTACATTTTTGTATAAAAATGATAACATTTTAAGAGAAAACTATATACGAAATGACTGAAGAGTTTCACGATGCACAGGAATATATATCTGACGATAAAATTACGAAATTTGATATTAACTCTAAAATAATGTTTAAAATTGATAAATATAAATTTTTTGTAAAACTAACAGCTAAAGAACTAATCCAAGAAGCAGATACGTGGATTTACAATAGAAAAATTAATCAACAAAAAGTAGAAGAACTTAAAGAAGAAATTAAAAATAATGCTAATAATATTACACCTATATGGAATATTAGTTTAATATACGATAAATATGGATCTACTGACGATTGCCCTAAATATTTGAAAATAGTAGATGGACAACATAGATATAAGGCAATCTATGAGCTACTATTTACTTGCGAAATAAACGAAGATTATGAAATATATGCAAATTGTTATGTTATCAAACATTGTGAAAATAAAAATAAACATATTGCAACTGAATTATTTAAGAAAATTAACAATAATATGCCACTTAATATTGAAGATATACCAGATACTCGTGTTCAAGATATTATTGATAAAATTATTGATGATAATACTTTAAATCAGAATAAAGAAGGAATTAAAGTAAAAGATGCACAGAAAACATCACACGAACCTGCAATTCATAAGCAAGAATTATTTCACTTATTTAATAGTCATAAAGAACATTTTAGTGATTTAAGTATTGATAATATTATTACAAATTTGAAAATTATTGTTAATAAAATATCTCTTAAACAATGTAATGATATTTATAAAAAAAATGCAAACAATATGAGAAGATATCAAAAAGCAAAAAGTGTTAATTTTTGGTTAGGTCTAAAATCATCTGAAAAATATGCACCTGATAAATGGATATTATATATCAATAATCCAAGTGAATTTGGTAAATAAAAATATAAAAATATATACATATATATTACATTTTTACATTTGTTTCCACTCAACCATAGCTTGAATGATTGATTCTTTCTTTGACATATTATTAACTTTTTGAAGAATAATTGATCGAATATGAATATACTTTCTCATTTTCTTTTCTTTTTGTAGTTCTTTAATAGCAAGTTTCATACAATCACTTTTGTTATAAGTGGGATTTTCAATATTGATAGCAATCGAAGTCCATTTCAAGAAATTGCGAGTGTTGAGAGTAGTCATAGTTAATGAACATAATTGTAGTCATTTTTTTTACATTTTTAACATTTATTTTACATTTTTAACAATGAATATTTTCATCTTATTTTATTCTAAATATTCTTGAAGTTTTTTTGTTAAAGTATGATACATAAATGGCATTAATACTAATGTATTTGATAAAAATGTAGCTCTATTTAATCGTATATATATTTTACCATCCAGTATTTTTTGAAATGGTGTTTCTGGTTTTCTACCTGGAATTTTTTCACCAAGTAGCAAACGTGAATGTTTATTAAAACTTTTAATAAAACTATGCCATCCTTCTATTTGAACAGCTTTTCTAACTAATACAACAGAACTTAAAAGCAGAGCTGTAGTATCATCATCTAACTTAAGTTCTTTAATTTTATTTGAAATATATTCTTCCATTTTAACAATTTGATTATTGAGTGTTCGTGTTAATGGATTGCTATACCTTGAAAAATATTCTTTTTTTGTTGGTGGTTTTTGTTGTTCTTCATTATTTTTAGAAGAATCAGGTGTTTTATATTCACCGTTTTCTTTATAAAAATCTAATAGATTTTCTTTTTGTTCTTTAGGAACTTCTTTCTTTTTATCTTTAAGTTTTTGTAATAAAATATTTAAAAGTTTATTTTTTTTAATATCTTTATTAACAGCACAGTATAATTCCAAAACATTTTTAATATGTTCAACATTAACATCAGTATATTGATACATTATTGAAAATATTTGTAATACAGTATCAATAGTTATAATATTAGAACAAACCGCATCACCACAATATTGCAATATATTAAACAATGTATGTAATTCAGGTCTCATAGATATATTAAATTTACTGCAGAATAGTAAGAAACCATTTCGTATTTTATTAAAAAATCCAATTTGCGAATTTGAAACAAAAGATTTATTGCATTTTTTAAATTTTATAATATCTATTGATTTTAATTCCAAAAACAATGTAATTTCAGTATCTATTTTATCTGTATAATTTTTAATTTCTTGAGTGTAAATAATATTCTCACGAATAAAATGATCAATACAGCGATCAAATTGTCTATCTAATTCAGCATAAATTTCCGTATCTTTAATATTTTGTTGCATTAAACATTTTTCAATTAAAATAAATTTATTAAAAATATTTAAAATTATGTCTATGATAATTGGTTGTTTTTTA
>Ga0206131_10003653_pt1 | contig 17523 bp, 18 predicted proteins | sample Helgoland_Spring_FD_148636 | JGI IMG/M metagenome (GOLD analysis project Ga0206131, IMG submission 148636) | Pelagic subsurface seawater microbial communities from Kabeltonne, Helgoland, North Sea - Helgoland_Spring_Bloom_20160517_1 | ecosystem: Environmental > Aquatic > Marine > Epipelagic ...
GAGATAATCTAATTTAAAAATACCTCCGTCGAACATTGCAGGTTGATCTGCGCCAGATTGCGCGCCATCAATGTACATAGTAATTTGACCGTTGTTAAACGACCAAACAACATGATGCCAATCTCCGTCGGAAATAGGTGAGGCAGCAGTCGCTCTAGACCAAGCAAAACCTTGCTTTGCTATAAACTCAGGATAACCATTATTGAAACCTATAGCAGCAACTCCTGTGTTGGTCAAATCATCACCAGTGAAACCTTGACCTATCTCCCCTTCCGTTGTAGATGAGACAGATGTATTAGTCAAGAACCATCCGGAAATGGTAAATTCAGTATTTGATTGACCAGTAAACCCAGTTAATTCTGGATGATTGCCGTTGTGTGTTCCAACGTTTGAATATGTTGATATGGTAACAGTCGAAGTTGACCCCAACGTGTAACCAATCTGATTACCCGACCCATCATTGATAAAAGTAACATTAGAGAATCCATAAGCAACTAATTCAGGAGAAGTCACTAATGTTGATTCTGTTACATTTGTCCATGATGCGCTTGTTGCACTACTTGTATCTGTAGCATCTAAAAACAATACTTGATTATTTTCTAGATCCGGCGTTAAGTCGTATATGCCAAAAACGTTTTCTGGTTTAATCATCGCTTCGACAGTAAATTCGTGACCCAATGCAATATCAGGTTCTTCGATTACCATATAGTCACCATTTCCATCGAAACCAATACTTCCGGTTCCTGATGCGAATGGGTTATCATCTGCAGAATGCGATACATCACCTTCAACCTTAACCATATTCCCGCCAGTTCTATCAACGATAACACCGCCATTAAACGGTAATCTTAACTGAGTACCAGGAATGTTAGTTAACATTGTTCTTGATGGTGCAAAATTAGATGTATAAACAGCAGAAGAAACAATTCTAAAGTCTGATATGTATCCAATAAAATTGCTACCAAGAGGAGAATTACCAATGTAGAAGGTGCCTTTCGTTAGATCAGATGCTGTGCTAATAGTGTCGCCAATTTGAGAACCATTAACATAAGATTTAATGGAACCAGAAGAACGAACTACCGCAATATGATTCCAGCATTCCATATATTTAGAAGTGCCGTTTTCAAAAATGATTTCGTCATTAGAACCAATCATAAGTGAAGACAGGTTTATCCTTAAATAGATACCAGACATATCTGATGAACTTTCTCTATTATCGAAAATGATATTTTCTCCAGAATCTGCAGACTCGGGTCTAATCCATGCTTCAATAGTAAAGTCGCCTGACAGATCAATTGATCCGGCAGTAACGTCGATTCTATCGCTTCCAGTTCCGATATACACAGAACCACCAGCGCTATCCGCGTTATACAATGGGATATCATACGGTGCTTTTCTTGATGATTGTACAACCCCATCAACTGTTGTTGACAGAGAAGTTCCTACATTAGAATCAGCAAGGTATTCTTCTCCGATTAATTGCGGTTTTTTAGCAGTCAACAAATCTGTGTCTGCTTGAAAAAACAACGGTGAAGTCGGCACATCAAAAGTTTCTGTGTACAATGCGCTTGACGATATTCTCAAATCAGAGATGTAACCGTCAGCAAATCCTACTGCCCCTGATGATCCAACCTTGGTACTGCTTGAGTTGAAATTATCGGATGATGTTACTACAGATGAAAATGCCACTCCGTTCAAATAAACGCTAATCGATCCAGAAGATCGAACAATCGCGTAATGGTCCCAATCTTTAGCAGTCGGAACCGAAATTGTTGATGTGATAGAACTAACATTGGACGAACCCATGTAGTGTAATCTATTTTCAGTATTACCTTCAACGATAGTAAAACCGTTCGTTGAGTTAAGTTTAATGTTAAAAATGATTGGATCATCAGAAAGTTTCCTGAATTTCCAAAACTCGAGTGTAAAATCTGCTGACATATCTACATTAGATGCATCAAAAGATATAGATGATTCTCCAGATTTAAACTTGTATGAATAACTAGCAGCAACCAGGGGACTAAACGTCCCCTGCTGCACATTACCATTTAAAGAAATGGTCTTTGGAGAATCAGAAGCATCAACAATATTGTTATTGCTCATTGATATCCCCTATTAACTTGAAGCACTAATGAAAAGAAGCGTATCGCCTGATCCGCTAACCGGTGATGAACTACCACCAGCATCACCGCCAGCATCACCACCACCACCACCGCCGCCGCTGGCAGAATTGCCGACAATGTTCCCAAACCCTCTACGAACGACCTTAAATGTTGTCGAAGATGTAGAAGACGGAGTTGCGCGAAGTTCAAAAGTTGTGCCATTAATTACGGCATCAAACTCTGCAAGATCGCCATTAGTTTCTAAGATACCATATTCAACAATTTGAGCAGTGGTATCGTCGTGCAAAACTAACAACTCAACTGAATGTTGTTTGGTTCCTTCAGTTATGCTAACAGAAATAGAAGCAGATCTAAATTCAGCAACATTAAATGAGTGGATAGCAACCTCTGAGATAGAAGTTGTTGTTGCTGAGTCAGTATCTATTTCATAGAAAGTATCTAACCCGACAGATGAGAATTGTACATCAGAAGTCGTTTCTACTGGCTGACCGATAGAAACAACGCCAGTGACAGGGTTGTAAGTTACGCCAGTGCTGTCTTCGAGAGCATACTTAGAAGCAGAATCCATACGAGCAACAGTGTAATAGAGGTTATTACCTTCAAGGAGGTCAGTCGTTGACATAGTTCCGAAGTCTGAATCAAAACGTGCTGTCTGATAGAACAACTTATCGCCTTCAAGGAGGTCAGTCGTTGACATAGTACCAAAGTCTGAATCAAAACGTGCTGTTGTATAGAACAACTTATCGCCTTCAGCGAGATCTGTTGTTGACATAGTACCAAAGTCTGAATCAAAACGTACTGTCTGATAGAACAACTTATCGCCTTCGGTAAGGTCAGAAGTAGATTTATCGCCAAAGTCTGAATCAAAACGTACTGTTGTGTAATATAATTCTGAACCTTCTATTAAATCGTCTAACGAGTTATCACCAAAATCGCTATCAAAACGTGATGTCTGATAGAACAACTTATCGCCTTCGGCGAGATCAGTTGTCGACATAGTTCCGAAGTCTGAATCAAAACGTACTGTTGTGTAATACAGTTTATTGCCTTCGGTCAAATCTGTAGTAGAGTTTGCAGCGAAATCGCTATCAAAACGTACTGTCGTATAATACAGTTTATCGCCTTCGGCGAGATCAGTTGTCGACATAGTTCCGAAGTCTGAATCAAAACGTGCTGTTGTATAGAACAACTTATCGCCTTCGGTCAAATCTGTTGTTGACATAGTACCAAAGTCTGAATCAAAACGTACTGTTGTGTAATACAGATTATTTGAACCTTCAGTAACATCATCAGTTGTATTGGTCAAAGAACCGAATGTTAATGCACCAACAACAGTAACGCCAGCAGATGCTGTTACGTTTTGAGCAGAATCAGCAGAAAGGAAAATATTACCTTGTCCGTCAGATATTACAACCTGATTCGATTTACCTGCCAAAGAAGAACCATCATTACGACCGATGATAACATTGTTATCGCCAGAAGTAATAGCGGAACCAGCATCATCACCAACCATAACACTGCGACTTACATTTGTTGCATTGTCAAGAGCACCTTCACCGATAACTAAGTTATCAGTTCCTGATGTTAACGACGACATAGCACCAACGCCCAAAGCAGTGTTGGATGAGTTAGTGATACCAGTTAATGATGTATCAACATCAGTCGATACAATAAATTTCAGGTTATTATTATCCCAGATTAAACCTTGACCATGAGATACTGCGCTAGCATCGATGTTTGAAAGGTCTAAGATTGATCCTGTTCTTGCAGATTGGTGTAACCCAACCGTTAAGTGCTTCAATTCGGATAATGAATCTAAAGCTTGAAGGGCAGAGATCTTTAAACCCCCTCCTCTTATTCTAAAATCTTGTTTAGACATTTTTTCTATTCCTTAATTATCGTCTTAGATATATTGAATGTTGTTGCGGCATTTACTGGAGTCGCAAGAATCCTTACGTTTCCACCAGAAATATCAGCACTAAATGTTGCCAAATCACTACCAGTGACCAAAGTACCGAATTCAACAACCTGAGCAGATGTGTCATCGTGAAGGACTAACAGTTCCGAAGTTTGATAATCTGTTCCTGATGTTACAGTAACAGAATAATTACCAGAACGCATCTCCGCAACCGCCACCTCATCGATCGCAAGTTCAACGGTTGATGATGATGATGTGACAACTGTTTCAATTTTAACATCAGAGTCAATTTGAACGGATGAGAATTGTACATCAGAAGTCGTTTCTACTGGCTGACCGATAGAAACAACGCCAGTGACAGGGTTGTAAGTTACACCAGCGCTGCCTTCTAAAGCATCTTTAGATGAAGAATCCACACGATCAACAGTGTAATAGAGATTATCGCCTTCGGCGAGATCTGTTGTAGAGTTTGCAACGAAATCGCTATTAAAACGTGCTGTTGTATAATACAGTTTATCGCCTTCGGTCAAATCTGTAGTAGAGTTTGCAGCGAAATCGCTATTAAAACGTGCTGTTGTATAGAACAACTTATCGCCTTCAGCGAGATCTGTTGTTGACTTATCGCCAAAGTCTGAATCAAAACGTACTGTCTGATAGAACAACTTATCGCCTTCAGCGAGATCTGTTGTTGACTTATCGCCAAAGTCTGAATCAAAACGTACTGTTGTGTAATATAATTCTGAACCTTCTATTAAATCGTCTAACGAGTTATCACCAAAGTCTGAATCAAAACGTGCTGTTGTGTAATACAGTTTATCGCCTTCAGCGAGATCAGTTGTCGACATAGTTCCGAAGTCTGAATCAAAACGCGCTGTCGTATAATACAACTTATCGCCTTCGGTCAAATCTGTAGTAGAGTTTGCAGCGAAATCGCTATCAAAACGTACTGTCGTATAATACAGTTTATCGCCTTCAGCGAGATCAGTTGTCGACATAGTACCAAAGTCTGAATCAAAACGCGCTGTCGTATAATACAACTTATCGCCTTCGGTAAGGTCAGAAGTAGATTTATCGCCAAAGTCTGAATCAAAACGTACTGTTGTGTAATACAGATTATTTGAACCTTCAGTAACATCATCAGTTGTATTGGTCAAAGAACCAAAAGTCAACGCGCCGACGACAGTAACGCCAGCAGATGCTGTTACGTTTTGAGCAGAATCAGCAGAAAGGAAAATATTACCTTGTCCGTCAGAAATAATGATTTGGTTCGATTTACCTGCCAAAGAAGAACCATCATTACGACCGATGATAACATTGTTATCGCCAGAAGTAATAGCGGAACCAGCATCATCACCAACCATAACATTACGGTCTCCAGACGTTGCATTGTCAAGAGCACCTTCACCGATAACTAAGTTATCAGTTCCTGATGTTAACGACGACATAGCACCAACGCCCAAAGCAGTGTTGGATGAGTTGGTTATTCCTTGCAGAGATGTATCAACATCAGTCGATACAATAAATTTCAGGTTATTATTATCCCAGATTAAGCCTTGACCATGAGATACTGCGCTAGCATCGATGTTTGAAAGGTCTAAGATTGATCCTGTTCTTGCAGATAAATGAACACCAACGGAATCAATATTAAGATATGCGTTGGAATCTAAGTGTTGTATATTAGTTGCAGTTTGTCTCAAACCGCGCTTAATAACAAAGGGTGAATTTGCCATAAGGATTACCTTTAGATATTAGTTTGGATTTTGTTCAGGAAAGAACAAAGTTATATAATTCGAATGTATATATAACCCAATCGTTTTCAAAAGGTAATTTAAAAATATCTATTGTTATAAATATGGCGATTTAAAGATGGCGGACTGGACGAGACTCGAACTCGCGACCTCTGGCGTGACAGGCCAGCATTCTAACCAACTGAACTACCAGTCCTTGATTTTATAAATGGTGGAGGGGGCTGGATTCGAACCAGCGTACCTTGCGGATCGGATTTACAGTCCGACGGTTTTAACCACTCACCCACCCCTCCTATTTATTAGTTTAGATCTGCTTCCTTGACAAATATACCATCAATCATTTTGCCTTTACGATCTTTGATATCGTCCCACGCTTGATCCAAGCATTCTAGTAAGGTATATCCATTACGTTCGATGATATTGATCAACACCACCATGATGTCGCCGATGTCATCTTTCATGTCTTTACCTTTACACATGTTGTCTGACAACTCACCGCACTCTTGGATGAGTTTAGCGAATTGGTCTTTATCGGTGCTGCCTTCAATCAAATTACGATCGAGGTGCCACCCGCGAATATCGTGCTCTCTTCTCTCTAACGACATTCGCTTTCCCCTTTAGATTCTACCGGCATACCTTCATACCAACTAATAACGGTATTGACGCGAAACGACCTCCATGCTTGTTTATCTATAGACCAAACAACTAGATGATCATTGTCTTCTTTTTGTTCCAAAATCTCGGGAACGTTATGGTCCGACAACTCAACGTTTAATGTGCACGGCATGATTCTCAATTCATCAGTGCCAACCTTGGTGAACTCAACAGTCACGATTCCTACTTTCGCAGCAGAAATAAATCCTTTGATATTATTACTCATGTTCTTAATCTCTATTTGGGTTTGTTATCCATTTCAACACATTATATGGGGTTGAAACTTCGTATGGATCTTCTTCTACATTATCTTTTTGACTTGGTTCGACAAATGGATACTGGACCACGCCGTCATCAAGAACTACAGCAAAACGCCATGACCTTTTACCAAAACCAAAGTTATCTTTCTTAACAAGCATTCCGAGAATATCTGTAAATTCTCCGGTGCCGTCGGGAATCATCTGAACGTTCTCAACACCTAAAGACTTCGCCCAAGCATTCATGACGAATGCATCATTGACAGAAATACAATATACCTCATCAATTCCCGCCTTCTTGAAATCAGAATACATGTTTTCGTATTGAGGAAGTTGCTCGTTCGAGCAAGTTGGCGTGAAAGCGCCAGGAAGACCGAATAGGACTACTCGCTTGCCAGCAAAATAATCTGCTGTCGTTTTATCTTCCCACTTAAATGGATTCGGTCCTTCGATTGATTCATCCCGAACCCGCGTCTTAAACGTAAAATCCGGTAACACATTTCCTTTGCGCATTTAACTTTTCCTTTTTTCAAAATAAATTCTAACATAATATTTACGAACCACAGCAACAACAAATAAAATACTCGTGATAAAGCAAGTCATTTCCAATGCGCCAAATCCCATCCAAATACTGAACGAAATTAATATGTAATTAAGAAACAAACTAATTGGGGTTGCCAGTACGGTATCGCTAAAAGATTCTTTCAGCGCGTCCTTATCTATGATCATAGTGATCCTTCTAACGGATTAACCGATACATTTTGCGAATAGTTTAAGAGCAATAACTCTTTCCTGTTCGACTCATCCTTCCTATAATTCTTACTAGAATGGAAGGTATAGGTCAAGTCCCATTCGACTTGATTCCAAATTGAAAACATCTCCTTCAACTTATCATTTGAATTATAGGTGACCATCACATTAGCATTCGACGCGCTCACTCTTTGTTCAAAGAGAACATGATCAAAACCAGAATGCATGTTACCGTTCTTTCCATATAGAAAAGATTTAATATCATATGGAGGGTCGCATAATACGAAATCGTTGTCTTCAGTATTCTCCAGCAACGCGGCGTAATCTTCGTTGGTGATCTTCCAATTCTTAATCATTGTTTGATAATGAGGGAGATTATTAATGCCGCTGAAACTAAAGTTTGACTGTGATGCCATTTTAGAAAACCCACTAGATTCGGTCAATCCAGAAAACGAACACTTGTTAATAATAAAAAACAATCGAGCAATCTCGAAAGGATCAGTCGCCTCGTTGAGTCTATCCCTGGACTCAAGAAACAGATCTTTATGAGGTTGGATTTTATCTTCGAAAGCGTTCGCTGCTTCCTTAATAGCAAAGAGTTCTTCGGATAATCTCTTACCATGTTTCTGTAGAGTAACCCAGAAACAAAACAAATTATAATATTTGTCATTAACCCATACAGGAGTTTTCGGAAACATTTTGGTGAACGCGATCGCGCAAGACCCGCCGCCGAGGAACGGTTCCCTGTACGAAGTAATAGTGGACGGCAAATTCTCCGGCGAAAAAAGAAATTTAATCGCTCGGGATTTGCCCCCTGGATATCTAAGAGGAGTTTTTAATTTTTTCATACAGCAATTATATAAAATTTAATCGTCAATGTCAAGGTCTGGTGGGTCTATTTCTATTGTATATGTAAATGATTCTATATCAAAGTTTGGATGGTCGGCAGGGTCTTCCGTGGAGAAATAAAAATCCATCCACGCTTGAAGTTTAGCATGGCTAATATCCAAGTCCTTTTTCTTGTATTTTCTGTAATCGCACAGAGAAACAACGTTACTGTTATTCTTCTTGTAAGTATCGCTCATTGATCAATTCTCGGTTAATGATATGTTCTTCTTCAATGTCATATTTAGATTGACCATGATATGCAACAGCAATGTGTTCTCTAATCATTATATCTTTCAAAGATTCTACAGACTCAGTCAAAGGGTTGAATACTATAAACTCCCCAAGAATTCTTCCGAATTTACCTTTATCGTGTGAAACTAGTTTAGCATTCGAACCGACAGGTAAAAATGCTGCTACGTATCGTTTCGCGGCGAATCCGTATCGCCGCTCAACAAGATCCCGAGTGCGGGACTCAGGAGTATCGCAACCATACAGGCGAACACGTTGATTGCGAAGAACCACACTGAAGCCAAGATCAATATCAACGTCCACTGTATCGCCATCAATAATCTTCGTAATAGTACAAGAATAAGTGTACATACTATTTCGCCTCTGCTTTTGATATTCTGTTCCATTCTGCTACACTAACCTCGTCGATTGACTTTCGTACATTCTGTACCCCGTTTTCTTCATCGTGGATATATAGTTGGATCAAGGTATAATGCAGAACCTTCATCAAATCTTTTCGCCACTCGACAGCACTCTCGCCTTTCTTACCATATCGTTTAAGATACTTCTTCGCATTACCGATACAAAAACCAGTACCATGACCGTCATCGATAATATCTTCGGTTGCTTGGATTTTCCCCGCACTATAATGCTGGTCATATGTGTTATCAACATACGCCATCAATTCACTCACTAAATTCTTTTCATTAAATTTATACATCAAAACGTTCCTTATAATTTACTTTGTTCCTTATAATATACTCTTTCTCTCAAATCACTTGAACTAAAACGGTGGTCTCTCTTGTTAAAGAATAAATGGATACCCCTCTTCTGACAAATCTCTTTGCCCGTGAATTCTTTATTACGATACTCTTCACCTAGGATTCGAATATCTATATCGAAAGATTCGAGAATGTCTTCGAGGTCTCTTTCCGATTGGTATGGAATTACTTCATCGACATACGAAACAGCAGATAGTTGGACGTGACGCTCGACCAAAGTTTGCACCGGACTATTCTTTTCTTCTCGATCATAACTAGGATCAACTTGTAAACACGCGATCAAATAATCGCATTGCTTTTTTGATTCTCTCAACATTAAAATATGACCTGCGTGTAGGAGGTCAAACGTGCTACATGTAATGCCAACTTTCATAATTAATGCCACCTGTAAAATTTATGCTCGCCAATAATACCAACCATTCGCATACCTCTATCATTAACCCAAACAGGATTAATAGTGCGTGTATGATAATGTGTTGCACCTTCTGTTATGCCCTGATACTGGTCAGAAACCATGAATGTATTTGCTATCGAAATAGATTCTTCCCATGCATGCTGTTCGCGCGGTGCATCGCTCTTACCGTCACAGTACCACGAGAATTGACACTTATTTCTGACGGGAACTTCATTCCCCTTCCAGTTAATTTTGGTGACCGTTTGTTTAACGACTTCGCAAATATCATTCGGAAATAAATTACTTTGAACCCGATTAATAGTAACGTCCGCAACGGCTAATTTACCAGCAAAAGAATCTGATCGAGATTCGTGGTAAATGTTAAGCGCAAGGCATTCAAGGTTTTTAGTATCCTCTTCTACGAAATCGGTTTCGACTTCTAGAGGAGGGTTCGGTGGTTGCGACGCTTTAATTGTAATTTCGTTTGTAATCATCAACGGTTCTGGTTTCTCATTTGCGAACAACATGATTGATATTGAAACCAGAACCGCCATTGTAATTAGACTCTTTCTACTTAACATAGATATTATCTTTTCATTTGTTGTTTAATTTCATCAGGGTGATATCTTCTTTCGAATTCGTCGACGAAAGATATTTCCCCAGTTTCTTCCTCAAAATCTACTCGAACAATCCCGAAAGATTCCATTATGAGACTCCATACTACTATTGCTCCTTGTTCTAACCCAACACGTTTCCCCCAGATATAGGAGCAACCCATACAAAAAAGAGTTAATACAGTCTGCCAGATAGGATCCATAATTTTCCTTAGTTTACTCTAATGCCTTTAAACCTCTCTCCTGCAGTAGATTTATCAAAAACTGGTCCATCATCTACGATGTCTTCCTTGGCGTTATCAACGTCAAACAGTTTCATCTTAGATCGATCAACGCCAATGCAAAAACGTTTATTTACATTTGGATCGTTATATCGATTCTTCAGTTGCTTAACCATTATTTGGTTTTGCGCTACCAGTTCTTCATTCGATATTAAGGCGAACATCAGGTCGGCAGTTGCGGGTAAACCGAAAGATTCCGAAGTATCTTCAAGTCCTGGATCCGAGTTACCAAATCCTGACCTCGTCGTCTGCGTCGCTGAAACAATGGGTAAATCAAACTCAACTGCGAGTCCGCGTATTTCTTCGGCAATTGCCTTGATATAACTATAGGAGTTGATTGACCCGCCCATGCCCTTCATTCTTGAAGAGGCACATATATTTAGGTAATCGATGAAAACTATATGCGGTTTGAATGACTTCTTCAATTTCAGTTCATTGAGAAGAGCGCGCAAATGATTCGAATGTGCCTGACCTGTAGGATATTCTTTAATGATCAACTTGCCATTAGTCTTCTCAGCAATCTTGTCGACTTTATTCTTAAACGAAGTTTTAGACATATGCTCGAGTTGACTGATCGGAGTGTTCATTAAGTTAGCATCAATCCGTTCAGCAATACGCTCCTCAGACATCTCCAGGGTGACGTACAAGACGTTGTAACCTTGTGATAATGCACCTGCCGCTTGGTGACACATAAACAAACTCTTGCCCACGCCAGTACCCGCAAGGCAGATAGATAGGGATTTATTCGGAAGACCGCCTTTCGTAATGGTATTAAAATATTCAAGGTCGAACGGGATACGCTCTTCATCTTCATGATAGAAGTCATATCGAGCATCCGCGTTTTCAATATAATCATGACCAACGTTAGTATCGAAGCATACTGCCAATGCATTCTGTAACAAATCCGGAAGAGCGTTTTTAGTCAACGTGTTATGCTTACCATCAAGAACAGTAATAGATTCCATGATCGCGCGGTGCAATGCTTGGTCTTGACACCATTTCTCAGTGGTGTCTAATAACCAATCTTGATTCTCCGTCTTCTCGGTGAAGACATCAGGAAGCATATCAACGATCTGCTGTCTCTGGACATCACTAACATTAACAGATTCGTCTAGTTCAATTTTAATTGATTCTTGTGTAGGAAGTCTGTTATATGTTGCAACAAATTTGACGATCTCTTTAAACAAGATTTTATATGCGCCGTCAAAATAATCCACCTTAATGAAAGGTAATACCTTTCGCATGAAAGGTTCATTAACTATGACGTTTCGTAAAATTGTTTTTTCTAATTCAATCGGCACGTTTATCCTCGGTAACTAATGCTTTTGTTGTTATAGCAACTTCGATAATATCAATCAAGATTGATCCAGCAAAGTCTTGCAACTCGGGGGAGTCATCAGACAAATCAGGATAGGGAGTTGATATAATATCAAAGTTGAAATTAAGACACTCTTGTTCGCCGTTAATCGCGATATTTCCAAAACGAATAACCGTCTCAACATAGTCGCCCGTCAATATACGAACATCCCAAGCCTGTACATTAACTGCCTCCGTCGGAACCAATTCATAATCAATTCCTTCTGCCACTTTATTCGTGTTAATCACTTATTCTACCTCTTCTAATACCGAATGTAAATCTATTTCTTTAGTTTTTTTCGCTCCTATTTGAAATGAACCGCGAATGAATTCTTTGAAGGTATCGGTGTTGAGAAGATCTTCCCAGAACCCAGCATTGCGAGTATCCTTTTCTCGCACCTTCGTACCGACTACTTCTCCGGTCGTTTCGTCAACTTTCTGATACCAACCATTGGATGGTTTGACAACATAACCACCAGCGATAGCAATTTCTAGCAAACCGCTGTATTGTTCAATGCCGCCTTCCCACGATACCGAAATAGGAATCTTGCTCTTCTCGCGCACGTATCGTGATTTCTCAACGTTGATGACAAAATCGTAACCAGTCACTTCAGTACCAGTCTTATTTTGTCGACGGCCGAGAATCCAAATATTGTCAGAAGAATAATAGATCCCAGTTCCGCCGCCGACGATATCTTTAGGAAACAGACCAATTTCCTTGTAGGTGTGGTTAATCGCTAAGAGAGGAATGTTCTTCATCGTCAGATAAGGGGTCGTCATTCGGAACAATCCTTTCAACGCTTTGGCGCGGGACATATCAGCAACAGACTTCTCATTAATAGCGTCTTCGAGTTCTTTCTTAGAAGCGAGGTTTCCGATAGAGTCGATCACAATGATAACTCGATCGCTGCGTTCGATAGTTTCTAACTGACTGACTAGGTCGAATTTTAATTCTTCTACATTGGTGATCGGAGTATGCAAAACTCGCGACGGGTCAATACCATAGGTCTCGAAGTATGATTGAGGAGAACCAAACTCAGAATCATAAAATAAAATAACCGCATCATCATATTGCTTTAGATATGCTGACGCAATCTTCAAAGCGAAACTGGTTTTAAAATGTTTAGAAGGACCGGCGAATACAGTCATACCGGCAGTCAACCCACCATCTAAATCCCCCGACAAAGCAACGTTCAACATCGGAACGTCCGTCGGAGTAATATCTTTTGTGCTAAAAAGCAAAGACTCTGAGAGGATTTCTGTATGACTCAGTTTAGAGTTCTTCTTAAGTTTATTCAATAATGACATATTAATTACCTTTAGTTTTTATAAACAAATTCAATCGCGCTGTTCGCTTCAAGTTCGAGTGGTCTATTATTATACCACTTTCCGGTGTCGTTGTCAAGCTCTTGACAAAGATCGGCGATTTCTTTTGGCGTTATAGGGTATTCATTTTTGATTGCGTTACCAGCAGTCGCAACCATAATTTGAAACATTTTGTGATACCAACCTGTTTCAGAAATAGAAATATATTCAGTAGCAAGTTTCTTCGGAAAGTATGGACAATCTTTATATGATGTCCAACGGACGTCAGTATTTTGCATCTGGTCTTTTCTGTAACTGATGACTTCTTGGCGTAGTGACTCGGGGAGTTTTGATAAGAAGGTTTTTCCTTTTGATGGTTCGATGTATTCCCATTTATTTGTTAAATCACGAACACTCATGATTTCACCATCGTTGGTGAACCAGAAATTAAATGCTTCAGGGTATACCGCAGGGACATAATACATGCGAGATAGATCTTTGGTTTGCTTATCACCAAGGTCACCCAACTCTTTATTCAAAGCAAACCAAAAATGTGGAATTTCCGTTTCATCAATAATTTTATCTAGCGGAAACACAAGACGAAATTTTGGTTGAACTGGTTTGCTGCTTGCCGTTGAATAACAAATGAATTTGTATTTGCCGCATATCTTAGATAGCGTTTCTTGTAAGTTCTGTTCGTCTAACAAATTAAAATCATCAACATCAACAGCGCACCACTTGCCCCACGAAGAGACATTTCGATTCGATCGAGTTGTTCCTTCGTGGTAGCATGCTGGACTGATTAACGGAGAAGAATCTTTACCGCCCTTCTTACCGTCTCGGTTAGACAGATTAAAAAGAAGTTGTTCGAATTCCTCCCAAGAGGAAAACTCCATTCTTCGATGAGTCTTGTTATCGAAAGTGTTTTTGAATATAGTTAAAGAATACATAAATGTATTTTACTAAATTTTTCGGAGTATGTAAAGATTAAAGAAAGAACGACTCGAGAGTTGCTACATCTTCTTCGTTCCACCCAACCGCGTCTAAGATAGGACGTAGAGGGTCGAGGAAGGTCTTGTCATACATCAGGTCATAATCGACCTTATCGTGGAGTTTAAATTCTTTCGGTAACACATTCGGAAACGATACAACGTTTTCCCTGATGAAGTTTGGTTTTTTAAGATAAACAAATTTAATCTTTTCGCCGTCTTTAATGATTTCATATTTCTGTTCAAGTTTCTCTTGGCGCAAGAAGTAATTATACATCAAAGATCCGCGCGAGTGTATTGGAGTTCCTTTACCGTAGATCGTTTTTCTATCCTTCCATTTAGTCACATCACGAACCGTGCGAGGGAATGCGATAGTTTCCGGATCAAGTCCGCTAAAGTTAGTTCGGAAATCAGCAATGAACTTTTGAGTTTCGGTCTCGGTTCCGTTAAGAATTAATTTGAAGATCTGTTCAAACTTATCGCGGCAGACTTGCGGTGTGCTCGACTTAATCGCCTCAATTCCCATTATTTTGAGTTTAGGTTTCTCGTATCGAACGCCCTCATTATCATGAACTTGTAGAATATACCTCTTCTTTGCAGTCCAAATACCTCTGTCAGCAATCGCTTCACGCGCCATGATCATTCGGTTATCATAAGCACTAGTCTCTTCTGCAAGGGTCTCGTACGCATCCTTGATGACCTTCTCGAAGTGCATACAAGTCTTATCGAGAAAATCTATCGGGGATTTAGGTTTAAACTTCTTAACAAAATCAGCGAATGTAATATAAACAGAATCTGTATCAATCGCTATAACATAATCTTTGTCAGTGTTGAGTATCTTCTGCATTTCAGTATTGACTGCTGATTCCGCAACCTTAATTGCTCTCTGACCAGAAGTTGTAACACCTTCGGCAATGCTCAGGTCGAAGTATCTGAAGTATTGATTCGCGAGCGCGCCATAGAGCGAGTTCATCAAAATCTTAGTCGCCATCTGCTGATTATCAAAAACGGCGATATCGTTTTCTAACTTCTTGCTAGGGTTTTTCTCATACTCGCGTTTTGCCTTGAGCATCTTATTCTTAGCATCAACACGATCAAAATAAAATTGTTTGATTACATTGGGAATGATACCTTCTTTATCCTTTCTGTATCGCGTGCCGTTCGCCGCGACTGCACCAGTATCCCAATGGGGCGACCCCTCGTCGATGATAGTTTCTGGGGACATGTTATACTGTACGATTATGTTAGGATACAGCGAGTTAAGGTCGAAAGAACATATCCATTCATGTAATCCAATCACTGGTTCTTTAACATATCCGCCAACGATCGACTCTTTGAATTTATTTTCTTTCGGAGGAACCACAACTTTCTGCTGCAGCAATTCATTATAGATTACGCAATCCCAAATATTAGTCGTACCAAACGCATCAGCATAATTAGTCTTTGCTTTATACGCCATCGTCATCGCCAAGGTAATCAGACCCATCTTTTCTTCTAACCGATCAACGAGTTCAACGTCCTTGATGTTATAGTCAATGAATAGTTGGAAGTCTTCTTGGTAAAGCGTATGTAGATTGCCATATTCGTCATAAGAAATCTTTTTCTCGCCGAGAACGCTATGTGCGATATGGTCGAGTTTATATGATGCTTGTTGCCCGTAGGTCAATACACCAAACTTCTGAAACAAATCTAGGTAATCCAGTTGCGATACACCTTCGAGGTCAAAGGCAAGTTGCTCTTGACCGAATTTGCCTTTGATCTTTCTTTCAGTGAGTTTACCCCAAGGAGAAAGTTTCTTGACCCAATGCTCCCCGACTACGGAACCAATCCGCCGAACGAGATACGGAATATCAAAAAACCTGGTGTTCCAACCAGTGACCACGTCAGGAGTATTATTGCTGTTGGACCACCAATTGGTGAACCTGATTAGAAGATCTGCTTCGGAATTACACCGGAAGTATTGTATCTCGCTGTCGTTTCTCGTGGTGTCGTATTCGTACAACCCCCAGACATAATACACGTTATCGATGTTATTCTTGCATGTGATTGATATGACAGTATGCGCCGCTTCATCGGGCGCAGGAAACCCTTGGTCAGAGGCAACCTCAATATCAATTGTGGTTACGTTAATTTCATCGCGGTCAAATTTAACCACGTTCTTATATCGACCAGAGATAAACTGAGAAACAAAATTAGTCATGCCGTAAACACCAAAGTTCGGCACGTCTTTATAGGTTTTCATGAACTCGGACGCTTCGCGCATTCCATCAAACTTAACGGGCGCAACGGGTTTGCCGAAAAGGGTTTTGTATTCTCCTGTCGCTTTTTCGGATGTAACGAAAAGGGTCGGGGAGAAGGGTTTTCTTTCAGATATTCTTTTGCCGTCTTTATAACCGCGAAGAAGAATATTGTTTCCAAGGCGTGAGACATTAGTATAATAATTCATAGATGTATTATATCACTTTTTTCTATCATATTAAAGGGGAAGTGGACTTTTTTTTATTAACAGAAAAGTCCTTAAAACTGTTCAATACCTTACAGGTACGGTGTCGGCATGTATAAACTTTGACCTGTCGCGATAACACCATAATTTGGTGTAAATAACGGAGAGATCAATCCACCAATCACTACGGCAGAAAAGAATATGATACCACACCACTCTCTTATTTTCTTGATCATATCAAGCACCTATGCAACATATGATGCGAAGATCATTAAGGGAGTGATCGCCACTGCGCAAACGAATTGACACAATGCAATCGTTTTTTCGTTCTTTAAAATTTTCATTTTATGTTACGTCCTAGTTGAGATTTCTATTTTTCTCGGACGCTGTTCTTCGGGTAAGTTTACTCTGAGGTTGATCACGAGTAGTCCGTTGACGAATTCAGCTCCATCAACGACAACGTGGTCTGCGAGTCGGAAAGTCTCCACGAATTTCTTAGTCGTAATACCTTTATGGAGGTATTCTTTTGGACCATCATCCGGAATTCCTCTAACAACTAGAACTCCTGGATTTGATTCAATTTCTAAGTCCTTCTTTCGATATCCACCGAGCGCGAATTCCATGGAGTATTCCGTGTCACTATGTTTTACGATATTGTGACGGGGGAATCCCTTTTCGTTTGCACCTAAGTCGGATAATCGTTCGATCTCGTTCCAGACATGGTCGAAACCAATAAAACGAGAATGTGGAAATGAAAACACTTTACTTCTTGTAGTAACCATTTTTGCCTCCT
>Ga0206131_10003654_pt1 | contig 17518 bp, 13 predicted proteins | sample Helgoland_Spring_FD_148636 | JGI IMG/M metagenome (GOLD analysis project Ga0206131, IMG submission 148636) | Pelagic subsurface seawater microbial communities from Kabeltonne, Helgoland, North Sea - Helgoland_Spring_Bloom_20160517_1 | ecosystem: Environmental > Aquatic > Marine > Epipelagic ...
TCGAAGAATATCTTTTTTTTATTTTGATGCCGCTTTTTAACAGCACCTTATTCGCGACGCTTCTACTGCGTGGACTCAAGGTAGAGAGCACTAGGCGCGAGCGGCAGTTGGGTAGTCGATGTATTGTCCTGATTGTGGGCATACTGCTGATGATCCTTGCTGCCAGTCTAGTAAAGCAGGAACGATTTACATACCTTTCCTTCACGCTGCTCTGGTTTGTGCCGCCGCTAGTGTTCCAGTGGTTTTTTGATCCACGTGTGCTGCTGCAAAAGTTTGGGCTTATTATTGTGGCGACAATCCTTCCTACGCTTTATTTTTCTATCGCAGATTCCTTCGCGATTGCGGGTGGGATTTGGAGTATACACCCGATGACCCGCACGGGTTGGGAAATAGGAAACCTGCCGTTTGAGGAGACCTTCTTTTTCTTTATAACCAGTCTGCTCTTGGCTCAGGGGTTGATTCTCTGGCACAGCTTACGTCGCGTATGAAACCAGCTTTTCATTGGTGTCCGCTCAAGCCGCCGACCGCTAAACTCAGGGTGGGAACGTATTTTGCAAATTCACTCGCGTTTGCGGGTGGTCTCCTTGGTCTGTTGATGGTCGTATTTGGTCTCGATGCAGGTCTGCCCCTATACCTCCCGATGCTTGCTAGTGTGCTTCTATTTGGGCTCCCGCATGGCGCGATTGACCATCTTGTGATTCTAGGACTGGCAAAGTCCAGCCTTAGCCTTAAAGCCCTCGCGCTCGTTTGTCTCATCTATCTGAGTTTTGTGGTCGTGATGCTTTGCTTGTGGTGGGGCGCGCCACTCGTAGCAGTGATTCTATTTTTGGCGATCACGATTTATCATTGGGGGAGGGCGGACCTAGCCTTCGAAGGTCTTCTGAATCCTGAGGCACTTCAAGCCACCCCGCGAATTCTGAAGTTTAACCACAGCTTCCTACGCGGGATTTTACCTATCGGAATCCCATTCTTGTCCTTTCCGGATGCTACCGAGGCGATTTTGAATAGTTGTTCCATTGCCTTTGGGTACAAGTATGAATTGGGTGCAACGCTACCATTCGTAATTCTGATCTTTCTACTCCTGCTGCTTTTTAGCGAGATTGCCTTCCTTCGCTACCAAGGTGTGCAACGAACGGTGCGGTTGGTCGAAGACCTTGGACTCATCGCCTTCTTTGTGCTCGTTCCACCACTCCTCGCGGTCGGCCTTTATTTTTGCCTCTGGCATGGTTTCCGGCATGTCTTGCGTCTCATCCGCTACGAAGGCAACCAAGGCGATTGCGAAACAAGCCTTGCGCGATTTAAACAATTCTATTCTCAGGCGCTTCCCTTTACTCTCGCCTCTATACTGATCTTGGCGATAGTTCTGCTCCTGCTTCGCGGATCGGTCGACCTCAGCGTATTCACAGGGATTTACCTCGTAGTGATTTCATCTCTTACCGTGCCACATCTCCTCGTTGTTGAATGGATGGATCGTGTTGAATTTCGTTGCCGCTAAAAAAGAGATCAGTTTGTAAAGGGAATTAAGCCAAAACAGTTTCCGCCGCGCCTGCATCTTTTAAATCTGGAAGGATGATCAAGGCGTTCATACCAACGCGCATGGCGAAGGTGTGGCTGAGGATGGCGTCGAGGCAATGAAATGGTTTCGCAAGGCTGCGGAGCAAGGCTACGCGATGGTTCAAGTCAAACTAGGGTTTATGTATGCTAATGGCGAAGGCGTTCCTGAGGATTATGTCGAGGCCTACATGTGGTGGGATCTGGCTGTTGCGCAAGGCGAAGAGGGTGCCAAGAAAAACAAAGGCATTCTCTCTGCAAGAATGACCAAAGAATAAATCGCCGCAGCTTGGAGCATATGGAAGAAACTTTGGATATTACTTAAGGTCACACCCCCTAGCCGCGCGTCCTAGACGCGGATGTGCGTTTGCCCCCGTTTTATGGTCATGACTGACTGATTCGAGGTAATTGCAAAGATAACGACATGACCCGATTGTTCTGCTCAGCTAGAGGTATGCTGATTTTGCCGCCAGTAAACAGTTGCTTTCAGCCGTTGGAAGTCAATGTGCCTACCTGCACAAAAACACCCATTCTAGCCCAGTGTTTATGCGGCTTCGCGAGTGGTCGCCACTTTGTCCACATATATACAAGGACAATCAGAACGACCGATAATAAATAACAATTGATAATTAAGTAAATGTGGCAATTATTCTGTCATGAAATTGAATATACTAACTGTCGTGGCATTGTTTGCAGGATGTCAATTATTACAGGCCGCTGAATACGGCTACCTCTCGTTCACGGGAACAACTCGTGGCGTAGAGTATGATGACGAGACCATTACACTATATGCAGGAGATCGGATCGAGTTTTTAGCAGCTTCAAATCTTAACAATAGGATTGAGATGACGCTTCCTGATTCAAGTAAAGTTAATCTGGGTAATATATCTATCGAAATAATTGGCTCCAGGGGAGGTGCTGCTCGGGAAATTGTTGGGCCAGGTGTAATACAAATGTCCTCTCCAAGTTCCATGAAAGGTTCATCCTTTTATGCGTCATACAAAATCACACGTGCAGGAAGATAGAACAACAGCAATTACATCACCGTCCCCAGCAATCCCAACGGGAATTCCGATTTAAAACTGCATTCTAACAATGGCTCTATTGTAGGTAAGCAATAATCAGCTATGACCATTATCACACTGCTATTTTACCTTGTTGTAGTATTCTGCCTACCAAGTATCGTATATCAACTTGCCGAGCTTTTGGAGATTCAGCGTCGTGAAGAATATAACCACGCTCAGAATTTCAATGAGATTCAGCGTAATTACGGAGCTGCTTCAGAATCAGTATCTAATTAATCATCAATACCTATAGATTCACATATTATGGATAATCAAAGTAACGAGAATACCGAGCACCCTGTTCGTACCAGAAAATCCATGCTCGATGAGTTGGAAAGCAATCCTTCAAGCCCGGTTTCTGCTTCGACACAGGAAAGCCTATCCAACGGAGAAAAGTGGGCATCGATTGCCTACTTGGATCCTAGCCGCTCCAAAACACTATTTATTGGGCTGATCCTTACAGGTATTTTCTATCTGTGTATCTATGGGGCAGGCGTGATAGCTCCGGATTCTTATATCATCAGCATCTTTAAGAAGCCGAACAATCTGATTGTTGTCATTCCGGCGTGTGCTTTGTTTTTTTGGGGAATCGCGATATTGATATTGAAACGGGTTAGTCTAAACAAGCAGCGTGGGGCGCTTCGTCTGTCGATTATACCACAAGATCCCGGCTTTGTACTAACCTCAGAAACTGCTAAGCTCGTCTTAACGCGGTTGGGGGAAAGTTTTGAGTCGCCTGATCAGTTTTTATTGTTACGCAGAATTCGGATCTCAATCTCGAACCTGAATAACATTGGTCAAGTGAGTGATGTTTCGGAAATTCTGAGAGCAGAATCGGATGAAGATGTCGCTCGTGCTGAAAATTCATTCACTCTCATTGACAGCTTCATTTGGGCTGTTCCTGTGCTGGGCTTTATCGGAACTGCAATTGGTTTGAGCCTCGCGATTGGTGACTTTGGTGCGGTTCTTGCCGGTGCGAATGATCTATCATCAATCAAGACTTCATTGGGCGCGGTCACTTCAGGTCTGGGGACCGCCTTTGAGACGACACTGGTTGGGCTCTTTTTAGCCTTATTTCTTCAGATGTTGGCGTCCATTCAAGAAGACGATGAGTCCCGGTTCCTTAACGATTGCTCTGTCTACTGCCAAGAGGCGATCGTCTCACGCTTGCGCATTTAGTGCCATTCAAACGTCGGAATTGCTATGGCCAAACGGAGACCTAAAATCGCTTTCATGATGTTTCAAGACGTCATTATGGCCGTATTTGGGGTTCTCATTCTAATTGTTATATACCTGCTGCTGAATGCGAAGATTTCGGATATAGAATTTGTCGATTCTCTGAATGAACTACAGTCAAAAAAAGCGAATCTAGGGGCTGCCGTTGATCAATCTAAAGATGAGTTAGCGGCGATGAACCTAGTGGTTGTAAGCATTTCCGAGCAGCGACTCAATGCTGAAACATCAAAGCAAAAAGATGCGTTGGAGTCTCAGATTGTAGAGCTGGAAGTTTCGATTGCAGAGTTAAAGGGGGCGCTGGTAGAACTACAAGTGCAGCGCGACGTAACATTTGAGCGAAATTCTAGGGCACACCCCGAGGCTTTTAGGATTCAAGAACGCTTGGTTGAGGAGGATCGTCGCCTTAGAAAGTTGACCCAGCAGTTGAAGGACCTTGATCGCGAAATCACGGCGAATCGTAATCAACTGAAGCAGGCTCAGGATTATCTTGAGGATCTAAAATCGAAGATTCGAATTGAGTTAGATGAGGACTTACATGGTAAAAATGTTTACCTATTGGATTTGAGTTCTAGAGGGTTGGATGGTGTGGTGATTAGTGAGCAGGGGGAAGTCCCTGTGGCCGCCAACTCGATTGAATCGATTGAAGACATTCTGGATAGCGATACGCAGCCTAAGCAGGTGTATTTCTTTGTTCGTCCGGACGGCATTGAGCGTTTCCTCAAGTTGCAAGTTTCCTTGAGGAAGAAGGGAGTCGCCATGGGCTATCAACCCATCGCTGAAGGTGAGGAGTTGGTTTTGTCGCAAATCCCACCCGTTCCCGCACCTCCTTCCGAGCCTATGGGAGGGCAATCTGATATTAGTAGTTCGGGCACCGGCGGCGGCTCAACTACAGAGAGTGCAGGGGATAGGGTTCGGCCTACCAGTGGGAATAATAGCGAATCCTCAACGAATACCGAAGATAGCGCTCAAGGAGATGGTGCTGCTGGGGCGCCGACTTCAGGGGATTCTGCCGAGCAAGAGGATTCGTCTGCCGCTGAGGATTTGGCAGGAGACAATGCCGATTCCAGTGAATCAGATGCGGAGCAGGAGCAGGGGGGCGATGTGGATGTAGTCGCTGACGATGAGATAGCCTGGGATCGTTACTTATTCTGGTTGCTAGTTATTATCGCCCTTGCATTACTGGTCTTTTTTAGGAGAAAACGTTAGAATGGCGCGCCGCAAAATAGACAGTATGGGCTTAATGATCGATACCATGTGCAATGGTGTCGGTGGGCTAGTCCTTGTTGCCGTTTTAGTCATTCTGATTAGCTTAGGGACGTCACCTTCGTCTAAGGAGGGGCAGATGAAGCACAAGAAGCTTCAGAATGAGGTTGTTGCGCTTGAAATTAAGCAGCAAGTATTAGTTGAAGATACGACGCGCTTGGCAGGCGTGATTGATGGTAGTGATTCCAGTTTGATTGATTTGATTTCGGAAAACGAAATGGAGTCCTTGGCCACGCATCAGGCGGAGCTCTCCGTGGAAGAAACACAGCTATTGCAAGCGGTTGAAGCGGCTACAGAAGAGATCCGAGAGGCTGATTTTTTAGACCCAGGCGCGTTTCTTGAAGCTGAAATGGCACATCTTCGTGAGAAGGCGGCAAGAGGGGATGAGGTAGGGGTATCCCTAAGCAAGAAGCTGGACGTTTTGGCTGACGTCGAGCGGGCTTATCAGGCATTGCTCGCGGAAGCCGCTCAAGAGAAAGAAAAGCGATACCAAAAGATTAAGGCACCAAGCGAACGGAAGTATACTAAATATGACTCGATCTTTTTCCGGTATGGCCAGTGCTATCTGGTTTCTGATGAGAAGTGGCATGACCCACCATCATGTGTCGAAGTTTTAAGTAAAGATGAGGTCAGTATCAGTTTTCAGCCCAGCCCAGGCTTAGGCGTTGCTATGAATAGTTCTCAGATGAAGGCTTTTTTAGCGGCATCGAACCGCAAGGGCAGGTGTTGTATCTTAGGATTTTACCCTGATTCATTTAACCTCTATACGCCGATGAAAAAGATACTCGATGAATGGGGGTTACCGCACGGTATTGCTTTTTACAATATTAATAAACCACCAGCTTATACTTCAGCAGGTGGAACGGAAATAATGGGACTTGGACAATGATATTTGGAAATAACAAACGTAAAAAAGAGTGGGGAATCATTGATTGCTCACTAGGTGTAATGACAGCGATCGAGGGTGAGCCCTTTATTGTCGGCAATCGTGATGGTGTGGACCTGAAGATCAACGGAAGCCCGGCGTTATTGGGGGAGTGTACTTTTTCTCTAAGCGGTAAGAGTGGTTTGGCTGCAAAATGTGACGGTTATGCTTATCTTGATGAGCAGCATCTGGATTCGACGATTCTTCAACCAGATGAAGATTACGCACTCCGGATTGGGACGAGCTTCTGTTTTATAAAAGGTTGTGATTCTTTGTCAGAATGGTTCTCAGAAGTAGAGCTGGGCGCTTGGTGGGTGATTGATTCGCAGGGAGAAGCTCGTGAAGGGCCTCTCAGTTTAGCAGATGTGCGTGAATGCGCGAAGCGTATGTCTCTCGCTGACGGGAAACAATATCGAGTCATGCCATCTGGAGCGACCAAGGCATTTAATATCGAGGTGGCAGCCCAGCCTACGATGCCAGTTCAGGAGCGATTTGTCCCTGAGGCAATGAGTGACGATTCGCTGCTCTGTCCTCACTGCTGGGTGCGATTTGAAATTGGCGATATGATGCACGTTGCCGCGCATGAGGAATTACGCGGCGACTCAATTTTAGGTGAAGACGCCCCGCAACGTTTCTTAGCTACGAATTTTGATGAAGATGGTAATGCGTTGGACCCGATGGGCTTGCCCTGTCTCGATTCAGCTTGCCCGACTTGTCGCAGTAAGCTTCCAGTGGATTTCGTTAGCTCGAAGTATAGTATTTTCTCGGTCGTAGGGAATGCGAGTGCGGGGAAGTCTTACTATTTAGCAGTCTTGTCCCGTGTGTTGCCTCGTATGCTGATCACGCACTATGGGGTGCGGATGCAGGATGCGGATCCCTCTGCAAACGCGCCGCTGACTGCGATGCGCAGTCGCCTGTTCGGTGGAGCCAATGCTGATGAAGTTGCCTTAGATAAGACGCAGCTCGGCGGCGTGATGTATACAGAGGTTCACCGTCATGGGAAACGTGTCAGTATGCCTCGACCATTTAGCTTTCTAGTTGAGGGAGATTCGCTCTCAGAGGAGGCGGAGGGTATCATCTTTTACGATAACGCCGGAGAGCACTTTCAACCAGGTATCGAGCTGCAAGATTCTCCAGGTGCAATGCATGTCGCATATGCGACGGGGATTCTATTTCTGTTTGATCCCCTGCGTAATCATGACTTTAGGAAGCTTCTGAGTGGGCATAAAGATCCTCAGATTGATGCCCCGATGAATGACATTCAGTCGGTGATACTCTCAGAGATGCGGATGCGTATTGCGAAAGTTCATGGGCAGTCCATTGAGCGTATGAATAAGAAGCCATTTGCATTTATCTTAGGTAAATTGGATGCGTGGGAGCATCTCTTGGACGGTGAATTGCGAGACTACATGGTTGATAGTAAGTTCTCAGAAGAAGTGTTGGATCACAATTCGAAGCTGGTTCGAGATTTGCTGATGCGTGTCTGCCCTGAGGCTGTTGCCAATGCCGAGAGTCTAACTCGGGAGATCCGCTACTTCGGTGTCTCCAGCTTTGGTCATACGCCAGTTCGGACGGAGTCTGGCAGCATCGCCCCCATTCCTGATCAAATTGAACCTAAGCATGTGGAAGCACCAGTCATGTGGCTGCTTAAATCCGCCTTTCAGACCATTTAAATAACTACTGTGGCTCATCAACTCATATTTACTAGCTCGGTTCGGGGGATTAAGCCTGGCGCATCCGGTTACTGCACGGTGATTCGCAGCCCAGGCATTCGGCCATCAATCGAACGGGCCCTCGAAGGGCTCTCCGTGTTTGAGCACATTGCTCGAAATGTGAACGGCAGTGTTCAGTCATTGCGTCATATCGAGTTGCGTGGAGTGACATACTATGTGCTCTCTCGCGTCAGTGATGCGGGCAAGGACTATACGGGGCGCACTAATTTCTTGGCTCACTATCTCGTATTTGAGTCCAATGAACTGCCGACCGTATCGCCTGTGGACCTCTTGCTCAATTGGGGAGGGTGGTGCCATACTTGGAGCGGAGAACCGCGTGAAGAGGCTGTCGATATGACCTCTTTTTCTGCAGTTACACGAATGCAGCCACCCGCGACTTTATGGCAGCAACAGCCTTGTGGTGTGAGTCCTGCGGCGCTGCTTGCCACGGGTGCTGACATGAAGGTGTTGATCCAGTCTTTGTCGCTTGCTCCTGCGGAATTACTGCAATTGATCGGAGAGGCATTTGCGATCAGAGCACAACTCGGGCAATCTACCGCTACGAGTTGGAAAACGTCGTTTGCGGTAGGCCTTGCGAGTGACAGCCATGCGAAAGATTTTACTTGGATCGGAGCTTACTGGGCAGTTGAGGCAGCTCTCCTCAGGCAACGTGAGCTGATTGATGTTGCAGCGACTCAGGTGAACACCGGAGCAATTGATGCAAAAGTGCTAGCGATCGCGACGACCGGACGATACGTAGATCCACCGAAGCCGATTCAGCTAACGCAGGATCCAGCGATGCGTGGCACCTTAGACCAAGCCTTACAGGAGCAGGCAAGTGTCGCATCAAATCATACTAGAGGTGGCCGTAATCCTGTCATTCGCCGTCAGCCATCAAAGGGGGCAATCGCTAAGCCTAGCAAGAAGCGTTCGAAGTTGCCGATGTATGTGGGATTGTGCGTTGTTTTGCTGGCGGTGGCATTGTTTGGGTATGGGTTTGTGCAAGAACAGCAGTTGAAGTCTGATTATATAAAGGATTTAAAGCAGATGCTGGAATTGGTTAAGAATGGTGATCTCACTGAGAAAAAAGCCCTTCTAATTATTAAAAGGTTGGCGGAGTATGATCCCTCTGGTGATGAAAATCTACCGGCTGATTACGAGGAACTAAACTCCAAGTGGACTGCTGATATGGGCCTAGATGAGAGGAAATACAAAGAGGCGTTTAAGCTAATGAGAGATATAGCTTGGCCTCCAAGTCCGCTTCCAGTTGCTAGTTTTTCTATTAGCAGTGATGAGAGGATGCGTGATAGTTCGAAAGGGAGGCGCCAGAACATTGATGGTTCAATTGTTTTAAGTCTGGTCTCAGGATCCGGCGCTGACGAACCATCGGTTAATGATCCAGTTGAAGTATTTAACCCTAGTCCAGCCGCACCGCCGAAGGAGGACCCGATCTTTGCCAAGCAAAAGTATGTTTTTTTTACCAAAGTCGGGGATTATTTCCCTCTCGGGAATGAAAAGGATCTAAAGCAATCTAAAATTTACCTGTGTAAGGATTTCATTTCAGAGAGGTCTCTGCTTCGGTCTTCATTTTTAATGAAAAATGAAGTAGTTAATAAAGGAAAGATCGGGTTCAATTATAGTAACGTTGATGATGGTCTATCAATTCGAGGGAAAATACAGAGGACTCATGCTGGGCATGCATTTCTAATTTTACAAGAAGAGCAGAGCCAAATAGTCCTGATATTTGATGGTGAGAACGCAACTGAACCCTTTGTTGATGATTTTCCGTTTCCAAGTGAGCCGATGAATGTGAGCGATGCATATGAATGCATTAAACTTAAGTTCAATATTTCAGGTTTAGAGTTGGGGAGCCTACTCTTATATGACGAATCAGGAATAGCGATTCCACGTCCAGATGTTAAAGTGCCAAAAGGTCCTGTTGTTTTAGGCGGCAATGATCAGGTTGTTGAATGGGTCGCCGATTACTACAAAATGGATCATCGCGATATCAATCTAGAAAGCATTGAAAAGTCGCTGGTTGATTCGATCAGATCTTTTATTAAAGTGCGGGTTGAAAAACTTAGAGAAAAATCAAGTGAATTAGAAGGTAGTCAGAAAGACATACACACTAAAAAGATGAATGAGTTCAGTAAGCTAGAACAAAAGATATCTAAGGTTAAAACTGTAGATGGTTATGTTAAGGTTCGAAATGGTATTCTCAGTGATTTGGATTTGAGCCTGGGAAAAGAGGAACTTTCTGAGGACAATAGAAGTGGATTGAAGGAGGCTAAATCTATTATTAATTCATGGGGGAATATCGATTTTCCTTCTCTTGACTCTTCTTCAATCCAGGGGCTTTCGATTCAGCTTAAATTGTCAGATTCGGAGCGAGAGAACTGGATTTTGGAAGCTAAGAGTAAATCATCAGCGTCTTGGAAAAAAAAGTTTTGGCCTGTATTTACAAAGACAGTCAGTGCTTATGAAAGTGCCAATTTGGAATTTAAAACAGCGAGTGAATCGTTAGCTGAAACTGAAGCACATCTTAAGAGTTGGTCATGTGTAGAAGTCAAAGACGGTGGCACTGTCCTCGCTAAAATCAATTTAGGAGATACAAAATGAACGAACATATCCGAATAAGAAAAGTAATTGAGGCGTTACGGTCTCAGTTGAAATCGAAGCAATATGGCGATGATTTTCGTGGTCTGCTCGCGAACTACAATAATGCCTGCCGGCAATTAAAGAAGCGTTTATCTCAAGTGGATTCTATTTTGTTGAGCGGCAATCACGTAGGTGCACTGCAGATGGCTGAGGCGGATCCTTCTATTCTAGATATACTTACTTTATTGGGCTTTCTGGAGTCACAAGACTTAGAAGATTGGTGCGTCGAACAAGGGGTTAGCTTTGAAGGGACGTTCGATAGTCAGGCAATTCATCGTCTGAATGAAGCCTACTCATCAGGGCATGAGACGGATGCGATTTTAGAGAAGGAATATCGTAAAGCTGTGCTAAAGCGTAATTTTGCAGCAGCCCTCCCGCTTGCTCGTTCGATTAGTCGTCTACAGCCAAACAATGCCAAAGCTAGGACAGAGCTTGGGAATACTGAAAAACGCTATGCAAAGCAGATAGAAGATAAGCTTTCGGTGGCCATTGATGCCAAAGACCAAGATGCCATTCGCCACTGGATGGCGGAATTCGATAATCTGAATATCGCAGATTTCTCGGGAGGAGACGCCCTGCGTGTGGGGCGCGAGATCTTATTAAAAGCACATAATGAAAATGGGCGGGTACAGATTGCTCAGGCTCTGGATGGATTGCCTGAAGCTCCGAGCCTAGAAGACTGGTCGATTGTTGAGACGGTTTATGATAGTATCTTGCAGATCTTGAATACCTTGACGGAGGGACTTTCTTCTGAGTTGCAGGCGCGCTGGGATGCGTTGGGGCGCGTCGAGCTGAAGCTACGGAAAGAGATGTCTCTGCAGAATGCGCAGCAGATGGCACTTCGAAAACTTGAGGGAGTCGTCGATCGGGTTCGAAGTGATCGCCTAGTCGGTAAGTTGGTCGGATTGCCAAAGGCGTCAAAATCCTTGGAGAGCTTACTTGAAGTGGCGCGTGCTGCTGAAGAGCTGGACGTGGATGTGGATGATTCTCTTCGGGCGCGATGGAGTGAAGAAGTTTCGCTATTACGTAGGGAGGTGGAGATTGGAACGGCTGCGGTAAAGCGTCGTCGGATGATTTTATCCGTTACTTCAATTGTCATTCTGTCGTTGGCTAGCTTGTTTGCGTATCAATATGTCCGAGCTCGGAGTATCGCAGCAGAGGCAGATCAAGTCATTGCTACTGTGAATTTAAGCGGTGCGGAAGCATTCCTTCACTCTGAATACGAGTCCGAGTGGTCGCCGATCTTCGCGAAGAAGGTGAGAGAGCGTTGTGAGCGCGTACAGCAGTTTGTTGCGCGGGACAAAGAAAACGCAGAAGTGCTGTTGAGTCAGATACAAAAGGTGGAGGCATCGAAATCTTTGTGGAGTGAAGGCATAGAGAAACTGCAATTAGCATCAGGAGAAATCCAGGTGATCAAAGACGGCCTTAGTGGATTGTCGCAGGAAAATCGGGCTCCCTTAGAATTAGAAGTGGATCATCTAGTCAATGAGATGGACGTAGTGAAGCAGACGTTTCGCACCGAGATAGTCAGTAATGCTGAAGAGATGATCGTTAGTCTAGAGGATGAATATATTCCCCGTATTGATTATTCCGCTTCGCCGCCGGTGCTTTCCCTTGCGATTGAAGAGACTGCTACTGAACTAGTAAAATGTGAGAGAGAAGTCGCCTTGACTGAAGATATTATCCCAATCGGTGAAGACCAGCGCCGCCGCCTTGATAGTATTGAGCAGCACGTAAAAAAAGCCGAGGCAGTCTTACGAGCGCATGATTCGAAAATTGCTTTACTTCGATCTGCTCAGACTCTTGGTGAGTATTTTGCAGCCACTAACACTAGCTTGTCTGAAAATTATCCAGGCAGCCCGTTGCCTGCAGCCTTTAAATACCTGCCTAAAGAGTTAAATGAGCAGTTGCTTAAGCAGCAAGCATTGGATCAAGTCCCATCGAGTTTTACAGAGCTTCTCGGACTAAAGGAACTGCCTCCGCTGTCGCCTCCGACCGTCTTACTCAGCCATGAAGAAGACGCCTATGTCGATTTCCGCTTTAATGAAATGGTTGAGGATGTATTTCAGTATAGTGTCTATGTTCCAGATGAGAGGACTATATTTAGTAAAGGTAAGATTGAGCGGGATAACACTATCAGTCCTCAGGCGGATATTTCAGGGAGTCTTTATATTTACTATGCGTACCCCACGGTAATCGAATTTATCGATTATGAGCATAAGCTGTTTCCAAAAGGAATCAGTGCGAGAGGTGCAATCCCAGAAGCACGTCTATTAGAATTCTTGAGGACTGGAGATTATTTAGATGATTCCGGCAAGGTGATCGCCACCCAGTCGAATCCTGCACCCTTTTTACGAATCATTGATAAAATACGATCTTCAGATGATTGTTCCGCTGACTATAAATGCTATGCAATCAATCAGTTGTTTAAAATGATGGAAAGCTCTGGGCGACCAGAACAGTGGGGTCTCTCTTATCTGAATGGCTGGGCAGATGAGATGACCAAGATCGACAATCTGGGGATTCGAAATGGCGATTGGTTGTTGGCTAGCAGCGAACGTCACCTTGTCGATGCGCAGGGGGTATTAGATAGTCTTTTCGACGGTGTGAAAGTCGAAAGGCTCGCTCGCTTTGGCCAGTCTTTTGTTACTAAGATTGTTTCAATGAATGTAGCGTATCATGGATATCTCAGTGAAGGAGGTATTTATTATTCAGTCGGCGGCGCATCAGCAGAATTGTACGCGTTAGTTCCACGCCCAGGTGATGCTGCTTGGCTCCCGTTTGAATCACCAGATGAGCTGACGCTACAAGCGCTTAACTATTCTCCGGTGGTTTCAATCCAACCAAGCGTATCGGCTGTTTTTCTGGAAGCCGCTCGACAGGCAGGTTTCTCGGAACTTGAAACCGCTAAGTTGGCTAATCGCTATAGAGTCGCACTTAAGCTCTAAATATTTAATCATTAACCGCACATTGCCTTGAAGAACACGATTAGTCAAAAATTTAGAATTCTGTGGAAGGGCGGGATTACTGGCCCTTTCTCGAGAGATGAGGTCGAAGCGAAACTCAAATCTAATGACGTAGGTATCTGGGCAGAGATCTCCGATGGAGAGGGGGCATGGCAGCCCATTTCTGAATGGAGAGACCGTCCGAAGGCGACACCAGTCGCATCAACTCACCCCCAGTCACCACCGCCTCCTTCTGATAATCAACAGGCTCTCACTGTAGAACATGCCAGTAGTCAGCTCCGGTTTGGACAGCAACCAGAGGTGGAGCCTAATATGGGGGATTTACCACCTTTACCGCCCTTGAGGGCATCTCAAGTGGACCGTTCCGATTCTTCCGAAGGCACGAAATGGGATGACTCGCAGTATGAGCAAGCGGCTAAAGCGCAGGCAGATGGAGGCTATTCTTACTGGGCGTCGATGCCATTTCGAAAATATGGGGTTTTCTCTGGGCGAGCTCGGAGGAAGGAATATTGGCTGTTTGCGCTGTTTAATTTTATTGTTGGATTTTCGCTTGGGGCTATCGAAGTTGCACTAGAGATTACACCTGAATATGAGCAAAGTCTGTTTGTGAGTATCTATACCCTTATTGTTCTAATTCCAAGTTTGGCAGTAACTGTCAGAAGGTTGCATGATACGAATCGTTCGGGGTGGTGGTGTTGGCTTTGGATAATACCGATTATTGGGGGTTTGATTTTGTTGTTCTTCAGTGTTAAAGATGGGACTGACGGTGAGAATGACTATGGGGTGGATCCAAAGTTTGATAGCTAGCTAATCGTATGAAATCTTTATCTATAAGCCATTTCCTCATGTTTTTTCGTTGCAGTGCGTCATTATTCCGTGCCCTCATGATTGTTACTGTGTTACTTGCGCCGATCTGCGTCAGCGCAAGTAGCGCTATTCAGCAGAAGTTGGACACTATTGTGTTCCCTCAGGTTAATTTTTCTGGGATGGAGCTGACTCGTGTGCTCGAAACTCTCAGTGAGCTTTCTGTTGAATTTGACCCCGAGCGAGTGGGGGTGAACATTGTGCCGCTATTTGACCCTGATGAAAGTAACCCACGAGTTAACATTAGCCTGCGTAATCTTAGTTTACGGAGGTGCTTAACTTTTGTCGCGGATCAGGTGGGGTATACTTATTCGGTGGGCAAGGATGCTGTTACTGTTGAGGAGATCGGTGGCGAAAGCGTGGTATCAGATGAGCAGGTCGTTGATCTTCCTGTAGGTGACTCCTCCGTAGTTAATACTCAGGCATCCCAGCAGCAATCCGGTGTTCAAGCGACCTTGAGCAACTTTGGTGTCTCTTTCCTGACTCTAAAATTCCTGATTATTGGGGTGGTATTAGGGCTTCTTCCATTTTTCGTTTTATTATCACGATTCAATGATGCGCAGGCAGGCTCTTCGATTTCGCCATCTGGAAGGCCTAAAGCTGCGATTCGATCGAATCTTCGGGGAGATCAATAATCAACATTACAATTCACTCTCCTCAATTATGATCAAAAGAATAAATTTAATTCTGATATGATGAGCAAATTTTTGTATATTTTTTTGTGCCTTTTGTTATGTGCTAAGGTGAACCAAGCTTACACCTTCACCTCCAGTGATGGTTCGCAGTTTGATGGGCAAATCCTGTTTGTAGATTCGACAGCTGTTGAGCTTCGCAGGTCCTCGGATGACGCGGAGTTTACGGTGCCGAAGTCTCGTTTTTCAGAAACAGATCAGGCGTATTTTAAGAAGTGGGTTCGTGAGAACCCAGAACAGAACCTGCCTGGTAGAGGGGTTACGGCAATTTCGCTACGCTGCACGACTGCTCGCACTAACGACGAGTCGATGATTCGCGAAACAGGTCGCATGCTCTTTGATGTGGATGTGTCTCATTCTGTTTATTATAATTACGACTGGATTACAGTCGATACCCGCGTTGATATCACTGCACGGGCAGAGACCGAGAAAGTTCGCTTAAAGGGAGCGACTGTTCACGTTCAAGCATCTTCGGTCTCTGGGCCTGTTGTGGCTCGCATCTATACCGCATTTTTCATTAAGTCAGGTGGCCAGCGGCTGATTTTCCAACTAGATGAAAAGAATGTTCGAGTTGGTTTAGGCCAAGGTGAGTTGTACGCCACATGCCCTCCAGTTGAAAACTATTATGGGTATGGAACTGTTGCATTCAATTTGGCAACCGGTAAGCTAATTGGAATTGATGCGTCTAACCATAGCATTAAGCAAATCCTTGAGGATAAAGCGAAGAGCGGGAATATGCGTTAAGTTAATCGTTTGCGACTCCTCCGCGCCGAGGCTACTAGTATATATCAAGGGGAGCGGTGTCGATGGAAACACCTGATTAGCGCTGTGGGGGTACAGCTAGAATCTTATCAATAGTAATAGAGACATTGCTGCCAATTTCAGTGCTTTAAAGGGCAGTTTAGGGGCAGTCAAATTTTTCGACCAGCACTCCTTGGCGCACAGAAAAGCCCTAAGCGTTTGATGCTTAGGGCTTTAAAAATGGAGCCACCTGTCAGAGTCGAACTGACGACCTGATGATTACAAATGTGAAAATGACACATTACATGCGACATTCGTTTCAGGGAGGACAGGCAAGCAATTTGTAGAAGCGCACCACCTAGTTCCCATGGAATATCAAGATGACTTTGAGGTTAGTATCGATGTGCCTGAAAATATCATCAGCCTATGTCCTAATTGCCATCGAGCATTTCATCTATCAGAGGATCAGGAAAAGACCTTTCTTATTAAAAAATTCCACAAACTGAGGGCCCAAAAGTTAAAGGCGCGGGAGATATTTGTTAATAAGGATGATCTACTTCGCTATTACCTAAAAAATCAGGGCATCGTTGAAGGGTAGTCAGTCAGGCTGCTACGACAGCGGAGAATCAAGGCCGTCCGTCCTTAACTAGGCGAAATTAAGGGGAGACGTGCGTATGGTCGTGTTTGTTTAGCGGTTGCGTAACCCATTGACTAACAGCAATCTAGCTGCATCACCCACAAGCCCGCTCACCACATAATCGAGCAGCGCGACACTTGCCATTGCCGAGCAATCAAAACGCCTCCTGCGGCTCCTCAGGCTCCCTGCTGAGGCTGCTCGTGCGCTACGCTTACTACTGTGGCATTGCAAAGCGGTAGAACCCCTTGCCTTGCTGCATGGGCAGTTTGACTTCGATTAAGTCGTCTGGACTCGAGGTCCATGTGTTGAGATCGTCACTGCGCTGAATCTGTAGCTGTAGCACTGCATTCGAATCGACCATATTAAGCATCGTGGAGCCTGTCCGCATGTCAATCAACTCCGCCTCTGCAGTGGCCATGGTATGGAGACTGTAGCTGGCGGGGGCGGCAATTACATCTTGCTGGGCTTGTTTGATCGCAGTGGCGACCGCAGTGGCGGCCGCAGTGGCGACTTCGCCAGCGGTGAAGTCTGTGGAGTAAGCAAAATAGTCTTCTAGCGTCGGCACGCCGTCATAGGATGTTTCATATCCTGTCGCTCCTTGGCGATAGTATATCATTGCAGTAGCTGAGATTCCACCGAAAGCAAGCTCCCTAATTCCCGGGGCGGCCATTGATTCTAAACGTATAGATGCTAAGTTCGTGCAGCCATCGAATGCGCTCTCCCCGATAAAGGTGACGCTGTCGGGAATGACGATGCTCGTCAGGCCAGTGCAGCCAGAGAATATGCTAGGCCCGATGCTGGTGACGCTGTTGGGAATGGTGATGCTGGTCAGACCTGTGCAGTTCTCGAATACGTATCCCCCGATACTGGTGACGCTGTCGGGAATGATGATGCTCGTCAGGCTGCTGCAGCCATCGAATGCGAAATCACCGATACTGGTGACGCTATTGGGAAGTGTGATGCTCGTCAGGCTAGTGCAGCCAGCGAATGCAATATACCCGATGCTGGTGACGCTGTCGGGAATGATGATGCTCGTCAGGCTGCTGCAGCCATGGAACATGATATCGATACTGGTGACGCTGTTGGGAATGGTGATGCTCGTCAGGCCAGTGCAGCCAGAGAATGCGCTACTCCCGATAGTGGTGACGCTGTCGGGAATGGTGATGCTCGTCAGGCCAGTGCAGCGAAAGAATGCGCGCCTCCCGATAA
>Ga0206131_10003663_pt1 | contig 17492 bp, 24 predicted proteins | sample Helgoland_Spring_FD_148636 | JGI IMG/M metagenome (GOLD analysis project Ga0206131, IMG submission 148636) | Pelagic subsurface seawater microbial communities from Kabeltonne, Helgoland, North Sea - Helgoland_Spring_Bloom_20160517_1 | ecosystem: Environmental > Aquatic > Marine > Epipelagic ...
TATTGTTTGGATACGCTTGGTCAATGCCTGGTATATGGGATGCCCCTCAAGTACACGTGAGTAATTCAAGCAACGAGTGTGTGCGAGTCATCAACTACAAAGAGACTGATAAATGGTCTTGTGAAAACCTTCCAGAACTTTACAGCCACGTTTGGGTGAAGTAATGGAACTAGTATATGACATCTTAGGTATAGCACTGTTCACCTTTTTACTGTTCCTTATATATGTCAACCTCCATATGGAAAATGAGAAACACCAAGGTGAAAGTCTCCCCCTGATGTGGGAAGAAGGTGGGTTCTTAAATGACTTCTGGCAATGGGTAAAAAAGTTTAAATAAACGCTTGCCTTTTGTTTCAAAAAGAAGTATAATAGGTACTTAGTTAATCGAGTTGAGAGAGAATATTATGGCGTATGTAAGTCAAGAAGACAAAAAAAAGTTAGCTCCCGCAGTCAAAGCTGTTCTGAAGAAGTACAAGATGAAAGGTAGTATTGCGGTTAAACACCACAGCACTCTGGTCTGTAACATCAAGAGTGGTGCGTTAGACATCATCGGTGCTTTGCCTGTTAGTGAGTATGGCCCTCGTGATTACATTCAAGTCAACCCTTACTGGATTAAAGAGAACTACGAGTGTCCTACTGTCGTTGCCTTCTTGACTGAACTGAAGAGTGCGATGGAAGGAGAAGACTTCTTCTGTGAAGATGACATGATGACTGACTACTTCCACAGAAGTCACTACACCGATATCAACGTTGGTACTTACAGCAAACCTTATGTGTTGGAGGCTGCGTAATGACTGGTATGACTTTTCGAATGTGGTGTAACGAGATGTGGTTCGAACACTGTGATGAGGTTGAGACCTTCACTGGAAAACGACCGGACTACAAAGCGAAGGATTACTTTGCAAAGTACAAGTGGTTCCTGAAACGCGAATATGTCCACCTTAAAAATAAATGAAATAATTTAGTTAAATCCCTTGACATTTCGTCAGAATAGTGTATAATGATTGTATTGAATTAACTACTAGAGAGAAATATATTATGTTTTATGCAAAACCAAAGATGACCAATCACCATGATGCAGAGTACTTCAAGACCGTTACCGAAGCAGTTGACTTCCTTAACCAGTACAATAAGTTAGGCCCTGAATATGAGAGTGACGGGTTTTCTAACAGTGTCTCTAAACTTCAAGCCGAAGACTTTTGGATGTTAGGCAAGTTGACTGGCCCAGAGGGTGTTCAGTTTAAGAATAACAAAGCAGTGGAGGTGGCATAACATGGGTATTATTGCTGAGATTTTTCGTAACGATATGTTCAAAGACTGTTCTAACGGTGGTGTAAGTTCCAACTTCACTTCGGTGACTGTTGTGAATGTAGAAGGCCCGTTTGAACCCACTGTGGGTCGTCCGGCCGTCTTCATTAAGGAGGGTGCTTTTAAGGGTACGATAAAGTGCGTCCCTGCGGTCAAGTCCCTTTCTGGAGGATATGAGGAGGACACACAAGGGTTCTCGATGGGTGGTACTTATATTGCTACATCTGACAGTCGTTTCTCTAAGAAGTGTAGGGAATTAGTAGGACAGAGTTTTTATGGTGCGGTTCCTTTCCACGACAGATACGAGGGATAGTGATGTTAAAACATAATGACTCTGCAACTGAGCTGCTCACCATTCTACAGGAAGAGTGTGCTGAGGTTATCCAAGAGGCCTCAAAGATTAAACGATTTGGTCAAGAGAAGGATAACATCGACCGTCTCGCCAAGGAAGTGGGTGACCTTGTGTGTATGATAGAACTTCTACAACAATGGGAAGTTGTATCGTATAGTGCAGTTGAAGACGCCCGACAAGAGAAGTTAGGTAAACTTCGTAGGTGGTCTAATCTCTTTGCATATGATAGTGATGTTAACTACGAGGCCGGTATTCCTTCGGATAACTGATATGAAAAAGAAACAAAGTGTGTCGCGAAGTAATCCTGTCGCGAAATATGCACGGAAATTTAATCGCGCTTCCACTCACGTGGATAAGAAGAAGGAAGCAAAGAAATACGGTCAATTGACCAAAGAAGAACTTTATCCAAATAATGGGTTCTAGCCCTTGACACAAACCACTAATTGAGGTATAATATGTCCGTATCAAAAGAAGTACGTTATGCGATGATTCGTGCAGCTGCACTTAAAGTTCAGAAGCATAGTAAGGTCAGTAAGTCTAATAAAAAACTTGCTGACGAAGTAGTTGGTCTTGACCGTCAAGACTATAAGTCCGATGTACGTTGGGGAGATGAGGAAAGTTTTGTAAACTCGGTTTTCTCCGATGTATATCAAGCAACCAAAAATGAGGAATGGAATTAATGTCCCAAGCAATTGAAAACCTAATTGACCTCGGTCAATACGCTCGCAATGATGTGGAACTCATTACACGTGAGTACATGCGTCATGCATATCTAGAAACTCTTGAGACCTATGCTAAAGAGTATGTGAAACTAGATGAAGGTGATGATACCCGTAAGGCTGTCCTTGCCACTCTAGAAGCATTCGAACATACTATTGCAGTATTAGATGGTAGTGAAGATTTCCTTGAAGCTGTCCACGCGGACAGTGATGATGAAACTCCCACTGAAGATGATGAATACGACCGTTTTTAAGGAGAACGATATGTTTAGTTATGATAAAATAGTTGACCAACTAAGATCCAATGTACTTCAGGTTACCTTTAGTAAGGTGAACGGTGAGCAACGGGTTATGCCCTGCACTCTCCAGACCGACTATATGCCTGAGTTATCTGAATCTAAGGTCAAACAGGTAGACGAATTTTCTGTTAATAAATCTGTGATACGCGCATTCGCTATTGATAAGCAATCTTGGAGATCTTTCCGAGTGGACAATATCTCTGCGATTGAGGTAATAAATGGATGATAAGACAGAAGAGAAGTTCTTAACCAAAAAATCATTCTCGGCTATGATAGAGAGTTTCGTGTTCCAACACAGAATGACTTACATGGATTCCATTGTACATCTCTGTGAAAAGAACGGACTAGAACTGGAAGACATCAAGAAGTATCTGTCTCCCACTATCGTAGAACATCTAGAGAGTGAAGCACGTCAGTTGAATTTTCTGCCAAAACAGAATCAACTAGACGTATAAATAGTAATGCCCTAGAGGCAATCTCATACATTGTTTATATTTAAGTTTATATTAAAGGAAATATTATGTCTTTTGCAAATCTAAAATCCAAATCTATGGATATCTCGAAACTTGTCAACGCTGCATCAGCGGCATCCGGACAAACTAAAAACACTAACAAATACCAAGACGACCGCAAGTGGAAGCCTACTGTTGATGAACAGGGCAACGGCTATGCAGTTATTCGTTTTCTTCCTGCTACTGAAGGTCAAGACCTACCGTGGGTTCGCTACTGGGATCACGCGTTTAAAGGCCCTACCGGACAGTGGTACATCGAACGTTCATTGACCACACTAGGTCAGAACGACCCATTAGGTGAGTTAAACTCTCGTCTGTGGAACTCCGGTATCGAAGAAGATAAAGAAACTGCTCGCAGACAGAAGCGGCGTCTACACTATGTTACTAACATTCAAGTTATTAACGACCCTGCAAACCCTGCCAACAATGGCAAGGTAATGATTTACGAGTTTGGTAAAAAGATCTTTGATAAGATTATGGATCAGATGCAACCAGAATTCCCAGGCGAGACTCCGGTCAATCCTTTTGACTTTTGGTCTGGTGCGGACTTCGAACTGAAAATCCGTAATGTTGCTGGATACCGTAACTATGATAAGTCAGACTTTAAATCACCGTCTGCATTCCTAGGTTCGGATGAGACTCAATTAGAATCAGTTTACAACTCACTGTATGACTTGAATGAGTTCATCATTCCTAATTACCCAAGTGCGTTCGACTCAAACTGGTTCAAGTCTTATGACGATCTAAAGAACAAGTTGGAGACAGTACTAGGTCTTGCGACTGGTGCCGGTTCTACTATTAAGAACGAAGCACTAGCACAGACTGCTGAAGCTGCTCCGATTCGATCAGCAATCGAACCGACTGTTGTCGCAGCTGCTCCTGCCCCTGTTGCTGCTGTCGCAGAAGAAGATGACACACTTTCATACTTCGCGCAGATGGCTGCTGAAGACTAAGAGACCAGTTAACAGGTCTTTTCAGAAGGGGACTCGAAAGAGTCCCTTTTTTTATGCTCGTGTGGAAAAGTAAGGATCCATTAGATCGAAAGGTGATATAGGCCCACCTAAGACAGTCGTCCCACCACCGCCACCGGACGATGAAGAGTTTGTGCTGTTGTCCATGATGACTACTGGAGGGGTAGAAGATACCGCAGCTTGTTCGGTGACCAACTTACCGACGTTTCCTGCTGAAGTAGATTTCTGTTGTTGCCCCGAAGAGTTAGAAGATATCTGAGTTCCTGCGGATGCGATGTTATTCATCATCTGCACATCTTCGTTAGAGAAAGAGTTTAGGCCTGGCGAGAAGTCAAGTTTCTTCTGACCATCAAACCAACCTTCACCAACCACATATGGATTCTCTCCGGTACCTTGACCTTTCATCGCAGCCAGCATAGGTATTGCATATGCCATCGTCTTACCGAAATCCCCTATGGAATCATTAACTGCATCATAGTCTGTATCGATAAGTCTATCTAGAGAATCTGCAAGACCATCGATGACAGTAGATATATCTCCAAGTCCTGTAAGGTTGTCTGCGTTCAATGTGGATAAAGGTTGTAGTCCATTATATAACTTGGTGAACATGTCCTCATCGTCTCCACCAAATATATTCCCTATGAAGTCAAAAACCGCACCAATCGCTTTACCACCGAAAAGAGCGACCATACCTACACCTAATGCTGCCATTCCTTTACCGACATCAATAAGGTTATCACCATTCAGTTCACTGAGAGGTGCAAGACCAATCGCAAGGTTTCCTAACATTGTACCTATACCACTACCATCGACACCGGCCGCAGCTGCAATATCAAATGCACCAAAGAATCCTGCTAGTCCTAGACCCAGTAGAGGAAGACCGACAGCAGCTGCACTACCGAATGCACTACCGAATGCAATAAGACCACCTAGTGCTACTAGTGATGTACCACTAAATGCATTGAGTCCTTCACCTAGACTTACCATCATGTTCTTGAGTGCAGAACCATCTGTATTCAGTAAGGACATCCCTTTGTCGCCTAATGCTAGACCACCAAAGAATGCACCGATACCAGCACCAAAGAGTCCCATATTAAGGGCACCTTTCATACTACCAAACTTTGCACCTACTGCTGCCAATACGCCCATCGCAAGAAGACCTTCAGTAGGTGTCTCTGCGAATGCTTCACCAAGAGTGATCATGTTCTTCTTAGTGGCAGACATATCCGTGCCAATCATCGCTTGTGCTTTATCACCTAATGCCAAACCAGTAAAGAATGCACCGATACCAAAACCTAACGCACCAAGAGTTGCGACCGCACCAAGTCCTTTCATAGCGAAACCTAGACCAGCACCAACACCTGCTCCGATACCTTTACCGGCAGTCTCTCCGAAACCCTTCTTGCTAGTGGCACCACCCTTGGTGTTCTTCTGGATACCCTCTAAGGCCGCGAGCATTTTGCTGTCAGCCAGTTTGTTGTCGCGCTTTTCTTCTAGGGCATCTCCGCCCTGAGTCTGAAACGATTGTACGACATTTAAGATGTTATTATTGGTAGCGTTTATAGCATCCAATGTTTTACTAGAGGTCTCTACCTTAGATATTGCACTATCCAGATACCCATAGATGTCCAGAGCAATCTCCATTAAGAGTTCGTTCTGTTCTCCAAGTTTCTCTGATACTCGTTTAAGACTCATTGGTTATCCTTTCTGTTTGGCTCTTTGATTCTTCTCGTTGATATCGTCAACTAACATCGTCAAGTAAATCTCTCTCTCCCAAGGTATCATTCCTTCTACTTCATCCAACGAGTAATTGAAATTATTCAGTAGTTGGAAGTTGACTTGGTAGTAATTGGCTAGGGTGTCATGAGAGAGATTTATCAAAAAAAATCGTCAAGTCCTTTCAGTGTTTTCTTATTAGTATGGTCGCATGATTCACATGCGAATTCTAGGTCTTGGGTCAATGCCGGTATCGAAGCAGCGAAGGCAGAAACCTTTCCGAACTGTTCGGCAGTCATAGACTCCAAGAAGGTTACAATTTCTTCTTGTGGTTCGTCTTTAATAGCGAACCTTTCTTCTTCGGTCAACACCGAATCTAAACATGTGACGATGAGTTGGAGTAACGCTTCGGTTGCACTCGTGCTATCCAGAAGGGTCTGGTTAGATAAGAATTCCTCGTATGTCGGGAACTTCATCTTAACAGTGACATCGTCATTGATTGGTATCAACATCTCAGGCATATCGCCAGTGACTTCTACCTTATCAAGTTCTATCCGCACTTCATTATTAGTGTCACACTCTTCACAGGGTATGAGTATATCAGCAGTCTCACCAACGGACTTAGAACGTATCTTAGTGAACATGTAATCGACATCAAATGTTGTTAGAGTTCCTTTGATAGAATCTTCTACACATGCCTCGATTGTTCGTATAACTGCCCTGACTAAGTCTTGGCGGTTCTGTGCCTCAAATGCTATGAGGAGGTTCTTCTGTTCCTTTACAAGGAATGGTCGGTAGACCACACTCTGACCCGTCGAGGGGATTTTCATTTCATATGTTGGTGCTGAATTCAGTTTTGGTAAAGCCATGATGTATCCTATATTATATAATTAAATTAATCCACCTAAGTTTAGATTGAGTTTTCCATCAAGTAAACTTCGTTTATCGTCTATCACTTTCCAGTTGGTGTAAGAGAACTGCATTGTACACTCAACGAGTTGTCCGTCATTGCTCAGTTGGATTGAACTGAGAGATGTAGGGAACGCTTCTAATAGTTCTACACTGTATATAGAAGCCCCCCCAACATCGAAATTAAACTCTAAGGGCCCGAGGTCAAAACCGAACCGTGCGATAGGTTTGCGTAACTGTCGTATAGTAATAGATTTCGAATAACTGTTCTTGTATCCTACCTCACCCATCTTGAGACTATTCGCAAATTCTTCTTGCGCCTGTTTGACAGCTGCCTTATCTGCGGGGTCAGCGTCCTCTGCCGAAGCTTCTGGTTTTGCTTTGTAGTACATTCCCACTATAGTGTTTGCCCACGTATCAAAGTACTTCTTAACACCGTAGTCATTCAACACATAGAATGTTATCGAAACGTCTTCTACTCCAAATCCATTCGCGATCTTCTCATTGAATATACCGACATTTCTATCCAGACTCATCACCTGTCTGCCAGGCAAGGTAACGTCCTTACATATGACATTCAGTTCACGAGAGTCTAAATTCCCTATAGATGGAAGAGTGACCGCAAACTGATTTGCCATCGCGATACCATTCTTAGAGGTTAGCTTACCTTTTAGTTGTTCTATGCCCGCCATCTATTAACCGCCTATCCTATCATTTTTTGAGAGTCGAAGTATACTTTCTTAGAGTTCGCCTTCTTGAACTGTGCTGTTGGTAGGAAGGTTGCGATTTCCCACTCAGGCGCAGGCACCATTGCGAACTTGCTCTTTACTTGATCGTTCAAGTAGTGTTTGAAACAGGGTTGGAAATACTTCAACTTACTACTCTTAACCAACAACTCATACGACATTTTAAATCGGGTAGAGTCATTGAACTTAGTGTTACTTGTTATATCCATCAACGCATCCAACATCTTCGCACGTAGGATAGGTGGTAGATAGTGTAGGTTCAACCCGTAGAACCCACCCTCGGCAGGCCCTACAACAATAACTAACGGAAACGTATCGTAGTACGGTAGTGTATCCTTATGCTTAGGGTCATAGAAGAACATGTACATACCGCCCACGATTTCTTGACCCGTTTGTTTCAACGGATCTTCTTTCATCAACGCTTCTCTATTGATACTGCGGAGATTCTTGATCTTCTTACGGAACCACTCACGGGATTCTTTTGTACGTGGTGTGATACCCGCACGGAACGCTTGTAGTTCTAATCGTTGAAATATGTTGGACATTGTAGATTCCGTTAAAATTCGTACTTCTATTTATACGTTATTTTTTCTTCTTTCTGAACGGAGGTAGTTTCTTTAACGGTTTTTTGGTACGCATACGTTGGGTAGACTTGGGCATGATACCCATAGCGGTGAGTTCTTTCTCAGTCCATATCTCGAAGTGGTACCCTCTATCCTTCGCGTATTCGGATGCGGCCTTCCACTTGGACTGGTTCTTGATGTAAGTCATGCCTTCGTTTAGAATGGTTCTACGAGACTTCCCCTGCTTACGTTCAGGTAACTTGGTCTCCTTGAAGGGTTTGACTTCTACTAGGACAACACGACCAGACTTGTACTTGATGACGAAGTCCATGAAGTATCGGTGAGGTTTCTTATCGGTCTCGCAGATGTAAGGGATGACAAGTTCCTCAGACATCCATTGTTCTATGTCCGAACTGTCATCACACCATCTCATAACATGTCGTTCCCAACCTGAACGATAGACTACGTTGTCTACATCACCGGCATATTTGGCAGGGTTCTTTGGTTTGTATCGACCTTTATATGTTTTCATTCTTAACTTCATGTATAAATACTGTAAACCTATTTATAAACACGAGATTTACCGATGGCTATCAAAGAATTTTTAACTTCAATAGGGGACTCTATCTCAGATTCACCCTCTGAAGCAGAGAAAGGTCAGGCCTCCCCTCTCAATACATTGTCTTCAACTCCTAACAAGTTGATTTATCCACTCAATGACCAAGAGAGATATGGTGCAAGTATAACCTTTAAAGTATTTGAAGTAGTGCCTCCTACTCTAAAAGGCGACTCCTCTACAGTTAGTGAGATGTTGGGTGAAGAGGGTGATGCAAGATATAAAGAGTTGAATGAACAAAGTAAGGGTCTTGAAAGACAATTCGCTAACAATCAAATAGAGTATCGTGACTACAGAGATCAGAAGGCTAGAATCAAGAACCATATGGATGCTAGGTACGTAGAGAAACATGGCACCAAGTCTCCTATGGAATACTCCGATAGAAATATAGAAGATACCGGAAACATGGTTAAACTGTACCTACCTATCGCATTGACCCAAGCGGATGGGTTGAATTATGCACAACCGGAGCTCGGGCCCTATGGCGCGGGTGCCACAGCTGCGATGAGTCAAGGTAAAGGTATACTAGAAACTCTAGGGGCCGGTTTCGAGAAAGGGATGACCAATATAGCAGATATGGTTGCCGGTAACTTGCAAGGTGCGGCCGCAGGACTTGCATTACAACGAACCGCAGCTGCGTTTAACCAAACTACTGGTAATGCTGCCTCTCTTGCGTTCGGTGTAACCGTGAACCCTAATGCAAGGACTGTATTCAAGGGCGTTAACATTCGTGAGTTCGCCTTTCAGTTCAAGTTCATTCCTAAGTCTTCGTTGGAAGCAAAGGAAGTAGAGAAGATTATAAAACGATTCCGTAGTTATGCGTATCCAGATACAATTAACGTCGCTGGAATCAATGCAGGGTACAAGTACCCACACATGTTCCAGTTAGATTTATTCTACGAGAACGAGGCTGGGGTTAAGAAACGTATCGGTACCAAGATGAAGAAGTGTCATCTGAAGGCAATCTCTACCAACTACAACTCAAGTAGCATGGCATTCCATCCTGATGGATACCCTGTAGAGATTGACCTATCTCTATCCTTCGTGGAAGAGAGAACCCTGAACCGAGACGATATTATGGATGAGGATGGTTATTAATGTCATACTTTAAAGATTTCCCATTACAGTTCTATTCCTTCGGTAACGGAGAAGAATCAACACTGATACAAAACATTGCGACCTATGTAGATATTCTGGACGACATTAAAGTTAACTCCTCGTTCTACCAAGACTATTACATACAAGGTGGAGAGAGACCAGACCAGACTGCATTCATGTTGTATAAGAACCCACACATGCACTGGTCGTTCTACTTTATGAATGATAAGATACGTGAACAAGGTTGGCCTCTCGAATACACTCAAGTTGTCGAAAGAGTTAAGTCGGATTACTCTGACCACGTACTCACGACACAGGACGCCATACACAGTATCCTCGCAGTAGGGGACACTATAACGGGCGCGATAAGTAATGCGGTAGGCATCATTACCCACAAGAACCTAGACCTAGGACAAATCTACGTGGAACTTCAAGGTGTTGAGACGTTTCAACAAGGCGAGATGGTAGTCTCCGATACAGACATCAATGAAAATGTTGTTATCGTCGCTGCTACTCAGGGGCATCTTTCGGTACATCACTATGAGGTAGATGGTGAACACGTAGACTTAGATTTAACGGATATGAGTGTACCTATGAATGCGGTACCTATAACGAACCTAGACTTCTATGTGGAAGAGAATGATAAGTTGAAACAGATACGTGTTGTCAAACCAACAGAAATCAACACAGTAGAGAAATTATTTAAAGAAGCCTTGAGGTCGTAATGTCGGACAATACAGCTGATTCGATTAACATTGAATCTGTAATCATTGAAGTGAAAGACTCTAAGCAGAGTGCGCAGATAGCGAACGGTGTTTCTGATATCGATATCTTCGAACATCTAGACAAACCTTACCTAACCGCTATATTGGGTTACACCGACAGGGATAGTGTTGTCTCCAACATGGACATCGCTGGTGGTGAGAAGATACATATCAGACTACAGAGCAACCGTGCAGAAACAGTACCCGTTTCCAAAACATTCTTTATTGATAAGATAGTCCTATCCGATAAGAGTACGGACATATCAGAATTCTATGTGTTTCATCTAATAGAAGACATTGGGTACATATCTAACTTACACAATGTTAATAGTTCGTACAGTGGTAAGCCTAGTCAGATTATCCGTAAGATATCCACTAACCTTCTCGCGAAGAAAGTCGATATATCCTCCGAAGACTTCCAACAGATGAAGGTCATTGTACCTAACCTAACTCCGATTGATGCTATGTGTTGGGTAAAGAACCGAGCCTCCACTTCAGACGGGTATCCCTTCTATCTGTACTCCACGTTGGTTGACAGTGACCTTCAGATGAAAGACTTGAAGTCTCTCATGAAAGCAAAAGCAAAGAACTCGGAACGTCCCTACACATTCTCTGAGAGCCAGATAAGTGAATCAGAGAACCCTCCGGCAAAGAGCGAGAGAATCATTGTACGGTTTCAATCAAAGGGTACAGAGAACTTATTCAAACTAATACAGGACGGACTCATTGGTTCGGACTATCGTTACATTAATGTAACCAAGAACAAGGTAGACCGCTTCACATTCAACGTAGATGAAGAGGTCATCAAACCACTAAAGAAAGATGATATCATCGACAAGGGTACACCGTTGTTTGATAATGGTAGATATGAAGATACCACTGCTGATATAAAAAGTCGGCGTATAAGTCAGATAGGCGGAACTTCTGCTCACCATAACCACAAATCGTACTCTGAGAGTGAAGGGGTAGCGCAGTATAGATTAAACATCATTAACCGAGCCATGACTCATATGCTCACCAAGAGCAAGATTGACTTTGTAGTTGAGGGTATAGACTTTTTAGACGGTAATCAGAACGACACGTTGGGTAAAAAGATATCACTCAGGTTCCTACGTAACCGAATGGATGAAAACGATACTGATGTATATGACAAGAAGAAGTCCGGAGACTTCCTCATCTTTGCTTGTAAACATTCGATATCACGTAATTCGTACTACGTGACGATGTCTGGTTTAAAACTATCTAATGGAGAAGTGAGATGATACCTAGTAACTTTATTGAGTTTTATGGTGACCAATCACGTTGGTTCCTTGGTGAGGTTGTAGATGTGAAAGACCCTAAACAATTGGGTCGAGTCAAAGTAAATGTGTTCGGTGTATACGATGATATTCTTCCGGCTGACCTACCTTGGGCCCAGATAGTTGTACCCGTCACTACAGGTATCCATGAAGGTAAAGGACAGAACCTAGGTATCCTAGTGGGTACACAGGTGTTCGGCATGTTCTTGGATGGAAAGAACTCCCAGTTGCCTATGGTGATTGGTACTGTACCCAAAGAAGGGGACACGAACGAGAAGGCGAAAGCGAACTACCCATTGAACAAAGTGTACGAGACAGAGACTGGACACTTCAAAGAGTATGATGATACGGATGGTGCTGAACGTATTAAAGAATCACACAAGTTGGGTACGTACTACGAGATAGACAAAGACGGTAACATGACGATTGATACTACTGAATCTGGGGCTAGAACTATAACAATCAAGGCCTCCGGTGAAATCAATGTCACCGCACCTGTCGTTAATGTGAACGGTGATGTGGTCAAACTGAACTCATGAATATTGAACTTCCATGTTCTGGTACAACTCTACCTACCAAGGCTGAGTTCGTTCAGGTGTACAATGATATCCTGATGATACCTAGCAAGTTGAAGGCATACTCCGTTGCGAACCCAGACTTGGATGCCGAGGTACAGAAACAGATAGATGATGCCATTAAACAGATAGAAGACTTTGCTGAATTACAGTCCAGTATACTATCACCCTATTGGCAGAACGGTCAGATACGTAACTGGCAGAAAGAAGCTAACGATGCATGGTCGGAACTGATTGATGAGTTCCACATATACATCCCCGCAAAGATACTTGAACTGATATCTAAAGTGATACCGATAGGGTTCACCGTAACCATTATGGGTATAGACGTTGACCTACTCAAGATACTAGAGAAGGAAGAACAAGAGAGCGTCAAGAAACAAATCACCGATGAGGTAGACAAGTATTATGCTCTGGTACCCAAAGGATATCAGTACTATAACGGAGAATTTGGTGTTGAATGTGATGAGTGGAAGGGTAAGTTAACTTGGGCATATTTTAAAAACGAGTTAATCAAGTGGTGTACCAATACGTTACAGGCAGCATTCGGTGCATTGATTGATGCGTTCAAAACGATATGGGATGCCTTGGGTCTACCTAGTCTACCTACTCTATTAGAGTTCGATGTCGAAACGTTCATACGTGGACAAATAGATACGTTCAAACAACAGGCCGAAGATTATGCCAATGGTATCCTAGCTGAGATAGAACAACTCACGGTAGATGCTGAGAATCTGGTGGGAGATGCCAGAAAAGAGATTGACGATAAGATAGCTAAACTACAGAAGGACTTTGAAGAGTTTAGTGTCAACGGGTACGTCATAGATGAACTCCAAAAGGTGGAGTTGTTCGGGATGTCCCTTCTAGATATCATTGGGGGTGATATTGAAACCAATGTATTATGTCCGGAAGACCAGATAAATGAACTGGTACGTGCGGCACGAGACTGGTTCGCACAATGGCAGAAAGAACTAATCTTCATGTGGATTAAGAAGATTAAGTCATTCTTAGATGCCATTGGATTAGGCGCCATACTTGACTTCTTAGTGTTGACATTCTGCGATGTACTTGAGTTGATAGGAATCCCGACATCATTTGAATTAACTTTACCTGAATTACCTGAAATCGATGTTACGGTTTCTGTATAAATAGTACAAAAAGAGTTTAACCATTATGGCAAAAGCATTCTCAATAGAAGACGGTAACTTACAGAACAAACCAATCACAACCACGATTGTCCGTATCAATAAAGATATTGATTGTTCGTTTACACCGAATCCTACTACAGGTGACATATACAAGGCGACTGATGCTAACGCAGTCCGTCAATCTGTAAAGAACCTCTTAATGACAGAGAAGGGGTCTATGCCATTTCGTCCGTATTATGGTGCGGGTTTGGAAAGTATACTGTTCTCCCTATCTACTGACTTGGATGAGGACGACATAGAAGAACGGGTACGTTCTACCATAAACAACTATGAACCTAGAGCAGACCTCAGAGAAGTAAAGGTTTCTATTAAACCAGATTATAATTCGGCAGACATAACGGTAATCTTTGGTGTGGTCAATACCACCAAGATTGTTACGTTAGGTTTAACTATTGCAAGGGCAAGATAATGACTATTAATACCTCTGACTTAGATTTTTATGATATCAAGTCCAAACTAAAAACGTACTTCCGAAACAGTGGGGAGTTTGAGGACTATGATTTTGATGCGAGTGGTCTATCTAACATTCTAGACGTACTGGCATACAACACCCATATCAATGGTCTTACTGCTAACATGTCTATCAATGAGTCGTTCCTGAGTACCTCTCAGTTGCGTTCGTCTGTTGTATCCCATGCAGAGAGTCTAGGGTATAGCCCTAAGTCAATCACGGCTGCACGTGCGATAGTTGATGTCTCTATCACAATACCTTCCTCTGCACCAAACACATTTACCCTTGCTAGGGGTACAAGTTTCTTCGCATCTATTGATGAGACCAACTATGAGTTCTTTACTACAGAGAACTACAGTGCGGTCAACGATGGCGATACTTTCACCTTCACTGGAGTTACTCTGGTAGAAGGTAAGAACAAGTTGAAGACATTCCTTGCTGATAGTAACATCGATGTACCTTATGTGATACCGGATAGCACTATAGACACTTCTACGATGTTGGTCAACGTGTTCCCTAACGGTACCACCGACCAGTCTAACGCGTACCTAGACATCAAACGGGTTGCAACCATTACCGACGATTCACGCGTGTACATGGTACGTGAGTCCCACAATGGTGACTACGAGATTATATTCGGAGACGGTAACGTACTAGGTATTCGACCAGAGACGGGTAACGTCATTAAGGTAGAATACATTGCAACCAACGGAGCTGCCGCAAATGGTGCAAAGTTATTTACGTTGAATGAATTCGGAGAGACTGATTATGTTATAGACGTAACCACAACTTCTAACTCAGCGGGTGGTTCGGACATTGAGACTCTCCAGTCAATCAAGTTGAATGCTCCACTTGCATACTCTGCGCAGAACCGACTGGTCACCGCAGACGATTACACAGGATTGATTCTAAGTAGTTACGGTGCGTATGTCAATGACGTGACTACATGGGGTGGTAACGACAATGTACCTCCACAGTACGGTAAAGTGTTTGTCAGCCTAAACTTCCTAGACGGTGTAGACGATTCTTCTAAGACAATGGTGGAAGATATGATTAAGAGTCAATTGACTTCTAACCTTTCTATCATGTCCATCGATACCGAGTTCGTTGAACCTCAGTATACGTACCTAGAACTACAGACGTTCTTCAACATCGACCCTATCAAAAATACGACAACTCCGGAAGCTCTACAGACACAGGTAGACGAACTTATTCAGAGTTACATGTCAGTTAATCTGAACCAATTCAATTCCGTGTTTAGACGTTCGAACCTATTGTCTGATATAGACAGTTTCTCTAGTGTTATTCTAAACTCTAGGATGGATGTCAAGGTACAACAACTAATCAACATCACTCAGTTGGTTGCAGACTTGGAAGAAGCTCAAGCAGCTGCAGGTATTCCCTTCAACCCTTACATTGAACAGGACTACACACTCAACTTCCCTGTCATTCTATCTGCTCCAGACAAGGACGAATTTGTAGTAACCACTACGGTATTCAAGTCCGATGGTCTGAACGTATTGGTTAAGAATGAATTGGGTTCAACTCGACTACAACTAGTCGACCTTAACGGTGTTGTACGGATACCTAACATAGGTTCATACGACCCTGCCAAGGGTGAGGTGTTTTTGAGTGCATTGCGTGTGGACAAGGCTGGGTACGTAGGCGAGGGTATTAAAGTGAGTGCAACCCCCGCGAACCAAAGCACAATTAGTCCATTGAGAAACTACATCTTCACTCTGGACAGCGAAGCATCGACTACCAAAGGGACTGTCGATTCCGGAGTCACTAAGGTTCTATTGTAATGTCACAATTCCTTACTAATCAGTACAGAACGAATACTAAGTTTCATCAGAGTCATGTAACTGAGATACTTCCTGAGTTCTTTCAGGAACAATATCCCGACCTTATTAGGTTCATCGAGTCATATTACAAGTATACTGGAGAAGACGGATCTGTTTCATTTAATGAACAAATTCAAGATTTGTTTAATATAAGAAACATTTCGTCTACTGATATCAGACATCTAGACCTTTTGATAGGAGAAATCAGTGACGGTTTAGAATCGTCCTCATTCTATCAGAACCCACGGTTGATGGCAAGACTTCTATCTCAGTTCTACCGTAACAAGGGTACACAGTTATCTGCTGAACAGTTCTTCAAAGCATTCTACAATGAAACTGTCGAGGTATCATATCCGAAGAGAAACATCTTCATATTGAATGATCAGCCTGGTGGTTCACTGATTGGGCCTGAGTCTTTAAAGTATATTCAGGACAATAAGAAGTATCAGATATTCTCTATTCTTTTGAAAACAGGTATGTCTTTAAATGACTATGAAGCTCTCTATAAGAAGTTGGTTCACCCTGCTGGATTCTATCTATCTGCCGAAGTTGAGACCCAAGGTATTGCGGACATCAACCTACGTGCGGGTGTTACGACTGACCCACTAGAAATACCTAACTATCCAATTGCGATTCAGGGTACTGCTCTACCAACCGCAATTACTTCCAGATACAATCTATTGACTATGGAAGAAGATGGGGTGGATACTGGAATCATTATTAGTTCACTAGAGACTCTAAACAGGTTCACCAATGTCTCCCTAGAAGACCTTATGAACGACTATGGTACTGTTGCAGATTGGGTCAGTGTTAAAGCTGCGTCACTGGATGACGGGAACCTAGACATGTCTTCAGGATACGAAACCTTAGATGGCGATGACTATCTATAGTTTATAAATACTTAGACTAAATAAATAGGGAACTCAGATGTCTAGACAAATACTTAATACGGGTGGTGCTGCGAACGATGGTCAAGGTGACACTCTTCGCAATGCGAGCCAAAAGATTAACGACAACTTTGCTGAACTGTACACTTTAGTTTCTCTAGGTGGAGGTGGTGGTATATCTGCCGAAGACCTCAAACAGATTGTAGAGGATGAGATAACTGTACAACTGGATGGTATAGACCCAGATGGTGGATCAGGTACAGCGAATCTTCTCATATACAAGAGTTCCGAAGTAGAGACACTCCCCCCCGAAGAAGATATAAACGTTTCCACAACATATACATTCGAGACTGGTGACCTAGTTACTACAGTGGGTTCCACATCTAACTTCAATGGTTGGAGCGATGACCTACCTACAACTGGTCGTTATGTGTTCATGATACAGACCACTGTTATTGGTACAGAGGACACTCAAGAGGTTCCTGCTGATAACTGGTCTAACCCAGTATTAATTTATGACCGTGGGTTGCCTAACCTAATGGTTGATATTGTAGCCCCTAACGGAAACATCTTCCGTAATGATATAGGGGAGACAGAAGTAAAAGCATTTATAACATCTGATGGAACCGAGATTTCTTCGGCTGACTATAATAAAT
>Ga0206131_10003669_pt1 | contig 17479 bp, 11 predicted proteins | sample Helgoland_Spring_FD_148636 | JGI IMG/M metagenome (GOLD analysis project Ga0206131, IMG submission 148636) | Pelagic subsurface seawater microbial communities from Kabeltonne, Helgoland, North Sea - Helgoland_Spring_Bloom_20160517_1 | ecosystem: Environmental > Aquatic > Marine > Epipelagic ...
CAAAAATTGTGTGACTACGATTTTTTTCGTACCAAGAATTTGTGCTTTGGTGGATGAGTTGTGCTACCGAATCGTGTTCATCGGGTGAGGCTGACCGGATTCTCATACCAGGTAGTCTAGCGAATCGAAAGGATTCGGCAAGATGTGATCGCATTTACACGATGTGCCTATTAGCGAAGGTAAGCACTGATCAGCTACTATGGTGTTTCTCAAAGTGTTTTGAAGACTTCTGGGAGTAGGAGCGCAGAAAGGCATTCAACAGCCTAGTCAAAGAACAACACCTCGACGCTGAGAAGCTAGAGAAGGTCATCGATCGATACACCCACAAAGGTAAGGAACCCCCGGACTTTGCGGCCATGTGTAGATGTAATAAATTTGAAACGGCACAATAATAAGTAAGACAAACGGAAAAGCGGCGGACAGAAAGGTTAGCGGAAAACACCAGAAAAAGGATTATGAAAAAGCAGAACAATAAATCGGAAGAAAACACACCTTCATTAAAAGATATAGTGGCCTCAGATCTTACATCAAATAGAGAGGACGGGGAACGATTTGCAGAAGCCTGCCGACAAAGCCTACGGGAGCAAAGCCTGTCCCCAGCAGACCGTCTCCCCGAGGAGGTGTTTCAGGAACAGGAGCGGACAGAGCAGCAGCAAGCCGAGGAGCAAGACCAAGAAGAGCAGACAGAAGGTAAGAAGCTAGTGATGTTACAGCCCATTCTTCGCGCACTACCAGAAGAGTCGCCCCAAGAGTTCGCGAAGAGGGCGATGGAGGGGCTGAGGCAGTCGCTAAACAGGGAACCAGCTATCTCAGACCAACTGGAGTCAGACGAACCAGATCCACCTTTAAGCGAGGAGTAGGAAGACCCCAAGGATTAGGTCAGCACCCTCACCGTAGACTCACAGCCCTCCCGCTCTGCTTATGCATTTATCTCTATCGATAGTAATCGGCAGAGGACAGTTCCTTTCGGGATACTCCTATGGTAGACTCTCATCTTGAAACTGTTGTGACCCTATGGAATACAGGATGAAAGCTATATAGTGCTTTCCATGCATGGGTTGCTCATATGAGGCACACACCATTGCGCCAAACATGGTAGCGGCACCATCCTTCGTCTAGACTCCTGTGGAGCCTACCAGAGTCGCTTTTTAGCAAATGCACGGCCCGACCCAGATTTAAGATAAGTTTCGAACTGGGCCGCTTGTTTTCTAATTTCGAATGCGATGTAAGTGACAATGACTCAAGGGCGGTATTTGGCAGTGTGAGGCGATCCGCCTTCGTTATGTTTGATGAGGCGCGCCTTAAGATCCTCCGATAGCCCGATGTATGTCTGTTCCGGGTGCAATTCACTGCGGAGGAGGTAAACGTAAAACACGTGTAACGGGGTTTGATTGGGTTGTTGTTAAAGCCCTCCTTCGCCCTATGGGCTATGGCGGGCAGCCTTCGCCAAGAATCCGGCTTGCCAGCCGAAGCCTTGGCGAAGGTTGGTGGAGGCGGCGGGAGTCGAACCCGTGAGCAGTCATTATAAATAGGTGGATTGTGGTGCTTGTGTTACGAAACACACGGTAAACACACGCTATTTCTGAGCTAATCTTCTCTGGTGGCGAATTCTTTGTCATTTGCTCGTCTTGAGTCGTGACTCCATTATTGCGTCATCATATTAGATGCCGCATATTCTGGGCGATCTCGATCCGCCGCCATTTTTTGTATGTCAATGGCAACAGACTACCCAACCCTTTAAGATAGCAGCTATGAAATCCGCACAAGACTTTGTCGATGAAGAATACAAAAAGAACCCAGAGGAGGCGATGCAACTCTATGACGGGAAGGCAGTGGAGGAAGTTATCCCCCTCATCGTCAAATCACGGGCTGCTGATGGACTGGCAAGAATACTCTCCAATCGAGATGAAAGCCTCAAGGGGCGACACAAACACATACATAAATTTCAGGAATCTAACTATTTACTTCGAAAAGAAGCCTTTGACCTCCTTGAGACTTTTATCTCTACAAATCTAGAAATTGGAACAGAAGTCATCACACAATCCAAAGAGGGGACACAACCTGATTTCAAAGCCACTGCACTAATTAGAAACCACTCCCGAGCATGTCTAATCACAGAAGAAATTATTAATTTACTGAAATCGGGTTTCCCGGATGCGGCCCTATCCAGGTGGAGAGCCCTGCACGAAATTTCTGCAATCGTTTTCGTGATCACTACAAATGATCAGCAATGTGCTGAACGATACCTCGATCACGGCATCATCGACTACTATAAGGGACTGGTTCTAACCAAGGACCTAAAACACGAATCTGACGATCAGATCTCGCTCACGGGGAAAATTGATCATTATAAACAATTATATGACCAGCTCCTGAGCAAGTATGGGGAACATTATAAAAATCCCTTTGGCTGGGCCTCTGAAGTTCTTGAGCATAAAAACCCACAGTTTACGGACATCGAAAAATACTCACGTTTGAGTCACATGAGACCACAATATAAACAGGCAAGCTACAACATTCATGCGGGGCCAAATGGGTTTGTTTCTGCTCTCGGCTCACTGCAACTTGATGAAAACATCATGCTAAGAGCCCCCAGTCACCAAGGAATAGAAGGCCCTGCCGTATTAAGCTGCTATTCATTAGGCATTATTACGGCAGCTCTGCTAAATCTATATCCCAGCATAAACAACATGATCTCAGCTGAACTACTCAACGGCCTATCCGATAAAGTAACCAAGGCGTTCGAAGTAAGCATCCCCACCAGTTAGATCAGGCTCCATGAATTCTACTGACTAAAGCATTTATTGATTGGCGGCGGGGAGAATTGCAAAGAAATCTCTTAATTATTCCTGAATATCTGACTTCAGGCTGGGAATTTGAATACATGCTGATAGTTATTTCTTAGGCTTATTGCCATAGAATTTTTGATGCTGCCGTTACTGCTAGAATCACCCGTATGGATATCACCGACTATCATGCTAAATACTTTGCGCATGAGCTGACCAAGCGTTGCTCGTCTGAGAGCTTGGAAAAGCTCGCGGGTACGCTTGTAGATGCACAGGTAGATCTTAATCCGCACCAAGTAGCTGCAGCTCTCTTCGCTTTTAAGTCCCCTTTATCCAAGGGGGCGATTCTCGCAGACGAAGTCGGCTTGGGCAAAACTATCGAGGCCGGCATCCTGCTTTCCCAGAAATGGGCAGAGCGCAAACGAAAGATATTGATTATTGTCCCTTCGAGTCTTCGCAAGCAGTGGAATCGCGAGCTGCTGGAGAAATTTTTCCTGCCTTCGGAGATACTTGAGGCTAGAAGTTTTAACCAAAGTATCAAGAAAGGGCATACGAATCCTTTTAATCAGGATTCTATTGTCATCTGCTCTTTCCAATTTGCTGCTAATAAATCAGATTTTTTAACTCGTGTTCCTTGGGATCTCGTTGTGATCGATGAGGCTCACCGATTAAGGAACGTATACAAGAAGCAGAATAAAACAGCACGCATTCTACGAGAGGCATTAGCAAGCACTCCAAAAGTGCTGCTTACAGCGACTCCACTACAGAACTCCTTAATGGAGCTGTATGGGCTCGTTAGCTTTATCGACGAATATACTTTCGGAGACCAGAAGAGCTTTAAACAGCGTTATTCCAGGCTCACGACAGACGAAACCTTCATGGAGCTTAAAAACCGCTTGGCTCCCATATGTCAACGCACCTTACGCAGACAGGTTTTAGAATACGTTAAATACACAAACAGGGTTCCGATCACTCAAGAGTTCACCCCGTCCAAGGACGAACAAGTGCTCTACGACATGGTTTCTGATTATCTGCGACGTGACAACCTACAGGCGCTTCCTCCGAGCCAGCGCACCCTGATGACCTTAGTCATGCGAAAGCTGCTTGCGTCTTCTACCTTCGCCATTGCTGGAGCGTTAGAATCACTCACCAACAAGCTGAAATCAAAACTCAAGACCGATGGACGTCTTAAAGCAGCCCTTCAAGCCCGTGAAGAACTGGCCGACGACTTTGAGCTTCTTGAAGAATTCGAAGACGAGTGGCCTGAAGACCTTGAAGAAGAGGAACCTCTTAGCCACGAGGATATCGAAACTATTCAGTCCGAGATCACGGATTTGGAAGCCTTCCGCGATTTAGCAGTCTCCATAACAGAAAATGCCAAGGGACAATCGCTCCTTCAGGCTCTCGACGCAGGCTTTGCCAAAGCTCGCTCACTTGAAGCTGCAGAAAAGGCGATTATCTTTACCGAGTCTCGCCGCACACAGGATTACCTGCTCAGCCTCCTTCAGAAAACCCGCTTTGCTGATCAAGTAGTCCTCTTCAATGGTTCAAACACCGATCTCAAATCCCGAGAAGTCTACGCGGAGTGGAAAGAACGTCACGCCGGAAGTGACAAGGTCACTGGCTCACGCACCGCAGACATGCGCTCGGCACTGGTCGATTATTTTCGTGATGAAGCCAAAATCATGATTGCCACAGAGGCTGCAGCCGAGGGCATCAACCTTCAATTCTGCTCCCTGGTCGTCAACTACGATCTACCATGGAACCCTCAACGCATCGAACAGCGCATTGGTCGCTGTCACCGATACGGGCAAAAACATGACGTAGTCGTAGTCAATTTCCTCAACAAAAACAACGCTGCCGATCAGCGTGTCTACCAACTTCTTGATGAAAAATTTCAGCTCTTCAGCGGAGTTTTCGGAGCCAGTGACGAGGTGCTTGGCAGTATCGAAAGTGGTATCGATTTTGAAAAGCGTATTGCTGGAATTTATCAGAATTCCCGTGCTCCCGAAGAAATTCAGATGGAGTTTAATCTGCTTCGAGAGGAACTCGACGAGCAGATTAGTGAGGCCATGGATCAAACCCGCCAGCAGCTACTCGAAAACTTCGACAGCGAGGTTCACGAAAAGCTCAAAGTCAACCTGCAGGCTAGTAAAGAATACCTCAATCGATACGAAACACTTCTCCTGCAACTTACCAAGTATAAGCTCGGTCAAGCCGCAGTCTTCGAAGCTCAAAAAGCAACTTTCGATCTGCTAACTAACCCGTTCCCCGATATACCTAAAATCCCACTTGGCCGTTACAAACTCGGCCCTGCATCGGACGATGCTCATATCTACCGTCTAGGGCACCCCCTTGCGCAAAGCATTGTCAACAATGCAGCTAACTTAGAACTCCCATTCTCACACCTCGTCTTCGATTACAGCAACTGCCCACTACAGGTATCTATTCTGAAAGATCTAGTTGGAAAATCCGGGCAACTCAGCCTCGCTAAGCTTACAATAACAAGCGCAGAGACGCAGGATCATCTTATTTGGGCAGCTCAAACAAATGAAGGAACAAAGCTCGATGAAGAGCAATGCAGCCGCCTGTTTTCTCTTCCTGCTAGTATCCTGAATGAGTCGACCACGCCTGTAGACCTCAGCGAAATCATCGATTCTGCAGCCCAAGCTATCCTTGCCCAGGTCGCAGAGCAAAACGCTAACTACTTCGAGCAGGAGATGGACAAGCTTGAACGCTGGGCCGATGATCGCAAACGTAGCCTAGAAATCCAAATCAAGGATCTCGACATCGAGATCAAGCAACTCAAGGCCGAGTCTCGCAAACTCGCTAAGCTGGAGGATAAAGTCAAAGCCCAACGCCATATCAAACAATTAGAGCAAAAGCGCACCGAGTTTCGGCGTGAACTTTTCGACGCCCAAGACGCCATCGATGAAGACAAGGACGGGTTGTTGGATTCAATTGAGAAACGCTTACAGCAGAGCACAGAAACGATACCATTATTTAACCTGCAATTTTCCGTTACATAAACCTTCTAAAGGGACTTCAACCATAAACACATGACCGCAGAAAAACGCATAACTTTTAACCACGGAGCTGATTGGGTTCGGGCTGATTTTCACCTACACACAATTAAAGAACCTGGAGCATCCAGAAAGAAATATAGAGCTGAATTCCGTGATCGGGAAGATGAGTTCTGTAATGAATTTATTGCCAGATTAGAATCAGAGAAAATTGGGGTTGCCGCACTGACTAACCATAATCATTTCGATTTGTCAGAATACAGAGCCTTGGCCAAAGAGGGAAAGAAGAAACAAATACTGATTCTCCCAGGAATCGAAATTGGGTTACGAGGTGGTGACTCAACTATCCACATGCTTGTGATCTTTGACTCCAAAAATTTACGTGCAGATAATGATTTTATAACACGCTTTCTTAATGGCCAATTCCCTAGAGGAAACCCCGGTGAAGGGGATGCAACGGCTGATGATATGGTTACATGCCTCCAAAAACTTGAAGGACTAGGGGAAAGTTACTTTGTCGTCTTCGCTCATGTTGAGTCCGACAACGGCCTTCTGAAGGACATGAAAAAAACAGCACTTGAGCCAGTGTATGAGCAAGTCAAAGACATCTGGGATAAGCGAGTTTTAGGATTTCAAGCAGTCAAGAATGAGGAAAATCATTGGATTTCACAGAAGTTGCCTGAAGGGATGGCCATTCCAGCGCGTGTAGAAGGCTCAGATCCGGTTGATAGTATTGCTGAAGTCGGAGACTCTGAGCGCGGCGTATGTTACTTAAAATTAAGTGAGCTGAGTTACCATTCTGTTCGGTTCGCCTTAAGAGACCACATCTTGCGTGTGCGTGCAGAGAGCGCTCCCAAGCAGGCTAGGCCAATAATTCATACGATTGGAATAGACGGTGGTAAACGTGGTGCTGCCATATATAGATTATCAGATAATTTGAATACTCTGATTGGCTCCCGCGGTAGTGGCAAATCCCTTATGATTGAGGCTCTTAGATGGTGCCTTAATATTCCAATCGGAAAGGGAGACGAAACTTACAAATCAGACCTTATACATGCATTCTTAGATCGCGGAGCTACTGTTAAAGTCGATGGTCTAACGACTGACGGAAAGCCATTTGAAGTATCAAGAAGCTATACTGGAAAAAAGGAGCAGCCAGACCCACAAATTACAGTTTCTGGTGAGATCTTAAATCTGGAGATTGATAGTATATTGCCAGGTGTGCTTTATTTCGGTCAAAAAGACTTAGGAGAGCGCGACAAACAATCCACGGAAAACATATTTGATCAGTTGCTGCCCGCAATTCCTGAGCAATTGTCTGATGCATCAGGTCAAGCCCTAGAAACGTACAAACAGGCTATCGACACGTATGAAATCGCGAAAAAGGCTCAAGTAGAAGATGATGAATTGAGGTTTGAAGAAAAAAATCTCACAGAAAAGCTTGAGACTTTTAAAAAGCTTGGTGTCGAAGGTCGACTAAAGGAAATAACAGAATTTGATCAGGATCTGCGTCGTTTACGATCTCTCTACAAAGCCATTCAAGAAGAACGTAAGTCTTTTGGTCAGGTCTACCGTTCAGACGATGAACTTGAGTCATGGGATGACATCCTCCAATCGGAGCTCAATAAAGAGTTAAAACCCGAGTTAGTTTTACTTTGGCAAAATTACAACAAAGCGAAGTCCGAAATCGGAACAGGAATTGATTCGATCAAAGCACTTGAACCAAATATCGCGACCATCGGTAAGAAACTTGATGAAAAGTTAAAAGAGAAGCAGGAAAGTTTTGCTGAAATTCTCCGAGAAGTGGATCAGCCAGAACTCGATATTGATGAATACCGTAAGATGGTCTCTAGGATTGCTCAGATCAAAGAAACTCGTGCAAAAACCAAAGAGAAAAAGGGTATGTTGAATTCTTTTGAAAAAGCCGTCGTAGGTACTGGAAAAACATGGCATGCCTCGTTGAAGGCTATTACTGATTATAATTGTAAATATATTGATGGTATTAATGAGCGATTGCCTGAGCAGATCAATATACATCAGAACTTTCAAGACGATGAAGACAGCTTTCGAAACTTCTTAAAAAATATTTTTGAAGGTTCTGGTTTTAACGAGAATTCCTATGATGCTCTGTTAGCGTCAGCTGATCATGGGCTAGATTTATTTATTCGACGTGAAGCACTCAAAGACACTGAGCTGACCCCTAAGATGGGAGAGAAGTTCTTGTCTAGGTTGAATCAAAACTTCAAAGATATCCTGACATTCAGTCCATTGGATTCACGTTTGATCGAATACGAGGGAACTAAAATAACAGAGCTATCTCTGGGTAAACGAGCGATGGCACTCCTATTACTTTTGCTTTCTTTAGATGCACATCCAATTATTATTTTAGATCAACCAGAAGACGATTTGGATAATGAAACTATCCATGGCTTCATCGTGAAGCCTCTCATTGAGAATAAAGACCGTGTCCAATTTATCATTGCAACCCACAATCCAAATATTCCTGTGCTTGGTGATGCAGAGCAAGTAGTGGCTTGTTACGAAAAATCCAAAGGTGAATACAGTGAAAGCTTTGGTAGCCTGGATATTTCAGAAACAAAGGACGCTGTTATTAATATCATGGAAGGTGGCAAAAAGGCCTTCGAAAAGAGACACGACATTTATACCCTCTGGGCAAAACCTCACTAATTAGAATCAATGGCCAAGAAACAAAAACTTGAACTCACATGGATCGGTAAAGACCGACGTCCAAAGCTGGAACCGCGTATTCTCATCGAAGATCCCGACAAGTCGCACCATGCCCCGCAGCGAGTCAGCGACAACGATATTTTTGACAATATGCTCATTCATGGTGACAATCTGTTAGCTCTCAAAGCTCTGGAGCAGGAGTATTCGGGGGGGGTTAAATGTGTCTATATAGATCCCCCATTCAATACAGGTGAAATGTTTGAAAATTATGATGATGGCGTTGAACATTCAATTTGGCTAAGCCAAATGCGGGAACGCTTAGTCCATATACATCGTTTGCTTCATGAAACGGGCACACTTGTTGTTCATATTGATGACAATGAGATGGCCTACTTAACCGTTATAATGGACGAAATATTTGGCCGATCTAATCGGGCATATATTGTCACTTTTAAACAGGGAGCGGCTACTGGCCATAAGGCGATCAATCCAGGATGCGTCAGCACTACAAACTTTTTGCTCATTTATGCAAAAGATAAAAAGAAATGGAACCCTAACCGTGTTTTTACAGCAAGAGATAGAGATAAAAGATATAGCCAATTCATCAAAAATATGGATGGGGATTACTCAAATTGGAAATTTCAGCCGTTAACTTCAGCTTTCGCGGAAGCTAATGACATCCCATTAAAGGAAGCCAGAAAGCTAATTAAAGATGAACCGCATCAAATAGACGATTTCGTCCTGAAGAATGCTGAGCAAGTAGTGCGTCTAGCTCGACCAGATTACAACTCTGTAAGCGAAGATGCCCGAACCACAATTGATCGCTCTCTTGATAATCCAAACGAAGTGTTTTTGCTAGAAAGAGAAAAATATTCCGATATGTATTTCACGAAGGGGGAAAGGATACTTTTCTATAAAGATAAACTAAAATACATAGATGGGAATTGGGTAGCAGGAGAGCCCTTAACAACACTTTGGGATGATCTTTTATCTAATAACCTACATAAGGAGGGCTCTGTTAAATTCCCCAAAGGGAAAAAGCCTGAAGCATTAATTCAGCGTGTATTAGATCTTACCACTAATAAAAATGATATCGTTTTAGATTCATTTCTTGGATCTGGAACTACAGCGGCTGTTGCACATAAAATGCACAGACGCTGGATCGGTATAGAACTAGGAGATCATTGTGATACTCATTGCGCCCCAAGACTTGCAGGTACGATTAATGGCAGTGACGAAAGTGGAGTTACTAAGTCCTTAAATTGGAAAGGTGGCGGGGGCTTTCGCTACTACGAACTTGGTCCTTCTTTGATTGAGAAAGACAAGTGGGGAAACCCAATTATCAGCAAGGAATTTGACCCTCTACAGCTGACTCAAGCTATGTGCAAGCTCGAAGGGTTCGATTACGCACCTGATCCCAATACCTACTGGATGCAAGGGCGTAGCTCAGAGTCGGACTTCATCTATGTGACCAGCCAGACGATGGCCAAAGCGGCACTGACAAAACTCAGTGATGAAGTTGGCGAGGGTCGTTCCTTATTAGTTTGCTGTCCATCTTTCAGAGCTAAAGAAGGCGACTTTATAAACCTAACATTGAAGAAGATTCCAAAGGCTGTCCTCAAGAAATGCGAATGGGGGCGTGATGACTACAGCTTACAAATCAAAGAACTGCCAACTGCACCTCAACCTGAATTCGCCGAAGAGGAGGCCAAGGCCAAAAAGCCACGGCGCAAGTTCGGTAAAGATAATCCCAATCAAAAAGAACTTTTCTAATGAGCCAACAACACGTTAACCGTATAAGCAATCGCCTTAGCCTGCGTAAACCGCAGCGTGCATCCCTTGAAATCCTCCAAAAAATCTGTGACATAGCCACCATTGAGAAGGACGCGGATACAGAGGAGCTTCTTAAAATCATCCAATCGGAGTTTGAGGATGTCACATCCTTTGACCGGGACTTTCCCTCACTGTGTTTTGCCTTGGCGACAGGTGTCGGTAAAACGCGTCTCATGGGTGCTTTTATCAGCTACCTCCACTTATCCGAAGGCATCCAGGATTTCATTGTGCTGGCCCCCAATCTGACGATTTACAACAAACTAATAGCCGACTTCACCCCAAATACACCGAAGTATGTATTCAAAGGTATCAGCGAATTTGCCCAGAATCCGCCAGTGCTAATTACGGGTGATAACTACGAATCAGGCGTGGGTGTTCGTGATAGTAGCCTCTTCAAAGAGTCAATTCATATCAACGTTTTCAATATTTCCAAGATCACCGCCAAGGATAAAGGAAGCTTTGCCACCGATGACGAACGCAAGAACGTGCCAAGAATTCGGCGTTTAGCTGAAAGCATCGGTGAGAGTTATTTTGATTATCTATCAGGCCTCGATGACCTCGTCATTCTCATGGACGAATCGCACCGCTACCGTGCCTCGGCAGGCATGAAAGCAATCAATGAGCTCAAGCCGATCTTAGGCCTCGAACTGACAGCAACCCCACAGGTTGAAAAAGGCAAGAATACCGTGCCATTCAAGAATGTGATCTTCAGCTATCCAATCGCCAATGCCTTAATTGATGGCTACATTAAAGAACCCGCCGTGGCTACGCGTGAGAATTTCGATGCCAGCAATTACAGCGAGGAAGGTCTTGAAGAAGTGAAACTCAAAGACGGTATTATTATCCACGAGAATACCAAAGTAGAGCTGGAGGTTTATGCCCGTGAGAACGAGCTTCCCATTGTGAAGCCATTCATGCTCGTGGTGGCACAAGACACGACTCACGCTAATGATCTGCAAAATCAGATGGAAGGCGACGACTTCTTTGAAGGTCGCTACAAAGGAAAAGTCATTACCGTCCACTCCAATACCAAGGGAGAAGAAAAGGACGATGTTGTTGAAAAACTTCTCAACGTCGAACGCCGTGACAACCCCGTCGAAGTGGTCATTCACGTCAATATGCTAAAGGAAGGTTGGGATGTAACAAACCTCTACACTATTGTTCCGCTCCGTGCTGCGAACTCCAGAACCTTGGTGGAACAATCCATTGGCCGAGGACTTCGTTTACCCTATGGCAAGCGAGTTGGCGTACCAGCCGTAGATCGGCTCACCATTGTTTCTCACGACCGCTTTCAGGACATCGTGGATCATGCTAACGATCCAGACTCCATTATTCGCAAACAGGTTGTGATCGGTCTGGATATTCCCGAAGAAGGAAAGAAAGCTGTCGCCATCAATAGTGGTATCGATGCTCTGATCTCCGGGACCGCTGCCACCGAATCGACTACAGGAGGAAAGACAGAAACACGTCCTGCCCCGAAGCCTCCGGTATTTAAAACTGAGGAAGAGCAAAAAGTGGCTCAGGTTGCCAACCGCGTTATGGAACGCTTTGAGCACCTCAAAAGCAGTAAGAATCTATTAGATGAAGAGGTTCAGGAGGAAATTGCTCAAGCTGTCGAAGAGGAAATAGCTCCCTATCAAAGTAGTCTCGATTTAGGTGACACTGAAACACCGGATGTCGCCGCAATCGTCAAGAAAACCGCTGAGATTCGTATCGAGCTTTCCATCGATATTCCTAAGATCATCGTTGCCCCTGCTGGCGATTACGAAGGCCACTACGAAGACTTCACACTTGATCTTCTGGGCGTCAACCTTCAACCCGTGTCTCAAAATGTGCTTCTGCAAGAGCTTAGAGAACACAAACGCTACACGCTTGAAACTGGTAAAGGCATCGTCGAAGAAGAACGCCTAGAAGACTACATCGTTCGTGGTTTGATTGATTTCAATGACATCCATTACGATGAACATGCAGATCTACTCTATGGCCTCGCATCACAAGTGGTGAAACACTTGCAAAACTATCTCAAAGATGACGATGAAGTCGTCAACGTCCTGCAATATCACCAGCAAGTCTTAGTGAATCTTGTGCACAGCCAAATGCAGGAGCACTACGTTGAAACGGCAACCGACTACGTTGCTCACGTCACCAAAGGCTTCCGCACGCTCAAACCCCTCAGTTGCACGGCACTCGCAGACGAAGGTGTTCGTAACTTCCGTGAAGCTATCCCTGACGGCCAAAAGAACCGTATCAAGTCGATGATCTTCGGAGGCTTTGAGCGTTGCCTCTATCCCGAGCAGAAATTCGACTCCGACTCAGAACGTCGCTTCGCAGTGATCCTCGAAAACGACGCCGAAGTGCTCAAGTGGTTTAAGCCTGGCAAGGGCGATATTCACATTAGCTACAATAGGGATCAGAATTACGAACCCGATTTCATCGTGGAAGCCAAGGACTGCAATTATCTCTGCGAACCTAAACGCAGTAGTGAGATCGACGACGATACCGTCCAAGCCAAGGCCGCAGCTGCTGTCGAGTGGTGCAAACATGCCACTGACCACGCAACAAAGAATGAGGGTAAACCATGGAAATACTTACTCATTCCCCACGATCAAAACACCGAGCAAATGACTCTCGATGGTTTAGCTGCTCAATGCACGCTTGGATAGATATGTCAGTTTGATCGTCAGAGAAGCCTATAAAACCGTGAAATAACTTTCAGCACTCAATGCACAAACATTAATACTACTCCTCCATGTCCCAAGCCAAATACTCAGTCAACCAACATCCTCGATATGACCAAGGATGAACCAGCTGCATAAGCTCAAAAAATAGAGTTACCCGAACGAGCGCCTCATTTACCTGCGGTCACTTCTAAATATTTAAACGATGGACCTCCCTGACTACGAAGAACGAATCATTGTCTTCATCGATATTTTAGGCTTCGCGTCTTTAGTTCAAAAATTCAGCACCAATAGCAATTTGCGAGGCAATCTTCATCAAGCCCTTAAGCGAATTAAAAATGTCGAAAATTACCCAAGCAGTCTGATTGCTGGCGGACAAGGCTTTGAGGTCAGCGTATTTTCAGACTCAGTTGTTCTATCGGGTAAACTTGACGAATTCCCCTTCCTCATCTCGGCATGTGGGATGCTTCAGGCTGATCTACTACTACAAGGAGTTCTCCTACGCGGCGGCATGAGTTCTGGTCTCCTAGTTCATGAAGATGGCATGTTATACGGGGAAGGGATGCTCAAAGCATACAGGCTTGAATCGAAAGCTGCTATCTACCCTCGAATTGTTATAGACCCAGCGATTTGCACTCAACTCAATATGCCATTCTGTGCGAATACTACGCTCCGCGATGAAGACGGCCTAATATCAATCGACCCATTCAAGTTTAATACAGTCCACCCCAATGCGGCGGAACTAGCCGCCGAAGGATATTGCCCGAGAGCTGAGTATCTCAAAAAGGTGAAGGCTAACTTGTTGGAAGGTAAAAAATCAGCAAATACGGTCGACCAGCGGGCAAAGTGGACTTGGTTAACCGCCAAGTATAATTCAGAAATCGATCGTTACAACAACGACCATGACGAAAATCTCACTCCTATCCCAATTTTCGATGAACGGGATATCGTAAATAACCTATTTGATAACAAAATAGATGATTGGACGGTTAATCCAAACACCACCCACACCAACTAATACCATGGCAGTTCCAGACCTCGATGATATCCGTCGCCCCGCCCTTCAACTTTTGAGTGAACTTACTGATTTGACAAAAGTTGGTGACGTCTTTGATAAGCTGGCTCCACGCTTTCAGCTGACCAAGCAAGACCTCACGGAAATGCTGCCCAGTGGCACGCAGCGGCGATGGCACAATCGCGTCAACTGGGCGTGTTATGATCTTTACCGATGTGGAGCTTTAGATCGCCCCCTCAAGGGTCAGTATGTCATCAATGAGGAAGGAATCAAAATTCTCTCTGAAGGCCCTGAAGTCCTCACGCGTAGCTATCTACGCCAACGCTCGGAAGCATTCGATGAATTCCTAACCCCCTCCCAGAAAAAGAAAGTTGGAACGACTGTTGTCAGGCCAGTCATAATCTCAGATGAGACTCCGGAAGAACAAATTGATGGGGCGATATCTACTCTGGACGATACGCTTCGGTCAGAGCTACTAGATACAATGGCATCAATGGACCCCTACAAATTTGAGCAACTGGTGGTCGATTTACTCTTTGCCATGGGATACGGAGGCTCTCGCGAGGAAGCCGCAACCGTCACTAAAAAATCAAACGACGAAGGCATCGATGGTATCATCAATGAAGATCGCCTCGGGCTCGATGTGATCTATATTCAAGCCAAACGTTACCAAGCAACTATCGGGAGGAAAGAGATTCAAAGTTTCGTAGGGGCTCTCGCTGGAAAACAAGCGAACAAAGGAGTGTTTATCACCACCAGTGATTTCAAAAAAACCGCAACCGAGTATGCAAAGACAGTCACCCAAAAAGTGATCTTAATCAACGGCCCTCGTCTCGCTGATCTCATGATCGAGCACGACATCGGAGTATCCACGCAACGCACGATATCAATCAAACGCATCGACACGGATTATTTTGAGGGAATTTGATAGATGTAATATTACTTTTTGTTAGTATACACAACTAAGTTGGAAAACCAACGCCGCCAAAATCTGGAACTCTACAAACTCTACGCCTAGGACGAAGCTATCAAGCGAACCTTCTTCGACATCAAGAAACGCATGGTCGACGAACCTAAATTTTCACTTTAATTATGGCAACAAGAACTATCTCACAAGGATTTGACAAGCTTCATTCAAACATTACCCCCAGCTCGTATGCGTCTGGCAAAGCTAAATCACACAAGGACTCCATAGAAGCAAAACTCAAAGAAGACTTTGATCTATCTAGAATTTTCTACTCAGGTTCAGCTAATAATGGAACCAGTATTTCTAAGCACAGTGATGTCGATCTCTTCGCCTCAATACCAGTGAGCAAGCTTAAGCGCAACTCATCTACTTCTTTAAGGGAAGTGAAAGAAAGTCTTGAAGATAGATTTCCGAACACCTCAATTTATGTAAGCTCTCCTGCCGTGGTGTGTGATTTTGGATATGCTGACTGGGATACAGCTGAGGTTGTGCCAGCTCATTATCTTGGAACCGAAGGTGGTCATATGGTATATGATATACCTAACGGAAGCGGGGGGTGGATGAAATCAAGTCCTAATGCTCATAATGCTTATGTTCGTGAACACAATAACCGCTTGAATAAAAAACTAAAAAAGCTAATCCGATTCGCCAAAGCTTGGAAATACTATAGAAATGTCCCTATTTCGTCATTCTATTTGGAGCTTCGTATCACCAAGTGGATGGAAAGTGAAAGTGCCATTGTTTACGACATCGACTTGGCGTCTATTTTCAAAAAATTAGAAAGTTGTGAGTTAGCAGCGATCCAAGATCCGATGGGGATATCGGGATACGTCTATGCCTGCTCATCTGATGCACAAAAAGATGATGCTCTTTCTAAGGTGAAAACAGCTAACACTCGTGCCCAAAAAGCACGAGAAGAAGCAGCAGCAGAAAATACTCTTTCTGCTTTCACATGGTGGGATCTTGTATTCAACGGAAATTTTCCATCTTATTACCACTAGAATTTCAATCTATGATCGAAAATCAAAATAATCAAAACAACATCGATTTACTTTGTGCTCAGAGGCAATTCTACTCGGATTCTAAGTTTTTCAATCTGTGCAATTTTTCGATTACAGTTCCTGTTATTTGCGCTCTCTACCTAATAAGAGTTTTCTGGAAAAATCCTGAGTTCGCAGCTTTTGTGGGCTTTTATGCTATCTTGGCTCTTGTCGTGTCATTGATTCTCTCAAGTGCTGCCAAATCAAAACAAGCTAGGGCAGCAGCTATTCAGGAAAAATTTGACGTCGAAGTCCTAGATTTGCCTACCAATAGTTTTCATTCCGACGAAGAAGAGGATGTAATAATCGAAGCTGCAAAGAAGCATAAGGAAAAACACTCTGAGGATACACTCAAAGATTGGTATCCTTCAATTATAGCAAACCAAGACAAGGATTTATCTACTGCTATATGTCAAAGCATAAACACCAAATGGGACACAAGATTACGTAGTCGTTACCTTAATTTCCAGTGGGGTATTCTATCGATATTTACTTTAGTGGTCGTTTCAATTTCATTTTTTCTCAAAACCCCCGTTCAAGAGTTATTGCTTCATACTCTCTTACCTTTAATGGCGGGTCTGAGATTTTTGATAGCAACGATTATTGCTGAGAGAAGCACGCAAAAGAATTTAACGAAAATAAGAAGTGTTTGTTCGAGTCGTATTGAAAGGCTAATTGAAAGAGAAGAACCGTCGGCAACTGCACGTGAAGTCCAAGACGAAATCTATCGCCACAGAAAATCAGCTTCTTCGATACCTGATTGGTTCTTTAACAAGTTCAAGTCAAAGGATCACGCGACGCTAACGGCTTACACTCAAAATCTAATTAATAGGTTCAACAGCAATGGATAAGGTATTTCCGATAATCTATTTTACCGAGAATGAACCTGTGAGATTTTAAAAGCGCGTAAGCGGTCGGTGAATGACCTTTGGTAAAAACTCCCCAGCCTGAGGTTGGCTGTATAAGTTGTCAGAGCTATGACATCTATCACACTTATTAAAAACGAAGACCCGCTCATTCCCATCAAAACCGACAAAGCCGGGAGAAGGCGATTGAGCCATGAACACAAAGAAGCTTTGCTTGATGCTTTTGAGTTGAGCTCAATGAGCGGAGCGCAGTTCGCCAAAAAATACGGGTTGGTCTATCCGACCTTTGCCTCGTGGGTAAAAAAACGAAGGGAATCAAAAATCAAGATGGAAATAAAATCGTCGGCGCAGGATTTTGTTGAGCTTGATCTTGGAGAACCGGCACAGGACGCCCTCACCGTCGAGCTACCCCAGGGGAGCCGGATCAAGATACTTCGTATTTCCAAGAATGTAAGAGGCGGCTTTTTGCGCTTCACTGGCTGCCTGCACTAACCAGCGTTTGTTGTCCTTCACGCTAAGCACTTCGAGCCAACTCTTGAGATAGGAAACTGAGCTCTCAAAATTATCCTCAATGATACCTGCA
>Ga0206131_10003676_pt1 | contig 17470 bp, 15 predicted proteins | sample Helgoland_Spring_FD_148636 | JGI IMG/M metagenome (GOLD analysis project Ga0206131, IMG submission 148636) | Pelagic subsurface seawater microbial communities from Kabeltonne, Helgoland, North Sea - Helgoland_Spring_Bloom_20160517_1 | ecosystem: Environmental > Aquatic > Marine > Epipelagic ...
ATAAGATGAAATTCTGAAGGCCTAATAACAAATGTTCTAGAACGAGGCGCTTTTGAAAGAGTTTTGCCGGCCTCACCATTCAAGCGAATATTAAGACCTTTTTTAATCTTGATGTCTTTAGACATAGAATACTAGTATTAAATTCTATTAAAAAAATCCCTTTTTTTGGGTATGCAAATTTATAAAAATTATGTTGGTACACCCATAAAAAAAAACAATTTTATTTATAAATAATTACATTAAAAAAAAGCCTCTGATTTAGGTATAAATATTGCTTATATTTAGGGTCTAAAACAAGCTATTATGCATAAAAATATTATAATTTTATTTTTATTTTTTTACTACCATCATTCTTTAATTGCTCAATACGCCGAACATGTAGCTCCAGAATTTATAAAAACTATTCAGTTTCTTGGCAGCACCAAACAAAGTCAATTACCGTTATAAAAACTATTCAGTTTCTTGGCAGCACCAAACAAAGTCAATTACCGATCATCCGTTTAGGTGAAAAAGTTTACCTCTCATTTGATGCACTAAATGGGGACGAAGCTGATTACTATTATAAAATTACTCATCATGATTTTGATTGGAAATTGAGTGACTTAACAAAAGGTGAATATATGGATGGATTTGATGATGTTCGCTTGTATGAATATTCCAACTCTTTTAATACACTAAAAGGGTATTCGCATTATACCCTAAAAATTCCGAATAGAGATACTCGAAAACTGACAAAAAGTGGAAACTATATGGTTTCAATATACAATGACAACGGCGAACTTGTTTTTTCCAAAAAATTTATGATTATTGAAAACAAAGTTACTGTAGATGCATCTGTTAAAAGAGCTCGGAATTTAGAAAACATACAAACTAAACAAGTGGTTCAATTTGTTATTGATTCGCCAAACTTATTACTGACAAATCCCAAAGAAACGGTGAATACGTTAATATTACAAAATAGCAACCTAAATTCTCCGATTTCAAATTTAAAACCCCAGTACACAATAGGTTCTCAATTAATATATCGATATGATAAAGAAGCAAGCTTTGATGCCGGAAACGAATATTTATTTTTCGACAATAAGGATATTAGATCAGGAAGTTCAAGCATCCGTAAAATTGACTTAACTGACATTTACAATACTTATCTCTATACAAATGGCGCACGTTTTGAAAGACCATACACGTATAATCCAGATATCAATGGTAATTATCAAATTAGAATTTTATACCCAACAAGTGATATTTCTATCGAGGCTGACTACGCAAGGGTTCACTTTGCACTTCAATATTTTGAAGATTTAAATGATAAAGAAATTCATGTATATGGAAATTTCAATAATTACACAATCGACGAAACTACTTACATGAAATATGATAGTTTTTCAGATACTTACATTAATCAAATGTTATTAAAACAAGGATTTTATAATTATAAGTATGTCGTTGTTAATCGAGACGGAACTATTGATTATGGCGCTATCAGTGGAAATTATTGGCAAACCGAAAATGATTACACGGTCTTGGTGTATTTCAGAGATTTGGGAGCTCGCTACGATCGCATAATTGGAATGGGTAAAACAAATTCGTCCATCATAAATAATCAATAATAAATTTAACTGTAATTTATTTTCAATGTCAGTTGTTAATATATTCCAATATTAATTTTTTTACTAAATGTAAAAAAAGATTCCATAGGGTCTCTTTAGTTTAGTACATGAAATTCGTACCTTTGCAAATCTAAATTTATAAAAAAAAACATACCATGGGAAAAGGATTTTTTGAAGTACCAATTGCTGTTAATGAACCAATAAAAGAATACGCCCCTGGTTCTACAGAACGCACAAAAGTACTAGATGCTTACAAAAAAATGTACAATAGCACAATTGATGTGGCTATGTATATTAATGGTGAAGATGTTAAAACAGGTAATATTGATACAATGTCTCCCCCTCACGACCACCAACATATTGTAGGAACCTACCATAAAGCAGAGAAAAAGAATATAACCACTGCCATTTCAGGAGCTTTAGAAGCAAGAAATACTTGGGCAAATACACCATGGGAGCAAAGAGCTGCAATTTTTCTTCGTGCTGCTGAATTAATTGCAGGTCCATACAGAGCTAAAATAAATGCTGCCACTATGGTTGCTCAATCTAAAACTATACATCAAGCAGAAATAGATGCTGCTTGTGAATTGATTGACTTTTTACGTTTTAATGTTCAGTTTATGACTGAAATATATGCAGAACAACCTGAATCTACTTCTGACGCATGGAATCGATTAGAATACCGTCCATTAGAAGGTTTTATTTATGCTATTACCCCGTTTAATTTTACTGCAATTGCAGGAAATTTACCAGCTAGTGCTGCATTAATGGGTAATGTAGTTATTTGGAAACCAAGTGACAGTCAAGTATTTTCAGCTAAAATTGTATTAGATGTATTTAAAGAAGCAGGTGTCCCCCCTGGAGTTATACAAATGGTAATGGGTGATCCAGTAATGATTACAGACACTATATTAGCAAGTCCAGATTTTAGTGGAATTCATTTTACAGGTTCAACGAATGTTTTTAAAAATATCTGGCAAAAAATTGGAACTAACATTCACAATTACAAAACGTACCCTCGAATAGTTGGTGAAACAGGAGGAAAAGATTTTATTGTAGCTCATAAAACTTCAAATCCAATACAGGTGGCAACAGCTATCGCAAGAGGTGCTTTCGAATTTCAAGGTCAAAAATGTAGTGCAGCAAGTAGATGTTATGTCTCCAAAAGTATTTGGAATGATGTGAAAAACAATCTTATAAATGACGTGAACTCATTTAAAATGGGCTCTCCAGAAGATATGAGTAATTTCATTACAGCAGTAATCCACGAAGGTTCATTTGATAAATTAGCTAGTTATATAGACCAAGCAAAATCTGATGATAATGCTGAAATAATAGTTGGTGGTAATTATGACAAAAGCAAAGGATATTTTATTGAACCAACAGTTATCTTAACTAAAGATCCTAAATACACAACAATGTGTACAGAGCTATTTGGTCCTGTAGTAACGATTTTTGTTTTTGAAGATGATCATTGGGAAGAAACACTTCATTTGGTTGACAAAACAAGTGAATATGCGCTCACTGGAGCAGTGTTTAGCGAAGATAGATATGCACTAGAACTAGGAGTTAAAATATTACAAAATGCCGCAGGTAATTTCTATATAAATGACAAGCCTACAGGAGCTGTTGTTGGGCAACAACCTTTTGGTGGTGCTAGAGCAAGTGGAACAAATGATAAAGCTGGAAGTAAGTTAAATCTTTATCGATGGGTATCACCAAGAATGATTAAAGAAACTTTTGTTACACCTACAAACTATAGATATCCTTTTTTAGGATAAATTAAAAAAAACAATCATAAAAAAAACCTCAACAATAGTTGAGGTTTTTTTATAAATAACAGTGTGAATCTATTCGTAAGGTTTATTTTCTCCCAACTCAGCAAACTGAGAATTTAAAGCGGTATTATCACTGTTTACCACTAAAACCACTACACTCATATTCGCAGTATTATAATTTTCAGGTATTGAGAAAGAAAAAGTTCTATTATAGGTTGCTAAAGCGGCTGTACTTGTAATAGCATCTCCTGTTAAATTTGTCAAAGAATTTCTTAAACCATGATTTTGCTCAAAATTAGGAATTGGATTTCCTAACTGGTAATATGGACTTGTAGGGTCATCGTTGTAGTAATTAACCTGATCCTGTAATATGCCACTTTCGAGGAGATAAACCACGAGTTTATCTCCAGCCATAAAACTTTGTTCATTCACGAGTTCAACTTCAATAATTAAATCATTAGTATCTGTTGAGAGCTCGGAGTTTATTGCAATCCCTATATTAGTGTCTAAACCAGCCAAGCTTGTAATTTCGTCTAAGCTGTATGGATTACTCCAATTAATTGTTCTATTTATTTTTGCAGTCGGATAACCAAAAACACCAAATGCATCTCTCAATTCGTCAACTTGTGGAAAGTGTAAAAGATCTGGATCACCGCTCCCGGTTTTGTGAATTGTTATAATTGTTAGATCGTCAGTCATATTATGAGCATCGTCAATTGCCGCAGTGACTATTGGACAATACCCGCACCAAGTACCTGTATAATCTTCAACAACTACTTTTCTTTTTGGAATAATAACCTCAAACATTTCAGTATTTGTTGTTACGACGGTTCCATTTTCTGAGTAAACACCATAAACTTGATATTCTCCAATTATTTCGGAAGTAAAAATATTCCCTTGAATTTCTGTATCATTAACAAAAAATGTTGCCTGCAAAGAAATATCTTCTCCTAATTCATTTATGATTTTGAAAGGAATTTCTTGGTTTCGCAGAGAAGTTTTTCTAACTAAGTCGTCGACTACAATATCAGCAGTAGGTGGTAATAAAGAAATATTATCTTCAGTTCTACTGCAAGATGATATAACAAAAGCAGTGAAAATTAATAATACATAACAGAAATTTTTCATAGGTTAGTTTTTTTAAAGTAATAAAAACAAAAGTAATAGAAATTAGAAAAATAAATAATTGATTCTAAAAAAAATAAAAAAACCTATTAGCATCTGATTATTTATTTAGTGTTTATTGAAATAATTAAATTATTTTTGAACATTCATTATAAAAACTAACCCATGAAAAAAAATATTTTACTTTTTGTACTTCTAACTACATTCAATGTGTTTTCTCAAGACAATATTCCCAATGTTGACCTAAAAACAATGGAAGGAAAAACCATAAGCTTCCATGAAGTTACCGACCAAAATAATGTTGTTATTATTTCCTTGTGGGCAACATGGTGTGTTCCTTGTATAAAAGAATTAGATGCTATCAGTGATGTTTATGAAGAATGGCAGGAGGAAACTGGGGTTGAACTAATAGCAGTCTCTGTTGATGATAGCAGAACTGTAAAAAGAGTAAAATCTTTAATTAACGGAAAAGGATGGGATTATCAAATTTTATTAGATACAAATAACGATTTAAAACGTGCATTAGGAGCATCAACGGTGCCTCTTACTATTGTAGTTAAAGACAATAAAATTGTTTTAAGACATTCTGGTTACAGTCCTGGATCGGAAGATGAGCTTTATGAAAAAATCAAAGAGCTAACATTATAAATCAACAAAAAACGAAGCAACTACAAATGAAAAAATTACTACTAATTGCATCAATTTTATATAGCACATTAACATTTGCTCAAGATACAGGCTATTTTTTTGGAGGATTTGAATCAAATACTCAATGGCTATTAAATGATGAAGGACTCAACTTTGATGCTCCAAAAGATCAATTAAGATCAAATAATTACTTCAGATTAGATTACAATTTAGGAAAATTCACAGCAGGCGTCCAATACGAATCCTACTTACCATCAGCTCTGTTGGGTTATTCTCCTAAATTTGACGGAAACAATGATATTGGCACTTATTACTTAAATTTTAAACACGAAACAATAGATATAACAGCTGGATACTTTTATCAACAATTTGGGAATGGACTTATTCTAAGAAGTTGGGAAGATCGACAGCTAGGAATTAACAATGCTTTAAAAGGAATTCGGGTTATTTTCACACCAACAGACTATTTAGATTTAACTGGTATTTACGGAAAAACAAGAAATGGATTTGATGTTTCTGAGGGAATAACGCAAGGTATTGATGCTAACTTAAATATTAGCGAAGCACTAAAAATCGATCGTATAGATTTAGATTTAGGTGCTAGTTATGTTGGCCGATATCAAAATAACGGTACAAATGATACCATACCCAGCACTGTAAACGCCTATGGAGGAAGATTAAATTTTGTAGCCGGAGATTTTTATGGAGGTGTAGAAGCCATAATTAAAGATCCGGATGTAATTGCTAACGAAGGTCAACTATCATCCAACAAATTATATGACGGAACTGCAATGCAAATCGATTTAGGGTATGCTAAAAAAGGGCTTGGAATAAATGCCACCTTCAGAAGGTTAGAAAACTTCTCTTTTTATGCAGATCGTTTAGCTGAGGGAAATATTTATAACCAAGAACTTATTGGCTATACCCCTGCACTTACCAAACAACAAGATTATATGTTAACTAATATCTATGTTTACAATGCACAACCAAGATTAATAATAGAAACGTACGATCAAAGAGCAGGTGAAGTTGGAACACAGATAGATTTATATTATAAGTTTAAAAAAGGCACTTTATTAGGCGGAAAATATGGGACAAAAATCGCTGGAAATTTTTCGTATTGGGCTGGCTTAGATGCAGAATATCATATAGAAAACAGGTGGTATAAAGCCGAATTTATTGGTAAAGGACCTCGTTTATTTAGAGATGTTAGTGTTGAAGTCAAGAAGAAAATAAACAAAAAATGGAGTGGAGTAGCAACATTCCAAAATGTGATTGTTGACAAAGGTATTGTATATGGAGGACCTTTAGCAGTTGAAGAAGATATTAAAGCCTCCATTGCTGTTTTAGAGGGTACCTATAAAATTAAAGGATCTAAATCTGTTAGATTTGTTGCTCAACATTTATGGGCTGAAAAGGATCGGAAAAATTGGGTGGCTGGAGTATTTGAGTATAATTTTAATTCAAATTTTGCATTATACCTTGCAGATAATTGGAATTATGGAGATACAGACATACATTACTACAGTGCGGGGGGTAGTTATTCTAAAGGCAGAACAAGGTTTGCTATGAATTATGGTAGACAAAGAGGAGGTTTAATATGTATTGGTGGAGTTTGTAGATTTGTGCCGGAAAACACAGGTCTTACAGCAAATTTAACTGTAAATTTTTAAATTAATAAATAAAAAAGCTCCAAAAATTTGGAGCTTTTTTTATTTAGAATGATTTTTATTTTTTTAGAATTTTCAAAGTCTTAGAAATTCCCTCTGTCGTTTTAAACTTGACAATATACATTTGAGGACTCAAATAAGACATATTAATTGTATGGTTTCCTGTACTCAACATTTGTGAATTTATTAATTGACCTTGCAAGTTGTAGATGACCATATCCATGTCTTCCAAAGCGTAAACTTCCATATCGTTGAAGATAACTGTTGAAGTTATTGAAACTCCTAATTCTCTATAATCGTTCGATCCAAGAATGGGGTCATAACGATACGTGAAATTTAAGTCGTTTCCAATATCAGTACCTTCAGAATCGGTTAGGTAAAACCTAAAATTATAATCTTGCACTTCAGTACTTTCTAAAGTAGCAGCAAAATGGTTTCCGCTTGGAGTAGTTTCTCCTGCTGGGATTGTTACAAAGTTTGGAGCAGGTGGTATAGATTGCCCAATAACCTATATCAGTACCTTCAGAATCAGTTAGGTAAAACCTAAAATTATAATCTTGCACTTCATTACTTTCTAAAGTAGCAGCAAAATGGTTTCCGCTTGGAGTAGTTTCTCCTGCTGGGATTGTTACAAAGTTTGGAGCAGGTGGTATAGATTGCCCAATAACTAGATCAATAAAGCATTGACCGAAACACAATTCAAAACCACTTCCATCAGCATTCACTGCGCTTACAAATTCTATTCTCATATAAATATCTTCGTCACTATCATTAGTAACAAAATAATCAAAGGATCCAGCTGGAACCCCAAAATTATTCATAGTAACTACCATCCCTTCGGTCACTTCTTCACCATCGTGATCAGTTATTGTAAAAGGGTTTTGTGCGAATAATGCAAAAGATGTCAAGAAAACTGCGATAAGTAATAATGTATTTTTCATGCTTTTTTGATTAGTTGTTTAAATAAAACACAAAATTAAATAAAAAATAACATATATTTGATATTTATTTTATTAAATGTTTAACACCTAATAGTACTAAAAAACTAAAAAACTGTAAAATTCAAGCATTTTTATTGTAAGATTCAAGCATTAATGTAAAAAAATAATGAATAATTAAAATTAATAACTAACAAAAAAAAATGAAAATAAATTACACACTAAACGTATTATTTACGTTTTTCACACTGTCAGTGTTCGCTCAAACAATAGTAAGTACAGAACCTGAGAACAAGAAAGTTGTATTGGAAGAATTCACTGGAATTACTTGCGGCTACTGCCCAGACGGACATACCATAGCTCAAAATATTCAAAATAATAATCCAGGAAATGTTTTTTTAATTAACATACATCAAGGTGGTTTTGCAAACCCTGGAAATAGTGGATTTGATTTTAGGACTCCTTTTGGAAATGCTTTAGCTGCTCAGGTAGGTGCAAACTTCTATCCATCTGGTACGATTAACAGAAACTCTAATGCTTTAGACAGAAACGCATGGACTTCTGCAGCAAATACTACTCTTGGTCAATCTTCTGACGTAAATATCGGAGTTGAGGCAGATATTGATGTACAAACCAATACTATAACAGTACATGTTGAAGCTTTTTACACAGCGGATAGTCCTGAAAGCAACAATAAGTTAAATGTTGCTTTGCTACAAAATAATACTATCGGCCCTCAAACTGATTATGCAAACGGAAATACCACTGAGTACAATCATATGCACAGATTAGTCTGGTTAATAACTGGTCAGTGGGGAGAAGTTATCACAACAACTACGGCTGGAACATTTATTGACGAAACATACACCTACGACATCCCAGACGATTATAACGGTGTTCCTGTAAAAATTGAAGATTTAGAAGTGGTAGCTTTTATTACTGAAACCCAATTAGATATGCCAAGTGGAAGCGGTACTTTTCCAACCTACTCTAATTTTTCAGCAGAGAACAATGCGCGTCCAACATCAGTAGAAGCAATTTTACCACAATGCGGATTTGATATTGCACCTAATGTCACCATTCAAAATTTCGGAGAAAATGACCTCACAGAAGTTGAAATTACCTACTCAGTTAATGGAGGAGCTTCTCAAAATTACACTTGGACAGGATCATTGCTTTCGCTACAAAGCGAAACTGTTGAATTACCTGCAATTTCCTATGTAGTTCAAGATGTGAATACTATTGAAATTTCACTGTCTGATGATGATGATAATTCGGATAATCAGATTTCTGAAAACTTTGATATTGCTAATGAGCACACAACTACGATCAATATGATCTTGAATACAGATAATGCAGGATCACAATGTACCTGGGAAATCATGAATGCTGGTGGCGAAACTTTATACAGTGGTGGTCCATATAGCAACAATGAAAGTGTTGTTGAACAATTCGAATTAACCGATGATTGTTACAGATTCAGAGTTTTTGATAGTGCTGGAAATGGAGGTGGATCTATAGTTTTATATGACACCAATAATGATGTTGTATATAATTCACCTGGAAATTATGGCGCCGGTGAAGAAGCTCATTTTAAAACAGTTGGAGAACTAGGAAATAATGATAACGTACTAGGCAATGTTGTTATTTATCCTAACCCCGCAAAAAATAATCTAAATATTCAAAATGCTGAAAACTCATCGGTCAAAGTATTCGATCTACTAGGTAGAGTTGTTTTATTGGAAAATAATATTTCTCTTAACCAACAGATAGACGTTTCTAAGCTAACAACAGGAACTTACTTGATAAAAATCATCAACGGTAATCAAGTTAAAACAGATAAATTTATTATTAATAGATAACCAAGTATTTTTAACAAATAAAAAACTTCGAAGTAATTTTCGGAGTTTTTTATTTATTTTTTTTTGAATTTTAGAGGTAAATGAACGACACTTTTAGTTTTAAAAAAATCTTCCTCAAAATAATTGTTAAGAGGATAAATTGTAGCTGCTGGAAAATTTAATAATTCGTCAGTTAAATCACCTCCTTTTAAATATAAAATTCCATTTTTAAGCTCATGGTTGTTTTTCTTTAACACGGCCAGATAAACCCATCGCACAAAGGTATCCATTTGCGCTACTGCCCTACTTACAATAAAATCATATCGATTATATAAAGATTCAACTCTAGCGTTGGTAATAGTCACATTTTGAAGATTTAAACCAGCTACTACTTCATTTACAACTTTAATTTTTTTTGCAATACTATCTACCAAATGAAATTGAACTTCAGGAAATAAGATTGCAAGAGGTATTCCAGGAAAACCACCACCGGTTCCAACATCCAAAATCTTAGAAGAGCCCGGCATAAATTTTTGAATTTTTGCAATTCCTAGAGAATGTAAAACGTGACGGAGGTATAGTTCATCTATATCTTTTCGAGAAACTACATTAATTTTTAAATTCCAATCCTTATAAAGTTCTTTCAATTTTTCAAATTGTGAAATTTGTTGATCAGATAAATCAGGGTAATATTTAAGTAATAATTTCATGATAAAAGTATTTTGTAAAAGTACTTATCTTTGTTAAAAATAACCTAAAGAAATATTCGTTATCCATTAAAGAAATGTAAATTTGTAATTCTAATAAAAAATCATAAATTTTGAACTATAAACAAGTCAGTTTTTCTAGATCAGACTCAACTAAGTTTTTTAAGACATTAAACAAAAGAGTAAACCAATATTTTAAAGAAAAAAATATTGTAAAAACTGGTAATTGGAAATTATACACCAAAGCCATTATAATGTTTTCGATGTTTTTCATTCCGTTAATATTAATTCTAACAATAGATATGCCACAATGGACATTACTCTTGTTAACCGTGATTATTGGAATAGGAATGGCTGGCGTTGGTATGAACGTGATGCACGATAGCAACCACGATTCTTTTTCGAGTAAAAAATGGGTCAATAAGTTAATGGGAAGTAGTATTTACATACTAGCTGGGAATGTTTACAATTGGAAAGTGCAACATAACGTTTTACATCATACCTTTACTAACATTAAAGGCCAAGACGAAGATATTGATGCAGGAAGAATCATCCGCTTTTCGAAACATTCAAAGTGGTTTAACATCCATAAATTTCAAAAATATTACTCTTTTTTTTTATATGGATTATTAACTATTAATTGGGCAATTACAACTGATTTCAAACAGATGAATAATTACCTAAAACGAAAATTATCTTATGGTAAATTTCCAAATCCTGCGACTGAATGGACTAAGCTTATTATTTCAAAAATAGTCTATTATGCTATTTGGATTGTGTTACCACTTTTAGTATTGGACTTAGCTTGGTGGAAAGTTTTTATTGGTTTTTTTATGATGCATTACACTGCAGGTATTATATTAAGTGTCGTTTTTCAACTAGCTCATGTGGTACCAAAAACCGATATGCCATTACCAGACAAAAATGGAAATATGAAACATACTTGGGCAATGCATCAATTTTATACAACTGCAAATTTTGCTCCAACAAATAAATTTATTTCCTGGTACACTGGAGGTCTAAATCATCAGGTAGAACACCATGTTTTCCCTCACATCTCTCATATTCATTATGGGCAAATTGCAAAAATTGTAAAAGAAACTGCATTGGAATTTAACTTGCCCTATAACGAATACAAAACTACTAGGAAAGCCATATTAGAGCATTTTAAACAATTAAAATCCTTGGGCGAAAAACCAGCTTTAACTATATAATTTTCATATGAATCCAAACCTTTCTAAAAGAATTAATGCCATGGCAACCTCTGCCACATTAGCAATGGCGGCAAAAGCCAGAGAATTAAGAGAAGAAGGAAAAGATATCATAGGACTTAGTCTTGGTGAACCAGATTTTAATGTTCCTGAATTTGTAAAAGATGCTGCCATAAAAGCAGTAAAAGATAACTATCATTCGTACACTCCTGTTGATGGATATGGTGATTTGAAGAATGCTATTATCACAAAATTCAAACGTGATAATGATTTAATTTATACATCTAACCAAATAGTCGTTTCTACTGGAGCTAAACAATCACTCGCAAACCTGGCTATGGTTTTGTTAAATGAAGGAGATGAAGTGCTCTTACCTGCACCTTACTGGGTTAGTTACAGCGATATAAGTAAATTAGCAGGCGGAGTTCCTGTAGAAATACCAACTTCTATAGAATCTGATTTTAAAATTACTCCCGAAAGCTTAAAAGCATCCATAAGCTCGAAAACAAAAATGATGATTTACAGCTCTCCGTGTAATCCTAGTGGTTCTGTATATTCTAGAGAAGAATTAAGAGCATTGGCAGACGTTTTAATTGATTATCCCGAGATTATCGTAATTAGTGATGAAATATATGAGCATATCAATTTTACAGGACAACATACCTCTATGGCAGTTTTCGAAGACATGTACAATCGAACCGTAGTTGTAAACGGAGTCTCGAAGGCATATTCAATGACTGGATGGAGAATTGGATACATAGGAGCTCCAGACTGGATAGCTAGAGCCTGTAATAAAATGCAAGGTCAAATTACTAGTGGAGCAAATTGTATTGCGCAACGGGCAACTATAACTGCTCTAGAAAGTTCTCCTGAAAAAATAAAATACATGATCGATGCTTTTAAAGAGCGAAGAAAATTAATATTAGGATTACTAGTAGAAATACCAGGTTTTAAAACCAACCAGCCTCAAGGTGCGTTCTATATCTTTCCTGACATATCCTATTATTTTGGAAAAATTATAAAAGGAACAACCATCAATACAGCCTCAGATTTTTCAATGTATTTACTAGAAAAAGCGAATGTTGCTACCGTAACGGGAGAGGCTTTCGGAAACCCTAATTGTGTCCGGATTTCTTATGCGGCGTCAGAAGAAGCTATTAAAGAAGCTTGTAAAAGAATTAAGAAAGCTTTGGTTTAAGCCCCAAGATCAGAAGCAATTATCTATTTCTCCAAAAATAAGGTGTTAATAATATCAAAACTGTAAACAGTTCTAATCTCCCGATCAACATTAAAAAAGCTGACCACCATTTTGCTGCATTAGATAATCCCGAGTAATTATAACCAGGCCCTAAATCTCCGAGCGCAGGACCAACATTACCAAGACTTGATACAGCTCCACCTAATGCAGTTTGGAAATCTAAGCCTAAAAGAGAAAACACTAAAACACCAACGATAAATGACAACAGGTACAAAATAAAAAATCCTAAAATATTAAATACAATTGGTTGATGAACTGCCTTTGTATTATATCTTACGGGTAAAATAGCTCTTGGATGAAGTGTTCTTCTAAATTCAGTCCATCCATTTTTTATCAATATTATATGTCTTACAATTTTAACTCCACCGGCTGTTGATCCAGCTGAGCCTCCAAGAAACATCAATCCAAAAAAGAAAACAGTTAAAAAAGGAGTCCACAAAGTATAATCAGCACTGACAAAACCCGTGGTAGTAATTATTGCAATAATTTGAAAGGCACTATGTCTAAAACTACTTTCAAATTTACCCCATACCATTGGATGACTGAAAGATGAACGAGATACATCGGTCTGAAAATAAATCATTATTGAAGCCATGATAGTGAAGATCACTATCGAAAAAATATAAAATTTAAATTCTTCGTCCTTAAGGATTTTACTAAATCTTGTTTTGAAAGCAAAATAACTTAAAACAAAATTCGTACCCGCTAAAAACATAAACAAAATAATAATATACTGGATAATGGGCTGATCATTCCAAAAAGCGATACTTGAATTCTTTGTAGAAAACCCTCCGGTACTTAGTGTACTTAAAGAGTGATTAACCGCATCAAATAACGTCATTCCAGCGACTTTTAGTAAAATTGTTTCTGCTAAAGTATAGCCGACATAAATTAACCATAGTCTTTTAGCAGTATCTGTAATCCTTGGATGTAATTTATCATTACTAGGTCCAGGAGCCTCAGCAGCAAAAAGCTCCATTCCTCCAATTCCTAATAAAGGGAGAATAGCGATTGCCAAAACAATAATTCCCATACCTCCTATCCAATGAGTTATACTTCTCCAAAACAGCACCCCTTTAGGAATAATTTCGATATCATTTAAAATTGAAGCTCCTGTTGTGGTATACCCACTCATGGTTTCAAAGAATGCATCTGTAAAACTTGGGATAGAGTCTGTAAAAAGGTATGGAAGTGTTCCTGCTAATGACATAAAAATCCAGCCGAAAGTTACAATTACATAACCATCTCTTTTTTGAAGTTCTTTACGCTTATTTCGAGTTAAAAGCATCAAGATTAAACCTATCAATAAGGTTACCAGACCTGCTTCTAACATCTCTTTTTCAACTCCATCCTTATAGTAAAAACTAACAAGGGTAGCTAAAAGCATAAAACCCCCGTTAACCATGATAAGCAAACCCATCAGGTGGAAGATAATTTTAAAATTCAATTTAACAAATGAACTCATTAAACAAATAATTTTTCTACCTTTTTTATTGATTGAGGAAGACAACAGACTACGACTCGATCTCCTGCAATAATATTAAAATCTCCCAGCGCAATCATCCCTTCGCCATCTCTAATAATTCCACCAATAATTGCTGATCGTGGAAAATCTATTTTTTTAACTAATTTATTGCAAACAACTGATTTAGGGGTGACTAAAAATTCTAAAATTTCAGCATTCATGTTGTTAAGCTTTGTCATTGCAACAATTTCTCCCTGTCTTATATATCGAAAAATATTGTTTGCAGCTAATAATTTTTTATTGATTAGTGTATCTATACCGATGGAGTGTGATAATTGAAAGTAATCCATATTTTCTACCAATGCTATGGTCTTTTTAACCCCTTTAGATTTAGCAACTAAGCACGACATGATGTTCGTTTCACTATTTCCAGTTACTGCTATAAATGCATCCATATCACAAATTTGCTCTTCATCGAGTAAATCAACATCTCTACCATCACCGTGAATAACAAGACAATCAGGAATAGCGTCAGCAATATCAAAAGCTTTATCTTTATTTTTTTCTATTAATTTTATTTTAAAACCGTGATTACATAGATCTCTTGCAGTTTTAGATCCTATATTACTTGCACCTAAAATCATCACATTTTTAATTTCGATTCTAACTTTTCGAGTCAATTTATAGATCTCATCTATCCCTTTTTGGGTAGTCGTAAAATATACTTGATCCCCTTCTTTAAATTGTGTATCTCCTCTTGGTATGATTGTATATTGAGTAGCATATCGCTGTATAGCAATTGGCATGTATTCTAGATTTGGATACAATTCAGCGACTTCTTGAACTGTTTTTCCTACGAATTCTGTGGTTCTTGAAAGAATAAGACCAATCATTAAAAGCGCACCATCCTCAAACTCAAATGTGTCGTTAAATGCACTTTGATTTAGCAATAGTTCAATCTCTTTTGCAGCTAGTGATTCTGGTGAAATTAATTCGTCAATTCCTATTTTTTCGAACCCTACTTCATCTTTATTGTGAATAAATTCTGTATTTGAAATCCTAGCAATAGTATGTTTAACACCTAATTGTTTGGCTAACACACAAGCAGTTATATTGGTGGTCTCGCTTGAGGTTACACTTATAAATAAGTCTGCGTCACTAACTTGTGCATCTTTTAAAACAGAAATCGAAGTCGCATTACCTCTAACTACTCTAATATCCAAATGAGTACTTGCATAGATTAAAGACTCTCTATTCACGTCAATTAATATAATATCCTGTGACTCAAAAGACAGGAGCTTGGCTAAGTGAAATCCTACTTCTCCAGATCCTGCTATAATTATTTTCATGGTAAACAAATGAATATGATAATACAAATGTATTGAAATAAAATAAAACCAACTCTTTGGAAATCACAAATCTATTTTCATAAAAATAGATAAACTTATACCAAAAAATATGTAATTTTACGGCCGCTATGACATTAGATAAAAAAATTACTCCATATAAAGACTCAAGTTTAAACAAAAAAGAACAAGTAGAGAAAATGTTTGACACCATTTCTGGAAACTATGATGGTCTAAATCGTTTAATTTCTTTTGGTACCGATTTAAAATGGAGAAAAAAAGTTTTAAAACATATCATACAACACCAACCAGAAAGTATTTTAGACATCGCAACTGGCACCGGAGACTTGGCTATTAAGTTTGCTGAAAAAACTAAAGCTTCTAAAATTACAGGATTGGATTTGTCTGAGGGAATGTTATCCGTTGCAAGAAAAAAGGTCATTGATACTTCGTTAGAAAGTAAAATTAATTTTATCAAAGGTGATTCTGAAGCATTGCCCTTCGATGAAAATAGTTTTAATGCAATTACAGTTTCTTTTGGAATTAGAAATTTTGATAATTTAGAAAATTAGAAATTTTGATAATTTAGAAAAAGGTCTTTCAGAAATTTTAAGAGTCTTAAAACCAAATGGGCTTTTAATTATTCTTGAGACTTCTGTACCAACAAAATTTCCATACAAACAGGGATATCAGTTTCATTCAAAAATTTTACTTCCTATTATTGGAAAACTATTTTCAAAAGATAAAGTTGCCTATAATTATCTCAGTGAAAGTGCATCAATTTTTCCTTACGGCACCAAACTCAACAATATTTTACAAAATATTGGGTTTATAAATGTGAAAAACAAACCACAAACTTTTGGCGTAGCAACTATCTACACTGCCACCAAATTATAATGAAAAAAACAGTTATTTTTCTTTTGATATTGCTTGTTGCACAAACTGCAAAGGCACAATTATTTAGTAAAGAAAGAATCCTGAATAGGGCAAATATTGATAAAAAAACATTGTCATGGGGCTATTATCTTGGTTTTAATAATTACGATTATTATTTTGATTACAAAGAGCAAAACCAGGGTGATAATACCGATATTTTAGTTACTGGAGAAACTGGTTTTAATGTTGGGTTGTTAGGAAACTTGAGAATCAGCAACTACTTTGACTTAAGGCTAGAACCTGGATTAAGCTTCACAAAAAGAAATCTTGTTTTTCCTGGTTTTACAGACCCAAAAGATAATTTAAGAGAAGTTAAAGCTACCTATATACATATTCCTTTGCTTTTAAAAGTATCTACAAAAAGATTGAATAATATTAAACCCTTTTTAATCGGAGGTTTTTCCACATCTTTTAATTTGGCAAGTAACGAAGATAACCCTGAAGATAATGCAACAGGAACATTCAGATCCACCAGCAGTAATTTTAGTTATGAGTTGGGATTTGGAATCGATATTTATCTTTATTATTTTAAATTTACTCCCTCAATTCGGGGTGTTTTTGGGCTAAACGATCAATTAGTTAGAGATAAAAACCCAAACAGTGGTTGGACAAAAAATATTGAAAAAATGACCTCGCGAGGAGTATTTATTAATTTTACTATTCAGTAAATCTTTTAAATTCACTAAATAATATTGCAGTAGCTACAGCTACATTTAGACTTTCCGTTTGATGATTGTTGCCAAATCGAGGGATTCCGATTTTATGTGTGGTTAAGTTTAATAAGGTATCAGAAATTCCATTTGCTTCATTTCCTACAATAACAATTGCATTTTCTGGTAGTTTTTCTTTATAAATATTTTTTCCATCCATGGTCCCAGCATAAACAGGAAGATCGCTTAAAGACAAGTATTTTGTCAAATCACAATAACTAATACTT
>Ga0206131_10003678_pt1 | contig 17465 bp, 7 predicted proteins | sample Helgoland_Spring_FD_148636 | JGI IMG/M metagenome (GOLD analysis project Ga0206131, IMG submission 148636) | Pelagic subsurface seawater microbial communities from Kabeltonne, Helgoland, North Sea - Helgoland_Spring_Bloom_20160517_1 | ecosystem: Environmental > Aquatic > Marine > Epipelagic ...
CGTTCTATTGCGTACACGGTGCCGTCTGCCGATAACAGAGACGTGGATCAGACTTTCAACTTGTCGTTTCCTCATACTGCGGACTATGTCATCATTTTGGGGGTTAGTAGGGATATAGCAGGCAGTTTTAACCTTACCGACTCAGCAGTGCAGGATTTTAAGTTGTACATAGACGGAACGCTGTCTGCGCGTCTTTATGCTTCTCCTATGGTTGCGGTGCTTAACAGCAATATAAGAAGTCACTTGCAGAACATAAACCATACCTACGACGCAAATGGCACGCTAGGCACTGTTCCGGTCAGGCTAACGTACACGCTAACCGGTCCCTCGGGGATGGGCGGTGGCGCGACCTCGCTGCGAGTTTCTTTCCAAGGAGCAGTAAAATGAGTAGTGCGACGTATTACGATATGACGACGGGGCAAATACTGGGATCACTGACATCGGTAGAGTCGGACATACTTGCGAACCAGCCAGCGGGTTCTGGGCGAATTAGCGGAGTTTACGACCCAGACGAATACTACGTCGACGTGCAAAATCAGACTGTAACTGCCCTCCCTGGTCGACCTGCAAATTCAGAAGGTTTTGTCTTTAATTACGAAACAAAGGCTTGGGTGGACGGTAGAGGTTCTGCCCAAATACCTGTCACTTTTCGGTATCGCAGAAACCAACTCCTGTTAGACTCCGACTGGACACAACTGCCAGACGCCCCCGCTGACGCTTCTGCTTGGAAAACATACAGACAGCAGCTTAGAGCATTAGCCGTGCCGACCACTGCCGTAGAAGAAGCTGGCTTATCTTGGCCGGTAAGCCCGAGTTAAAATGAGGATTGTTTTTATGTACCTTTATGTGTTAACACGTAAACAGGTAGTGCCATGTCCACGTCTAGGTTGATATTTGACGACAAAGAACGCGTTGGCCGGTGGGTCGCGCAGCAAGTCGATCAAGAGGCTTCGTGGGGGGACCACTACGCAATGGGCGCTGAGTTAAATGGCGAATTAGTTAGCGGTGTCGTTTTTAATAACTTCAACCCGTCTAACGCAACCTGCCACATAGCAATCAGCAAACCCACAAAACTGTTTTTAGAAATGCTTGATAACGCGTTTGTGTACGCGTTCGGGCAATGCAAGCTAAGGCGGCTTACGGGTTTGGTTACAGAAGACAATCATAAAGCACTGAGGTTGGACAAGCACATCGGCTTTCAGGAAGAGGGCGTTATGAGACAGGCGGGGATGCAAGGCCAAGACGTAATTGTACTCGTTCTGTGGCCCGAGAATTATTACAGAGGACAGACCAATGGGTTCTAAAGGCGCACCACCCCCCGATTATACACCGCTGGCAAACGCAAGCAAAGAAGCAGCGCAAATCCAAGCGGGTCTTGGGCGTGAGCAGTTGGCCTTTGCGCGGGAGCAATATGATCGCTCGGCCCCGATACTAGAGCAAATTGCTAACCAGCAGATGGCGGCACAAGAGGAGCAGATGGCGCAAGCGCGAGACTATTACAATTACCAGCAAGACACGTACCGACCGCTCGAACAAGGGCTGGTTGCAGACGCGCAAAGGTTCAACACCGAAGCGTATAGAAATGACCTAGCTAGTAAAGCAGCAGCAGATACCGGTGTGGCGTTCGGACAGAGCCAAGCCATGAACCAGCGAGCTATGGCAGCGATGGGGGCTAACCCCAACTCAGGTCGTTTTGCAGGGATGCAGCAAGCTAGCGGTCTAGCGCAAGCAGCCACTAGGGCCAATGCCATGACAGGTGCTAGGACGCAGGCCGACCAGATGGGCTACGCACGCAAACTTGATGCAGCGGGTCTTGGTCGCGGCTTGGCCGGTGCTTCAGCCGCAGCGTACGGCGGGGCGACAAATGCAGGCTCACAAGCGGGGCTTAACGCTCAGTCAGCTGGCCAGAACTACATGGGTAATATGGCGGTTGGCGCTGGCACCATAGGTTCGGGCCAACAAATGCAGATCAGCGGCCTAAGCAACGTACTTAACAACCAAACCAGTGCGTACGTCAATACTCAGGGTAGTATGCTTGGTGACATTGGCGGCATTATGGGGGGAGCCGCAGCTATGAAAACAGCTGGATTTTCAGATCGCCGCTTAAAAGAAAACATTGTCGAAGTCGGTGTGGATCAACGCACGGCGCTGACTTTGTATGAGTTTAACTACAAGAAAGAAGTAGGCGATCCAGACATTCGGTATCGTGGCGTAATGGCCGACGAGGTTGAGCTTAGTTACCCAGATGCTGTTGGAGAGTACAACGGGTTTAAAACTGTACACTACGCAATGCTCGGCATTGAGATGAAAGAGGTGGCGTAATGGCACGTAAATCAGGTTGGCAGGAGTTCACCGATAATTTTAACAGCGTGTACAAAGGTTTTACCAAAATAGGGCAAGACTGGGAAAGCGCCGATATTATGGACGACGAAAAGTTCATGGCTAAAGGCGGTCTGGGGTACAACTCCAAGACAGGTAAAGCGCTAGAGGGTACCGCCCTAGAAAAAGCCCGATATAAAGCTCTCGGCGACATTGCTACGAAGTACGGCAACGCTAAAGACGGTTTAGAGTACCGGCAGCAGCTATCTAATCTGGAATCCTCCGAGCGGGAAAACACGATTAACCAAAGCATTATGGCCGAGCTAATTAACCAGAGAGGGGCGCTTACGTCCGCTGAAATGCGATCTCGCGCCAATGTCAACAATGCTAGTGCATCATTGTCGTACGCACGTGGCAATGAAATTAAAACACTACTTGGGCCAAAACTCGACAAGGCTAAAGCACTGGCAAGAAGTGCTGGCTTCGAAGCAGACATATCAGGTGTTAACGCATGGCTTGCTCAGAATACAAAATCTAAAACGCTAACAAAACAACTTGCCGAACTTGAGACCCAGATAGCTCAACAGGAAGCCGACATCCAAATAATTGATGACGCCTCGTACGTCGAACGGGGTATTGCTCAAAACCAACGAGATGCGGCTCAAGCTAACGTACAGACTACTGTGGCGAAAGCACCATCAGCGGTAGCGGCGGGGATAGCAACAGACCAGAAAACCGCGGCTGAGGCTACTACGGATACATTAATTGCCGATAGTGATTATTCGTGGTTAGCGCCAATAGCACAAAAAAAAGCTGACTACTTGCAAGCTAACAACGACGCAAGCACGTCGAATCTCCAACTTATTGCAGACAGTGCAGAACTTAAATCGCTAGCTGCGCAACACGCTGCGTCTCAGAGTACAGCAGAACGAGACAGCTTAAAGCTAAAAGGTTTATTTGAGTATAACAAGGGTATCCAAAGCGGTAAGTACGGCAAGATAGGCACTGATAGCTTTGATGAAAAAGCAGCCACAAACGATTTCTTACAGTTAACTGCTGCGTTCGAAGGGATGCCTGCGGCCACAGAACTTTACAACAAATACGTTAAAACAGGTAACGAAACTGCGCTGGCAGAATTTTCTCAAATAGGCTTAGAAATGGGGGCTAGGGTAACTACGGCGTTAAGAGGTCCAAACGGCCTAAACAAAGCCATAAAGATATTCGATGAGTATAACGGAGAAGGCGAGGGCAGCTTTGGGATGAGGCTGGCCGAAGACGCTAATGGCCGTGTGTCCATAATTGAAACTAACCCTGACGGTACTGATCGCATAGAAATTGCCGCGGCAGACAACAGAGTCTTACTTGGTGAAATGCTTCAAACTATGACTGGGCCCACAGCTATGATCGGCCTTGCTGAACGGTTTCGGGAGTCTGCAAAAACTGGGTTAGAAACCAGAACGGCGGAGCAGAACATTGCAACTAGCAAGTCAGTCGAAGGCGCTAATAAGGCGCGTGCAAAGTTAATAAACGCGCAGGTCAAAAACCTGCCTGAAGAGCTAAAGCTAACCAAAGCTCAGGCGGAACTGGCTACTGCAAAAGCCGACGAAATCGTAAAGAGCATGGAAGGCTTACAGCCGGGGCCAAAGCAGAAGCTAATCATTGAAGAGTCTCTTGAAGCCGTCGCTAAGTTGATAATCGCCGGGTACGAAGGGGAAGACCTAGATAAAGCGGTCGCCGACTACATGCGAAACAGAGGGGCTGCTACCTCTGGTGATGGTTATTCAATAGAACCGGCAGATTAAGGGGCTAAGACGAATATGGGTAAATTTACGGTCACAGCCCCAGACGGCAAAAAGTACACGGTAACTGCGCCTGAGGGAGCATCCGAAGACGAAATCTTAGATTATGTCCGGTCGCAGACTATGTCGTCGCCCGAGCCTGAACCAGAAGAACCCGGCTTTTTCCGAGACGCTGGTGACGTGGCTACCGGTGTACTAAGTGCGGTTCCTAAAGCCGCCGGTGCGCTGGTTGGGTTAGGTACTTACGTCAAAGGTCTTAATCAACTAGCTGACCCTGCGGCTGAGGCGCTGTACGCTGCTGGCGACTTCATCGACGAAAGTCTTATGTCAGACTTCCAGCTGGGCAAAAAAGCCGAACTTAGCGCTGCGTTAAATGACTCGCTCAAGGATATGCCTGCGTTCCCCGAAGATGCTTCGATGGGCGACCGAGTAGCGTTCGTGCGAGACTACATCATGAACCAAGGCGGCGCAGCCGCTGGCTATCTTTCCGAAAATCCTGGTCAGGTAATTAACTTTATCGGCGAAACGCTGCCTCATATATTCTTGGGCGGGGCCATTGGTAAAGGCGGTAAGGCCGTAGCCATTGGGGCAAACGCTTCAACAAAAGCAGGTAGCCTTGCAAATAAAGCTACAGGGCTGGCGGCTAACAGAAGCGGAGCCACGTTTGGTGCGTTTGGGGAAGGTGTTCTCGCTGCCGGTGATATTGGTGCGCAAACCGCTATAGAACAACGGGCGCAAGGCAACTACGACTACGAACCAGAACGGCTGTACGGTCTGCTGGCTGCGCCTACTACTGCTTTAATCGGTCGAGCGGGTGCTAAACTAAGCGGTGGTGACTTTGACACAATGGCTGTCGGCGGGGCGCTAGACCTTGTCGAAGAAGGTGCTAAAAAAGCAGGTCTTGGTGCTGCGGCTAAAACGGTAACTAAATCAATAGTCAGCGAAACAGGCGAAGAATTTTTACAGAGCGGGTCGGAGCAGGTATTCGGCAACGCTGCCCAAGAAAAAGATTTGTACGAGGGTGTTGGTAGTTCAGCAGTTATCGGTGCGGCAACAGGCGCAGGTCTAGGCGCACTCTCTGGAACTGCACAAGCGTACATCGACAGTCAATCTGAAACTAAACTAGACCGTGACGCAGCGGCTGCTAGGACGGCTGACGACCTTGCGCTGGAAGCTCAGAAAGATGCCGAGCAAGCTGCGCTGGAAGATCAGGCGGTGGCGCAAGAACAGTCACGCAAGGAAATGCTGCAACGAAATGTGGACTTTTTTCCTGCCCGAGAAGACTATGTAGCTGAGCGTAAAAAGGCGCGGGTGGCAGACTTAGACGACACGACCAGTGAGCTACACGCCACGTACCGGCAGTGGAAGATGGAGAACAATCTTTTACTGAAAAACGGCAGCAAAGAAGACAACGCCGCCAAGAAACGGTTCTTGAAAGAGACTACACCAGAGAACGAAACAGAACAGCTGCACGCAGAACACGAACAGGCGCTGGAAGCGTTTGCCATAGAACGTGAGGCCGCTTCTGCATCGCAAGTAAATCCAGCCCAAGACAAAGAGCTACCAAGCCCGATTAATCTGAATGAAACTGCTGGCCCCCTGCGCCCACAAGACCCGGGTTTTTCTGTTACTGCCGACAGCACCATTATCCCACCAAGCGCGTCGACGGCTGCTATGGAAGCGCAGGTACAGGGTGAACTACCGTCACCCTTGGCTTTGGCTAAGGACCAACCGGTGCAGGCTGGGCCGCTGGTACCACAGCTGTCTCCCGAGATTACACGCGCCGTCGAAGCCGCACGCCTTAAAGACGCAGGCAAAGCCCCCAAGGTTAAAGCGGGGACCAATGAGTCGTCCAAGCCAGCACCAGTAGCTGTCCCTGAGGCTGACCCCGCTGCAATGAAAGTCTACAGCCAGAAGACGGCTACAGCCAAGGTTGAGGCTCTGGCGGCGGCTAAGGTTCTACCCGATGATTGGTCGAGCGCGTTCCCTGAGTTAGACAGCGCGTTGAACGCAGCCAAGTTTACAATTAAACCTTTTAACGCTGCCCTTGAAGCTGCGCTTACTGTATCGGCTGTTTCAGCAGACCCGACTACTAACACCGCGGTTAACCCACAAGCTACACCTGAGGTGACGGAACCATCTGTTAACACGTTAGCAGAAAACGGGACGACCGAAGAAGCTGCTCAGTCTCTAAAAGACCCCAAGGCGTTAAAGTTATCTGTGGCGCAGGACAAAATATTTAAAGTTCTCGACGATCACTTAACTGGCGATAAAAAGTACGCGATAGACGAAGTGTATGCTGGGGGTAAGTTTCTCGATACCAACATAGCCAAGCTCGCGGGTGTACAAAGCAAGCAGCACGTAGCCACTTCTATCGACAGGTTCAAAACCAAGTTTCTTGAGACCCAAGGGCTTCTCAAGCCAAGGGCATCGAAAGCTGAGAAAGACGCCGCAGTTGCAGCGTATAGTGAACGTCTACGCCAAGAAGCAGACGAAGCGAGACAAGCCAAAATTAAAGCCAGCCAAGAAGCAGCCACCGCAGAAGATACAGTCGACGCCGATATATCACAGACGGCAGACACTGCTGACACCGTGGACAGAAACCCTAACTCAGCTGAAAACCTTGGCGACGTATCCGACGATGGTGAAGGGTCGAGTAGTATTTTTGCCGAAGTGGGCATAGACAGCACGGTCGCATCAGTCGGTCAAAATAATTACTCTAACACTAGCGCCACAAACACAGACAACGAAATAACCAAGCGCGACAGTGAGGGCAACCAAATTGCAAAAAGTGGCACTCTATCTAAGCAAGCGTACAAAGCAGCAAACGCGCAGGAACGTAAGGCGGTAGCTGAACGAAACGAACTAGCGCAGAAACAGGCTGAGGCGGCGGGTACAGAGTTTACGCCCGAAGAGTTCAAACCAATCAAAGACCTCACTGCCAAGCAAATACAAGAGTTCGCCCAAAAGCAAACCACTTCAGCCGAAGAAGTAGCCGCTCAAGCCGCAGAGCAGAACGCCAAAAACCTGCAACGCAACATCGACTACGCAATGCAAGAAGTCGACGCCAAGATGGTCTTCAGTGAGTGGGACGCCCTAAAATCTGATAGCACACCCGCGTTCGCTAAGGTAAGTAAACAAGACCGTTTCGACTGGATGATGAGTGTCCTAGAGTACCAAGAATCAAACCAGTCCCCAGAAGACCTTCAGCTGCTGACCGCAGACTTGCGCGAGATAGAACAACGCCTAGAGGAGACAGCCAATGACGTCCGAGCTACCGAAAGTAACCAAGGCTCAGCAACTCAAAGCGCGGAACGTACTGATGAAGCTCGCGCCCCACCTACGGGAAGCCAAGGACAAGGGAGTGCCGTTAACAGCGAAGCAGGAGCGGATACTAGCCAAGATGGAGAAGCTGCAAGCGTCCAAGGCGCAGCAAAAACAGCCCCAGTCGTAACCAAGAAGCCTAAGAAAAAAGTACTTAAAAAGCCGGGCACTCGGTTTTCGTTATTCAAGACCCGCAATAACACTACAACCAAAGAAGCTATAGTTGATTCTGTACAAAAACTTTTTGGTAACAAAGTTCCGGGCCAACGGTTTCCAATTTTAGAAGACGACGGGCAGGGCGCGTTTAACCTTGAGAGTGAGAATGAGCAGCGTCCACTTGGCGATCTTTACAGCCCCATTCAAGTTTATGATACGCTTGAAGACGCGATTAAAGGAACAAAAGGGCGTGTCCCACGGGCGCAGCTAGAAAGAGCACAAGCGTTTATTGACCCCGACGATAACCGACGTATCCACCTTATAGCCGAACACATTGAAGCTGGAACAGAAGCCGCCGTGTTAATGCACGAAGCGGGTGTGCACCTAGGGCTTGAGGATGCAATGACCGGCAAACAGCTGGACACGTTAGCTGATGTGGTAAAGGCGTGGGAAACTCAGCCAGAAAATACGGTCGAAAACAAAGTTTACAAAGCTGCCACGGCCCGTGTGGCGTTTGCTCGCATGACCGGCATGGAAGAAAACTTAAGTAACGTAGAGCTAATAGCTTACGCAGTGGAAGAAGCCGTTAACCTTGGCGTTAAGCCCACAGGGATGCAGATTAGTATCGCCGAGCAGTGGCTAAGCGACATAAACGATTTCTTTGTAGGTCTTCTCACGCGTATGCGCGTAATCGCAAACCCTAACTTCAATGAAGCTCAAGGCTTTATTCCTGCAATGAACGCGCAGCAGCTGGTAGCTTTAGCCCGAGGTTCGTTGGAAGGCGTGTACAGAGCAGCACTGGCTGAACCCGGGGCTTTGCCTAACGCAAAACCCAAACGAATAGCGCTGTATTATTCGGGCGCTAAAAGTACAATTCGCTCAACGCGCCGCGGCGTTGTCGTTACTCCTAAGTCTAAAAACGACGGGGGTAGAAGTCCTTTAAACCCAAGTACCGGTACGATTTTCGCTAATCCTGTGCAGCCGGGAGAAGAAATCTATGACTGGGAGCCAGACGCTAAATTTGGACCCCTAGAAAATGTATTTACCATGGCTACCGAAACAGATTACTCGGGCACCGGCATAGATGGCTTTGAAAGCCTCAAGGTAGAACTTTTTTCAAAAGACGCAAACATTCCAGGAGCAATCGTAACTGCTACTTTAAAGCGGAATGAAGGAGTCGGTAACTCTTACGACGCGATTATACAAGGACCACAAAACCCTGACCTAGAAAAACTTACCGGCATCAGAGTTACTGACGCGCCAATAATCTCCGGTGGAGATACGATGCCTAGGCTTGAGGGCGTCAGTATGCGGCAAAACCTGCGCTTTATGAGAGAGGTCCGCAGGCGCTTAACGAGGATGAACGGCGGGGTCGTTCCTAACATCACAGCAACACGAATTACGGGTGCCGCGGCAACAAACGACATTGGCTGGGTTACGCGTGAGTACGACTACAACACGATCGGCCAACGTTATGGGTTTAAAGACCTGACCGGCAATGATTTTGATGTTGACCCAAAACCTAAGACTGGGTCCAGAGAAGTCTTTGAAAAACTCACTAAAGAACTAACAGGTAAAAGCACCAACTGGCGGGTAAAGGTCTTCGACAACGAGTCTGATGTCGTAGCACAACGGATACTTAAAAACCTTGGCGGTGACGCGCTGGCTAACGTAAAGAGCGGAGCTTCATTTGGCTGGGTTTCGGAAGATAGTAATGGCACAACCACTGCACACTTCATCCTTAGCAACATTGCAGCCGGTGGCGAACGCGCAGCCTTTATGCACGAAGTCGGTTCTCACCTAGGTATCGACCAGATGGTAGACGCCAATACCCGAGCAAGGTTAGAACTGAAAGTTAACGAATGGGCTTCCCAGAACGATAACTCACTTGAAAGCATCATCAGCAAAAAAGCGCTTGAACGGGTGCAAAACGCTGCGCAGGTCGATAGCCGCATGGCGAAAGACCCAGAGATAGTCACGTCGGAAACACTCGCTTATTTCTTGGAAGAAGCCACGGCAATGGGCGTGGAGCCAAGCGTTAAAACACCAATAGGCCGCTTGCTGCGTGAACTGTACGCACTGTTTAAAAAGGCTTTGCGCAAAATAAAGTACAACACCGATAATCTTACTGCACAGGATGTCGTCGATCTGGCGCAAGGCGCAGCACGTATATCTTTACGCGCTCGGAAACACGGGGCGACTGCTGACTTCAGGCGGTTTAACCACGCATACATGGGCATGGGTGAAGGAGCGCAAGCCTACGGCTGGGGTACTTATCTGGCTGAACGCTTCTCTATCGCACGCTGGTATCTACGTCAGGACGAAAAACGTAAAGGTAAAGAGGGGAGAGAAGCGGCTCTTTCTGATCCAAACAACCCACTAAACAAACGTATTGAACTCGACGATATGCCACCAGTGGTGTCAGAAGTAATTCAGAAATTTAACCCACCATCAAGAAACACCATCGGGACAGCAGCTGAGGTTAAGGAACGCAACGCCCCCGGTTGGCATAAACCCCCTCTTGAACCGCCACGTATCGAGTTTCGGGAAACAGCCGATGATCTTACGGAAACGATAATTACCTACCCGACTAGAGGCGGGACGCGTGTTAGTTTTAATGTACAGGCCGTGGTATTCCACAGAAATGTTCCAAGCCAGCAGGATGTAGACAAACACGCTGAGGCGCAAACCGAGCTTAGGAAAATACAGGAGCAAGCGTCGAAAGACGTCGCCGCCTACCGCAAGGAGATGGGCGTCGAAGGTAACATGGTCTTTGTGGACACGCTGGTAGAAGACAAAGACATGATGCCGTGGGGTTCAGAGATTTATAAGAACCCAGCAATCGAAGAAAGACTTACAAAAATGTTTCTGTCGTTACCGCCGATAGATGCGTTTGACCTGCTAGACTATATTTTCCACAAAAGCCCCGTTTTGTCCGACCCAAACACGAGTGACATTACTTCGCGGATGAACGAAATCAAAAAACGGCACGACCCCCTTCTTTTGGGCAACCCCACACTTTTTGACGCAAACAACCCGGGTTCAAAAGCCGACAAAGACAGGGCTAAAGCAGCGTTGACGTCTGACTTAACTGATTTTCTTGGCGAGACGTTTATGAGTGCTTCTGGTGCTGACGTGTACAGGGGCATGGAGCTGGCGTTAAAACTTCACCCTCGCAGTTCGGCTATGCTGAGTAATATGGCTGACCAGCTTTCCGACAAATCGAAAAGTAAACCTGCGTTTCGTGGTAAAAACAGCTTCTCTGGGCAAGAGGATATGGTCATCTCTATGATGATGGACGACTTCGGCGTTAAGGGTGCAATATTCCCTGATGCGGGGACACTCGGTGCCACGTCAGCAGATCAAGGGCTTGCGTACAACAGCGTCGTGTTCGATGAAGACAACCTGATTGTCATAGGCCGTACGCCGGGGAAAAGCGTCAGTAACAAGAAAAATACCGTAGACGAAATTCGATATGGTATTAAAGAAAGCTGGGCCGCTAAGACACAAGGCCCACAAGTAAAGCCGTTCCTTACCAACGCTAAATTTATCGCCAAAGCTGGTACGCAATCTCTCAAGTTCCTGCACCAAATCGTCGGCCAGTCTCGTGAAAAAATGCCTGCCGTCGGTCGTTGGTACGATGGTATGCTAGCCGCAGAAGCCACGCGTAACGAGATACGCAGGCAGTTCGAAGACATTGCCATACGGGCGACAAACTTAGACCCCGCTCGACTGGATGCGGTTGACGACTTTATCGGCAAGTCAACGTTCTTCCAGAAATGGGCTTACGACCCTGAGATTAAGGGCAGGACGGTCAAGATAGACCCGATAATGAAACGGATTTTTGACGGGCTTAGCGAGAGTGAGCAGCAGCTGGCCAAGGACGTGTTTGCGCACGGTGAAAACATGCGGCAGAGAAAGATTGCCATAGCCAAAGCCTTAGGCGTGGACAAAAAGTTCTTTACCGAGGCAGCGTTGGAAGGGCCGTACGCGCCCCTTAAACGGTTCGGTAACTTTGCAGGGGAGTTAAAGTCACAGCAGCTTGTGGATGCGGAAAATAAACGCGATGCGCTTGACCCTAAGGCCGTTACAAAACAACTTCGTGAAAAAATAGATAAATTAAAGTCTGACCCTGACCACTATGTAATCCGTTTCTTCGATACGCCGGGGGCGGCAGAACAATTTGTTGACGCGAACAGAGACAAGTACGCTTTTGGCGAGTGGTCGGAGCGAGAAGCAGACATCGAAAGCGATCGCATCGGCAATCCAGCAGTATACGAGAAAGTCCTTGGTGCGCTGCAAGCTGGCAACAACTCGGCTATACCTGCTGACGCCAAGAAAGCCTTTCAAGACCTAGTTAAGAACTTGTACTTCCAGTCGCTGGACGAGCGCAGCGCTCGGTTGTCTGGGTCACGACGTATGAACAGAGCAGGCTACGACAAAAACATGATGCGGTCGTTTCTGTCTCATGCACGCGCTGAAGCTAGTTTGATTTCGCAGATGGAGAACGGGGCAACTATAAACGCAGCACTTGCAGAGGCGAAGCCGTCTAGCGGCGCTCGTAAAGAACAGCAAGACACGTACAACATGATTGTTAAGCATTACAAAGACACGCTTAACCAAGTGGATACGCCCATCCAAGATCGCATTGCTGCGGCCAACTCTGTTTACATGTTGACAACTAGCATCGGATACCACCTTACAAACGCTACGCAGCCGATCATGGTTACGCTACCGCGCCTTGCTGGAAACTTTAACGACCACAACGGTGCATGGGCTGCATTGTTCAAAGGTTACGGTGTGGCTAGGAGCATTATCGACGGGAGCTTCATTAACCAAGTAAAGACGGCGGCTACTGTTGGGTTGGTGGGTACGAACCAAGTCGGGATCAATATTGAAAAAGCCCCGCCTGAGTACCGCAGGCTGCTAGAGTATTTGCAGCTGCACCAGTTGCTGGACGTCGGCATGGAAGAAGACCTTGGCAACTTAGACAAATTTGATTTTGGCTACGACAGCATAAACAAAGCATCTGACTTTCTCGGGGGCATGACGCATCGCCTGTATCAAGTGGCTCGTTACGTCGAAGCCCACAACCGTGTCTCGTCAGCGATTGCTGCGTACGACATGGCCAAGAAAAATCCCAATGCTATGCGGCAGATGAAGATGACGCCGCTGGAGTACGCTACAGCGGTCGTGCAGGATACGCAGGGTAACTTCTCACGACTAGACGCTCCACTGCTGTTAAAAGCTCTTCCTAAAGTCACAGTGCAATATCGTAAGTATCAGTTCATAATGGCGTGGCATTACACTGACGCGTTTAATCAAATTCGGTTCGGTTCGCAGGAAGAAAAAGCTGTGGGCGGACGCATTTTGGGTTATTCTCTTGCGTACGCGGGACTTGCTGCGGGGCTGACTGGGGTTCCAATGCTGGGTAGCCTGTACTGGGTGTTTACGACCCTGCTGGGGGATGAGGATGAGCCAGAAGATTTAGAGCGTTACATTCGGTCTAAGATAGAAAACGAAAAGCTGGCCGACGTGCTGGCCCGTGGCCTACCTGCGTTCCTCGGTGTCGATATGAGTACGAAGCTAAGTCAGGGAAAAATATTTCTGCCGATGCCGTACGTTGACTTTGAAGCTAGCGAAGACGGCATAAAAGATGTTTGGTTTGGTCTTCTCGGTCCAGCCGGTACGACAGCAGCTAACTTTGCCCGAGCAGCTGGTTACATGGAAAAAGGCGACATGCTCAAAGCCATCGAATACTCGGTGCCTAAAGGTGTCAGGTCGGCCACAGAAACATTTCGTTTGGCCACAGAAGGGTTCTCGCTTTCTAACGGCGATATAGTGATCGACCCCCGAGAAATAAATATCGGCAGCTTGATGCTAAACGCCATGGGCCTGCCGTCTACCGAGATCAACAAAATTAAATGGACCCGAGGGCAGCAGTACGAGCTGACGGAATACTTTAATAGTGAGAGCAGTCGTCTGCGCAACGAATACATCGACGCAAAAGCTGACCGCGATAGGGCCAAGCAAAAAGAGCTACGACAGGAGTGGCGTGACCTGCAAGCGTCCAAAGATCGTATCCGTCCGTTCTTCAACAACGAGCGTGGCACCCTGCAACGTCAGCCAGTTTCAGATTTGATGAAAGCCCCAAGGCGGCAGAGCAAGCGCGAAGATAAGTATCGAAAGCAGCTAACCGGTAATTAAGTTCCCTCCCGCCGTGTCCTCCCAGCACGGCCAACTGGACCCAGCAGGCGCTCTCCCCCTGTTGGGTCTTTTTTTTGACCAAAATAAAAACGTGACCAAAACGTGACCGTTTGTTCTCAAAATAGGCCCAATGTTCTCGGAATATGTAGGAAGTTACTCTACCTGAGTGGGGGTTAATGAGGATGGTGATAAAAATAAGTCATTGGTATTATTGTATAAAATGGCGGAGACGAAGGGATTCGAACCCTCGAACGAGTCACCCCGTTACTCCCTTAGCAGGGAAGTAGGCTGGAGAGAATAAGCGTTTAGAATCAACATGTTACTTGACTACTTTTAATGTCCGTGACCAATTCTTGCCCAAAAGAGCCGTTGCTCGCTCCCCAGAATCGTCGGTGTGGATGTAAGTCTCGGCCACCAAACGGGGTGATTTCCACCCGCCAGCGTCGGCGATTTGTTTTGCGGACCAGCCTAGCTTTTCTAGCGATGTCGCAAAGCTGTGACGACCTACTTGGTGCGTACCAAGATATTCGACCCCTGCTGCTGCACAGGCCATTTTGAGCGACTTGTAAACACTTCGTCGATCTAGGTACCCAAACACGCGTCCGTGGCGCGGTGGCATTTCCCTGAGCATATCCGCAAGCACTGGCACAAGACTGGCGTACGCTTCCGTGCCGTTCTTTGTTTTGTCGATGTGCGCTTTGTTTATGTCCCACTTGATGTCGTCGGGCGTCAGCTTTATCGCGTCCCCGACCCGTCGCCCTGTGGTGTGTAGAAACAACAGCATCGCAAACAAGTACGGTGGAGCGTTGGGAAAGCGGCGTTCTACTGTCAGGTGGGGTTGCAGTGCCAACAGGTATTCGTACCCCACGGCTTTGCGCTTAGGTTTTTTGACTTCGAACGCTTTAACCCGAATGGGGGCGCACCAGCCTTCACCATGGGCGTAGTTTATTACGGCTCTCGCTGGCGTTATGCCTTGCCGGTTTAACGTAGCGCCTGCACCATCGGGGTAAGCCTTCTTTGCAGCGGCTCTGATGATCCGTGGGGTTATGTCTTTCAGCAACATACCAGTCAGCTGCTCGGTTATGCCCACCAGAAAGCGTGTGTCGCCCCCGTCCTGCGCATACTCCAGCGCTGCTTGGTCGAAGGTCACGACAGCTTTTAAACCGTACATGTGAACCGACCAAAGCTCTGATTCTATTTGCGCCCTCAGTTCTTCTGCGCGGCGAGCATTCGTAGTTTTGAGAGCGCGTCGGTGCCTCTTGCCGTCGGGGCCGTACCCATCGACATAGTAGCTGCCGTGCCGCGTTGTGAGTTTGAGGCGCATCGGATCAACACCTTCCTAATTTCTAAGATGTTTTCTTTGTAGAATACTTTGCGATTCCCGCGAAGCTCGAAATGAACACCCACTTCCACGCCCGGGTCTTTTAGCGCTAGATCGAGTGAGTCCCGTGAAAAACCTAAGGCTTCGGCTGCTTGGTGGATTGTAAGTGGTGGCGTAGCCCAGTCGGGAGCGGGTTTTGGTTTAGCCATTTTCTGTCTCCCTCTCCAGCAATTCGAACAGGTGGGTCAAGTCTTCCAGCTGCTGTTTTAACCCACGCCGATGCCGCCTGTTAGCGTCTAGTGTCATAGCGTTTAGCTTGAATCTAATCGTCTTTCGTACCTGCTGTAAATCATTCATCTGCGACATCCTCAGTAATCGACAGGCTGCTACCCATCATAAGTTTTTGGTATTTGAGTTCGTAGCAACGGGTCTGGCCACTCGGCACAGTCGATCCTTGACCCAAGTGCAGGCGCAGGCTGTGCGCACCGTCGGCTTGGAACACTAGGTAGCCTGCACGATCCAGCTCAGAACGCATGGCTTTGGGGGCTACGCCGTTTTCCTGACACCAGTCGCCCATCGCGCTGCGGGATATAAAGGCCCGTTCGTCCTCGGTGCACACACGCCCGATAGCGGGGCCGCGCAGCATAACAGCGGGGTCTTCTTTGCGGGTGTTGCCGTGTCCTAGGCGCTTGGTAACAATGAGTCGTCCCTGAAGCGTAGAGATAAAAGCAGCAAGGTGTTCGCCGATGTCGGCGTTGGTTTCTTTGCGGTTCTCGCGCAACGTCTGCACGTGGTCCTCGGCCCACTTCTTCATGGACTTGAGGTCGAACGATATAAGCCCGACCTTCTGCGCTATCTTACCTGCCACCCATGCCGTGACGATGGTGTCGCGGTAGAACCGCTCTTTGTTGTCTTCGTTGGACTGTGGGTTGAACTTGGCCCGTGCTGCTGTGATCTGCCTACGCACCCAGTCGGTGTTGGCGATGATGAAACGAATGTAGGGCAGGCAAGCCTCGCCGTAGACGTTATCCATGTGGTGTTCGATGAACTGCTGCGTGATGTCGGGAAAGGTCTTGGTGGTGTAGTCCGACGGAAGCTGAACCTCAAAGAAGCGCAGCTGCGTGGCCTCAACACGATAACCCACTGGCAGTTTCGATATACTTTCTAGGATGCTGTCGTTGCTGGTGATGAATGAGCTTTTGAACCACTCGCCGCCGACCGTAGTAAACTTGCCGTTGGTACCGAGCCGTTCCTTGTCCCTGCCGTTGGCCAGAGCATAGCCGGTTCGCGTCAACTCTTCGGCTGATCGACCTGAGAACTCGTCGAGCAATATAGGTATGGACCCCATAATGGCTACGCGCTTGATAGCCGCGTTGAGCGTCGAGCCTTGGTCGCCAGTCTGACGTTCCATAAACTTAGGATTGCCGTAGAACCCAAGCGCCACCTTACATGCGGTGGACTTACCTGTGCCACCGTGACCTGTGAACGCAAGCGGCAGGCCGTGGAAGTTGGACGAACCCATCAACTCGACAAGAACGGAACCCATAGAATGACACAGTGCAAACTGTAGTGGTTCTGCGCCTCGACGGTTGTACAGCTTGCCGATGTTGTCCACCCATTCGTCGAGTGTACCGGAGCGTCCGAAGTCGGTGCGTATGTCGTCGGGTACGCTGTCCTCGCACAGCACCGCAGTCTCACCCTTTTCGGTAATCATTTTGGTGCCTATGACGAAGCCTGTGCGGTCGGGCAACCAACCAAACTGCTTGTACGTCTTGGTCTCAATGCGCCACTTCTGTAGCTCTTCGATAATGGTAACTGTAAACTCTGCCATATCGGCCCTCGCGTTTCTAATGGGGTGAAGAAAGACTTCGTGGCTAGCCAGTGTTTTAGCCATCAAGTCGGTGGATGCTAGTTCGTGCATGGGCATGAAAAACTCACGCCAGCTGCCGTTCTTCTCAAGCGCCTTCCAGTGCACTACCCACGTACCTTCGCTGTCTCGGATGCGGTTAATTGGGTAGATGCAGGTACGACAGAAAGGTCGCCATGTAGTAAGGCCGTCGGTGTCGGTGTGTGACCGGCTCAACGAACCGCCGTTCCAACGAAAGCCCGTAGGCCAGTGGGGGATTGGTTTGCCATCAACGATAGGGACATTAGAACCCGCCGCTACAGCGGTCACTTCGTCGTCGTCGACGGCGGGAGCAATACCAGGAGGCGCGAAACCCTTTTCCCGTGCACCGTCAATCATTACCTGAACTTCGTGCTGCGTCTGCTGGTCGGTGTAGCCTTCTAGTGTGTACTGCGCGGCTAGTGCTTGGATTTCTGCGTCGGTGTTACCCTTG
>Ga0206131_10003679_pt1 | contig 17460 bp, 17 predicted proteins | sample Helgoland_Spring_FD_148636 | JGI IMG/M metagenome (GOLD analysis project Ga0206131, IMG submission 148636) | Pelagic subsurface seawater microbial communities from Kabeltonne, Helgoland, North Sea - Helgoland_Spring_Bloom_20160517_1 | ecosystem: Environmental > Aquatic > Marine > Epipelagic ...
GCGCCCAATCTCTCTTCCTTAAAATTTGAGATTTGAATTTTTGGCCGCCCAATCCTCAACCCCCATCCAAGCAAAAGCATGTTGTCCGAAACGAAAATCGCCGTCCTGATGGGTGGCCCGGGTTCTGAACGCCAGGTCTCCCTCGCTTCCGGAAAGGCCGTCCTCAACGCCCTCCTTTCGATCGGTCTCGATGCCGTTCCCGTGGATGTCACCGGCACGGAAATCCATCTCCCCGAGGGCACCGGCCTCTGTTTCAATGTAATCCACGGCACCTTCGGCGAAGATGGCCAACTCCAGGAAATTCTCGATACCAAGGGTGTCCCCTACACCGGCGCCCGTGCAAAATCATCTCGGATCGCCTTCGACAAGAACCTCGCAAAACAGGCGTTCCTCACTGCCGGCGTCCCCACCCCAAAATCGGAAATCATCGACTGCACCAACGGCCCGGCACGCCCCTCCTTCCCTGCCCCGTTTGTGGTGAAACCTCCCCGCGAAGGCTCTTCGGTCGGCATCGAGATCGTCAAAACCCAAGCCGAAGCGGAAACGGCAATCGCAAAGGCTTCCATACATTCCAAGGATCTCCTCATCGAGGAATTCATCTCCGGCCCGGAGCTGACCGTCCCCGTCATCGACGGAAAGGCATACCCCATCATCCATATCATCTCACCGGAAGGCGTCTATGATATGGCCACGAAATACCCTTGGCTCTCCGGAAAAGCCACTGGTTCGCAGTACATCTGCCCGGCCGATCTCGACCTAGAAACGACCATGGCAGTCCAGGCCGCCGCCGTCGCCGCCCACAAATCCCTCGGGCTGGAGGTATATTCACGCGTCGATCTCATGCTCGATGACGACAACCGCCCCTACGTGCTTGAGGCAAACACCATCCCCGGCATGACAGAAACCTCCCTGCTTCCGAAATCCGCCGCCGCCGCCGGGCTTTCCTTTCCCGATCTCTGCAAACTGATCGCCGAACTGTCCTTGGCACGCTGATACAGCCAATGCCGTAGAGCCGGGCGCACAACGGCTCACCGTGCGAATCGTGGTGACCGGGAAATCCATCAGAGAGGCGGGCCGGAAAGCGAAACCGAGGTGCTGATGGATTTAGGTCGGTTCAAATTGAAGCTGATTGACAATCAAGGTCGATGTAATAAGATCCGCGCGGTGCTATTGCACGGTTTGTATCCGGCCTTCCAACCGAGGCACCGTCACGCACCCGCCTTTTCGCTTCATGCGCAAACGATCCTCCAAAGCCCGTCGACACCGACACCACGTAAAGGTGCTGAAGTCGGAAGTGATGTCGCCGCGAATCGCATGGTTCAATTTTATCGGGTTTCTGCGCGGGCTCACTAAGGTCGCCCTTGTCATCGGCCTACTCTTGGCGGCTGCATACGGGATACGGGAAGCCATCGAACACACCTTCCACCGCAATCCTGACTTCCAGCTAAAGGCAATCAAGCTCAGCCCAAACGACGTGCTCGACGAGGGGGAACTCGTCACCCTCCTGAAAATCGACCTTTCCGCAAACATCTTCGATTTCGACATCGAACAACTTGAACAGGAGCTACTGGAAATGCCTGCGATATCTGCAGCAAGGGTTGAGAGGAACCTCCCCGGGACTCTGAATTTCAGTATCACCACCCGCAAGCCAGCGGCCTGGATCGCCTGCTCGGAGGAGGGTTTCCCCGCCAAGCGGCAAGCGAAATCCCTACTGGTGGATCACGACGGGTTCTCTTACCCATGCCCTCCCGGCCAGGCGGAGGGCTGCCAGGACCTGCCAATCCTCGTCCTATCGACTGATCCCGACCATCCGATCCAACCAGGCAAAACCCTCGACCATCCACAATACAGGCATTGCCTCCATCTACTAAAAGCGGTGATCGTCCAATATCCCGACGAGATCCGGTTCGTCGATACGATCTCCCAGGCGAACAAGTGGGCGCTTTCCCTGAAAACCCGCACCGGCACGGTCGCAACCTTCGGGCTCGGAAGTCACGAAAGGCAACTGAGGTATCTCAGCCGCGCCCTGGACCATGCCAGTAAAAAAGGTTACCGGATCGAAACGATCAACTTGATCCCGAAGCGAAATGTCCCCATCACAGTCATCGAAAGCGAAGCGCCGCCCCGCGCAATCCCGGTTCCCGAAGAAATGCCCGGGGACATGCGCTCTGATGATCTCCGCACCCTGTTGAACAGAAACTGAACGCCCATGGCACGTCGCACCAAAATTCATGTCGGACTGGAGATCGGCACCAGCAAGACCTGTATCGTCGTCGGCGAGGTGAAGCCTGACAGCGCAGTCAAGATCCTAGGCATCGGCGTCACCAAGTCTGCTGGCGTCAGAAAAGGCGAGCTTTCCGATTTTCCTCAAGCCCGCGCCTGCCTCAAGGACGCATTGGCGAAGGCCGAAGATGCAAGCGATGTGGAGATCGGATCCGTGTTCCTCTCCGTGACCGGATCCCACCTCCAAGGGGTCAACAATATCGGCACGTTCCGGCTTCCGGAAAACCAGCAGAATATCCTTCCCGAACACCTCGAAGAAGCCTGCAACATCGCGCGCGACGTCCACTACCCTCAGGACCATGTCTGCCTCCACACGATCATCCGGAAATACCGGGTCGACGAACTTGAGCAATCCGCCTCCCCCATCGGCCTTTTCGCAAAGACCGTCGAAGCGGATTTCCACATCGTCCATGGCATAGGAAACCGCATCCAGAACTCAATCAAGCTCGTCCGCGAATGCCCGCTGGAGGTGGATGACATCGTCTTCGCACCCATCGCCACCGCACAGATGGCGCTCGACCGCGAACAGCGTCTCCGCGGTGCCCTGCTCATCGATATCGGTGGCGGCACCACCGATTACGCCCTCTATCTGGATGGAGCCATCGCTGCTTCCGGAAGCATCCCAGTCGGCGGCGACCACGTCACCAACGACATCCACCTCGTCACTGGGCTACCCTTTTCCAAGGCCGAAAAGCTGAAAATCCTCGAAGGTAACGCCTCCAACGAGCCCTCGCTTTCCGTCGGTGCCGCCAAGCTGGCGGATGAAAACGGCTTCGCGGATGTGGAGGTGAAACGCTCCATTCTCAACGAAGTGATCCGCCAGCGCCTAGAGGAAACTCTCCGACTCGTGCTTGCACGCCTGCCAGAGGGCGCGGTCGAAGCCCTCGGTGCAGGGGTTTTCCTAACCGGAGGAACCAGCCTCACAAACGGATTCTCGGAGCTCGCGTTCGACGTCTTCGGACGCGATATCTACCGCCCCGAGCCGTCAGAAAATACCAATTCGGATCATCCATCCTTCAAAGACCCCCAATTCGCAACGGCGATCGGCCTCATCCGCTACGCCCAAATCCTCGAAACGGAAAATACAAAACCGCCCGGCTGCATCGGAAAACTCTTCGGCCTGTTCTGGCCTTTCGGCCGCTGAATGGGAACATCGAACGTCCAACATTGAACCTCGAATGGAAGAGAATCCGAAAAACTCGCACCTCTCCTCGACGAAACAGACCAACTGATAAGGATCTTCGTAAGCAGCATTTCCACCGCCGAAAAAGCCGAAACAAAAAATAGTTCCGTCGCATCACCCACCACTCTAACCACAACTCTTCATTCAACGTTCAATCTTGAACGTTCAATGTTCTAAGTTCCAATCTTCCAGAAAAATGATTTCATACTCACGAGACAACCAGCAAAGCATCCCCTCCTCCGCCGTCAAAATCGTCGGGCTCGGTGGGGCGGGCGCAAATATGCTTGAACGCATCGCCCTCGACGGCCTCGAAGGGGCAGAGTTTCTCGCCCTGAACACCGATATCCGCACACTCGGAGCCTGCCTGGCCAAAGAGAAGCTGCAGCTCGGCGTAAACCTAACCAAAGGCCTCGGTACCGGCGGCGATCCCGAGCTAGGGCAGCAGGCGGTGCTCGAAGCAGAAAACGAGATTCGGGAAGCGCTCAAGGGGCAGAGTATCGTGTTTCTCTGCACCGGCCTCGGCGGCGGAACCGGTTCCGGAGCGGCTCCGATCGTCTCCCGCATCGCCCGCGAGGAGGGAGCTTTCGTGGTCGTTTTCGCAACCATGCCGTTCTTCTTCGAAGGCCGCCGCCGCCGCGAACAGGCGGAAACGGCCCTCAACCAGCTCGCCGTCCTTTCGAACGCACTTGTCACCTTCGACAACAACCGTATGGGCGAGCTCGTCCTCGCAAAACAAGGCATTCATGAGGCCTTCGCCGCCGCCGACAGGATGATTTCGGAATCGATAAAAGCCGTGATCCGCCTCGTCATCCGCCCAGGACTCATCAATATCGGCCTCGACGACCTGATGTCTGCACTCCGCACCACGAGGTCGCGCTGCCTGTTCGGCTCCGGGATCGCCGATGGCAAGGACCGTGCCTCCAAGGCCCTGCGTAACGCACTTTCAAGCCCCCTCCTCGATCAGGGTTCGCTGCTCAAGGAAGCACAGACCGTCCTCGTCCACCTCTCCGGTGGCGAGTCGCTGACCCTGTTCGAGATCGAGCTACTGATGCGCAGCCTGCAGAAACATGTCCCGGAGAAAGCGCATGTGCTCTTTGGCGCGGCGATCGATCCTGCCATGGGCGACAACCTTTCGATCACTCTCATCAGTGCACTGCCGGAAGACGCACTTACCACCGCAAGGGATTCCCTGAGCTTTCCCGAAGCGATACTCAAGGCTCCGCAAATTGACGGTGCCGATCACGAGATCGAAAGCCCTTTCGCCAAGGTCGATATAAAACAAGACGTGGAGACCGAAATCGCTCCGGAACCGGATTCGTTCGACGACGATCCAGACGACGATCCAGACGAGGCAAGCGACGAAGACCTCCCTCTTGACGAGGACACCAATCAATCGATCCCGGAGCCGCACACCAAGGTCACACTCGAATTAGGGAAAGAAATCTCATCATTGTTCGATGATTCCGAGCCGGAAGCCCTGGAGGAAACACCAGAGGAAACACCGGCGACACCGGAACCGGAAGCGGAGGAAAAAGAAGAGCGCCCCTTTGCGGAATTCACCATTGCCCAAACAGATGGGGATGCATCCGAGCCGGAAGACGAGTTCGATGAATGGACAAATTCTACCCGGGAAATGGAGGAAACCGCACTCTCTACCGAGGAAGAGGAAGCACCGAAGAAGCAGGTATACACCGCTGCGGCACCAAAAAGCCGTAGTGCAAAAAAAACGCTCTGGGGCAGATTCGATAAGACCAAGCAACAGAAACCTACCGAAGCCGATCCCTTCGACGACGATTTCATCGAAGACAGCGAACCGACATCCAATGTCGGGCTCACAGAGCTGAAACTTGATCCGAAACAGTCCGGAAATCAAAGCGAGTTAGCATTCGACAGCGCCCCGAAAGGCCGCTTCGAAGGAGAAAATCCGAACGTCTTCGAAGGGGAAGACCTGGATCTCCCACCGTTCCTCCGCAAGAAGAAATCCTGATCCGGTTTAGCTCTTTCGCCAAACGGTCAGCATCGAGCGGGTCCACTGGAATTTCCGTGCCGTTTCTCGGATGAGGAACGGTTCATCGCCACATGCTTTAAGTTCGAACTGGCTCCCTAGGTGATCCTTCAGCCAAGTCAGTGTATCTCCGGCAGGCCATTTCTCCGGAGCCGTGAAGCCTTCCAGCCATGTGCACGGGGTGGCGAGAACAAGTTCGCCTCCGGGATTGAGAAGATCCGGGAACCTGGCAAGCAGTAACTCGGGATCAGTCAATCTGCAGATCAGGTTCGCGGCGTGCACCCTGTCGAACGTTCCGAGATCGTCCGGCAGCTGCATCGCATCACCTTGCAGGAATTCGCTCTTCCCGGGATCAATACCTTCGGGAAGCACGGCGCGGAGGGTGGTCTTATGGTGCGCCTCGTCGAGGCGCTCGTAAAATTCCTGGTGACCTTCGCGGAGTCTGTTCGCGGCACCGATGAATGCATGCGAAAAATCAATTCCGGTCACCTGCTCACAGCTGCGTGACATCTCGAAGGTAGATCGTCCTACCGCACATCCGAGATCAAGTCCTCGACCAACCTGTGAACGTGAGAACCGGGAAGGCGTGCGCACGGCGAAGTCCAAAGATTCGGTCATGCCCGCAGGCCATCCTACCTCCGGAGGCAGGATTTCATTCGCACTGCCATAGTGGAACAGCAGGTATTCGGCGAGGACGCCGGGATCTTCGTAGATGTCGCCCATGGTTCAGGATTGTAGCTTGTTGAGTTCGGTATGAGACAGATAACCGTCGCCGTTGTAGTCCCAGCGATCGAATTTCTCCAAGAGCCCGACCATCTGCCGTTTTAGCGGATGCGGTGCACAGGCAGCGAGTGCGAAAGCTATGGTTCCTACGATCTGTTTCATGTTGAAAAGAGACTGGAGTGATACTGCGAATCGAGCAAGATCCGTGCGATGAGATTTCGGGTGATCGTGGCGGGAAAGCCTGCGTTGGATTATGCAAAGGCAGCTGCCGGGGAATACATGAAACGTCTCCGTAGGCACGGGACTTACGAAATCATTGTGGTAAAGGCTGGGGATCGCGAAGCGGTTTCCACAAGGCTACTCGAAGCTTCCACCGGTTGCTTCCGGATCGCACTCGACGAGCGCGGTGAAACCCCTAGCACACGCATCCTCACAGCGAAAATCAACGACCTAGAGATGCAGGGTCAGGTGAAAGCGGTCGCCTTCCTGATCGGTGCCTCGGACGGACATTCCTCCGGATTGCGAAAGGAGGCGGACATGGTTCTATCCCTCTCAAGTCTGACCATGCAGCACGAATTGGCGCTGGTTGTTCTGCTGGAACAGCTTTACCGCATCGCCACGATCAAATCGGGCGCTCCATATCACCGCGACTAAGGTCAGCGGCGGTATTGATTCTGAGGGAGCATGCCGAACTGGCCGCCGCCCTGTCCCGGAACAGGCGTATTCCATGGAATCTTGCTGGTGTCAGACACAGGACCTACCGGCTTGGTATCTTCATCAGCACATGATGAGAAGACAAACGCGGCGATTGAGAGAAAGAAAATACGTTTCATAAACTTCAATGAAGCCGGAATTTCGGCGAATTCAAGTGATTCGAATGAGAAATTCAGTTCCCGGCAGGTTTTGCGAGGATCACGCTGTCGCCTGGCTGGATGCGGACACCCGGCGCGAGCGCCTTGAGATCAATTTCCGCGATCGTTTGAGTTGGCTCGATCGCAGAAGGGTTGACCTTGCCGATTAGACGACCGTCACGCTTCACAAGCAGTGAGGTCTGCGGAGAAAATCCGGAGTTAGATCCAGCACCGATAACGAGGAATCCCCAGTCATGGTTGACGGCGGTGACACGAGCCTCCATCGCATTGCGGCCGATGCGGGCAGCTCGTGAGTCCTTGCGCTCGACAAGGCGCTGAACCTCTTCCTGTTTGGTGGACAGGCTTGATTTTGCGCCACCTACCAAAGTTTCTAGTTCCTCAAGCTTCGCACGCCTGGTTTTGATGTCTTCCTGGATCTCACTCACCTTATCGGGCAGGTTTTCAAGGGTCACGTTCCCGCCCAGCCCAGCCAAAGCCTTTTCAACTTCCTTCATGGTTTCCGCGAGCACCGCGAATTCGGCGTCCTGACCTGCGACTTCTCCGTCCAGCTGGGCTACCTCGTTTTTCAGAGCTTTGCCGGTGGACTCCATGGCGAGAACGCTTTGGGTCGCGACTTCCAGATTATTCTTGGAGGTCTCAAGCAAGTCTTCTTCGTCAACGATGTCGCTGTCGGCCTTGTCCGCCGTCGCGGTGATAGTCTTGTTGGTGCTGATCGCAAGGAGGCGGGCGTCCTGGGTATCTTGGAATTTCTCAGACTGCGAGAAGCTAAAGTAGGCCGCTCCGCCGCAAACGATAATTGCCAGGATGGAAAAGATGAATTTCATAAAAAGGTATTTTTTGGATTGGGATTGAAAATCAGTTAACTACGGATTTCTTCTCCTTGGAATCTTTCGAGGCGGGCATCACGCGGTCACCGACCATCAGAGTCGTGTCCACTGCGAGAGAATCGGGTATGATGCTGGCAGAAGCGCTGCGACCCTCCACTGCGGTAACCAACAGGCGGGCGATGGTTTCGCCGTCACGGACAACATCCAGTGTGGAGTTTGAATTGACCCCGGCGTTGTTGCCGTCATTGAGCGTCACGAAGCCCCATGTCGGGTAGATGCTGCGGATGCTTGTCTTGAGTGCGGGGAGCGACTCGCCCTTGCTGAGCAGTTCGAACTCCTCCTTGCGCTTCGTTGCATCCGTTTGGGTGGCGGTGTTCTGAGCAGTGAGATTCGCAAGGCTGGCCTCATTGTCGGCTATGCTCTGGCTGAGCTCCTCAAGCTCCACGCGCATCGCCTTCATCTTGTCGGCGAGGCCGTTGATATCGCCCACCTTCGCGGTCTTCTCGCGGATCTCATCGAGCTTCACCTTGTTGCTGTTGATCGTGGCAGTCTTGCTTTCGATCTCCGCCTTGAGAGTGGCGTTGGCATCTTTCAGTTTGGCCTCTACCTCGGATTTAGCGACGAACAACTCGTCCACGCCGGCACGCTCGATGGGCAGCGCTTTGAGCACTGCCTGGGCGACTTTCAACCTCTCCTGACTCTTCGTAAGGCTTGCCTCTTCCGTCTTACGGTTGGCAATTTCCTCCTCAAAATGGTCTTTGTTTTTGATCGCCACGAATGCAGCAACCGCGAGGATAATTGCTGTGAAAATTCCTAAAATGTTTGCCATTGGGTTTTGGGTATCTGGATATACTGGGGGGGTTGGAGGGAGACTAGGGGTTCATGATTGGGGGCGGCAATGCCAAAGTACCCGAAATTTCAAATTCGTTTGAACTCAGAAGCTTGACTTTACAAAGGCTCTGTGCGCGCCAAGCGTCCCTCGCTCCACCCATGAAATCGATCCTCAGAGTTTTCTCCTACCTGAAACGCTACCCAAAGCTAGCGACACTGCAACTTCTCTGTGCAGTTGGCATGACTGCAGCACTTTTCGTCTTCCCTACAATCACCGGATATTCGGTTGATGAAATCCTCCCAAATCCTTCTAAACACGGGGAATTCTTCTTTTGGGTAATCATGGCACTGCTGGCTTTCCTGGCGCGCGACGGCCTGAATAGTGCACGGATTTTCATAAACAACCACTTTGAGCAGAAAGTTATCTACGACATCCGATCTGACCTCTACGGGAAAATCCAGACCCTGCCTTTGAACTGGTTCGACACCCGCCGGACGGGCGACGTGATGACACGGGTGGTCGAAGACGTCACAAACATGGAACGGGTGCTGATCGATGGCGTCGAACAGGGCGTGATCGCCGTTCTCCAGGTTCTAGGGTTCGGTATTTATCTCTATATTCTCAATCCCTTCGTTGCCGGTTGGGCAACGCTTCCAGTCCCTCTGCTAGCGGTCGGTGCCTGGTTCTACGCGACCCACGGACGCGACCGCTACCGCAACCAGCGCGAGGCAACCTCCGATCTAAACGCCCTTCTCCACGACAATATTGCCGGAATTCGCCAGATCAAAAGCTACGCGGCGGAAGCCGTAGAGCATGAACGATTCAACCGCTCTTCGGAGCAGCTACGCCAGACGTCCCTGCGGATGATGCGCTGGTGGGCGATTTACTCGCCGAGCATGTCCTTCGCCCGGATGATCGGCTATGTGCTGGTTCTCGGAGCCGGCGGCTCCGCAATTATGGCAGGCAACATGACGATCGGTGATTTTACTAAATTTCTACTCTCCCTCGCCCTGTTCTACGAACCCATCGACCGTCTCAACTCCCTCAATCAGATGCTACTTTCGGGACGCGCGGCAGCCGACCGAGTGTTTGAGATCCTAGATGCCGACGAGGAAACCAACGCAACCAGCGGGGAAGCAATCTCCGGCCCGGTGAAAGGGCGGGTAGAGTTCGATAACGTTTCATTCGGATACCAGGATCAGCCAACTTTGCACGGTGTCTCAATCAACGCAGAACCCGGCCAAACCATTGCTCTTGTCGGTACTACCGGCGCAGGAAAAACCACGGTGCTTTCCCTGCTCGCCCGCTTTTATGAAAAGGACTCCGGCAGTATCCTGCTCGATGGACAAGAAATCGGAAACCTCGACAAAACCGCGCTCCGCAGCCAACTCGCTTACGTCACCCAAGAGCCGTTTCTGTTCAACGGAAGCGTCCGCGAAAATCTGGAACTGGCGAAGCGTGGTGCCAGCGAAGAGGAATTGTGGCAGGCGCTTGAGGCGGCCAACGGAGACAAATTCGTCCGCGAACTCGACGAGGGTCTCGACACCAACGTCGGCGAGCGCGGCGTAAAACTTTCCGGAGGAGAGAAACAGCGGCTCTCCATCGCCCGCGCTCTCCTAAAAGACGCGCCAATCCTGCTGCTTGATGAAGCCACCGCTTCGGTCGATTCGGAAACCGAACACCAGATTCAGTCAGCCCTCGACGCGCTGATGAAAAACCGCACCGCTTTCGTCATCGCCCACCGCCTTTCCACCATCCAAAACGCGGACAAGATCTACGTTCTCGAAAACGGACGTATCCTCGAACAAGGCACACACAAAGAACTGCTCGCACGTGACGGAAAATACGCCGACCTCAGCAGCCGGTCTTTCCTCGCAGAAAGGGAGGGCTGATAAGGAGCGCGGCTTTGCAAACCGCTATCTCGGCTCGGTTTGCCAGGGCTCCTACACTCGGGAAAGAGAACCACGGATGGACGCGGATTTTCACAGATGACGACTCACGAAAGTGACTAGAAACTGGTCATTACTAGAGAAAACCTCATTCGAATCCAAAAGTTCCGATTCTACTCTCTCTTATCTGTGTTTATCCGTGAGATTTGAGGAAAGGATAGTTTTGAGTGAGTTCCTCTATGTCCGCTTCACTCCCGTTGTGGTTAAAATCTCTTCAAAATTAGCAGCCCCCCCCTTGTGTAGGCGCCCTGCCCGGTTTGCATCTGGCGGATCTCAGCGATGAAAACGAGCCGCAAGCAAGCGGCTTGCAAAGCCGCGCTCCAAACAAAAAAACGCCCGGAGTTTCCTCCGGACGTTTCTTGAAATATTTTCCTTCCGGTATTAGCGGGAGTAGAGCTCGACGATGAGCTGCTCGTTGACGAGCGGCTCGATCTCGGAACGTTCCGGGATGCGGGACATCGTGCATTCCATTTTCTCACGGTCGGTCTCGAGCCAATCCACGGCGGGAACCGCCTGGGTGAGATCGAGCATACGAAGTGCGAGTTGCTGCGAGGATGGCTTTGCTCCGACCTTGATGTGGTCACCGGGCTTAACCTGGCAACTTGCAATGTCGACGCAATGACCGTTCACGAGCACGTGCCCGTGATTAACCATCTGGCGTGCCGCCTGGCGGGAGTTGCCGAAACCTGCGCGGAAGCAGACATTGTCGAGACGGCATTCGAGAAGTTGGAGAAGGATGATACCGGTGATACCACGGCGGCGCGCAGCCTCCTGGTAGTATCCGCGGAATTGCTTCTCAAGGACGCCGTATTGGAAACGGAGCTTTTGCTTCTCGCCGAGTGCGACGGAATATTCTGACTTCTTCTTGCGGCCTGCACGGACTCCGTGCTGACCCGGTGGGAAGTTGCGGCGCTCCAATGACTTGGATGGACCGAATAGTGAGACGCCGAAGCGACGGGAAAGTTTGGTGCGTGGACCTGTGTAACGTGCCATGATTCTAGAAAGTTAGGAGTTTAAGGTATTGGACTAAACGCGGCGGGCTTTCTTAGGGCGGCAACCGTTGTGAGGGATGGGGGTAACATCGCGTATCGAGAGGATGTCGAGACCGAGGCCTTGGACGGCACGGACTGCGGACTCACGACCGGAGCCGGGCCCCTTGACGCGGACATCGACCTCTTTCAAGCCGTGACCCATGGCCTGGCGGCATGCATCCTGGGAAACAACCTGTGCCGCATATGCGGTGCTTTTCCGCGAACCCTTGAAGCCCATCTTGCCGGCGCTGGACCAACCGATGGAGTTTCCGTTGGGGTCGGTCACGCTGACGAGAGTGTTGTTGAAGGTAGCGGTCACGTGGACGATGCCGCGTGCGATGTTCTTCGAACCCTTGGCCTTGTGGATCTTGATCTCCTCTTCGCCACCACCGATCTCAGCGAAGATATCCTTCTTCGCCTCTTTCTTGGGGGTGCCGTCAGGATTGAGAGCGGGAACGGCGGCTGCCTCAGCGGCAGGTGCGGCCTTCTCATCCGTTTTTGCGGATTTTTCATCCGGCTTCGCTGCGGGAGCTGCAGCCGGGGTTTCGGGTTTGGCCTCGGCAGCGGGAACCGCCACTTCTTCAGCTTCTGTGTTGTTTGTTTCTTCGGACATATGTCTGGAATTGTTCGGAGATCGTCAGATCTCCCGAAAATTATTTCTTCACACCCACTGTCTTCTTCTTGCCCTTGCGAGTGCGGGCGTTGGTGCGGGTGCGCTGACCACGGACCGGGAGGCCACGCTTGTGGCGAATGCCGCGGTAGCAGTTGATGGAGGTGAGACGCTTGAGCTGTCCCTGTCGCTCGCGGCGAAGGTCGCCCTCAACGATGATCTTCTCCGCCTGGATGACCTGGGCGATCTTGACGAGCTGTTCCTCGCTGAGCTGTCCGGTGCGGATGTCGGGGTCGACCCCGGCGTGATCCAAAACACGGCTCGCGAGAGAGCTGCCGATTCCGAACATATAAGTGAGAGAAGCCTCGATTCGCTTCTCGTTGGGGATTTCGATACCTAAAATACGTGCCATAGTGTGCAGAAGTTCGCTTGATTCGCAGCCTGCCGATCCATACCGGAAGCCCCGCGGGGCGGGTGATTTACCAGAAGAACGGGCTCTGGCAAGTCGGAAATGGAAAAATACTGCAGTCTGCACGTTTTTTTTCGGAAACAGACTCCACGCCGAAGGACTTCCCCTTCCCTCCCCGTATCACTTCTCGACAAAACACCTGCTACCCCTAGTTTTTGCAAAACATTACTTACAAATGGACACCCATTCAGAAGCCCCAGAAGAAATCCCCGCCGAAATCGAAGTCGAAACGCTTGGGGAAACCGTTGCAGACAGCAACCCATACCAGCTTCCACCCGACGACGTTGCCGCCATCGACGAGCTCGGCAAGACATACCAGGGATTCCGCGAAGAAATCGCAAAAACCATCATCGGACAGGATGAAGTCATCGAGAAACTCGCAATCTGCCTGTTCGCACGTGGCCACGCCCTGCTCATGGGCGTCCCCGGTCTAGCGAAAACCCTCCTCGTCTCCTCCGTCGCCCAGACCTTCAACCTCTCCTTCAATCGTATCCAATTCACCCCGGATCTGATGCCCGCCGATATCACCGGCACGGATATCATCCAGGAATCCGGCGTCGGTGGGAAACGCGAGTTCGAGTTCGTCAAAGGCCCGGTATTCGCAAACCTCGTCCTCGCCGACGAGATCAACCGCGCCCCAGCCAAGACCCAGTCCGCCATGCTCGAAGCGATGGGTGAGCAGAAAGTCACTGTCCTGGGAAAGACCTACGCCCTCGAACCCCCTTTCTTTGTCCTCGCCACCCAGAACCCTATCGAGCAGGAGGGAACCTATCCGTTGCCCGAAGCTCAGCTCGACCGCTTCATGTTTCTCATCGAGGTGGAATACCCATCCGCCGAAGAGGAGAAACAGATCGCCCGCGAAACCACTGGAGCCGCGAAGCAGGCGCTTTCCAAACTCATCGACGGCGAGAAGATCATCGCTTTCCAGCAACTCGTCCGCCGCGTGCCCGTCCCTGACCACCTCTACGACTACGCCGTGGAAATCGTCCGCAAGACCCGGCCGGCTCAGCCCGAGTCGCCGCAGTGGGTCAAGGACACCGTCGGCTGGGGCGCAGGCCCGCGTGCCGTCCAATACCTCATCCTCGGTGCGAAATCCCGCGCCGCTCTCCGCGGAAACTACATGGCCTCCCTCGAAGACCTCGAAGCGGTCGCCCCCGCCGTCCTCAACCACCGCGTCATCACCAACTTCGCCGCCGAGTCCCAAGGCATGACCTCCAAAAAGATCATCCGAAAACTCCTTTCGGAAATGCAAGAGTCCTGAACCGAAACGTAGATGTCTGCGCACTCCTTTATCGACAGCGACCTCCTCTCGCGCCTTAGCTCGCTGCCCATCGAGTCGCGGGTTCCCATGATGGGAAACGTCGCCGGCAAGCACCGCTCCCCCCACCGCGGTTCGTCCGTCGAGTTCGCGGAGTACCGGAAATACGTCCCCGGCGATGACACCCGGCGCCTCGACTGGAAGGCCTTCGCCCGCTCTGACCGCTTCTACATCAAGGAATTCGAAGCCGACACCAACCTCCGCGCCTACTTCGTCATCGACGCCTCCGCCTCGATGAATTTCCACAGCCCCGGGCAGGATCCGAAGATCGAATACGCCCGTCGCATCGCCGCATCGCTCGCCTACCTCCTCGTCAACCAAGGCGATGCAGCAGGCCTCTCCATCTGCACCGACAAGCTTCATCTCGAGGTGCCTCCCTCCCGTCGCGCCGCCCACCTTGAGCGTTTCTTCTCCACCATCGAAAAGGTCGAGCCATCCGGCGAAACCGGCCTGATCGACGCCCTGCACGTAATCGCGGAAAAGATCAGCCAGCGCGCCTTCGTTGTCATTCTCTCCGATTTCTTCACCGATACGGAAGAGCTTTCAGAAGCCCTCCAGCACCTACGCTACCGCAAGCACGACATCTCGCTTTTCCACCTCATGGATCCGCAGGAAATCGACTTCGAGTTCGACCGTCCCCACCGTTTCGTGGATCTCGAGGACGGCACCGCCATCGTCGCCGAGCCGAACCTCATCGCCGATGAATACCAGAGCGCCCTCAAGGAATTCATGAAAACCGTCCGCGACAAAGCCCACGACGCCTCCGCCGACTACCAACTCGTCACGACTGACACCCCCCTCGAGCCCCTGCTCCGCGAATTCCTCACCGCCCGCCTCCCGAAAGCGAAGCACTGATGACCTTCCTCTCCCCATTCCTGCTCTGGTTCCTAGCCGCCGTCAGCGTGCCGGTGATCATCCACCTACTCAACAAGCGCCGCCATAAAACGGTGCAGTGGGCGGCGATGCAATTTCTCCTCAAAGCCACCCGCGAATCACGCGGCAAGAAGAAGCTGCGCCACATCCTCATCCTCACCTGCCGCGCGCTCGGCATCGCCGCACTCGCATTCGCTGCCGCACGACCCGTCGTTTCCGGGCTGCTTGGTTGGGGTGCGGGCACCATCGACACTGTCGTCCTGGTGCTGGATCGCAGCGCCTCGATGGAACTCCGCTCCGGCGACGGCCAGGCGGCGAAACGCGACCTCGTTCTCCAGAAAGTCCGCGACGCGATGGCCAACCTCGGCAACCCGCGCCTCGTCCTCATCGACAGCGCCTCCGGGAAAGCCCAAGAAGTGCCCTCCCCCGATGTCCTTGCGGAAATTTCCTCAACGGCCGCTACCGATTCTGACACCGACTTCCCCGCCCTGATGAACACGGCAGCGGAATACCTTGCCGCAGCGACCGGGCGTTCCGAAATCTGGCTCGCATCCGATCTCCAGGAATCCAACTGGCGCCCCGACGACGAGCGCTGGGCCGCCGTCCGCGCAAGCATCTCGTCCCTCCAGCAAAAGCCTTCGGTGCGTGTCCTCTCGCTCACCGGCGACTCCGCCCCGAACGTCTCCCTGAAACTGCTGGGCACCCGCCGCAGCTCCGACGGACTCACGCTCGACCTCGAACTCATCCGCTCCGAGGAAAGCCGCGGCACACTCAACCTCCCTCTCACCGTCAACACCAACGGCGCCGGAACCAGTGAGTCCGTAAACCTGCCCGGCCAGTCGCTGAGATTCCAGAGACAGATAAAAATCACGGACCAGACAGAATCCGGTCACGGCTGGCTCGGCCTACCCGCGGACGGCAACCCTCGCGACAATTCGGTCTTCTTCGCCTACGGCCCGGCACGACCCATCAAATCGCTTGTCGTGGCGGATCTGGGTGAGGCTGCCGACTATCTCCTCCTCGCCGCCGCGCCTCCCGGCTTTGAAAAGCAAACGGCGGAAAAAATTTCGCCCGCTGCATTCTCAACAGTCTCCACCTCGGACGTATCGATGATCCTGTGGGCAGCACCGCTTCCAGTCGGTGAAAACGCGAAGGTGCTCGAAAGCTTCCTCTCCAGCGGCGGACAGCTCGTTTTCCTGCCATCATCCGGCACCTCCTTCCGGGAATTCCTCGGCATGAAGTGGGGAGCCGTCACCTCTGCAGATACAGGGAAATTCTTCATCCTCCGGGACTGGAACAAATCCGATGGCCCCCTCCGCGACGGTATCGACGGCTCCCCCATCCCCGCCGAGCGCCTGCGCGGGATCAAGCGTGCCGTGGCCGATGGCGACGCCACAGTACTCGCCCGCTGGGAGGACGGTGAGGCGTTCCTCAGCCGCAAAATCGTCGATCGCGGTACCCTCTGGTTCCTCGGATCCATCCCCGACTACACCTGGTCCAACCTCGGTGACGCCGATGTCCTGCTCCCTGTCGCACAAAGGATACTCGCACTCGGCGCGGATCGCTTCGACTCCTCCTACCTTGCCGAAGTCGGCTCTGAAACCTCTCAACTCTTGCCCGGAGAAAGCCGCAGCCGCATCGATGATTTCTCCGATGAATCATCCGCCTACACCGCGGGTGTCTTCCGCCTCGGAGACCGACTTATCGCAGTCAACCGCCCCGCCGCCGAGGACGACCTAGAGATCGCCACCAAGGACAGCCTCGACGCCATGCTCGATGGCACCGGCTACCGCCTCCTCGACCAGGCGGGCAGCTCCACCGACGCCTCCCTCTCCACCGACATGTGGCGCGCTTTCCTCCTCGCCGTGCTGTTTTTCCTGATCAGCGAAGCGCTTCTCTGCCTCCCAAAAAAATCCAAAGAGGAACCTCTGCCGAAACGAACCTTCAAGACCGCGAGCTGATCACTTGATCCCGAGCTTCTGTTGCTGGCGGCTGCGTTCCTGCTGTTCGCGCATCCTTTGCTGCTGCTCCTGCCGATTGCGTAGGGCCTCCTGCTGCTGCTTACGGGCTCGCTCCTGCTGTTCCTGAGCACGGCGTTGTTTTTTCTCCTGCTGGCGTTGACCCGCCTGCTCCTCCTGCCGCTTGCGGGCACGCTCCTGCTGTTCTTGGGCGCGGCGTTGCAATTCCTCCTGCTGCTGTTGACGTGCCCGCTTTTCCTGCTTCTTGCGTGCTTGCTCCTGCTGTTCCTGAACACGGCGCTGCAATTCCTCCTGCTGCTGTTGACGTGCCCGCTTTTCCTGCTGCTTGCGGGCTTGCTCCTGCTGTTCCTGAACACGGCGTTGCAATTCCTCCTGCTGGCGTTGGCGTGCCCGCTTTTCCTGTTGCTGGCGGGCTTGCTCCTGCTGTTCCTGAACACGGCGTTGCATTTTCTCCTGCTGCTGTTGACCAGCCTGTTGCTCCTGCTTCTTGCGGGCTTGCTCCTGCT
>Ga0206131_10003683_pt1 | contig 17443 bp, 13 predicted proteins | sample Helgoland_Spring_FD_148636 | JGI IMG/M metagenome (GOLD analysis project Ga0206131, IMG submission 148636) | Pelagic subsurface seawater microbial communities from Kabeltonne, Helgoland, North Sea - Helgoland_Spring_Bloom_20160517_1 | ecosystem: Environmental > Aquatic > Marine > Epipelagic ...
CACCACCACCGCCGCCCGCAGCGATCCAGTCGTAGTCCGTGCCAGACCATGACAAGACCTCACCAGTCGATGCTGTGCTTTTGTTTAGGTGGGTGTCTACGTCTGCGTTTGTGTAGCCTGCTGGGACCGTAGCCCAAGTCAAGCCACCAGTGTTGCCGGATTGTGCTGAAAGAAAGTAACCGTTGGTTGGAGCATTCGAGACTTTAAGATTAGCTTCGTCTACTACGTTGTCCGTAATGACTGTAGCACCGTCACCAGTTGAGGTTACTTCACCTGTGTGGTTTGGGTGGACGTAGTTGTTTGCACTTGTTGCTATTGTGTCTAGCTTGCCGCCATCTGTGGCAACGTCACGACCATCAAAAGTGGAGCTAGTTGTAATCGCACCCGTCATAGCTCCGCCAGACTTAGGCAGGGCAGCGTCAGCTGTAGTACCTTGAGCCGCTGTAGCATAAGCTGTTGCTGCTGTAGTAGCCGCAGTACCAAGACCTAAGTTAGTTCTGGCTGTGGCTGCGTTGGCTAGGTCTGATAGGTTGTTGGCTGCAAGTAGATCACCTGAACCTGAACCAGCAGCACCCCTCAAGTCTCCTGTAACAAAACCAAGCCCATCGTCTGAAGCAAAAGTAACTACTCCGTTAGATGCGTTGTAGCTTCCACTCGTCCAACCAGTTCCGTCTGTACCATTTGTTCCGTTAGTACCATTTGTTCCGTCACTACCGTCTGTTCCGTTAGTACCAGTTGCTCCTTGGATACCTTGGGAGCCAGTAGATCCTGTAGGTCCAGTAGGCCCAGTAGGCCCAGCGACTGTCGATGCGGCACCTGTAGGCCCTGTAGGACCAGTAGGGCCCGTGCTACCCTGTGAGCCAGTGTCGCCCCGTGGGACAGTAAGTACACCTGTGCCGCTGTTGTACGAGACAGTAGAACCAGCGGCACCAGTGGCTGTGGTTAGTCCTGTGATGGCGTTCTTGCTGGCTAGAGCGGCTGCGGCAGAGGCAGAAGCCTCGGATGCTTTTGTGGTGGCTGTGGCAGCAGATGCCGCAGCACCGTCCACGCTGCTTTGGATTGCGTTAGTTTGATTACTGGTAATTGCGGATCCATTGTAAAAACTAGTCTTGTTGGCCATCTAGGTGCCCTCTCAATCTGTATACGTCTGGGTGGGGCGCATGACCTGGGTGCTTCCGCTAGTCTCTGCCGTGTCTGCCTGCTCTTGGATCTCTGCAAGGAAACCGGAGGCCTTAGCCTCGAACAGCTGACCACGTTCATCCAGGAAGTAGTCCCCGGCATAGCCTAGGGCCATGTAAGTGATAGCGTCGGATGCCAGGATCGTAAGTTCGTTAGTGTCTGTGTCTGCCACCAGGGCATCCAGTTCACCATAGTAATCCAGGATTAAAGTCCCAGAGGCTGGCCTAGGGTGCATCAGGAAGGTGCCCTGTTGCCTGGTGAAATACTGAGGGATGCCCACTTCGCCACTAGCCTGTGCTGCCACCATCGTGTGGAGCGGGATTCGGACTAAGCCCTGGCCACCATAGTAGATAGCAATGGCCTCGAGGAAGTCGCTTGGTAGTACAATGGATGTAACACCGGCGGCTGATGAGAAGGCATAGGACTGCTGTTTCTCCATGGCTGGGATCCGCAGGGTACGATAGATGCGACCTATCGACTGATCGATGAACGTATCGGCCAAGGTATCGGTGCAGTCACTTCGGTTTAGGAGGGCAAGGAAGTGTGCCCGGAGTTGGCCTTTGTTCATATCTTAGATCCGTTTCTCTGTGGTGATGAAGGCGTCCAGGGACTGCTCACGGAGGCGCTTGATGATGGCTTTGCCACTTTCCTCGTAGATGTTGAAACCCTCACGGGTCCACTGTTCGATCACCGCTGTTGGGATGGATGCCACTCGCATCATGTCACCTATTGGGGCCTTGGCACTATCGTGCTTGGCGTCCTTTAGGTCGTCCAGGAATGCCTGGGAGATGTTCTGGGTATGCTTTGCTATTAGGTTGCCTGACTGTTCAATAAAGTCAGTTGTTACGCCCACCAACTGCGTGGCGGTGCTCTTAGTATCTGTGGTCATGTTGGATGTCTCTTTGGGGGAGGGGGGTATGGTGGGGCCGCCCAGGCACCCAGGTAAGGAGAGCAAAACCCCAGGGTGGACGGACGGCCCCTACACTAGCCTATGAAAGGCCGGTGATCTTCACTGAGTCGCCCCAGTTAGTGTGCTTGCAGCTATATTCGCCGACCACATAATGACGATCTGAGTCACCATTCTTGGCCAATAGTGTGCGCGTGAAAGGACGCAAGACACACTGCTTGAACATAGTTGGGTCGATCAACAGAGCTACTGTTGTCAGCATGTGGCGGTTCAAAACCACCTTGTATTCGCCAAATGGGCTTACGTATAAATCCACCACGTTCACCAAGGTTTTACCCTGGGCGATCTCGCGGTTACGACCGGAGGCTGCTGAGAAGCCAGCGACGATAGTACTGTCGGCAGGCTTCACCATGAATACGCTCGGTGAGCTACCATTGGTGAACGCTGTTTGACCAGCTGTCAGCAACTTTGCCTCGGTAAGGGCATCCGCGCTGCCAGATCCGGCGTCAACATCTGTAGAGATCTGATTGATCAAAGATGTCATCTTACGGGCAGTGGTTGCGTTGCCTACCACAGTGGCCTGGGCCACACCGACGTAGGCGTGCTCTAGGTCACGTTTGATGCTCTTGAGTGTACGTCCCAGCTGGTACGCAGTCTCTTTTGCACGTCCGTGAGTACGAACCGAATCCGAGGTTGCCGAAATTGAGAAGGCCTCAGAAAGGATCTGGGTTGTGTTGGTACGCTCTGTAACGTCTGTCAGTGTGACATCAGTTGCTGCGGCTCCCTCCACCTTTGCATTCACCGCTGCTGAACGTAAACTGTCCTCCAGAAATGAGAATGTACGAGCGGAAACCTTCTCGGATTTCATCATAGTTGTCATGGGTGTATCAGTAGGGGTGATATCCATGATTATGTCGGAAACGTCCTCAGCCTGGCCGACGGAGTTATAGGTTGTAAATATTGCCATGTTTTTCAGTGCCTTATAGAGTTGATGGGATTATTCTTCCCAGCGGCTCATCAGGGCATCAGCTATATCATCTAGGTCTCCGGTCGGGCTCGTATTCTGTCTAATTCGTTTTGCCGTTAGCTCACGCTTGCGGGTTGATGAATCAGTTTGAGACGGTGGAGCCTTCTTTGAGCGGAGTACTTTGCCTTTGGATGTCTTGACCTTCATCGCTTTCGCTTTCTTTGTTGAGGCGGTTGCTTTGGTTTGGTCATAGAGACGGGCTTTGTTTAGAAGCATGATGACATTTGGATCGACGTATTGATCGACCGCCTCTTTAGGGAGACCTACGGAGACAGCATACTCACGGATATTGTTGTACATTTCATTACCCCAACCTGGCACGTTCTCTTGGAGTGTTTTTATGCACTCTTGGGCTGCCTGCTGTTGTTGGGCTTGGAACTGCTTCTGAGTTTCCTGGTAAAAGCTGTTAGACTCTTCCTGGAGGAACTTCAGATCCGTTTCTGCTTCTTTAGCCTCACGGCGTAGTGCCGCAAAGTCTTCGACCGACATCGACCGGCTGGCGACTAACATGTCTAACTCAGCGTATGGTTTGTTTCGGGCCTCGGCTCTCTCTAAGAGCTTTCTATAGCTGAAGTCCGTCCGAGCTAAGGCATCATCTGCCTCTTTGCGCTTGGAAGCTACTTCTTGAGACTTTCTCGTTAAAGATGCTTCTTGGCCATAGAGTCGCTTGAGATCTTTCAGGGATGCCTGCTTGGTGTCACCGTCAACAGTGATTTCAATGAGACTGTCGTCCGACAACTCAACCTCATCGAGGTCTCCATCGTCTTCTGTGGTCTCATCTTCGTCAGCGTCTTGAGTGTCCTCATCAGGGTCCTCATCGGATCCTTCGTCTTCCTGGTCGTCGTCGTCATCTTCGTCAATATCATCCGTGGCCTCTTCTGTCTCGTCGGGGGCCTCGTCTGTCGCCTCTAGTTCCTCATCTTCAGATAGGTCTTCACCGTCTGACCAGCGGTCTAGGATGGCATCTGCTGCATCTTCGATATCCTCGTATGCAGCTGAAGGGGTAGCGTTCTGGACGTTACTCATGGTCCTGCTCCTCTTGGCGTGTGTCGCCTTTTGCAAGTATCTCATCACGGATGGACACCTGTTGTTTCAGTGTATCAACCACGTCGACTAGGGCTCGATAGTGGCTGTATGCTTGCTCTCGTTCCTTAGCCTGGGTGGGCTGAGTGTTGACGAAAGTCTGGAAGGAACGCTCGACTAGGCTGTTGATGACCTGGTTGAACGCGGGTTGTGACAAGACGGCCTCTGCCGCCTCGCCAGTTTCGATCATTTGCTCTTCTTGGTTCATGGTGCTCTCTTGGTTGGGTGGGTCTAGCCCGTTGGTGACGCAATGCCTCGAACATCTTCAGCGTTCCTGAGGATCTCGAGTTCAGCCCTGTCAGTGGCTGTCTTGTGCTCGAGTTGGGCCTCTTTGAGGTCAATCGAGTCAGATTGTATTGCGAAGCCGCGCTCAGCCTTGGTCGCTTCAAGTTCAAGTTTGAGTTGTGCGATTTGTGCGTCCGTTTGCTGTTTAAGCTCCGCAATCTGGGTTTGTCTCTCCTGGAGTTCCAGCTGTTTCTGCTGCATCTGCATGGCCATCTCTTGTGCCTGGTCAGGCTGAGGTGGTGGCAGTTGATCCGGGGGTGTCAGGTAGTCAGCGACATTCTTGATGCCGTTGTTCTCCATGACATGAGACATTAACTTGTATTGGTTCTGTGGTTGATACATCGTTGCCAGGGTAGGATCCTGAGACATCAATGTGTGGAGGGCCAGGTACTTCTGAGCCTCTTCTATCTGTTCACCATAGCCCAGGTGCATCTCGACAGTGACATCGCGCTTGGCACCCCATTGTGACGGGGAGACAGCTACATAATCACCGGCCAACTCTACGATCTTCTCCTCAGGTTCATTCTCGATGACGAGGCGGTAGATCATCTGGTAAAGGGGCTTCAAGAAACCGGTGGCGAAGTTACGGGCAATGATCTTCTGTCGCTGCTGTGACATCGTGGCCAGCTGTTCGACCATGGCTGCCGAGTTCTGCTTACTAATGGCATCTTTGTTTAGGCCCTGGGAGAGACGTGAGACGCCTGTGGTGTCCTCTTTGTCTTCATCCAACAGTTGTAGCGTCTGAAACACAAAGGGGTTCAGGGACGCTTGTGGCATGGGTGAGATAGCGTCTGGGCGTGTCACATTCAGGATGCCGCCAACGCGGTTGTCTATGAGTTCCTTGGGGTTGGTTAGGCCACCCTTGACCACCATGTAGCGGGGGTTGTTGGTGATCATAGTGTGGTCCAGGATTGACCGTGTCAGGACTGTCCTGGCGTTCTGGATTGGGATGACCTTAGATCCGAAGTTGTTACCAAAGAAGGCATGTGGGATCGGCAGTGGAACAAAGGCCACGAATGGCCGGTGGTTTGTCTTCTCCATCTCCAGGAGGACATTGCCGGCCTTAACTAGGCGATAGAGTTCTGCGACCCCTGTGCCCTCAGGATCGATCATCATGTAGCTTTCGTACACCGTGATCTGGCGGACCTGGTCCTGGTATCCTTTGACGTTGAAGCCACGGTCGTTGCCGATCTCTTCATGACGTGCCAGGACCTCTGGGTCTGTCTCCATGTCCACATCGGAATGGTCACCGATCTTCTCGATCTTCTTCTCGTCGTAGCCCATCTCCCGGAGCTCTGAGAGCGTCTTAGTGGTGCGGTGGGCACAGAATAGCACTGAGTCCAAATCACGGGCCTGGGGCTCGATGATGAACTCCTCAGGTGCAATACTTTCGATGCACACTTTGTTGGCATCAGTCGTGATGCGGAGCTCACCGCTGAACAGACCAAAGTTCTCTACTAGCTCCTCAATCTCGACGTTGTCCTGGACTAGGATCTGGTCTAGTTCTTCTTCTGTGATGTCTGTGACTTCTTCAATGTGGCTCTCTTCACCGTAGTAGTAGAAGACCTTGGCAATACCGGCCCTGGCAACCAGGCCATCGTGGATGACGGACTGCATGACCTCAAAGAGGTTGTTCTGGCGGTTGGCTACATAGTCACAGTACTCGGTGGCGACATCTGCAACCTTCTGGTCGTCGGCGTTCTGAGGTGCAAAGCGGACAGTCTTGTAGCCGGTACTGAAGGTCTCCAGGAGGGCTGCCTTCATGCTCTCCACTGTGTCATAGACATCCATGGAGACATACTTGGAGTTACCGTCGTGCGCTGGGCGTGGGAGAGTGGCGTTGTAGTAGTCAGTCACACGTTTGCGCTCACGGCTGATCTGGCTGTCATAGTAGCCAATACTGCGGCGTATATTGTCATCTAGGATTGAGACAATCTTGTCCTCGTCTAGCTTCTTGTACTGCTTCTTATTCATATGATCAGACCATTTCGATATAGTAGTCATCTGTTGACTGTATGGGTTCCCACGCGCCTTCATGGATGTGGTTGGCGAGAGCGAGGCTCATGACGCAATCGTCAAAACAACCTGCCTCGGCCTCCATGCCTCCAGACGGGGTGACGATGTAGGTGAGCATCTCGCGGATCGTTGTTTTGTCATTAAGTTCTATTTCACCCTCGCGGGCGCAGGCCCGGAGCTCATCGATGATCAGGGGCTTGGTTTTGGATGTTGTTGTGAAACCCAACTTGAGGGTCTCTTTCTCCGTTAACTTGTCCACCTGGATCTCGGTGTAGAAGTGGGGGTATGCCATGTCTTTCCCGAGCCTAGTACAGGTCAGGATCCCGTGGCTGTTGTTCTCCACAATGATGAAAGCCATGTTGAAGAACTCACCGAGCTTATAGAGCACAGTGGCAAAGTAATCTGGGTGGACCCTGGACCGGTAGGTTGCGACCTGGCGTTTCTTACTGTCGAGGACCTGGGCAACACTGTAGTCACCACCCCGGACGCCCATGGCGACATCAGCGCCTATTGTGTACTGCTCACCGGGGTCGATAGTCTTGTAGAGCGTAAGCTCACCTCTGACATTCTCGAGCCATTCGTCACCCTCTAGTGCCAGGCGCTTCTTAGGCTCCTCAGCAGTGCCTAGGCTCTCCTGTAGGCCCTCTGGGTTAAACACAGGGCGTCCACTTGTCAGGAAGGCTTCCTCGGGCTCCGCAGGATATTCTTGTCGTGTCAAATCGATGCCGTTCTGTGCGATCTTGCGGCGTCGGAACATTAGCTGCTCATCGTCCAGGTCGTACTTCTCACATAGGTCTTCTTCCTCGGGTGTGCGCTCGAAGTTCTCTGGTACGGGCTCACGATATTCTGGGTCAAGGAACCAGGGGATAAACACCGGCACATAGCCATTGGTGCCATCAACAGCACCTTTCCAGAGGTCATAGAATATACCACTGACACCATTGGCTGTACTCTCGACAAAGATGGCTGTGCCCTTCTTGTTTGGGACAGCCTGGGTCATACCATTCCAGTTCTCAGCTGCCGTCGACTTCTGCCAGAACGCAAGCTCAGAGGCATGAACGTGGGTTAAGGTCTCACCGCGACCAATGCTCTCACCACCAGCTGTGGCAACGACGTAGGAGCTATCCAGGACATCGAAGGTAAGCTCTCGGCGACTTGAGTACTTGGTGTGGGGCTTCAGGAGCTCCGGGCAGTTGTCATGATACCGTTTGGTCATGTCAAAGAGTGCCCTGGTGCTGTCTGAGTGGTGGGTGACCACCATAGCCTTGCAGGCCCGGCGTTGGGACACACTGAAGTACAGATAGCCACCAACGTGGGTAGAGAGACCCTGCTGTCGAGCCTTTAGGATGATGATGCGGACCTTACCATCAGTGGCCATTTGTTTGTCCACGGCATCCTGAAGGATGACCTGGGCTGGCTTGAGTTTGAGGGGCTGGATGTCGCCATCCTTGGTACGGATCTTTAGTGCAGACTTGCTGTAGAACTCAAAGTCGTCGTACAGGCGTTTGCGGATCTGTTTAAGTCTCTTGTCCATCGATTTGCTCTTCTTCAGTGTCTGCTACTAAGAGCGACTCCAAGAATTGCTCGGCCTTACCGATAGTGACTTCGGATTTAGCAGCTGGTTTAGTCTTAGTGAAATCCAGGACCATACGGGCGGCTGTGAGCCGGTCCCTGTTTTGGCCAGGTTCGCGCATGATCTCTACGGCGGCTTTGAGTGCCTCGATTGCATACACGTCGTCAATTTCGTTTTCTTTTGCCATGATCTTAACGATCCTTTCAGCGTCTAGTTTGGCCTGCTTCCTGATGGGGGCGATTTGTTTGGCTGTGTAGCCATCAGGGGTCCCCTGGGGGCGGCCACCTTTATTCTTTCTTGTTGCCAACATTAGACGAAACTTTGCTCGTCCCTCGGGTGTTTTGTGCTGGAGAGCCAGAGGGTTTATGCTTGGGTCCCTGGCTTGGTTTGGGTTTTTGGGGGGCCTTGGTGCTTTCGCTCGGGGGTGTAGTGGTGCTCCCATCCTTTGTACTCACAATGCTGGTTAGGATTGACAGGGTAAGACGTGAATTGGGGCAGAACATCTGATCGGGCAGGGCTCGGCCAATCTCCTTTATGATCTCCTCGCGCTGGGCGGGGGTCAGGAGCGTTGACGTGGTCACGGCCTCGATTGCCTGGAGTATTGGGACCAGGTCTATTGCGGTCTTATGAATCATTTTGCTCTCCAAAAGAAAAGAGGCCCCCGGAGGGACCTCTGTTTGTTCTTATGCGGTTAGGGCGCCCATACCTGGGGGCGGGGGTGACAAGGCACCAGGAGGTATCTGCATCTGTTGTTCCTCCTCCTCTTCCTCGGCCATACCCTGGGCCAACATGGCCATGACTGTCGCAATTACGACGGCCATTGGGTGGCTGTAGAACTTCACCTTGTTGTTACCGGCGTTGTTGAACTGTTCGCGGATCAGGGCAGCTGTCTTGGGCATCACAGCCTTAGCCAGCTTGGGGTTGATCAGGTAGATCAAGACGGGATCAACGGCCAACTCTCGGATACCCTGCATGTAGTCGGTGTAGTAATCCATGTTGGCCTGGCGTCTGCCCATACCGGCGGTGGCATCTGCTTCGGACATAAGCCCAGCATCAACCTCCTTCTGGTAATAGTCCTTCCAGTCGTCGAGACTGTCCATTAACTGGCGAACACCGCGCAACGCACTGCGCTGGGCAGGGTCATTGGTTGTGTAGGCATCCACGTTCAACTGGAGGTTATCGATCTCCGACATGATGTCAGGGTCACCCTTACCTTCTAGTAGGGGTCTCAAAGCACTTCCAGCAAAGGATCCTGGAGGAGCACTGTTTATCTCACCAGTCACTGGGTTGGTGAACTCGGTGTCATTGACCTGGGATCCGTTGAGATCCAGGGGTCCCAGGGTCATACCGTGGGCGATCTCATGGATCACATTGGATAGTGCCTCGATGCCACTTACCCTGCCGCCATTGTCTAAGAGAGCGCCTGGGTTGAGACCAAAGATGGTACCCTCTGCGCCTTTACCGCCTTCATATGGACCCTTTAAGTAAAAGGAGGCCTCTGCATCTCGGTCGGCGTTCTTGTCTATAGCGTACCTAGACGCAAACGCCTCTTCTTGGCTGTCAAATAGGCGGACAGTGATGCCAAGAGTTTGAGCCAGGTATAGAGCCTGGTCTAGCGTCTGGATGCCATCTTCATACTTGGTTCCACGTTTGCCCACCTGGAAAGGCACCTTTGCCTCGGGGACAAACCGCTTGACCGCTGTGAGTGCTACCCTTGCGAGAGTACGCCCCTTGGTGGTGGGGCCAGTGACGGCATCGGACCTGGGTGCTCGTCCACCAGCTGGCCCAGGGGGGCTGAGGAGGGCGGGTTGGATGCTGTTGTCTGAGGTGGGTCCCGCATTGGAAGCACTTGGCCCTCCTCCTCCATATCCAGCTGCTCCAGTAGATCGTAGTCGATTTCCGACAGCAGCTTTTGCTGCATTTGCGTAATCTGGCGCTTCGTCATCTTTGTAGCCACGACTTTCTCCATCTTTCTGTTTAGCTGTATCGTATAGTCTTTTCTCAGGGTACCAGAGTAAAGCCTGCAAGTCACTCATATTTAGTGGCTCATTGGATATCTTGCGTATCTCAGGCGCGGTTTGAAGACGCTCAAGGGCTTGGGCAAACACAGACCGAATGAAAACACGTTCTTTAGGACCGGCTGGCATTTCAACCTGACCATCTATATATCCATATAGACCGTTTCCTTTTTTACGGAGCTCCTCACCACCGGGAATAGCATTTATTTGCTCACGCCAGGCGGGATCCATAGACTCCTTAGCAATCACCAGACTTAGTGTATGCACCATGTCCTTAGACATCTTCTTCCTAGGAAAGACACCAGATTTCTTAAACAGTGGCTTGAGGGCTTTAAGATCGGCAGTTTCTAAGAGAGACTGTATTTCCTTTGTCTTTGTTGCGATCATAGGCTTGTTAATCTTAACCAGACCGCCACGCCAGCGTCCTACGGTTCGCATGAGCCAACGGTCCATAGTAAGTTCGTCGAAGTTGCCATACAGGTTTGAGTAGAAACCACCGCCAATCTTAGGACCAAGGATAGCTGAACCACGGATCTCGGTATTGGCACTCTCTCCTGAGATCTTTACGCCATACTCCTTCTGGAGTTCCTTGAGGGGGAATTTACCATTCATGAACTCATCGAGAAGAGCATGGGCACCCCCGTCTGTGTTGGACATCCGCTGGAACTTCTCCAACATGGTGTGGTACTTCTGTAAACCCTGGTTGATGGCTTTTGCGGCTTTTCCGATACCCGCATCTGTGGGGAAACGACCTGTTGTTTTGATGGTCTCATAGACATCCAGGGCCAACTCAAAGTTCTTGTCGACCTTGAGGCCGTTGGATGTAACAGCAGTCGCCCAGATGAACTGCATCTTGGCTTTAGGGTCTGTGAGGACCTCTGGGTGTAGTTCAGCTACACTATTTAAGGCCTCCGTTACTGTCCGACCATACCAACCAATGGCATTCTCATTGTCTTTGAGTGCCTCTAGGGCATCCACAACAGCAAAGTCAGCCAGGCGGTCTATATTGGCGTCATCCAGAGTGTTTAGGTCGATGCCCTCGCGCTCCTGGGCTGCCAAAGACTGAGCCTGTAGGTCTAGTTTAAAGTCACGGCCTTTGGCGTACATCTTGGTCTGTGCAGCCTGGAAAGCGTTACTGAGGCTGGTTTCTAGAGAGACATCTGTCTTCTCACCGAATTGACGTGGCGGGGGGGGCATCTCAGGAACACTACGGCTGGCGTCAGACATTGCAGCTTCAGCTCGCATAGGGGTATAACGAGTGGGATCAGGTTCTGGTGAAAATGTCCCGTCTTTACGTATATATTGGAAGCTACCTTGTCCTGCTGGTTTTTTACCTTCAATCATACGGCTATCTAAGTCTATCTCACTTAGAGAATAGTACTCACCAGCCTTCAGCCCTTTAGTATCTATCTTTGCGGGTACTTCTCCATCAATGAAACCTAAGTCATCTTTTACATAAACAACAACAGGTACTTCATCCATCCCAAGTTCTGTAGCAGCTTTTAATCTATGATTACCCTCACCTAATACCATATCACCTGTCTTTTTACTGACCATGATCTCAATAGGTTCTTTAATACCTTCCTTGGAGATACTTTCTTTTAGAGTGGGTTTACCTGTCTTAGCAAAATCATCATACATCCAATCTTCTGCATTATAGTCTACTACAGTATCTATCTTGCCTACATCATATCTAGGCTTGTTACCTTTAGGTATTGTATTATTTATTGTGGATGTATTTACCATCTCTGCCTTATTGTAAGCTGGCGTAAATGGCCCGGCAGGGATACCACGGCTGTCATCAGATATAGGTTGATCTGGGGAAGACGGTGTTGGGGCCTGGGATGTATCCGTGTTAGGCTGCTGTAGCTTCTGGGCCTGCTCTAGGACACTAGGTGCCGGTGCGGTCTCAGTATTGACGGCAGGTTCACCCTGGATGGCAGCTTGAGTAGCCTGGGACTGGGCCAACATAGACGGTTTACGGGCTTGCTGGCGACGTGCGCGATCAACGTAGGGCTTATAGAACTTATTGACGTTCTCCTGGGAGACACCCTCTTCTAGGAGGGCCTGCTGTACTTCCTCCATGACCTCGATGGGCATGTTCTCGGTCTGGACGGACTCGAGGGCTATGTAGAGCGCCTCGGCTTCAGTATCGAGCATCTCGACTGTAGGTCCACCCTCGGGCCGGTTTGAAGCCTGACGTGCTGCCAGGTCCAGGGTATCCAGGACCTGCTCTTGTAGGTTCAGGGCGAAGTCCTGGTTGGCCTGCTTGCCAGCCTGGTAGTTCTCAGGTGTGGTTGTCTGGTTGCCGTTCACTGTGGGCTGCGCGGGGGCCTGTGTCATTACGCTGGGCGCTGTAGGGGCCTGGGGCTGAGTAGGGGCTGCATCCATAGTAGGGACATTGCCCCTCTGGATGGCCTTGGCTTGTGCTAGGGGCTGATCTGGGAGGCTGGTGCGCTGGACACTACTCCCGCCATCGAGGAGATCTGCGTTGAGGTGGTTGTTTACCAGGTTGACCAGCTGGGTCAGAGCCCGGATTGGCTTCTGTTCGCCATTGAGGCCAGCCTGTGCGTCATCCAGCACTTTGTTGATGTCAACATCTTCAGGTTTCTTGCTGTCGGCTGGGTGCTTTAGGCGTAGCTCAGAGATGACCGTCTGGATCTCCTGGGGGTCAATACCGGTGCCTACTGCAATGGTTCCCAGTGGGCTACCATCGGTGGCATTCCCAGTGATACCTGCGAGGGTGGCGGTGATGTTGGCAGTTTCTGCTTCTGTTGCTGCCTTCTGTTCCGCCTGGGCTGCCTTCTGGGCGGCGTCGTCAATCTTGGCTTGCTCTGCCTGCTGTCTCTCTAGGGCAGCCGCTGCAATCAGGGATGGACCTTGGGGGGCTTCTTGCCCGGTGAGTTTCTCGAGCTTCTTGACAAAGCGGTTTACCTTGGACCGGCGACCTGTGACTGCGTCTATGGCGCGACCACCAGCAATAATACCAGCTGTGGCGGGGATACCAAATTGAGTAGCGCCTGCAACGCCACCTAGGACGTTTAGACCCCGGTAGACGTTGAAACCACCGCCACCATCGTTTTGTAGTGGGTTAAGGAAATCAGTGAACTGGCTCACGCCGCCTTTGGTGCCATCTGCAAATAGGTCTGTGAGGACATTACCCTGGGCAAACAGGTTCAACAGCTGACCGGCTTCTTTGGTAGGACCCAGAAGACGTGCCATTGCCTGGCCGTTCTCGTCAGTAACTTTAGATTTGACCTTGTTCTTACCCTGGCGGACGGCTGTGGTCGCCGCTGCGTAGTCCTCCAATAGTTGATCTAGGGTCTCCGCGTTCTTGGGGCTTAGGCGCTCTCTGACACCAGGGGCACCCACGATAGCTTTGATCTGACCAGAGATCTGCTCATGTGCTGCCTCTAGGGTCTGCTTTGCGGCACCCTGGGTAGTCACGTCCTTGAGGTTGAGACCTTCTTTATCTGAGATTGAGCGTAAGAGCCTAGCCAGGTCGGAGGCTGCGGCTTGGTATTCCTGGTTCTCTGCGTTGTACCTCTTCTGCCAAAGAGAGTTACCGGCGACCAGGGCTTGGGGGGCTGCGGATGCTCCACCGGCAAGGGCTTCTGTTATGTTTTCTTTAAAACTCTGTTCATCACCAACAGCTGCTGTTGCAAGGCTCTCACCGGCTCCCTCAGACGCAGCCTGGGCTACGGTTTGCCGGGTTAGACTTTTCTTAATGATCTGCGTTGCAACTAGGCCTTGGCCTGCAAAGTCGGCAGCGGCAATGACAAGTCCACGGGTAAGACCACGCTCATTAGCCTTGTCCATCAATTCTGGGTTTTTAAAAAGCGTAGCTGCCTGGGAAGGATCAGACAGATCTACACCATTCTCCTTGAGGAAATTGTTGACCTCATTTGAGTACTCACGACCAAGGCCACCGAGTGACATAACGGTTGCACCAGCTAATGGGTTACCGGTGGCAGCTGTCGTTGCTATACCAGCGGCCATCTGAGGAGCACTTTCGGCCACAGTCTCACCCAGAAATGTCATGAAACCAACGGGGTCATTTGTTACAGTTGAGAGCCAACCTTTGAAGCTGTCAGGTGCCTCCGATAAAGCCTCCGCATACTTCTCGGCTCCGGGGGACATAGGAAGTGCAGCTGCTTTATCTTGCCAGTAAGAAGCGGATCCCACGTTGGACTGTATACGTTCAGCTGCGGCCTGACTGTCTACGTTATTTGCGTTTTCAATGCGTTTATCGACGACCTGGCCATAATTGACCTGGGCCTGGGGCGAGACGCCATATTGTGACATCAAAGCGGATGTTGCCTGGTTGTCTTCTAGGTTAACACCACGGCTTGCCATGGCCCCTTGTGGGACGCCTGCCCTCATCAGTTCGTCATATTTAATACCCGCAGGTCCGCTTGGGGATTGTAACTTGTCGCGATCAGAGAGGGCACGGACATCAGCAGTAGCCAGGGCCGTTGGTAGTGCAGAGGTAGTCTGAAATGCACCTCGACGTACCGCACGGTCGAAACCTGTACCATCCGGGTTGTCCTCAGCTGGGGCCGGTGCGGCTACGGTAGTGGGCCTATAGTTTGCTTTGGCGAAAGCCATTGCACCTTCACGGTCAGGACCAGACACAGTTCTGATTTGCCCGTCAGGCATCTTTATCTTAAATTCTGGCATGTGAGATCCTAGTGTGAGTTAGTCTACGAAGGAGAAGTCGCCGCCACCGGAAGCGGCACCCTGTTCAAAGGCTAGGATCTTACTATTGATCCTTAGTTTCTCTCTCAGGTGGAACAGCCAGGTTGCCTCTGTGGTATCAGCAGTGGCGGGGATTGGTCTCAAGAAGAGTTCCATCTCTTTGTCACTGATGGCACCTTTGGTCTTGGATGTGATGGCTAATGACTCATTGACCCTGAAGTTCTCGAGCCTATTGCGATAGTAGGCGCGTTTTGCACCAGCATCGTCACCCAGGAAGTAATCACGCATACCTGTCCGGTCTAAAAACGCCTGTACTCTACCATCGAGGGGGCCAGTGAGGCCACCACCCTCGAGTGCCGATATCAACTCAGTAAGTTCATTCAGGCCTTCTTGGGCCATAATCATATCGGCACCGTTTGTGGGCTTCTTAGCAGCACTAGACTTAGCCTGGGCATCCATGCGTCTCTGGATCTCTGCCCTACGGGCCTCCTCGAGAGCCTGGGCCTCTGCCTCGGCTCCACGGTTGTAGTCCATGATGTTGCCATACTCTTGACCGGCGGCTGCCATACCTGCGTTCAGGCCGTTGCCCTGTTGGGCGCCCATGGCTGAACCCATGCGGATCATACCTTCGCCCATCATATTGATCTTCTGGGGCTCAATGGTGGGCATCCGGGAGGATCCCCTGGCGTTGCCGGTTTGAAGAGGCTGACGTAGGGCTGGGGGACGGTTGTTTGGCTGGTTGGGGTCCATGAGGACGGGTTGGCCCACACCGTAGGGTATACTGGCTAAAGGGTTTGGGTCCATCTGAAGTGCTGGACCATAAGAGAGTTGAGCGCGGGGATCTGAGGGATGATATGACATGTCTTATGCTACTCCCATGGCACGCCCTTGGGGACGGGATGATGTTTTCGGTGCTGTGTTTGTGGCTGTCCTATTGTTCCACCAATCCTGGACCTGACCACCATACTGGTTTGCAAAGCCAAAGCCCTGCATGGCACCCTGGATGCCTCCCTGGACGGCATTGTAGTTGTTAGGTTGGACAGTTGGGCTATTAGGGGCCTGATTCAGCATACCTGACTGGTAGTCACGACGTTGGTTCATCTCGAAGTCACGTTGGCGCTCAAAGGCTGCCTGCTGATCATTGAGGGACGCCTGGTTGTAACCCTGGAGGGAGTTACCTGCGTTCATACCGAAGTTGGCACCTTCGCCCAGGGTGTTCATGCCGGTGTTGTATGCACTAGCGATACCCTGGTTTGCGTTACCTGCGTTGACCAGGGCATTGGCTCGGTCACCGAAAGCCTGGTTCTGTTGGTTTAGGGACTGGGTCCGTAGACTGTCCATGACCTGGGAGCTAACGTCTGCGCGGCGATCGTCATAGCCACGGTTGGCTACGGCCTCGGCTACACCGGCGCGACTGGAGTTCATGTTGTTGGAACCACTAGCAGCAAGGTCAATGCCGGTCAGTGTATTCTCCTGGAGGTTACGCCGGTCATCACGCATGGCTGCGTTGACCATGGGATCCATGTTGTCCAGGGCGTACTGGTTGGCTACACCCATGCGGTCGGCAGACGAAACACCGTCAGCCATACCTGTGAAGCGACCATAGATGTCCTGGGAGTTAGCGCCGAAACCTGAGTTGGCATTCATCATGCCCATACCGGAGTTCTGCATGCCCATACCATAGTTGCCCATCTGGTTGGCAGTGCCAGTCTGGAACTGGTTGGGGCCTGCATAGGTTTGGCCCCCGTAGGCTCCTGTAGACAGGACGCCGTCTAGGGCAGAGGAACCGCCTGCGAGGTTTCGGTCGACATAGGGTTTGTACTGCTTGAAGCCTGCCTGTGAGGCCGCTGTTGCTGCGTTCTGTGCTTGGGATGATTTGTTGGCACCCATAAGGCCCAAGGCACCGCCGATTATTGCGCCCCACATATGATATTCCTTCTATCTATTATTCTTATTTGTTTCATCATACTGCCACCCAAGCTGTACCGTTGTAGACCATGAGGCCCACTGACCCATTACCCAGGGGGTTCCAGGGAGACACAGCATAACGAACCATGCCCCTCCTTGGATTGTCTGGGGCTCTGTCGGCCACCTGGATACTAGCATCGGCCAGGGACCGTAGGGAGGCCTCTAGCTCCCTGAGTTCTTCCTGGACATAGTTAGGTAGGAAGTCGGGGCTTAGGTTGGGGGCCTGGCGTCTAACGTATGTAGACACCAGGACATTGATCTTATCTGATAGGGACATGAGTTACCTCCGACCAGTCACTATGACCTCAACGTCCATGCCACTCAGGGCAAAGTCCTTGTCGGTGGGTGTGGTCATTTTGTATGACAGGTATCTACCAGCAATGCGTGTATCGAGCTTGTAGTCCTGGAGGGCATCAAAGGTGGTTGTACTACCATAGCTGGGGGTAGCGTTAGGGGTATCACCGGCACCAAAGGTAAACTCAAAGGTACCATTAGAGTTGGGTGTACTGATCTGGGGGTAGATCTTAGAAATGACCTTGTAGCCACTCAGGGGTACACCGGAATCATCCAGGTCAATACCAATGCGCTCCAGGAGCATCCCTGTATATACATCTGTATCTACGGGTTGAGCTAGGGAACCTGTGTTGACCAGGTCTATACCGTAGACCCTACTGTAGGTGACACCACCG
>Ga0206131_10003687_pt1 | contig 17436 bp, 17 predicted proteins | sample Helgoland_Spring_FD_148636 | JGI IMG/M metagenome (GOLD analysis project Ga0206131, IMG submission 148636) | Pelagic subsurface seawater microbial communities from Kabeltonne, Helgoland, North Sea - Helgoland_Spring_Bloom_20160517_1 | ecosystem: Environmental > Aquatic > Marine > Epipelagic ...
CTTGCAGTAAGTCTTCCAGATCAAAGGTATTACAAAGTTGAGCCCACTGCTTATCGCTGACAACTCCAATAAAAATTTTTTCACTATCGAGAGTGTCGAAGACATCATATACTGCCCAAGCGGAAACGCGTTCGGGCATTGGAACCGCTGGAATTCCGGTTTGGCGGTATTGCACCATATGTTGCGCGATTAGAAACAGGTTATTTTCGAACAGTCCAGCGCGCACAAAGGTACCTTTGCCGGTATGCTCTCGTTCCCATATTGCAGCCTGAATGGCAATTACGCCGAATAAGCCCCCCATCACGTCATTAACCGAAGCCCCAGCGCGTAAAGGGCTGCCTTCGGGGCCGGTCATGTAAGCCAACCCGCCCATCATTTGTACCACCTCATCAAGCGCTGCGCGTTGTTCATAAGGACCGCTCAGAAAACCTTTCAAGGCACAATACACCAAACGGTGATTGATTTTATGCATTGCTTCATAGCCAAAGCCAAGACGATCTAGGACACCTGCGCCAAAATTCTCGAGCAGAACATCGGACGCGCGAATAAGTTGCGTGGCAAATTTGCGCCCCTCCGTAGATTTTAGATTTACCGAGACGCTCCGTTTATTACGATTGTAAGTTCCAAAATAGCCTGCGCCTGATCCTGACAAGCGGCGGGTTTTATCGCCGTCCGGCGCGGGTTCAATTTTGACAACATCAGCGCCCAGATCTGCAAGGATGAGGCCGCAGGTAGGCCCCATCACCATATGGCTGAATTCGACAACTCGGATACCTTCAAGGGGGCGTGGCGCATCAGTCACATTGGGCCCCTTGCTTTGGCATAGGTAAAGCCCTTGGGCAAACCAACCTCGGGCAGGCTGCCATAGATCATCTCCTCTGGAAGCCCGTGTAGCAACACTTCACGTGCAGCGATCAGTGCCTCTATATCGATACCTGTTCGCAAACCCATCGCTTCCAACATGAATACAAGATCTTCCGTTACAATGTTGCCTGTTGCTCCAGGCGCATAGGGGCAGCCACCAAGACCCCCTAGCGAAGAGTCAAACGTGGTCACTTCCTCCTCAAGAGCGGCGACAACATTGGCAAGTCCTTGCCCACGCGTGTTGTGCAGATGAGCACCCGCCATTTTTTCTGGACCAATTTCATTTCGTAAGCGGCGGAACATACGTTTTATCTGGTTGGGATTGGCATAGCCGGATGTGTCTGAAAGGCCGATGCTATCCGCACCTGCTTTTGCCAGTAGACCTGCCATTTCAATTACCCAATCCTCGGATACCGGGCCCTCGAGGGTACAGCCAAACGCTGTCGAAATTCCAACTTCGACCTCAGGGCGTTGTTTGACGGGAAGTGTATCGCGTAAAGCGCACACGCGTTTTACCTCGTCGATCGCTTCTTCTGGGGTTTTACCAATATTATTGAGACCGTGTGTTCGCGAAGCGGAAGGCGGCATTGTTAACTTACGTGCCCCTGCTGCAATGGCGCGCTCTGCACCTTTAAGGTTAGGAACCAGCGCTAGAACCGTAAGGTTTTTAATTTTATTTGATTCTTTGACCAGTTCGTCGCAATCAGCCATTTGCGGCAACAAGCGCGGAGATACGAAAGACCCCACTTCTATTTCTTGAAGCCCCGCAGCAGCCAGTGCTTGGATCCAATCTAGTTTCGCCTTAGTCGGCATGGTGCGCTTGATGCTTTGTAGTCCGTCCCGTGGGCCAACTTCACTCACCAATACGTCAATATTCTGGGGCACGCTGAAGATCTCCTGCGCTATTTATGATTTGTTGAGAGACTACCTGTTCAATAAACCCTTTGGAACGCATGCCTCTTAATAGGATTATCATATTGCGCCTTCATCTTTCAGCTCCGCAATCTGGGCAGCATTATAACCTAATTCCTTCAAAATATCATGCGTATCTGCGCCCAATGCTGGCGGTGGCGTTTTTACATGAGGGGCTTTTCCATCTAGTTTGGCACCAATTCCAACCAATCGCAGGGTATCGTCACCGATTTGATGTGTTTGTAACAAACCCCGATCAGCAATTTGTGGATGTGCTAGCGCTTCGGAAACAGACCAAACAGGTCCTGCAGGAACCCCGCGTGCCGTCAGTTTTTGGACCCAGTCTAATGTGGGTCCAGCAGCAAAGACCGCCTCGAGTTCAGTGGTCAGACAAAGCCGATTGGTAAGCCGCCTTTTTCGATTACAAAATCGTGGATCCTGTGCCAAGGTTGGATTGCCAATAACCTCACAAAGGGCTTCGAACTGTTCTTGTTTATTGGCTGCAATGTTCATCACACCATCCGCGGTTTTGAAGGTGCCGGATGGGCTCGCGGTAAAATTATCATTTCCGTTAGCGATGGGTGCTTGCCCAGCGATCAGATGGTTCGATACCACCCAGCCCATTGTTGCAATAACAGCTTCTAGCATTGAGACGTCAATAAAAGTGCCGCAATCCTCTGCCTTATTCGCAAGGGCGGCAGCAACGGCAAAGGCAGCTGTCATGCCTCCAATCGTATCGGCCATCGGGTAACCCACCCGATAGGGTGCGGTGTCAGCATCACCGGTGATCGACATCACGCCGCTCATCCCCTGTACGATCTGGTCATAAGCGGGCAGTTTCGCCAATGGCCCGTCCTGGCCGAACCCAGATATTGCACAATAAACAAGTCTTGGATTTTCCTGACGGAGTGTCTCATAGTCAAGATTCAGGCGTTCCATCACACCCGGGCGGAAATTCTCCACCAAAGCATCGGCCTTTTGTACCAACTTTTTCAGAATACGCTTTCCAGATGCCGCTTTAAGGTTCAACGTAATGGATCGCTTACCCGGGTTTTGCGCCAGAAAAGACACGCCCATCAGATCCGCGTTACGAGCGGGGTCTGCTCCAAGCTGCCGCGCAAGATCACCGGAGCGCGGTGTTTCAACCTTGATGACATCGGCCCCCATATGGGCTAGTTGATGACAACAGAAGGGACCCGCCAATACATTGGTTAGATCCAGAATTCGCATGCCTTTTAAAGGTGCTATCGTCATTATCTGTGTCCTTCATGAACAACCTTAGAGACAGTAAAGAATTCGCGCGCATATCCACCTTTCTCCGGTGGTCCATAGGATGAACTTTTTTTGCCAGTGAAGGGTGCATGGAAATCCATGCCTGCTGTCGGCAGATTGATTTGAACCATACCGACCTGAGCGTTATCCCTGAAATGCCGTTGTCGGTTGATATCTGACGTGATGATACCGCCTGAAAGCCCGTAGTTTGTGTCATTCGCAACATGGAGCGCTTCGTCATAGCTGGCAACGCATTGAACCGCTGCGATTGGACCAAAGATTTCTTCCCGGTTGATCCGCATTTCATTCGATGAGGACGCAAATAGTGTCGGTGTTAAATAATATCCGTTCGCCATTGCCTCGAGGCGCGTTCCACCACAGAGCAGCTCTGCACCTTCGTCACACCCGATCTGGATATATTTCTCATCTATTTGAAGTTGTTCAGCGCTGACGACAGGACCCATTTGAGTTTTTGGGTTGCGTGCATCGCCGACCTTTAGCTCTAACAAACGGTTGCGCATTGCCTCAATGAACTTATCGTGGATGCCCTGCGTTACGATCAGGCGTGACGATGCTGTACACCGCTGACCGGTCGAGAAATAGGCTCCCTGAACTGCGCAATCAACAGCGAGATCCAGATCCGCATCGTCGAGAACAATCAAGGGGTTTTTACCACCCATTTCCAGTTGCATGCGCGCTCCGCGCTGGAATAGAGCTGCTCCAATCCGTTTGCCAACCGACGTTGAACCGGTAAAACTAACTCCGGCCACATTTGGATGATCTACAATCGCTTGCCCCACATCATGGCCATGCCCCATCACCAAGTTGAAAACACCTGCGGGTAAGCCAGCACGCAAAATAATATCTGAAAGCAACCAAGCAGACCCTTGTACCAGCTCTGCAGGTTTAAACACGACCGTATTGCCATAGGCCAAAGCAGGCGCGATCTTCCAAGCCGGGATTGCCAGAGGGAAATTCCATGGCGTGATTATACCAACAACGCCAATGGGCTCACGCCGAACTTCCAGTTCAACGTTCTCTCGTATTGACCTGAATCCGGATACTGTTTCGCGATAGGCTTCGGTGGCAAAATATTTGAATAGGCTGCCAGCCCGATGCGCTTCGCCCGTGGCCTCGCGCAATGTCTTGCCTTCCTCGCGGGCGAGCATATCTCCAAGTTCATCCTTGCGGGTAACGATTTCCGTCCCGATTTTATCCAGAGCTTCGGCGCGCATCAATGAAGTTGATTTGGACCAAGTTTTGAATGCTGTGCTGGCGGCATCAACGGCTTGAAAAACGTCATCTGCACTGCCTAAAGCATAATGGCCAATTGTATCAGTGAGCTCAGAAGGGTTGATATTGGGCGCAGTATCATAGCCCGTAACCCAGCTTCCAGCGATGTGGTTGGCAAATGTTTTGGCCGTCATAGCTCTTCCTCTAGTAGCGGGCGCCATCCAATATCCTCATGTCGGTGGTCCACGGTATTAACATAAAAATATGTTGGCCCATGGTAGCCGCGGCATACGCGCCCGTCTGCACGGCTGGCGACCGGCTCTGCAGTCCAGCTTACTGCACCGAACCAATTCCAAGACCTGTTATGGGCAGATCGCAAATGATCGGGGCGGAGTGGAGAGCGATGATCCGCTCTCTCAGGCTTGGGTGCATTCAGTACCGCGCCGCCCACAAAAATATCCCATTCATTCCTCTGGGTCGCCCCATGATAGGGATCCTTACAGGGTGTATCGCCGCCTGTAAGTAAACGGCAGCGGAATTGCCTGCCATCAATCACCAGATGCTTGCCAGAGACATAACCTACCTCATCTAGATCCTTCCAGCTAACGCGGGTCATAAGCATACGGTCCGCGACAAGGTAATGGGATCCGTCCCGTTCAAACACATGCCACTTTAAACGCTTAGAAGGATCTTCCGGGCTGTCTGTAAGGGACCAGTTTTCCCAGTTTGGGTCAGCTTCGAATTCTGGAATATTTCCCGGCTTTAGGCCCTCAAATGGACAAAGCATTGACAGATCAGTGATCCAGGGTTTGGACGCTGGCGCCAGTACTTGCCCCGAATGTAACAGCCCGCCCAGTTTCCGGAGTCCGATATACCTGATCATTGCGCGGTCACCGGCCGGGTGCGAAAGCGGTGCAGTATCCGAAACAGCATCTCTGCTGCTAAAAACTCTGTCCGTTCTGAGGGGTCAAGCGGCGGCGAAACTTCTACTATATCCAATCCGCCCAAAGGGGCTGTGGCCAGCGCTTCAAGCATATCATAATACTGGCGGGGTGTAATGCCGCTATGTACAATAGAGCCTGTACCAGGAAGATACCCTGCATCCATGGCATCAATATCGATCGATAGGTAAAGCTCATCACAACCCCGCATCGCATGCGCAAGTGCTTGGCGCATAACTTCTGCTGCGCCCAACTTATGCACATCAGAGGCCGAGAATATTCGACCGCCCTGTTTTTCAATTAATTCCAAATCGCCGCCATCCACCCAGCCTGCAATACCAACCCAAACCATATTTGAAATATCAACATTGGGCAGTTCAGAAATTCTACGAGCATTGGTTGCGTGGTTATGACTGCCCCATGCGCCCAACCGATCAGAGAAATCCAAATGTCCGTCTATTTGGATATATCCGAAACGCGTCGCAGGTTTGCGTTTTATTAGTCCGCGCGAGTACCCCAGACAGGCAGGAAAGCTGTTGTAATGATCACCGCCCAGTGCCAGTGGAATCGCGCCTGCGACAGTCAATACTTCAGTCATTGCAGCAATTGCCTCTGTCGTTGCATTTACATCCTGCGCTGTTACTTCCGCATCTCCGCAATCAACCAGCCAATTCGCTACCGGTAATGAGCAGAGGCCGGTGTCCGGATCAAAACTAGCGTCTTGCGGGCGTATGGATTGCATGATCGTTGTCGCCTTGCGCAATGCAGCAGGGCCAAATCTGGTGCCAAGCCGGCTTGAATGCGTCCAATCGCTTGGCATCCCGACTACGCCGATCTGGCCCAGAGTCACGTCCGAGACATCATGCAAGGGGCCGTCAAACAGTCTATATCCGGGTTGAATGAGGGGAGCGTTGAGGGGTGTTAAGGCGGCAGTCATTTCGGTACATTTTCCTTGAAAGTTTGACAGTCCGGATGGACATTCGTGAATCCGAGGCGCGCATAGATAAAGGCCAGCAGAGCCGTGACCATCAATCGTTGACCCACTTTAACGATCCCCATCCCAGGTCTACTTGGGTTTAGGCCGGTCAACATAATCGCGCTAACCTCATGCCGTCCCAGAGTCGCAAGCCACTGTGTTACTATTTCTAGATCGCAACCACCCAATCGGGGTTGATCACAAAGCGCGCTAAGCGATGTTTTAAACACTGAAAGATCGAAGCGCACAAAAAGAGGTTTCGATTTATCGCGCCATTTTGAAAACGCAATAAGCCGCGCGGACGTGTCTAATTCGTAAATATCAGTAGTATCATCGCATAAAGGTGCTATCTGAAAATCCTGTGGTTTCCCGGGTGCGCCTCCAAGAAGCGTTGTTTGACAATTAGGCAGCGCTCTCTCCACGGTTTCAGCAAGGTGATCTCCTCCGCCTAATATAAGAGCACAGGCGCCGCGCTGACTGATCTGCTGAGTTGTTGTTTTGACCCTAGTCTGTATTTCCTCGTCATGCCCCTTTGTGATATCCCCTAGGTCGCATAACCGTTCGTGCAAACCATCGGTTCGAATCTCGTGTCGTGCATCAATATCAACTGGATGACTAAATTGTGGATTTGCATGCCAGCCAAAATAAACCGATGTTTCGCGCAAAGCCCGCGGTGCGAGCGATTGGCCTGCATATGGTGCGCTGGTGTCTTCAAAGGGCAGACCAAGCACTGCCAGATCGCCAGCTCTTACCTGGCGGATCTCTTTACTTTGAGCCCGCATGAATGACAAATGTCCCGCCATACGCGGTAGGGGATCCGAGCGTAATGGCATTAGTTCGTCCCCACCTTGAGCCGTGTGGCCAACGCCTTCAAAATCATCAGCGCAACCTGCGTTTCCATATTACCCCGAGCATCTAAAGCTGGCGCAAGCCCAAAAACTGCAGCAGCTATGATTTGGCCTTGAGTGGCGCCAATTTGAGTAACCATTTCTGCGGGCGAAAACCCGGCGATGCTGCGTGATTGTGATATCCAGTTTCCCGCCAGCTCTTGTAAGTCCACAGATAGGATAATCGGTTGATTTTTGATTGGGTCGCCTGTCAGTGAAACGATAGGAACATCGGTTTCCATAACCTTTCTTGCGGCTAAACCAAGCGCTTTTAGACCACTCGGATCACCACCAACTAGGATCATCCGTGCGCCGGTTTGCAAAACCGCAGCACATTGTGAGACAACTGCTTTAAGATGTTTGGTTGGATCGAGCGGAAAGACGTTTACATCTCCAAGATCTATTGTATGAGCCAGTGCAATTTCGGACTGAGATGCATATCGCATCTGCCGTGCCAAGTAGCGTTGACCAGCCGCAGGCCTTTCGAGATTGTCACAAAAATAACCAGCAATTGCGATCTGCCCCGGTGTGAGGTCCTCTAAATCGCCAACGGGTGCACTTAGAAAACTGGGGATCATGTCGAATGTTTTTGGGGCCTTATTATTCATTGTGCAAGGCCGCTTTGAGAGTTTCGATCGCGGCCAATTCAGACAGACCTCTTGTGTCATGCGCAGGTGCAAGGCCAGTAATGACAATCGCTTGCCAACTACAGGTCATAGCGCTAATGACTGAAACTAGTGTTTCAGGTTTCAATCCTGCGGGGTTAAGGCCATTGGTTCCCGCAGCATGGCCAAGATCAATTACCGAAATATCAATCCAAAGGATAGCCCTCTCGGGAATCTCAAAACTGCAGTCCGGCTTTTCATCCAGTTGACGGGCTGTACGCCAGACCATCTCGCGTTGGCTGATTTGGTTCCAAACATCGGCCGGTTGTCCGCCATTCAGGCCAACCCATAACGTGTTTTTGGATCGCGCGGCGATATCTCTTCGAGCCATTGGCATCGCCGCGACAAGCGGTAGATCAGGCAGAGACTCACTTACTGCCAAAGCAACATCTGTCGCACCGCCCAACACAACTGGTGTAATACCCTCTCTTATTATTCGCATTAGGAGTGGGATCAACGCATCTGGCCAATCGCCCGATACATCTAAATTGCCCAAATCTCGGCCATTTACCGGCAGATTGCTTCCGAGTTGCTGCGCCATGCTGCGTAACGCGTCTGGTGCTAAAGACGTGCCGGCGCGCGCGTTTTCATTGACCTCACTTGGAACGCCTAAAACGGCGATATCGCCCGGCTCACATTGCGAAAAGTCGCCAAATGGAAGACCTGCATATCCGATTCTTATCGATGTTTTTGTTAGGTTATTCATAACAAGATACCCTGCTTAATGGAGATTTCCAATCTTGCCTAACTTGGCTATATAGAGGTTCTAGAACGTGTCGAAAGGTCAGCGAATGTCCGACAAATCCAAAGCAGTAGACGCAACAGGTGGTGTTGAAGCAGTTGAACGTGCTTTGCGGGTACTCGATGTCTTTTCTCCGGGCGATACGGGTTTGTCCTTGAAACAGGTTTCGGATCGAAGTGGTGTCAATAAGGCGACAATCTTGCGTTTGAGCGTTTCTCTTGAGAAGTTTGGGCATATAACGCGAGATACGGAAGGCTTGTTCCATCTCGGGCCATCTTTGTGGCGTTTGGGATCTGTATTTCGCCAAAATCTGCGCTTGGGGCCAATTGTACGTCCGGTACTGGCGGACCTTGTCAATGCAACGGGAGAAAGCGCCTCTTTCTATGTGCAGCGTGGCAATTCCGGCGTTTGCTTGTATAGGCTTAATTCGCACAGGCTCGCTCGCGACCATGTCGAAGAGGGCGAGATTATACCATTGAGCATTGGCTCTTCTGGCCAAGTGCTGGATGCCTTTTCGATCAGGCAAGGTAAACAAGCCAATAAGATCCGAAAGGCAGGATATTATCTCAGTCTGGGTGAGCGTGACCCAGATGTTGCTGGATTGTCTGCTCCGGTGCTTGGCCCTGAAGGTGAGCTGCTTGGTGCAGTCAGTCTGTCGGGTCTGCGTGTTCGCTTCGATGACACTATGGTTGACAGTTACAGGACTGCTGTTTTTGACGCTGCTCGCCAGATACAAACCGAGCTCGGGAATGTTTAAAAAACGCTTCATTTGTCAATATTTTTTCTACGGCCAATCAACTGAACGCCGATAAGTACTGTGATCGAGACAATAATCAGACAGGTTGATATTGCAGCAATTGTGGGATCAAGCTGATCGCGCAGGGAGTTGAACATGCGGCGGGTAATCGTGGCATTATCTCCTCCAGAGATCAGCATCGAAATCACAACTTCATCAAGCGATGTAATAAACGCAAGAAATGCGCCTGTTTGGATCGAGAATTTGACTTGAGGTACAGTGATCGTCCAAAGAGCCATTGCGCGGGATGCTCCAAGGCTGCGCGCTGCAAGTTCCTGATCGAAATCATAGTTTTTCAGGCCTGACATGACGGTTACGATAACAAAGGGCAGAGCGATGGCGGTGTGCGCAATCACCAGCCCGGTCAACGTATAATTCAAGCCCAGTTTCGCATAGAGGCTGAAAACACCAACTGCGATCAGGATGACAGGTACAACGATAGGAATAATTACAAGGGCCTGTACGCTGTTCCTTATCCGCGGCGTTGAACAATGGAGACCATAAGCACAGAGTGATCCCAAAGGCGTAGCGATGACCGTGGTCATTACCGCCACAATTAGAGAGGTTTGCGTGGCGCTCATCCATTCTGGAGAGTTGAAATAGGCTGCATACCAACGCAGTGAAAGTGAGGTCGGAGGAAACTCAAGAAAGGAAGCCCCAGAAAACGACATTGGAATTACAATCAGTGTTGGTAAGATTAGAAAGAATAGAACCGCGATGCCAACCACCGTTAGCCACATACCGTCTATTTTCCGTTTTCCAATTTGCTCCATGTTCAGACCCTCAGCGCATAAACAATTTGTCGAGGCCAAAGACGCGGTTCATCAGCCAGATCATCACGAGCGCCAGTAACAATAAGACCACGCCTAAAGCAGACGCAGCCCCCCAATTTGAATAGACGGTGATAGTGCTTTCGATCCGCTGCGCCAACATTTGAACCCGACCGCCTCCCAACAAGGCAGGCGTGACGTAAAACCCGAGTGACAGAATGAAAACTAGAACGATGCCGGCAAAAAGGCCCGGCAGAGACATTGGAAAAAATACTCGCCAGAATGCCCCACGCGGGCTGGATCCAAGCCCAATCGCGGCCCGGATCAGATCGGTGTCAATATTCCGCATAGTGGCATAAAGCGGTAAAATCAAAAATGGTAGCATGATATGAACCATGCCAATGATCGATCCCGTAAGGTTATGAGCTAGCTGTAAAGGCTCTTCGATGATGCCAAACGACATAAGAGTGGAATTGATGATACCATTGCGCTGCAGCAGCACTAACCAAGCGTAAGTCCGAACCAAAACCGAAGTCCAGAAGGGAACCAGAACAAAAACCATTAGAATAGCAGCGGTTCTGTCCGACAATTTAGTCAGCCAGTAACACAGCGGATAACCAAGAAGCACACAAATGACCGTTACAGAGATACTGATTTGAAAGGTAACAACAAAGGTTCTACGATACAAAGCGCTCTTGAAGATGCGTTCATAGTTTTCCATGCTCAACGCGCCCGCTGCATTATAAAAAGAGAGCGAAGATAGCCAAAAAATTGGTAAAAAAACGACGATTAGAATTGCAAGAACCGCTGGCAATGAAAGCCCGAAAAGCGTCATGCGTTCTCGATATTCTTCAGATTTGAGCGTGCTTGCGTTTTGAAGGGACCGAGCTCTTGTATTATCCTCCGCGCTACTCACGAGCCATGCTCCGGAACAATTATCGTGTCTTCCGGGTGAAGTGCGAGACCAATGCGCTCCCCCTGAGAGGGTAGGCCTTTCTGGCCAGCACGATTTGCGGGGACGCGCACATTAATCTGTCCTAGACTTTCGTGCTGTACAATAACCAAGATGCTGTCGCCTTGATAGATTATATCATATACGTGGCCAGAGAAATCGTTCGCAGTTTCAGGTATTTCACCTAAAATAACTTCGAGTAATTCGGGCCGTATTACCAGGCGATGGCCACCGTGTCCTTCAGAGATTGGCAAATCAGATTTCAATACGCGCCCATTCAGATGCGCCTTCTTATTGGAAACTTCGACTGGTAAGGAAACTGATTCGCCGATAAAATCCGCCACGAAAAAACTGTTAGGTTGACGATAGAGCCGCTCAGGTGTTTCAACCTGTTCGATCCGTCCGTGATTGACTACGGCAATCCGGTCCGACATCGTTAGTGCTTCTCGCTGGTCATGGGTAACATAGACTACGGTCGCATCCAACTTTTGATGAAGCGCTTTTAATTCGATTTGCATATGTTCGCGCAGCTTCTTGTCCAGCGCGGAAAGAGGCTCATCCATAAGGATAATTTGCGGTTCAAATACCATGGCTCGAGCAAGCGCTACGCGTTGACGTTGCCCACCAGATAACTGGCTGATGCGCCGATCTCCATATCCATCAAGCTCTACAGTATCCAACGCATGCTCGGTGCGCATCTTTTGATCGCTTTTGGAAAGCCCTCGAATTTTAAGTGGATAGGCTATGTTCTCTGCAACGGTCATAAAGGGAAATAACGCGTAGCTTTGAAAAACCATGCCGAGGCCACGTTTATTCGGTGGTGTGGTAATCATTTCGCGATCGCCAAATAAAATCGAGCCATAGTCAGGTCGCACAAAACCAGCCAGCGCCATAAGCAGCGTGGTTTTACCAGAGCCTGAAGGACCAAGCAGAGTTAGAAATTCCCCTGCTGCGATATTTAGCGATACATTATCTAGGGCTTTAACTGATCCATAGGCCTTGCAAAGTCGAGAGAGTACGATGGGAAGAGATTGGACAGAGGTCGACATATGAGATCCTTAATTGGCAGAAAATGGGCGCAGCCAAGAAAATACTGCGCCCAAATAGATTATTGTTGGATCAGTGTATCAAACTGTTCGGTCAACTCACCCAGCTGCCCGATATAAAAATTCGGGTCAACCAAAAGTTGCTTGTCATAATTCGCGGGATGGGTGTTCACCTTCAAAGCCATTTCTTCCGAGATGATACCTGTGTCAAAGGCGCCTGTATTCACTGGGCCTAATGGCATTGTAACTGAAAGTCGCGCCTGTGCTTCGGCACTTAGCAGTTCGTTGATAAGGCGCATCGCATTTTCTTTATTGGGCGCGCCCTTTGGCACTAAGAGGCAATCAATATCCATAGTTCCACCATCAAATGCATAGGCAACATCAATTCCGGAAGCGATCACACTTTCCACACGGTTATGGCCCATATGGATCACGTCGACTTCACCATCACGCAGTAATTGCGCAGATTGTGAACCACCACGATACCAAACGGTGACCTCTGGTGCGATTTCTCCTAATTTAGACCAAGCGCGTTTAACGCCTGCGTCGGTGGCCAACACACCATAAACTTCCTGCATAGGCACACCATCGGCCATAAGAGCGGCTTCAAGATTGTAATTAACTTTGCCATGCATACCGCGTTTGCCTGGGAATTTTCCTAGATCCCAGAATTCTGCCCAATTTGAAGGGCCATTTTCGCCAAAGGCATCTTTACGATAGGCGATCACCTTGGTGAAATTAATAAACCCAATATAGTTTTCATGGATCAATTCTTCGGGAATGCCTGTGGTATCAACGATTGAATAGTCAATCGGTTCAAGACTACCCTCTCTGCTCAGTGTTTCACATGAGGGTAAATCCTGCTCTGTTACATCCCATGCGACAGCACCCGCTGTTATCTGCGCGCGCACATCTTGAATCCCGTTTGTCGTATCTTCTTTGACCGTAACATTTAAAGCGCTTGCTGCCGGTTCTAACATCGCAGATCGTAAAGCATCCTGAAATGAGCCTCCCCACGAAGCGAACACAACCTCACCTTCGGCGAAGGCAGGTACAGTTACTGCCAAGCTGCTGGCGACAAAGCCGATTGCTAGCGACAGTTTTCTTTTTTCTTTTTTCATGTCAGATTCTCCTCAAACTGTTGTTTAATTTGTGGCTTGTGGTTTTGTGGCCACTGGCCTATTTCTAAATTCGTTTTACTAGGCGAAACGTCATTTCATTTTTCTAGGCATAACCTCTCCCATAGTCAATGACTTTTTTATCATCCCAAGGTGACCTGAAATTATACAGGCTACCGTTTTGAAGAAAATCGGCAGAGTTAAGAATGAGCGCAAAAGAAACTAGTCAAAATAGATCGGTAAATATTGCGATGTATTATCGAGTTCCAATTTGCCTTTAAACTTTTCAGAAACCTATCCTGTTTTGCGCTTAAACTGCCGCAACAATTTGATAGAGGCCTTTCATGTTTCCACTTGCTATGCCGTTGTGTCTGAGTTTCTCTAAGTAAGGCGAAGTGGCTAGGACTAACTAAGAAATTTTCTTATTCCAATAAAATTGCCTGCAATGGACAGCTACTTTAAGTTAGGTAATTTCAAGTTTACATGATTTGAAAATGCTTGTTCAACGTATTTTGCGATTAGTTGTGGCCTCTCTAACATTATAAAATGACCTGTGTTTTGCACAATTTTAATGCTTGACCATGGAGCTAGATCTTTCAACACATCCAACCAAAGAGACGAAGGGTGACTGGTGATGGATCGGCGAATTTCGTTTTTGTCCAGCGAAGTTGATTGCAAGATTGTGACTGAACATTTGAGTTGAGCGACAGATGCGACAAACTTATCGCAGTCCCATTCGGTCATAGCATAATAATACTCCATTAAAACGTTTGCTTGATATTGAGCCGCCCGGTTCACAATGTTGCGCTTCTTGTCAGGAGAAAGATTATCGAGCATCATCGACCCGAATGCCGCTTCTGCCCAACTTTGTTGTCCAAGTTGTGCGATCTGGTTAGCCAAACGCGCTACTGCTTTATCGGGATCTCCAGGAACATTGCTACCATCAAGCAAAAGAAGGTGAGAGATACGACCTTGCCAATTAGCAGCCAATTCAATGGCAATTCGCGCGCCCATGCTGTGGCCAACAACTGTAAAACTTTCAAAACCCAATTCATCGGCCTGGGCAATCACATGGGCCGCGCATTCGCTGAGACTGATCCTGCCTTCCAATGGTACGGCATCAGGGCTTCCGGGGAGTTTGACCACGCCGATTTCAACATCGTCAGAAAGACGGGAGATGACACCACTCCAGTCCTGCCATCCACAAGCCCAGCCATGAATTAATATGACGTTAAAGTGTTTGAACCTAGCGGATATGGGACTGGAGCACACCACACTGACCTATTGCTGGATGAGTGTGTCAAAACGCTCTTGTAGCTCTGCAAAGTTTTCGACGTAAAAGCTAGCGTCAATAACCACTTGTGCCTTCATATTTTCGGGAGCCGCGTTGTTTGTTGCCGCCATTTCAGATGAAATCAGCCCGGTCTGAAAGGCCTCGGCATTTACTGGACCATAGGAAATGGCGACCGCCATGCGTGCCTGCGCTTCGGCCGACAGCATCTCATTGATAAGTAACATCGCATTATCACGATTTGGCGCACCCTTTGGCACCAACAAGCAATCCGCGTCCGTCGTGGCTTGATTCCAAGTATACCCAACCGTCACTTCATGGGCATTCAGCGCCTCTGCGCGGCCATTTCCGATGTGAATAAAGTCGACTTCCTTATCCGCCATCAACTGTGCCGCTTGAGACCCACCCCGATACCAAACTGTGACATCTGGTACGATGTCTTCCAGCTTGGCAAAGGCGCGGTCTACGCCACCTTCACTGCGCAGAACAGTGTTTACTTCCGCGGGAGCCACACCATCCGCCATCAAAGCTGCTTCCAGCGCATGCGCAACAGAGTTGAACATCGCGCGGGTGCCGGGATGCTTGTCGGTGTCCCAGAAGTCTGCCCAAGACTGCGGGCCGTTTTCGCCAAATTTCTCTGCTTGCCAGCCGATGACCAGCGAATAGGTCAACAGACCGATCCACTCATTGTCTACAAGGCTAGCTGGAATCCCATCGGTTGAAACCACACCATAGTCAATGGTTTCTAGCGCACCCTCTTGCTTAAGGCGGGCACAATCAGACAATGCCTGCTCTGTGATATCCCAAGCAACTGCTCCCGCTGTGATTTGCGCGCGCACATCAGCAATGCCGTTAGTCGTGTCTTCCTTGATGATAATTCCCAGCTTTTTAGCGGCTGGTTCTAACATGGCTGAGCGGAGTGCATCTTGGAATGATCCCCCCCAAGACGAAAACACCACTTCACCTTCCGCGATTGCAGGTGTCGCTAATGCTAAGCTACTGGCAATGAGGCTAGAAACAAGTATCCGTTGGTTACTATCATTTTTCATTTCAATTCTCTCCCATTTGGCGGTTTGTTGTTGGCTAGAAAAGTGCACGGTTTCTAGATTTATCTTCCTTAAGATTTCATCAGACGAAACGTAATTTCATTTTGATAAAGTTGATATTGTAATCGGTCAAGGATAATTTTGATCGGTAAGGTCTACGAACCTGCCGTCTTCAACGCTTTGGACAGTCGCAAAACTTCGTGTTTCGCGCTAACGTTTTTGACACTTTCCTGTTTGATTGATTATCAAACCGCAAAGAACCAAACGTTACCTGCGCTTAAATTTAATTACCACAATGAGGTTCTTGACTGATATTTTAACGAACACTTTCGACAAAGTGGTCTTGTAAGCGGTCCCAGAAAGGGTCCTTGTTTATCTTCGAAATTAAAGTATCGATTTTTACCTTGCAACCCGAACCGAACCTTCGCTGCGGCAATCCCAAAGGTCAGCTATGCGGACAAAGCTGCCATTGCCCGGTTCAATTTGAATGTCCGCAAATGACTGCAGACATTCCGAACTTTGACGCTAGTTTGCCAGCGAATTTTTCAACTCATCAAGTAAAGAGCATTAGTTTTGCCGACTCTGCCAGTTGGGTAACGGATCAAATCCCAATTGCAGCAAGACATGCGGGACATCCACGAATACCCAGTTTTCGATGAGAAGGCTATCTTCCCGCCGCCACCAGTCACAGACCCGCATAAAGACCCTCTTATTTGTGGGACCTTGTCCCAAGAATGGTTTCACGTTGACACCAGTCAGGGATGGCCAACCTCCTGAACACGTGTAATTTCCTTCTCCATACCTTGTGAAATGCTTGGTCATTCCATTACCCTTGGATCCGCCAGACCATCCGTCAAACTGGGACTCAAACGGAACCTGAAAAGATGCAAATTCATCGATACCAACAAAGCTGCCAAATGCGCCTGGACCATACCACATCATGTTCTCGTGCCAGTAGGGCCGCCAAGCTTCATCCTTGGTCGCCAACCCAGCCAGCATATCTGTTACTATCTGATAACTGCGTTGGTCTTCGATAGGATCGGTAGCGTCTATGATGACGCCATCCCTGCTCGCCGGTCCTTGGATTAGCCCGGTGTGGCCGCGCGACATTCCCGGCCCCATCGACAATGGCCATTGATTGCAGGCGATCATCAATTCCGGAATGTCGAGGTAGATGTAGCTTTCGAGCACCTTGCCTTTCTCAACGCGGTGAAACTCACCATAGCGCAGATAGCTAAGCATGCCGGTTGCCTTGATGCCGATCCAGTCTTGGGCAAACCGTCCGACATAGTAGCCCGTAGAACTGATCCAGTCCTGTCCTTCAAATTGACCAGCCATGAAAATGTCGTTCCGTCTGTAAAGTCCATCAAACGACTTCTGTAACGGACGCAGGAATTTGTTGAGATATGTGTCTGCCCCCTGCAGTTCGTTGAAAGGGTGAACAACATTGATGTTGGCGTCCGCGGCGAAGAACGCGGCAATTGCGACGGAAAAATCATTTGGATGACTTAGGGCCTCTGCATACCGCAGATAGAGTGAACGGTCATGGGATGACATAATATTTCCTTTTGAATGCTTTGAAGTGGTGGGTCTAGTTACTTGTGACCCGGACCCGCACGCATTCTAGCAAAAGGAATACGACCGGGACGTCTTGAGCGCACTGCAAGCAAACGCAGGGTTGCATTTTTCGCAGATGATCGCGCGGAAAGAAGACACTTTAATCCCATAAGATGACAGTAACGCTTTAAACGTGGTGAACAAGAACTGATAAGCGGTACGTAACGCCGCTAACAAGATGATTAGTCTACTGCCAAGTCTAGGCCCTCCTGATCGTGCAGAATGATCAAAGCCGTCATTCGCGCAACCTACAGTATCCGGCACTTTGGGCTCAAAGCGGCCTTTTGCTGCAACTTGAATGAATGACC
>Ga0206131_10003688_pt1 | contig 17432 bp, 18 predicted proteins | sample Helgoland_Spring_FD_148636 | JGI IMG/M metagenome (GOLD analysis project Ga0206131, IMG submission 148636) | Pelagic subsurface seawater microbial communities from Kabeltonne, Helgoland, North Sea - Helgoland_Spring_Bloom_20160517_1 | ecosystem: Environmental > Aquatic > Marine > Epipelagic ...
TTAATGAATTATAGGATATGTATATATTTAAATTAGAAAAAACTAATAACTATTAAAATCAAAATCTTGATAATCTTTGCTTCCTGGCGAAGATTCAGAAAACATTTTTGAAAATTTATCCAAAACATCACTAGGTTCAATCTGTTCATCATAAATAGATTTAGGAACTAGTCTATATTCTATTTCTTTATTTTGTTCTTGAACTTTATTTAGTTTATTTTCAGTATATCCGATAGTTATAAATACAATTCCTATTATTAAAATAAATAAAGATATTTCTCTCATTACTATATATTTATAATAAAAAAATTATATTTTAAATTTGTAATTTTATGATATTGTATTTAAACTATGAGCATATATTAAACTCCAATCCATAAATAATAAATCTTTTTCAGCACTAGGTTCTAATATATTGAAAATATTAAATACCAAAGTATCAAATATAAAGTTAGATATCAATATACTTTTTTTCCCATCTATACTAAATGTAGTTAAATCAAAATTCCAATATTTTTTTATGATTTTAAATATTTCTTTCATAATCAAATCATCTACATCATCTAAATTAGTATTTTTTATATTTATGAATAAATTATTTTTTGCTTTATATCTAATTTCTTTTTCTACTCTATTATCATTATTGTAAGACTTTCTTAATTCATTTTCAAAATTATATATTAATTCTAAGACTATATCTTTCTTCTTTATAAATATATTATTATTTTTTTTACTTTTTAACTTATTTTTTTCATTTAATTTATTCATTCTTACTTCAATTCGATTAGATGGTTGTTGCAAGGCATTCACTGATTGTTGTAAAGGATTAATTGGTTGTTGTAAAGGATTAATTGGTTGTTGTAAAGGATTAATTGGTTGTTGTAAAGGATTAATTGGTTGTTGTAAGGGATTATTTGGTATTTTTTTGGTTAAATTTTTATTAAAAAAGTTATTACCTCCTTTCTGTTTACTTGCGTGTAAATACATTTTGAATAATGTTATGATTGTTGAGAATAAATCTTGTGAAATAGAGTCTGGAAAATTAACTTTTTGTCTTCTTTTGTATTTAGTATATTTTTTATTCATATCTGCGTGAATATATTTTGAAGTTCCTTGATGTCTATTTTTACAATTCCTATCTTCAAATTGACAAATGAAACCAAAATCTATACATTTTAAAATCTTAGAATTTTTATCATATAAAATATTTAGTGGTTTTAAATCTCTATGACTAAATTTTAATACATTATGAAAAGCTTTTATTGACAATAACGTCCTAATATATACAAGATACATATCATTTTTTAATACATTATTATTTCTAATATAAGATTCCAATGTTTCCCCCTCTACATATTCCATAAAAATTAGTTGTTTTTTTAAATCAACATTAATTATTTTCACAATATATTTATTCATAATATACTTATTTTTACATTTTTTCTTTATTGTATCTTGAAGTAATTTTAATTTCATTGTTTCATCTATAGGAGTTTTTAAAATTTTAATGGATATACTTTTGCCAATTGGTAAATCATTCTTATTTTTTGTATTATTTGTTATTTTAAATATATTTCCAAATGAACCTGATCCTATGAATTCAAATGCAAGGTATTCATCAGGGTTTTTATATACTAAATTGAAATTTAATCCTTTTTCTGGACTATTTCCTATTTTATTTTTTATAATTCTAATGTTTTTTTTTATATAATTAATTAGAGACATATATATTATTTAAAGAAATAATTTAGTATATAAAAATATAATTAATTATGTCTAATGAAGAAATTGTTGATTACCTTGATGAAGATAGAACAATACCAGGTCAAAAATATGTTTGTCTTTCTTTTGTTTCACCTGAAAAAGTATTAGATGATAAAAAAATATTTAATTTATATAGATTTATGAAATCTGGAAAGGCCAATACTGATTTAGAATTTGAAAAATTCCAAGAAGAGTATAAAAACTACTGTGATGACGAAGATGAAGCATTACAAACAGAATTTGATACTATTTCAGATTTTCAAACAAGTGTTAGAGGAGTTAAAATAAGAGGAGTTTATGATAATGAAAGAGCAGCAAAAATTCGTGCTCAAGTTCTTCAGAAAATTGATAATTCATTTCATGTCTTCATTGGACAAGTAGGTTTCTGGTTACCTTGGGATCCAAGTGCCAATAAGATTGAAGAACAAGAATATTTAGAAGAAAATCTTAATAAACTTGTTAAAGAATATAACAAAAATCAAGTTAAAAAAGATATGTTCTATGAAGAAAAGAAATCTGAACAGAAAAAGGCAGCATTAGAACATTCATTAAGACAGAAGAAAAAGAACAAAGAAGAAAGGCGGGAAGAATTAGAAAAACAAAAAGCATTAGAAACAGAAAGTTCTCCAGTTGAAACCGAAAGTTCTCCAGTTGAAACAGAAAGTTCTCCAGTTAAAACAGAAAGTTCTCCAGTTGAAACAGAAAGTTCTCCTGTTGAAACAGAAAGTTCTCCAGTTAAAACCGAAAGTTCTCCAGTTAAAACAGAAAGTTCTCCAGTTGAAACAGAAAGTTCTCCAGTTGAAACCGAAAGTTCCCCAGTTGAAACCGAAAGTTCTCCAGTTGAAGGTGAAAATGTAACAGTTACTGTAGATGAGAATGAATTAAAGAACAATTTAGATAAGATGGATCCTTGGATGCAGAGAAAAATGGAAGGATCCGAAAATCAATAAATTTTAAAATTTTAAAAAAATTTATTTTATAAATATAATATATAAAATGAATACTAGTAGATTATCAGCACAAGCAATTGTTGTTTTAAGAAGATTATTTAAATATTTAGTTGAAGGTTTAATGGTAGCAATAGCTGCTTATGTTTTCCCAAGAAAGAAAATGAATCCAGATGAAATTTTAATGATTGCGGTAGTTTCTTCAGCAACTTTTGCCATCTTAGATATGTATGCTCCTGAAATTGGAGATACAGCTAGAAAAGGTGCCGGATTTGGTATTGGAGCAAGTTTAGTTGGTTTCCCAGGTAAACCATTATTTTAAGAAGTTATCACTTATAACTTGACCTTTTTTTAATTCAATAATTCTTTTAGTATATTTTAATAATTCGTTATCATGAGTTATTAATATTATAGTTTTAGTTTTTTCCAGTTCTTTTATAAGAGAAACAACTTTTAATTTATTTTTATTATCAAGTGAAGATGTTGGTTCATCTAAAATAACAATTTTATGATTATTAAAGATAAATCTCAAAATCCATACAATTTGTCTTTGACCTCCTGATAGAAGAGAACCATTCTTTCCCACTTTTTTAGTCATAAGTCTTTTAAAATCTGTCATAATATCTGTTAAATTATTTTTTCTTAAAACTTGATAAATTTTATCAATAGGAACTTGTTTATCTAATCCGTAATTTATATTATCATATAAAGTTCTATTAAATAATTTAGGATGCTGTGGAATATAACCAATTATAGAACGTAACTTTTCTATAGGAATTTTATTTATTTCAATATCATTAAGCATTATTTTACCTTTTTTATAATCTCTTAATCTTACTATCAATTTAGATAAGGTAGACTTACCGGAACCAATTCCTCCTATTAATGCTGTAGTAATTTTAGGGAAACTAACATTAATATTATCTAATACATTTTTCTCCCCATAACTAAAATGTAAATTTTTTATATTGATTTGTAAATCTTGATATTTATCTAATTTATTTTCTATTTTTTTATCATATTTGGTATTATCTTTTTTAGGGAATTTATTTAAAAACTTTTTTAATATATCTAGTCTTCCTTTTGTATCAATGAAAAATCTAGTATCATAATATATAGACATTAATGTTGTTAAGATAGAATAATTGATAATAACAACGGATACTAAAGTTTCTATTTTAAATTTGTTTTTTAGGTATAAACCAAATGAAAGTACATTTAGAACTATGAATATAAATACAAATAATATGGAATACATAATTTTGAAATTATTATTACATCTATTAAGTTCTATTTCTTTATTACTAGTTTCAGTGCTAAATATTCCCAATCTTTTTTTTTCTTCATTGGTTCTATTGGAAGTATATATGGATATTAAATTGGAAAGAGTATCTTCAATTTCTTCATGAGTTTCGTCATACTTTACTTCAGAATTTATTACTTTTTTTTCACAAGTTTGAGTATATTTATAACAAACTAATGCTACTAAACCTATACAAAATAAATATGTAATTCCTAAAATCTTATTATGATAAAATAAATATATAAATGTTGATATTACAAAAAATAAATTTGAAAATAAGAAACTCCTAACTGTACTAAATACGTCAAATAATATATAAGGGGAATTTATGATTTTTGTTAAAATTTCTCCTGTTTTTAGGTCATCATAATTATTTTTATGTCTATCAATTACTTCTTCAATAATATATTTTCTGACATAACTAATGAATTTAGGTTCAATCTTAGAACCTATTCTCCCAGATGTTAAATTCAGGAACTGATACAATATCCATATTAAAATTAATATTGAAAATGTAATTTTTATGTCTCTCATATTTTTTTTTTTTATTATTGAAATTAACTGTCCATAATAATGAGGTAACGCTACTTTATTTAATGGAATATATAAAAATGTACAAATATATATTATATACAAAAATAGATTTTCTTTAATGAAATTTAAATATAATTGGTATATCATTATATTTAATTGAGGTAAAAAATTTTAGGATATAAAATTAAACTAGGTTAAAAATTTTAGGATATAAAATTAAACACTGGGAATAAATTCCCATTTTAGGTATTCGCATATTTTTTCCCAGATTATATCTTGTTGGTGTAATTTTTCTCTACTTTTAAGAAGAATAAAACAATCCATAAATTGGTCTAAATCTAGTAATTGAACAAATTTATGTAAAACATATGAATATGAAAGAAAATTCTTTCTTTCTTTAGGACAAAATTTGGAAAAAGGGATTTGTATTTCCTTAAACATTCTCCTTAAAATTTCTTCAGTTTCTCTAGACATTATAGGTGGTGGTAATCCATTTAATTTATTAATGATATGAGGTACGTGTTCATAATATTTATTTTTTTTTAGTTTTTTAAGAATTTCTCTAACTTTAGATTGTGTTAATTTAGACATATTTTCTATTCTTTCTTTTTTAATTTCAATTAAAATTTGGTCATATAAATCTTTAGGTATATCAGTTGTTTCTTTGGCTTGAAATTGAGCTAACCACTCATTAAAATGATTAATTCTTTTATAGGCAAAGTAGCAAACTTCTTTAGGAGGGTCTTTATACGAAGGTTTATCTGAGTCTATTACTATATAAGAAATATCGCCACATTTTTTACAAATCATACTACCAAGTGAAAGATGGATAATTTTTTGTCCTTGACATTTTTCACATATATCTTCATTATTATCATAAGTTTTCACAAAATCATTATCAGTTATAGATAGATATTGGTCGCATATATTTTTTCTATGATTTTTTGTTTTTTCAACTTTATTTAACCAATCCATAACACTTTTACTTTGTACTTTTTTGGTTTCTGAAGGTTTTTTATTATTTTCATAATAGTCAAATAATAAATTAGAAGTTTTCAGCAAATATTCATTTTCTTCTGAATTATTATCTATATTTGATATTTTTTTTTTTAATTCCTCCATCTTTTCTTCCAAATCATGTTTTTCATCAAAATCTTCATTTGTTAATGTTTTTAAATCTATATCTTTATATATTAAATACTTATTTTCGAATACTTTTAATTCCTTTTTAAAAAATGGTTTTTTATTCTTAATTTCCTTGAATTTTTTTATTTGATTATTGTGCTTAGCATCAATCGTAGTTCTCGTATCCACAAATTTTTTTTTCCTATTTTTTACTTTAAATGACATAATCAATAAATATGTTAATAATTTAACTTAAAGAAATTTATTTTAAATATAGAATTAAATATAATATTATAATGATTTAATTTTTACGATAAATTTTTTTTAATATTTTTCTTATAAAAATTACTTATATATATATTTTATCTTATCTAATTTCTTACATATTTATTTTATAAAAAAATAGTATGTTTTTTTGAGTTATTTTCTGAAAAAAAAATATTGATATAGATTATATAAAAATGGGAGGAGGATTAATGCAATTAGTAGCATATGGCGCTCAAGATATTTACCTTACCGGTAACCCACAAATTACTTTTTTCAAGGTTGTCTACAGAAGACACACTAACTTCTCAATGGAAGCCATTGAACAAACTTTCAACGGAAACCCAGATTTCGGAAGAAAGGTTGTTTGCACCATTTCAAGAAATGGTGATTTAATTCACAGAATTTACCTTCAAGTTGGACTTCCATCAGTTTCAGCAGGAGATGACGACTATTTCAGATGGGTCAACTGGGTTGGTCACGCTTTAGTCAAGAATGTTGAAGTTGAAATTGGAGGTCAAAGAATCGACAAACACTACGGTGATTGGCTCCACATCTGGAATGAACTCACCCAAACTGCAAGTAAACAAGATGGATATGCTAACATGGTTGGAAATGTTGACAGATTATACAGACCTGTTTCTGCTGTCGATGTAGGTGGTCACGGTTCTGGTACAGCAAGTATCAGAGATGGATTTACGGCTGTTGGTACAATGCCAAAGGTCACTCTTTACATTCCACTTCAGTTCTGGTTCTGCAGAAATCCAGGTCTTGCTTTACCACTCATTGCTTTACAATACCACGAAGTTAAGATTAATCTTGAATTCAGATCTAGAGCAGAATGCTGCGGTGTCAAAACAAGCATCCCTGCTGTATCATTAGACAGTGCCTCATTATATGTTGACTACATCTACCTTGATACTGACGAAAGAAGAAGATTTGCCCAAGTATCACACGAATACTTAATTGAACAACTTCAATTCACTGGTGAAGAATCAGTCACTTCAGGAAACCAAAAGATTAAACTTAACTTCAACCACCCATGTAAGGAATTAGTCTGGGTTACTCAGTTAGATAAAGCTGTTGTAACTGGTACCAATGCCATGGGAACTGGTATTATTAACGGGGCTCAGTGGTTTAACTACACTGACAAAGTTGATTCTTCACCATACGCCCAAAATAATGCTCTTGTCATTAATGATATCTTAGATGGTGTTATTTCTACTAATCCAGGTGTTAACACACTCGGAGCTGCCGGAGATTTAACTTTTGGTGCTGGAGCTGTTGGAGATGGAATGAGTGGTGTTGGTATTCCCACTGACAATGTAGGAGGAACTTCATCAGGTTTATTATCAGCTAATAGCAAACTCTACGACCAAGGTCTCAACCCAACTGTTACTGCCAAACTCCAACTCAATGGTCACGACAGATTTTCACAAAGAGAAGGAAGATACTTCAACCTTGTCCAACCATACCAACACCACGAAAGAGTTCCTGCTCCTGGTGTAAATGTCTACTCATTTGGACTTAAACCAGAAGAACACCAACCATCAGGAACCTGCAACATGTCAAGAATTGATAATGCCACACTTCACTTAACTTTATCAGATCTTATTACTTCATCAAATGCTGCCAAGGTCAGAGTATACGCCACCAACTATAACGTACTCAGAATTATGAGTGGTATGGGTGGTCTTGCTTACTCCAATTAAGCATTTTACCTTTACAAATCTTTATTTTTTTATAAAAAAAAATAATAATTATTAATTATGATTATTATTTTAGTAGTATATAGTAAGTAATGAAAGTATACTTTTTAGTTCTTTTAATCATAATTCTATTTATCTGGTTAAATAAAAGAGAAAAGGAACAATTTGTTAATAATCAAGATGTTTTTAATACATTAGAACATAATTGGGATGGAATATTAAAAACTACAGATTTCTCTATTAAATCATTTAAAAACTCATCTCAATTTAGTGTTTCAAATATTATAAAATTAATAAGAATTAACGATTCTATTTATAATTACAAAAATAGTATTCAAAATCAAAAAATAATATACGATTATTCATTAGATGAACATATTAATAGTCATTCAACTAGTATTATTATAGGTAATAGTTTTGATACAAATAAAAACAGTAATAGTTATGGGTTTTTAACTACTTTTAATCCCGAAGAAGAATTACATAATTTTGCTTATATTGGTATTGGTTTTAATTCTACTTTAGATTTAAATAAAATTAATAACCTAAAAAATGAAAGAAAAAACCCCTATAGAAAAGTATTAGAAATTTTCTCAATAGACAATTCCCCAAATGAATTTTCTAAATATTTCAATTATGAAAAACAGATTAAATTTATTGGTATATTTGAAAACCAAAATAATTTAGATTTTATTAATAATCTACCAATACCTAAAAAATTTAATTTAGTAGATTTTTATGGTAATAGAATTCTTACTAGGTGTACAGTGGATTATCCATATTGTAATATAGAATTACCTGCTGAGAAAAATGTAAGAGGTAGAAATGGATATGTAGTGGGAAAATATAATCCTAAGAAATTAGGAGTTACATTATTAACTGAAAATAATGAATTAAAAAAATATGATACTTTAAAAAATTGTAATTTGGAAAGAAATGATAATAAAGAATTAATTATTGATAATAATAGAACTAGATTATTAGATTTGAATGATGATATTCTAGAAAATGATAAAGAATTTATAAAAAAAAATTTTATTAAGAAAACAGGATTAAATTGTAAACAACACTCTTCTAAATTTATTAAAGATTATTATTATGGGGGTTTAAATTCAAACGATGAAAAATATAAATGTTATTCTAACAATAATTCAGAATGTAAACTCTTCAAACAAAAAAAAAATTGTGACAGTGAAATAGAGAAAGTTATATCAGAATCTCCTTCTTTTAATGAAAATAATTTAATAGATATTGATCCTAAATCTGGAATATACCCTTTCACAATCAAAGAAGAGGATAAAATTAAGTACGACAAATATAACAAAATTGGATGTTTTAAAACACAAGAAAAAGAAGTTTTTTGTAAACATATACATAATAATATTTTATCTGACTTAATTACATTCAATTTAAATGATTGTATTGAAAAAAATGCAGAAGATATTCTAAAAAATAGAGAAATTATAGATTTGAGAAGTATTCCTGGATTAAAAGAATACACAAGAGATCAACAAATAGAATATTATAAAAATAAATTATTTATAGAACCATATTTAGAAGAAAGTAAAGAAGACAATCGCGCCAGTTTAATCAATAATATACCTTATTTTATGAAATTAAAAAATAATTATGAAGATGGGCAAGTTAAAACGATATGCGAAATTATTAAAAATAATAAAGAAGGTTATAGTAGTCTAGCACATATGAAAAGTAACATAGATGAGAAAATGATTAAATTACAAAAAACTAATAAAATTTATATTAGAATTAATAAAGACAAAAAATTAATATTTTCAATATTAAATAAGGATGATAATGTATTATCAGATTATATTGTTGATAAAAAACTTGAAGGAGAATTTGGAGAAGAAATAAATTTTTATATTTCTACTAATAATAAAAATATTTTTGAAAATCCATTTTATTCTGAAAATTTAAATGGAGTGATTGTACCATATTTATCAAAAATTGATATTAATTTTTTGGATTAATTTAATATTTATATATTATAATTATGAACTCAAAACAAACTAAAATTATTTTTACTGGAATTATAATTTTATTTTTATTGTTTGTATTTATTTATACAAAATCATTTGAAGAGTTTTTCTTTAATGAAACTGAAAATTTAATTGTTGAAATAAATAGAAGAAATAATATTCTATTAATTAATGATAGTGTTGAAGTTATAGATAGAGGAAATTTATTACATGCATCTGATGAATTAATAATTTCAAACCAAGTTATTAATAAAAATTACAAATTTAATGGTTTTATTTTTAAATTATCTAATTTTTCTAATTTAAAAATTGGTTTCAAAAGTCAAGATAATAAAGACATTGATTATCATTTTAATATATTAGGAAATAGAATGTTAAGTATCATAGAAAATAATAAACAAATTGATATAGATTTTTGCTCTATTGAAAGTATCAAAAAATGTAATTTTAAAAAAAATACATATTCTTATAACTCGGAGGATTATTTAGGTATATTATTTATGGAAGATAATATTATTTATTTTTCAATTAAATCAAATGAAAAAAGTTATTCAGGAAATATAATTCATAAAAGTTTAGAAATACCTAAATTTCCATTAAAATTATGTATTCTTAATGATAAAAATGATAATCTTATTCAAGAATTATATTGGGTCAATAACAAATATTCTTCTGAACCTAACAAATGGTCATTAGAAATATTACAAAATACAGAAGATAATGAAATGCCTCCACAAGAAACTTTAACTTCCGAAGAAAAAGATGAAGGGGAGAATATTAAAAAAATATTTAAATTTGATAAAGATAAACCGTGGATAAAGAAAATATTTATTATAGATCATATTTTAAATAGAAATAATAATATATTAAATTTAACTTGTATTACAAATATGAGTGAAACTGAAATGAAATTTTTAAAAGATATATATATAAATATTATAATAAAGATAGACGGCGAAGAAAGGATACTTAATATTCCTTATAATAAATATATTATCACAAGTGATCGGGAATATGAAAATAAATTAGTTTTCAAATTAGATATAAGTAAGTATGTAAATTATTTTAATTACGATTTATCATGTAAAGTTGAATTAGTTAGGTCCAAAACAATTCAAGATAAAAATATAATTTCTAATATAGTAAAATTATAAAAATATATATGTAATAATAAAGTGATATGAATAATCATAAAATAAATAAAGTAATCTTAATAATAATATTAATTTTGGTAATTATAGGAATAGCACTTTTTAGGAAAGAACATCTTGATGATTATAAAAAAATAGAAATTCAAAAACAAATTAATATCAACTTCAAAAACTATAATACTTTTATGGATAAAAGATTAGAAATGGATAATTTATTGAAAAAATATAATGAAGAGAATGACGATAATGTTGAATACGGTTATGGAATTTTAAAAGAAACCGATAAAACTAGTTTGGGTTTTTGTCCATTAGGGGAATATTATGATGCTCCGGCAAATTCAAAATTTGAAAATAAACCTGAAAATTTAGTAAAATGTAAAGAATGTAAAAATTGTTTAGAAAAACCCGGATATTATTTAAGTAACGGTTGTTTAGGTGATAGAAATTCACAGTGTACTTTTAGAGGATTACCAAATGAAATATATTTAAAAGTTCATGAAGATGATAGTTTATTTCACGATGGTGTTTTTCCTCAACATCAACATACTTTTGAAGACGGAACTAAAAGCACTATAAATCATACTCATTAATTTTCTTTTTTTCATTTATTCCATAAAAAATATATGTTAATATATATTAAATGGAAAAATATACTAAAAATCTTATCATAGTTATAGCAGTTTTATTACTTTTTATTATAATACAATCAAAAATAAATTTTTACGAGAATAAACTATTTAATAATTTTAGGAATAATAAAATAGAAACCTTCCAAGATAGTGTTGATGTCACTAATATATCAAGTTTTGAACCCCGACAAGGTGATGGATCTACCATTATTACTATAAAAGGAGTTGGTTTAGATTTTATTGGAGAAATTTTATTTGATAAAGTAGAATGTGTAATTTTTGAGGATAGAACAGATAAGGAAATAAAAATTTTACCACCATCTTTAGGTGAATTAGGTAAAACAATTCAAGAAGTAAGAACTATTATGAATGAAGGGAAAACAATTGGATTACCTATAGAAAATATAGAATTAATTAGAAGAAATAGAGATGGTAGTACTCCTAATATAACACAAAATGATGGGATAACTCCAACAGATGCTTTAAAGTTAGACGGTATAATTTTTTATTATATAGACAAAATTAATTATTTAGATAATTGTCCTGTATTACCGGAACCACAAGTTGAGGAAGAAGAAGAAATAGTAGAGATTGAAGAAGCAACAGAAATTCCAGGAACAGATATGCATTTCTTTAAAGAATTATTACCTCATAAAATGAAAAAATTACAAGATTTAATAGATAAACAAAATGAAACTATTAATTATTATGAGTCTCTGAATGTAGATAATAACAATATTGAATATTTAAGTGAAATTCAATCTTTAGAATCCCTAAAAAATTTAAAAAAGGAAATGAATATTCAAAGATATAATATTCATAATACTATTAGTGATAGATATAAATATTCATTTTGAAATGATAATTAATAAAACAAAAATTTTTTTTGTTTGGTATAAGTTAGGAAAAACTCATACCCACCGAAATATTTTCATCCCGAGTGAAAACAAGTAGTATGTACTTCAGGCTCAGTTGACAAACTGGACCCAATTTCTATTATTACTGTAAATTCAGGGTTCTTCCAAATTTCGTTGTCTTCGACGTATCCATACTTGCTTGACATAATCTCTTGGTACAGATGAAGGTTGAGTTCTAGTCCGTATTTCACGAACTTTTTTTTCATATCGTTGAAAGATATATAATGCGCTTTCACTCTGTCCAAATTAATGGTTCTCTCCCCTCCTCGGTAACATTTTTTATTCGCCATGTTTCTTGCATCTTCCTCTGAAGTTGCACTTACTATGATGGCGGAATAATAATCATAATCTAGTGGTAGTTTATCTCGTATAAGTGTCAAATGATAAATTTTCATTTTGAATTTATTTTTTTATTTGAAATTTATATTTCAATTTTTTTATAAATAACGTATTTATAAAAAAATTAAATAAAAGAAATAAATTATTTTTATAATTTATTGAATTTTGGTTGAAGCAGAAATAACATAAATTGTATTTTCTGTAACAACTAAATATTCATTATTTACTTTATAGGTATTTTGAATTGGAGAAGTATGCTCATCATTACTTTTGTATATAATCTTGTCATCTTCATTTGAAGCAATACAAATATTTCCCTTAAGTGAATCTACATAAAAGTAAAAACACATTGGTTTTTGTAATTTAATTGAAAGTTTACATGCCTGTGTCAAAGTATCTGAACCTGGAATTGATAATTTAGGTTTTGAATCTGCCATTTTATAATTTTTATGATTATTTTTTTTTTTGAAATTGGACACACTTTAATTAATTTCCATTTTAATATTTTCATTCAACCATTCATGATTTAATAATTCATCAGCACTTTGTCTAATATTATCATCATATTCTAACATTTTTTTCAAAAAGTCTTCTAATATTTCTAGTTCACTATCATGTATTTTCAATCTATTAGTTAGTTCTTCTTTTAAATTTCTTTCTTCTATATCTTTATATCTTAATATTCTTCCCTTCAAATCAAAATAATTATCTGCATAATTACTATTTATAGATAATTCTTTTGGCATTTTACCTAATAAACAATACATTTGAGCCAAGTGAAATCTATCTTTGTCAATGTCAACTTTATTACATTCACTAAAATCAAATAATGTGTCTCCAACTATCAATTCATAAATCATACAACCTAAAACCCATATGTCTGCTTTTGTATTATAAGTTCCATTTATAATATTTTCAGGTGGACGATAACACCTTGTATAAATTTCATCATCATTATTATTACTTACAAATTCTGTATTACCTAAATCTAAAATTTTAATATTAATATTATCTTTACTTATATCTAATTTATATTTATCTTCTTGGTTATCATCTGTAATATCTTCTATATTTACCTCTAATTCTTTATTTAAATCTAAGGTTTTTTGTTTATTATTAATTTCTATTATCTTATCTTTATTTTTATTTGTAAGTTCCCTTAAAATTTTTTTCTTTATTTTCTTTCTCATTGTTTTTCTTTTAGATTTTTTTAATCCAACTAATTTACTATTTACTGTTTGTTCTAAAATTATATTATAACTTTCATTTAATTTTAAATTATCCACTTCATTCAAAATATTTTTTATTTGAGAATTATTTTCCGTAAAAAGAATATTATCTAATTTTAAATCACAATGAACTAAATTTTTACTATGTAATTCATTTATTCCTATAATCATTTGCCTACTAATTTGACGTATCATATTTAAATTTACAAAATTATCATTTTCTTCATATGTTAAATATCCTATCGAATTACCCAATAATTCTAAAAGAATTGCTTTTCTTAGTCTTCCTTTTGATTTAATATCAAAATTATCTACCATTTTACAAACTCTCTCTGTTTCCTTCAATAAATTTAACATTTTAATTTCATTAATTAATGTTTCACTATCTTCATCTTCTTGAATTTTCAATGCGTAATATTTATTTACAATTATATCATATACTAACCAAACCTTACAAAACGTTCCTCTTGATAAATACTTAATAACTAAATATTTATCATTTAATAAATTCCCTATAAAGTTATCAGATATTTCATCTTCATCATCAGATGAAATTTCCCCATCAGAATCTTCATCTTTCTTAATTGTATCAACTCTTTTTAAAAATTTTTTTTTTTTTGCTTGTGCCTTTAAAAAATAATACTTCATTTAATGAATATTAATTATTTAAAATTTTAAATAAGTTTATTTATAAAACTATACCACTTTTTAGTTTTCTTCACCTTTCTTGTGTTTTTTTTTGTAGATTCTTTCTTCTTAGGTAATGATTTCTTCTTAGGTAATGCTTTCTTCTTAGGTAATGCTTTCTTCTTAGGTAATGCTTTCTTCTTATGTAAATTTTTTCTAAGTGACACACCTTTTTTTTTATTTACTTCTCCTTTAAGATTGTTTTCTCCTTTAAGATTGTTTTCGCCTTTAAGATTGTTTTCTCCTTTAAGATTGTTTTCTCCTTTAAGATTGTTTTCTCCTTTAAGATTGTTTTCTCCTTTAAGATTGTTATTTTGTAAAAGAGAGTTTTTTTTATTTAAACTACTACATTTTTTAATATGTCTTCTATTAGACATTTTTTTTAAAGAAGGAACCATAAAATCTGGAATTGATTCATTTGAAACTTTATAAGAAGTATTTTTTTTTTATCACCATCTTTTTACTCTTTCAACTACTCGATATGGTCCGCCATCTGATTTTGCCACAACCAACCTTCTTTTTTCATCCATTTGTGTATCTCTTGCAATAAATACTTTTCCATTAGTTTTATCATATGTAAATTGATCAGACATAATTATAGGAACTGCTTGATCAGCATTTTTTGTTAACATTTGTTTAGTAGTAATTATTTTGAAAGTAGATTCATTTGGATCCATATTATATATAATAGCATTACAAATTTTTTTTACGAAAAAATAAAATTAAACGTAATTTTAATTTAAAAATAAATAATTCTTAATTACATAATGAAAATTAGTATTATAGGGAATGGATTTGTAGGTAAAGCAACTGTTTAATTAGAATGTAAAGATATTGAAATTTTACGCAGTCATACTAAAGTCCCTAGACCAGATGGCAAATATGGATTTGGTGGGACATGTTTTCCAAAAGATACTAATAGTTTAAGATATAAAAAGGAAAAAATATGGATCCTTATATATTAAATGCTATTATAGAGAATGTTGATAAAGTTGAAAAATATTGGAATAATGATGAAGGAAAAGCAGTAATTAAAATTGATTAAAAAAATAAATTACTAAATTAATTAATATGCCTATAAAAAAAACAAAAGTTACTAAACATATGAATTTTATTGATTTATTCAGCGGTATTGGAGGATTTCATACTGCTCTAAATAGAATGGGACATAAATGTGTTCTTGCTTGTGATATTGATAAAAAATGTCGAGAAATTTATAAAAAGAATTATGGAATTGAACCAGTAAATGATATACGCGAAATTAATGAGAAAACTATGCCAAATTTTGATATTCTGTGTGCCGGTTTTCCTTGTCAATCTTTCTCTAATGCAGGCAAAAAACAAGCATTCGAAGATAAAGTTAGAGGAACTCTATTCTTTGATATTATTAGAATTGCCAAGGAAAAACAACCTAAATTTATGTTCCTTGAGAATGTAAAACATATTAAGAAAGTAGATGAAGGTAATGTATTCAATACTATTTTAGGTGCATTAGATGAGATCGGATATTATATAGAAGATGAAAAATCTGTATTTGAATTATCTCCACACTATTTAGGTATTCCGCAAGATAGGAAGAGAATTATTTTCGTGTGTATTAGAAAAGATATTTATAATCCTGATAAAGTGATTGATTTAGGTTTAGAGGAAAATGTCACAATTAATTTTGATAATATTATTGAAAAAGAAGTAGACCCTAAATATAAAGTTAAATCTAATATTGTTTATTTATTTGATACTTGGGATAAAATGGTTAGACAAATGGAACCCGGACAAAAAATGAGTCCAACTATTCTTTGTAATGAGTTCAATTCCAATTATAGTGAAGAAGAATTTGAAAATCTTCCTCAATGGAAACAAGATTATATTACTAAAAATAAACCCATATATCAAAAATATAAACAACTATGGGATAGTTGGTACGAAGAACATAAAGATATTTTAAAGAAAAAAGAAGTTAATGGTAAATTGGAATGGCAAGCAGGACCTCTAAAAGAAAATGATAGTATTTGGAACCACTTTATTCAACTGAGACAATCTGGAATTAGAGTAAAGAAGAGTAAATTCTTTCCCACACTTGTTGCTATTGTTCAAACACCAATTTATGGAAAAGAAAAAAGATATATTACACCGAGAGAATGTGCTAGATTACAATCTTTTCCAGATAGTTTCATACTACCGGAAAGCGATAATGTTGCGTATAAGCAATTTGGAAACGCAGTTAATGTGGAAGTTGTTTATAGAGTTATGAGTAAAACTTTAGAATTATATAAATAAAAAAAAATAATTTTCAAAATATTTTAATTCTAAACTTTTTGAATAAGAATTTGTGGAGAACAGAATACATTTCCCTTCCATCTTATTTCTATGGAATATTTTTTAATCCCATCAACTAAAATGTCATAGAACATCTTAGCCGCTTTTTTATCCGGATAATCCTTTTTAATTAATTCTATTTTTTTACTATATAATTCTTCTTGTAATTCACCTAAATCTATAATATTTTCTCCATCAAGTTCATATACTTTATATGGAGTATTGCTAGAACATAATCCTTCTTTTATTAAGGAAATTACTTTTTCTTTTTCCATTTCAATGGATTTATAAAGACTATCCCAATATATATTAGGATTTCCCGGATAAAATAACTTATTTACTTCCTTCCTTTGATCTTTTTTAAATTCAGGAAATCCATTAGATTTTAGAAAATCTCTTTTAACTTTTTCTAATTCCTTTCCATTTGATAGTATTTTTTGGATCGAATAATTAGTAAGAAACGAACTCCGAGTTGCTTTTACGGAAATACCAATCCAAGAATTATTATTCATTTTCAG
>Ga0206131_10003694_pt1 | contig 17422 bp, 10 predicted proteins | sample Helgoland_Spring_FD_148636 | JGI IMG/M metagenome (GOLD analysis project Ga0206131, IMG submission 148636) | Pelagic subsurface seawater microbial communities from Kabeltonne, Helgoland, North Sea - Helgoland_Spring_Bloom_20160517_1 | ecosystem: Environmental > Aquatic > Marine > Epipelagic ...
AAACTTATAACTGTACCATTTGATGAAAATCCATATTCGGCTTTAGCAGTATATTTCAAAACCGATGAAGGTATTGAAGTATTTCAAACTATTGAAAAAAAGTTAAAATAAAATGCTTATAGTGGTTGAGCCGCAAATAAGCGGCTTAATCATTATATAAATAATTATAAATGGCAATATCAGTAAATAAAGTATACAGAACCGTGCTTTCAATAATGAATAAAGAGGGTAGAGGGTTTTTAACACCGGATCAATTTAATAGAATCGGCAGGGAAGTCCAGCTCGATTTATTAGAAAGAGCATTTTTTGATTATAACAAAGCTTTAAATAGAAAAAAAGGCGGTGCAACAAATGATGAATACGGTAATATTCCTAAGAATATAAAAGAAAAAATCGATATTTTTTCAAAAGAAACTGAATTGCTAATCCCTGGAATAAATTCAATTAGACCAGGCATTAATGTAAGAGTAAGATCATCTATAGTAGGTGTGAGCGTTCCAACTCAAATTACAGCAGGTACGTATAGCAATGTTGCAACAACTGGTGGTTCTGGATCTGGATTAACTGTGACTGTATACTCTTCCGGAGGAAACTGGGATAGTATAACTACAGTAGCTGGCGGTTCCGGATATGCTGTTGGAGATGTAATAACAATTCCACAAGCGTCCATAACAGGATCTAATAACCCATACACTTTTCCGATAGAAGCAACTGATCTTAATGTATACGGCTCAGTTTTATTACCTACGGATTTGTATAGAATAATTTTATTATCAAGATCTAGCAGGTCTATTAATCTTGAGGAATTAAATAAATCCGAATACACATACGTAAACTCTTCTAAACTTACAACACCTTCTGAGATATATCCTGTTTATTACAGAGATTCTTTTGGAATAAAAGTTAGTCCAACTTCATTAATAAATTCAAACGTTACATTAGATTATATAAAATCACCAACTGACCCTTATTGGGGTTATACAGTGAATGGATCAAATGGATCTTATGGTTTTAACGCAGCGGCTTCAGCGGATTTTGACTTACACGTCGCGGACGAAGTTGATTTAACTATCAAAATACTAAGTTACGTGGGGGTTATAATAAAAGACCCTACTGTTATTCAAGTTGCGAATTCAGAGGAAACTAAAATAATACAATTAGAAAACTAACATAAAATGGGATTATTACAAGAAACATCATACCAATATTACGAGGGCAGCCAGGTTATAGTTGCATCCGCAGGGCAACAAAATTTTGTTCTTTCATTAGACCCATTACCTAAAAATGCAGAAAAGTTTCTTGTTTCTGTTAATGATATTGAAATAGTTAGTTCAAATTACACATATAACTCTTTAACGGGTTTATTAACTTTTACTACAGGTTTAAACGTAAACGATGTTGTTTTAGTTGAATTAAAAAATAAATCTCTAGGAAAATACAGATATACCACCCTGAACGATATAGTTAACAATTATATGGTTGGGTTCGTAGGAGATGATAAAATAATTAACAACGTTAAAAAATCAGATATATTATTTCATACAAAAAGAGGTATACAAGAATTTTCTTACGATATATCAAGAGTTGAAAAAATTCAAGAAGTCGAAGTTGGGTTTACTCTTTCAATACCAATGCCTCAAGATTACGTAAATTACGTTAAACTATCTTGGTCTGATGATAATGGAATAGAACGTTTGATTTACCCTATTAGATATTCAGCTAGACCTTCAGAATCGCCCCTACAAGATGAGAACTACAACTACCTTTATGATCAAGAAGATAATATTTTAGTTGGTACTTCTGTTACAGACGCTAAATTTAAAGATTTTGATAATAAAAAAATAACAGGTGATGTAACCGAAATATCTTATGAACCGAAAGACTTAATGGATACTAGGTTCGGTTTAAATCCAGAAACAAGCACAAAAAATGGTGGCTTTATAATTGACGAAGCAAGGGGGGTTATTAGTTTTACAAGTGACATGGTTGATAGAATTGTGCTAATTAAATATATTTCGGATGGTATTGGCACAGATGATGAAATTAAAGTGCACAAGCTAGCGGAAGATGCATTATATAAGTATATAACGCACGCGGTTGCATCGTCTAAAAGCAATATGCCAGAATATATTATAAATAGATTTAGAAAAGAAAAAAGAGCAGCAATGCGAAACGCTAAGTTAAGATTATCAAATATTAAGTTAGAAGAAATTACGCAAGTAATGAGAGGTAAGTCTAAAACAATTAAATAACACTCCATGCCAGAAATCAAAAATACCTTTCTCAAAGGTAAAATGAACAAAGATCTTGATGCGCGTTTAATTCCTAACGGTGAATACATAGATGCTCAAAACATTCATATAACAAAGTCTGAAGGCTCTGACGTGGGTGTTGTACAAAACATTAAAGGAAATAGTGCGATTGGAAATATTACATTCCCTGGAATTGTTATTGGATACATTGCGGAATCAGAATCTTTGGCAGATGGCAGCAATAGAATATTTTATTTTTTCAAAGGAGATGCTAACGCCCAGGACGCTATATATTACTATAATACTAGTGCATCAATGCCTGACCCTCCTGGAAATCCCCAGCCTATTGTCAAAGGATCTTTTCTTAACTTTTCTGCATCAAAATTAATAACCGGTGTTAATATAATAGATGGTTTATTGTTTTGGACAGATGACAATAACCAGCCAAGGAAAATAAACATACAAAAAGCAATTGATTCTCCAAGCTATTATGATAACGAGGACAAAATAAGTGTAGCTAAATATTATCCTTATAATCCGCCACAGGTGTTACACCCAACAGTTGACACTCAAACTGGTATACAAAAACTAACAACAACAGCTTCCGTAAATGGAGCGCTTGTTGCGCAAACAGCCGTAGCTTTATCAGGCACTATTAACTATGATATTTTTGTAGGTCAAGTGGTTACTGGCGCGGGCGTGGCTAATGACACTTTGGTGGTTACGTATAATCACCCATCTTTGGTTTTAAATAAGCCAATCACAGTTGCCAACGCGGCTGTACTAAGTTTTAAATCAAACGAAAATAGGTTAGAGGAGGAATTCGTGAAGTTTGCGTATAGATATAAATTTTCGGATGGAGAGTATTCTGTAATATCTCCTTTTACACAAACATGTTTTTTACCTAAATCCTACAACGGATCACCTGGATTAACTGATTCACAAATAAAAGAAGCTTTTAAAACAACAGAAATATCGTCAATGATAAATGACGCTGGGCAAGTGAATTTAAGAATAAAGTTACCTTCTGCTAATGTAACAACTGATTATGGTATAACTAAAATTGAAATACTTTATAAAGAAGCAGATAACCCAGGAATAAAAGCTGTAGCACAAGAAACGCTAACAGACGCTAATGCACAAGACTATACTTACACATATAAATTAACGCTGCCTTTTAAAACATTAACAGAAGACCAAACAATTAGGGTTTTTGATAATGTTCCACGCCAAGCTAAATCACAAGAAATTGCTGGGAATAGGCTTATATATGGAAACTTTTTAGAAAACTACTCTATGCCTTCAATCGATTTTGAGGCTGGTTATGTTAATAGGGCATCAACAGCGTTAGATCAAAATTGGAATAATCAATATCCCCATCAATCAGTTAAGTCAAGAAGAACATATCAAATTGGATTAGTTTTAGCAGATAAATACGGAAGACAATCTCCGGTTATTTTACCATCAGATGTAAACAAATCTTCGGTTAAAGTTCCTGTTCACACGGCTTCCCCAAGCGGTTGGAATGGATATGCTTTAAGAGTAGAGTTCAACGATGTAATTCCCGAAGCCTACGATCCGTTGACTAGAAAGTTTGGATGGTATTCATGGAGGGTTGTTGTAAAACAAACAGAACAAAGCTATTATAATATTTATGCCCCAGGGGTTCAGGACAGTTTTCCCCATGGAGCAACAACAGGAACACTTAATACAACCGCTACACAAATACTAGATGGTGTTGGTGGAAATTATAGTGCAGACGATGAAAGATCATGGTTGGTATTACACGGTGATAATATTAATAAAGTACCTAGAGAAGCTGGAGATGGTGGAATTGTAGAAGCTAATGGCATAAGCGGCAGCGAAATATCTTTATATCCCGTAATATCAAACGCAAGTTTAGATCACACTGGAACTGGTGGTGATGATTTTGTATTTAATTCGGATGGTAACCTAGTAGATGTTATAAGTATAGGCTCCGCTAAAGAACAAGGTTTAGTTTTCCCAGCTTACAAAACGAACGACGATGGGACTAGCGTTGCTACAAAAGATCCTGGAGAAGTATTCGGTTTTGTTTACGAATCAACAAAAAATCATTTAGTTGCTGAGTTACCAGACGGATATGGTTTTAAAAGATTAGACGATGGCGCTGACACCCTGAATTTAGGGATATGGGAAACAAAACCAATAAAATCTGGTTTAGACATATACTACGAAACATCCTTAGTTGGGTTGGTTGCAGATTTAAACAATGAAATTGATTCCGTAGGGTCTGGAACTGGTGGTCCTCACAATATAGTAATAGATAATAGTTCTTTTTCTGAGAGCGCAACAACTAACACTGTTATAGGTGCTTTAAGTGCGGAAAACTCGTCAGGGAGCACAATATCAAACGTAACTTTTGTGTTAAACAGTGTTTTTGCTTTATCGAATTTATCAGAAAACTTAGTAAATAAATTTAACATAGAAAACGGCACTAACAACTTAAGAACATCATCACCATCATTTTATTATGGATCTAGTGGTGAAACATACTCAGTATCAATTACAGCCACAGATCAGTATGGCGTTGACAAAATTGACAACTTATTAATAACCTTAAGTAATGCAGCACCAACATTTTCTAATTCATTATCTTCAGCTGGCAATGTAGCACATTATTCTGCTTCTGTTTTACTTAATGCGGCTTCAAATACTTTTAACGGTAGTGCGGATACAACTAGAAACACAGAAGGATTGGTGTATAGCATAGTAAGTGTACATTACGATCCTGATGGCAATAACACGGATGTGACGTCAAGCAACCTGTTTAGTATAACAAATACAGGTGATACTGGAAATCCAGCGGCTGGAGAGTTAAAAAATACAAATTACTTTGCAGCTAATCAGGTTGGTAAAATTTACAGGATTTTATTGAAGGTAAGAGACGCTGGTCACACTAGTGCAGCGCCCTCGGAGGACACACATACTTTTAATGTCACTTTAGTTCCAGGTACTTTACTAAACAAACCTACGGCCCCGAACGCGCCTCAGTTATGTAATCCTACAACACAAACCTTATATATAACAAAGCCCTCTAGTAATACGGGCGGAACAACGATAGAAGTGGGTGATTCAATATACACTGATATTGCCTTGGGCACTAATTATTTTTACGGTAATATAATCACACAGCCAATTGGTGGACTTTATGATCAAGGGCTTTATGCACAGGTTCAGACTTCAAACGGGGTTGTGGAATACATTAATCTAAATGTTTCATGCGCACCATAGAAATTAGGGATGCAGTAAAACATGTAATATTTAAATCATGGGAATAGCGAAGGAAATTGGGTATTTTAATACCTTTATAATAAAACCCGCATCATCTTCGAAAAAGTGGCATGTTGAGGAGTCTAGAATAAAAGGTGGGTTTAATAACCAAGAGGTTGAATTAAGCACTAGAGCTTTTGCCACTGATGAAAACTACAGCGAACGAAGAAGAAAAAATGCTTTAATTTATTCTGGTATTTATAATTCTAAAACTGGTGTTAATAAGTTAAATCAATTTGGTATTGGTCAATCTAATACTAAAGCTGTTGATGAAGCTCAAGGTAGTATTCAAAAGTTATTTGCAGAAGACACAAACTTAATAATATTTCAAGAAGACAAAGTAAGTAGAGCCTTAATTGATAAAGACGCTATATTCACAGCAGAAGGCACTTCTATAAAATCATTAAGCAATATAGTCATTGGACAAGTTATACCTTTTCTTGGCAAGTATGGGATAAGCACTAACCCAGAAAGCTTTGCAGTTAAAGGTGGAATGAAATATTTCACTGATAAAAAAAGAGGTGTTGTTATAAGACTGTCAAGAGACGGGCATACTGAAATTTCTTATTACGGTATGAGGAGCTGGTTTAAAAGCAATTTAAGATCCGCTAATAATATTGTGGGCATGTATGATAACGTGAAAGATCAATACGTTGTTTCACTGCAATATCCTGATAGTGAGTATACTTTAGGGTATGACGAATCCTCTAAGGGTTGGACTAGTTTTTATACTTTTAGACCTGCTGCAGGATTTACTTTAGGCAATTACTTTTATACTTTTAAAAATGCTAATATATGGAAGCATTATACTACAACTAATTATAACAACTTCCACAACACACCAAACTCCTCAAAAATACAATTAATTTTCAACAACACTCCTTCTGTGGTCAAAGTATTTAAAGGTTTATCTTACGAAGGAACTAGTGGTTGGCAAGTTAATAATATATTTACTGATTACGACGACACAGGATATACGGATAGTGGATTTAATATAAGCCCGTATAGTGCCACTTATGCCGCAACTGGTATATATGATTTGCCTGGCGTGAATGCTTTTAGTAAAAAAGAAAATAAGTATTCAACTTATTTAAAAAATTCATCTGCAATAGGTGAAAATGAAATAATCTTTGGTGAAGAGATTTCTGGTATTAAAGGAATGTTTACATCCTTATTATTTGAAACTTCTACTACGGATACAACAAAAAAAGAATTATTTGCTGTTTCGTCTGAAACAGTATTATCATCAAATTAAAATAATAAATTATGCCAGCACCTTTTTTAGCAATGGGAATATCAGCGGGCGTCTCTGCACTTAGCGGCTTATTTGGAGCTGGTAAAGCAAGACGGGCTGCTAGAAAAGCCAGACAACAAGCGGATGCTTTAAATAAACAAATAGCTAATCTTGAAAAAAATAGACAAGCTGTTATTAACCCCTATGAAAACGTTAAGGATCTTAGTAGTATGGTAACCAACCCATTCGCTAATTTACAAGTGGCTACAAAAGCCGCTGAAATAAAAGGTGCTGAAACTGATATTGCATTAGCAACAACATTAGATACGTTAAGAGCTACGGGCGCTGGGGCTGGTGGCGCAACCGCATTAGCTCAACAAGCCGCGAGATCAAAAGCTGGTATTGCGGCCGGTATAGAAAAACAAGAAGCTCAAAATACAAGATTAAGAGCTCAGGGCGAACAACAAATGCAAAGACTTCAAATGAGTGAAGCTGCGAGAGTCCAGGGCGCTACAGCACAAGGCGCTGCGTTTAAATTCAATGCGCAAGAAAGAAGGGACACATCTAAATTAAATCGATTAGCCGGTCAAGCTGATATTGCTTCAGGGCAAGCTGCTGCATATAGTCAACAGTCTAGTCAAATGATGGGACAAGCATTAGGGGCTTTAGGTAGTTTAGCTGGCGCAGCAATTGGTGGAGCAAATTACAAAAAATCATTAGCAAACGCCCCGGGTGGAGGAGTAGATAATTTTAGCGGTGCTTATTCTGGAAACGAAAATGTCACTTACAATGTGCCTAGAGCTGCGGACTATTCCAATTTAACCAGTGGTGGTGGAGCAGAATACGGCTACGGTTATTTAGGTTAATAAATCAATAAAAATTATGGGAGCATACGATAATCCAAGATCATATACAACAGTAGATTATACTGCAGGTACTAAGGCTTTTAATACAACTTTTCAAACTGGTTTAGCAGCTGGTATTGCAGAGGGGGATAAGCTGATTGCTGATAGAAAAAAATACGAAGACACTGTATACGCACAAGGTGAAGAAATGAAAAAAGAACTTAGTGCGGCGGTTGATAATGGAGAAAAAACAAAAGAACAAATAAACACTGCATTGGAAGAATTTTATGCAGAAGCGCTTAATGTTGAACAACCAACCAAGAAAGGGTTGGGTGGTTTATTTTCTATGCCTACAGAAAATCGTATGGATAAAAAGGGCATGAGAGAAGCCCAGAACAGTTTTGAGGGCGCTGTGATGCCTTTAAATACGGTTTTAGATTATATATACACTTCAGACATGGACATTGATGAAAACAATGACAAGGGGCACGGTTTATATTCAGATAAAAAAAATATATACAATGCTATTAAAAATGGCGATGCGAAACCTACATTCAAATACGATAATCAAACTAAAAAATTTACTAGCTTTATTGAAGTTGGTGGTAAAAAATACACAGAAGCAGAGTTACAAACAATTTTTACAGCATCTGGAAAAGAACAAAGAGATATAATTGATGGCGAGCACGATAAGTTAATGGAAGGCGTAAGTAACAGAACAAGCGCTAAATTAAAAAATCACATTGCTACAATGAAAGAGGGGGGAAGCCCAAGTGCTTATGCTGACGCAAGTGATTATGCATTAGAAACCGCTAATGAACAGTTCGGGCTTGATAAAGAAGGTAATATTGACCCTACAAAACACACTAAAAATGAATTGGGTGTTGCTAATAATATTTATAACAACAACATGGATCTTAATGAGGAGTTGAAAAAAACCATGCTGGACTCCGAAATTAAAGAATTTAATTTAAGCAAAGATCAAAAAGATCTGTTGTTAGATATGCCTCTAAATATAGGTCATGAAGAAATAGCCGATAAGTTAGGTGTAAGTAAAACTGATGCTGTTAATATATTTGAAAAATCTAAGGCAGCAAAGTTAAAAATGGTGGCTCAATATACTGTTAACAAAATGGAAAGTGCAGGTTTATTTGATGAATTCTACAGAAACGAACCAAAACAGCAAGAAGTTTACAAGCCAACAGACGCTGATAAAAAAAGATACGAAGTCAATAAATACAGTAGAAACAGAACAAATAAAATAACACAAATGTTATTTAATACCGGGGCTGTAACTGAAGGGCAAATGGTAGGCTCAGAAACAGATTTAATGGTTAATGCTGAATTCACTAATCAGTTCGTAGGTAAGGTTGTTAAAATTAATGATGGCAAGCTTAAAACTATAAAAAATATGACTATAAACAAAGCTGGGGATGTTGAATTTGAATATGAAAAAGGAGAAATGTCTGGTGAAGTTGAAAATGATGATGGGACTGTGTCAAAAACTAAATTTGATTTAAAGGCAAACCAGTCATATAATATATACAATCCTAGTTCTCAAAAGGCCATGTATAAAGCCCTAGGTGGGGATATTAGGGGTGAAGGAACTGGAATTCAATATGACAATCTATATGAAGAAAACATGGCTTCTTCTTTAATAAATAACCCTAGCGTATTTAATAATCAGAGAATGAGTCAATGGGCTAACTTTATTGGATCTGATAAAAGTTTATTAAATAACTCTAATTTTAGTAATTGGTTATTAGATGAAAAAAATGCTGAAGTAGTTAAGGCCTACCCAGGTTTCCAAAGATTAAAATCAATATCACAATTAAAATAATATAATATGTTTGAATTAGATGGTCAAGAATTTTCTAATGAAGAAATGGAAGAGATTGCTGCTGGTAAAAATGTTTCATTAGACGAGCTTCTTAAAAATAATCCTAATATCAAAAAAACTGAAAAACAGGATTTTCAAAACCCCACAGCACCGGGTGCGGTTGTGGAGGGAAACGAAGCATCCAATACGGGTTTAAATTTGGAAAATGGTTCTTCGGAATCACAAAAAGATCCTAAGAAAAAAGAAGTTGGGTTTTTTAGAGGCTTGTGGAATAGAGTAAGCTTAACTTTACCTAAAGCGTTAGTTGCAGATGCACCTATGCAAATAGCTGGTAACGAATTACAATACTTAGCAGAAGAAGAAGCTAAATTAGAAGAAAGGTTTAAAGCAGATGGTACATATAGTTGGAATCAAAAAACTTCTTTTGACCCGAGTAGGGGAGGTAAAATAAATAGAACCAGCACAAAAGGAACTTTAAAAGAAGCAAAAGCTTATTATGCTGAAAAAAGGAAAGGTTTAGAAAAAAAGTTTGTTGAAAATTTAGTGCAATCATCTGAATATCAAGCTGAGTTAGACAAGTGGGAAAGCGTTAAAATATATGATGAAGATGGTAATATGGACTTAAGCTGGTCTGATGTAAAGCAAGTCACAGGAGAGCAGTTACCACAAATGTTAGCTGCTATGTTTAGTTTTGGTGGATCAACTCTTGTTCAAGAGTCAGGCGGGGTCGCTAATGACTTATTGAATAAAAAATCCGCAAAAGAGTATGGTTTTTCTTTAGAAGGCTTTATGAAACTTCCTCTTGAAGAACAAAATAAATTAAAAACAAAATTAGTATCGGAAGGCAAAGCAGAAGATTTATTTGATCAAGCTTTAAAAGTTGGAGTTCAAAACGCTGGAATGGACCTTTTTAGTAATTTTATAGTAATAGGTAAAGCAACTAAATTTTTACCAAAAGGTTTTGCTAGAAATTTATTAAAAGGAAAAATAATGAAGCCGTTAAAAACCGGTGGAGCTTATGTTGGCACGCAGGCTGCTGCTCAAGTCCCGGAGGTTATTACAGAAAATTTACAAGAAATTAACTCTGCATGGGCGGGGAGAAATGATGACGGGAAGTTTTTTGGGGATGAATATACTTGGAATGATTTTAAAGAAACTACAGCCCAAACAATAATTGGTACTGGTGGAACGCAAGTTTCTATTGGAGGATCTAATTTTGCTAGAAAAGAAGTTGTAGCAAATTATTTAGCTATGGGCGATCCTAATGCGGTTAGATCAATTACCCGAGAAGCAAAAACAAAAGTAAAAAACGATCAATCACTTTCGGAAGACCAAAAACTTGATTTATTAGATGAGCTAGATGCTGCTGAAGATACAATGAATAACAGTAAATATAAAAATCTTGAAGGCGAAGGTAAAAGAAATGTTTATTTAAATTTAGTTGACTCTCAAAAAGCTCAAAAAGAAATAACAAAATTAGAAAATCAAGATGGCGAATTAAATTTATCTGATCAAGCTAAACTAGAAAATGCTAAAAGTAAATTAGAAAGTTTTAATAATAATATTAATAAAGAAGTAATATTAAATAACTATAGGGCTAAAGGTAAAGGTTTAGCCACTTGGGTTAATTCTCAAAAAGATGGGTATTTTGCTGATAAAAACGTACATATAAAACAAAACAAAAAAGAACTTACTGAATTTTTAGAAAGAACAGATCCAAAAGCTTTAAGCCAAGAAAATGTTCAAAAATTACTAAATAATGACGGGGTTAGTGGTGTAAAATTTGGAAATAATGTTTATATATTAGACGACAATATTAAGGCCAATACTTACAAAGGCTCTTTAACTTCCACGAATGTTGCTCATCATGAGGTGCTTCATTTAATAATGGACGGTGTGCCGCAAGATAAAAAATCAGATATAAAAAATAGTATATTAGAATCTTTTAAAAATTCTGAAGACTCTGAAATTAAATTAGTTTATGAAGCTTTAAACGAAAGAATGAAACCTTATGAAAATAAGTCTGATAACGTTAAAACTGAAGAGTTTTTTGCGGGGCTATCTGATGTATTCCGTTTGTTTGATTTACAGAATGTTGAGCAAGCATCTGTTTTGGACGCTGTAGGAAGTTTGTTTTCTAAAAGCTTTTCAGAAACAATTCCAAATATTGGATTTGAATTAAATGCTGAAAATACAGTAGAATTTATAAAAAAATTTAATGATTTTCAAGGAAAGAAAACTATTAAAGAAAAAATTGTTGGTGTTAGCAAAGCTGTATCACAAAATTTACCAAAAGGAAATGTTGATATAAAAGAAGATGAAGCACTTGGCTCTTTAGAAAAATTAACACCAGAAATACAAGAATCTGTATCTAAAGAAATAGCAAATTTAAAAATAGCAAAACAAGAATCTCTTGAGTTAAATAAAAAATTTGGCAAAGAGGGTATTAAAACCAATAAAGAGCAATCAATAGAAAGGCGAATTACGGAGTTTATAAAACCAACTGTTGATAGTTTTGCAGAAAGCAGAACCAAAGCATTGTATGATCCCATAGCAAAAGAAGCTAAAGAACCTGTTTCTAGAGAAGAATTCAGAGAATCTATGAAATCTGATATAAACACTATGGTGTTTAATGAATATGATCCGTCTATACAAACAGTTGAAAAATTTATAACTAACAGAGGATTTTTAAGAGCGAATGACTTAGCTAGTAGATTGGGTATTAAATCAGTAGAACAGGGTATTGATAAAAAAATAGATGACAATGTTACTAAAACTATTATTGATGATTCTCCTGTTCAAAAAGAATCTACTACCACTAAAAAAATAAATCCTAGCAAAGTACTTTCAAAAGAGCAATACGACAATGCTGTCGATGTCGTTGTTAGCGAATCCAAAAATCTAGACTTTGAAAAACTATCGTTTAAAAAATTAGGAAATATAACCTCTAAAATTACTGGAGAAATATCAGGCGTGCCTGCTAAAAAATTTTTAAATGCCGCTAGTAATTTAACTAAAGACGAAGTTAGAAGCGGAAGGATGTTTATTAATAAAAATGCAAACGACACATTTAAGACGCTGCCACAAGGAGCAGTGTTAGAATCGGATCAAGCATCAGAAAGATTATTAGGTACGTCTACAGGTGTTCCTAAAGGTATTTTAAACAGCCCATTATATGTTAAGCAAGCTAGAGGTAAAAAGGGAGCGGGACTAGCCGCTTATAAGTTAAATCCAAATGCGACTGTGCAAACTTTACTAGATTTAATTGGCAAGCCTGGTGATCCTGTTGCTTCTAGATCTACTGAAGCTCAAAACGTGAAATCAATAATTAAATTAATTGATAAAAATATTACAAACGAAATATTTAGAGAAAAAGTACAATTATCCCCACAAATTAGAGCTGATATTGCTGCTGGAAAATCAGAAGCATTAGCAAGTTCTGATGTCAATCTTCAGGTTGCAAAAGAAGAACTGTATGAAAAAAGTCAAGACGTAAAGCCCTTAAAAGAAGATGCTGTTGAAATATTAAAATCTATGAAATTCAAAGTTGGAAATTTTGATGTAGAATATAATAAAGCTATAAAAAACAAAAGTATTCCGCAAGGGTTTAAAGGCGTCGCTATAGAGTGGTATTATAAAACAACATTAAATGAAGCTTTTAAAAACGATCCTAATGTGGAAGTTAATATGGACATTCCTCTTATGGGGAACTCTGGTGTTGATTTAGTTATAATGGTAGGCGGGAAACCTTTGAATATTGAAATTAAATCATCTTATAAAGACCAAATGGGTAGTGTTAGCTACAATGGCCCTATTACAGACCTTATAGCATCATCAAAATCTGATAAAGATTTAGCAAAAAAGCTACAATTTATAGCCGCTGACTCAAGAAAATTACAAAAGTATGCAAATAGATATAAAGAATTAACCGGTGAAAAAATGGATTTAACATATCCTATTAAAGTTAATAAAGATATTGATAACATAATTAGAAAAGAAGAAGATGGATTTAGTTTAAATACTATGACACTTACCGATAATGTAGTTTCAATGACTAGCCATTACAATTCTAAAGGCGTTAATTATATTATATTTCATGATTTAGATGTTATGCTTGCTATGGGTAAAGACCCTCTTAATTTTAATATCCCGCTTATAGATAAGTTGGGTGGAAAAATTAATGCTGGGCCTAGAAGCACTGGAACAAATAAAACAACTAATGAAAGAAATTTTGTTAATAGAATTATTTTTACCCTTGATGCTTCTAAAAAAAATACAAAAGTAATAAAAGATTTAGCCAGTAAAGGTTTTAAAATGAGTAAACCTGAAAATTTTGTTCAAGCATTAAAAGAACAAGGGGCTCTTGCAAGTGCTGATTTGGATTTAGAATTTAATAATATATTAGAAAAAAGCACTAAAATAGAATCTAGAAAAAGATATGCTAAAGCAAAAGCTGAAGTTGCTGGCAAAGGAAAAGGAAAGTTTGATTTATTAGGCATACCTCCTTCTGCCCAAGACTTCATGGGGTTAGCATATAAATTCATTGGCAAAGGCAAAGAAGGTGATGCACAATTAGCTTGGATTAAAACACATTTAACAGATCCGTTTTCAAAAGCTATGGTTGATATTTCAAACGCAAGAGTTGCTTTAGCAAATGATTATAAAGAAATTAAAAAGTTATCAAAGATAGCTCCAAAAGATTTAAAGAAAAAAATACCAGGAGAGCCTTTCACTGTAGGGCAAGCTATTAGAGTTGCTGCTTGGACAAAACAAGGCATGGAAGTCCCAGGGTTATCTAAAGCAGATTTAAAAGAATTAAATAAATACGTTAACAACGATCCCGATTTAAAATCTTTTGCAGATCAACTAATACAAATAACTAAAGAAAATGGGTATCCTAAACCTGATAAAAATTGGTTAGCAGGAACAATATCTACTGATTTATTAAACGGTTTAAATACAACCAGCAGAAAACAAGCTTTAGAAAATTGGCAAACTAACGCGGATATAATATTTTCTGAAACAAATTTAAATAAATTAGAGGCCGCTTACGGAAAACCATATAGAATAGCATTAGAAAACATGCTCGAGCGTATGAAAACCGGTACCAATAGAAAAGTGAAAGGTGATAATTTAACAAATAGATTTATAGATTGGATCAATGGATCCGTTGGTACTATTATGTTTTTTAATATGCGATCCGCTGTTCTACAAACAATATCTTCTGTAAATTTTGTTAATTGGTCAGATAATAATCCATTAAAAGCTGCTATGGCTTTTGCTAATCAACCTCAGTATTGGAAAGATGTAATAAAGTTAATGAATTCTGATTATTTACTTGAAAGAAGAAATGGATTAAAAATAAATGTTAATGAAGCAGATATTGCGGAAATTGCCGCTGAGTCAAATAACAAAGCAAAAGCTTTTGTTAATAAACTACTAAAACTAGGTTTTTTACCTACACAAATAGCTGATAGTTTTGCAATATCTTCTGGTGGCGCTACTTTTTATAGAAATAGAATAAAGTCCTACATTAAAGAAGGTATGTCTATAAAAGATGCGGAGGCTCAAGCTTTTTTAGATTTTAGAGAAATATCAGAAGAGTCACAACAATCAAGCAGGCCGGATAGGATTAGTAAGCAGCAAGCAAGCGAATTAGGGCGTATTATATTAGCTTTTGCAAACACACCATCACAATATGCTAGAATAATGCAAAAAGCCGGTAGTGATCTTGTAAATAGACGTGGTGACGCTAAAACCAATATATCTAAGATAATTTATTACGGAGCAATACAAAATGTTATATTTAATGCCTTACAACAAGCTTTATTTGCTATAGCCTTTGACGAAGAGCCTGAAGAAGAAGAAATGAATAAAAAAAATGTGCGTATAGTAAATGGCATGGCAGATTCACTTTTAAGGGGTGTTGGATTTCATGGGGCTGTTATTTCTATGGTTAAAAATGGTATTATGAAAATAGCAGATGGTAAACCCATGCAAGATGCCGCACTCGAAGCTTTAAGCATATCACCACCTGTATCTTCTAAAATTAAAAAATTACAATCTGCAGGAAGAACATTTGATTGGAATAAAAAAGAAATAAAAGAAAAAGGCTTATCTTTAGATAATCCAGCATTCTTAGCAACCGGACAGATAACAAGTGCTCTTACAAACATACCTTTAGATAGAGGGATTAAAAAAATTACTAATATAAAAGATGCTTTAGACAAAGAAAATGACGATTGGAAGCGCGTTGCTAATATATTAGGCTGGGCAAAATGGGAACTGGAGTGGGCTAAAAATAAAAAATTAGGCTACAGCACTCAAAGATCTTCCATTAATAGGCAGAGTAGAAAAAGAGGAAGTGTAAAAAGACAAAGTATAAAAAGAAACTAAAATTTTAAATTATGCCAAAAGATGCGTGTTACCACAAAGTAAAAAAACAATACAAAGTATTCCCATCTGCTTATGCGAGTGGAGCTATAGCTAAATGTAGAAAAAATAGAGGTAAAAAGAAAAAGTAATGGCTGTAAGAAAAACCAAAAAAGGTGCATCACTTAAACGTTGGTTCAAAGAAAAATGGGTTGACGTAAGAACAGGAAAAGCCTGCGGCCGTAAGAAAGGCGATGGTAGAGGCGTACCATATTGTAGACCAAGCAAAAGAGTATCAAGTAAAACCCCAAAGACTGCAAGCGAAATGTCTTCATCCGAAAAAGCTAAAAAAATCAGAGAAAAGAAAAGCTTAGGACAACCAAAAGGAAAACCAAGAAGGGTCAAATCAGTTAAAAGAAAAAGATAATGGATACTCAAGATTTAAAAGTATTGATGTTGAATACATCGGCATTTACACTATCAATGACTTCGGTTGAAGATATACTTAAGATAGTTTTACTATTGGTTTCAATAGGCTTTACTGTTCAAAGATGGTATGAAGTACATAGAAGGAATAAAGATAATAAGTAGCCTACTGTTCTGCGTTTTTATATCAGCACAAGATATTAAAATAGACAATATAAAAAACTCAATTCAAACAGGTCCGTTGGTTAACAACAGGGATGTTGGTTTTGGGTTAAAAAACATTTTAGAAGAATTAGTTCAAGACTTGGATTATAATTTAAATGACAAGGCTATTGATGCTTTAACTGTTGAATTACTTTATTTTGATGTAAAAAGAACGCAATCAAATATTGCATTGTATAGCAAATCGTCGAGTCAAACCGAAATAATTGCTATTGCTAAATACAAAAAGAAAAAAGTAAAGGTAAAAGGAACTTCAAAAGACATTACAACATCTTTAATTTTATTAAATGAACAAGGGCAGTTTACACAAAATAGTGTAAGTGTTGCATTAAAAAAACTATCTGAAAACATTATTAAGAAATTAAAACTATGAAAAAACTATTGTTTTTATTACTACCATTATTCTGCTTAGCGCAAGATTTAAAACTTGATCACAGTTATACAAACGCTGCGGATTTTGAGGTTGGTGATACTATAACAATAAAGTTTAATACCATACAGGTTACAGAAGGGGCGGATCCTAATCTGTACATGTTTGATTACGAGTACAATAACAAATTGCTACAGAAAATTACACATCGGTTTAAAGTTGCGGATAACGAAGCCAATACGAATGCACAAACCTCATTGACACATTGGGATGGCTATAAGTTTAAAATTTTAAGCACTTACGATGAAGATAATCTTTCTGCACAATATTTACACGGTTGGCAAAACAGAACACAAGTAGAGGGAGACACTAATTCTTATCCTACGGATAATGACTGGTCTGTTGAAAGAATAACCATTCAAGACGGTGTTGGAATTACATATAACAATACATTAATTGAAGTTGATTTTAAAATTAAAGATAAAATAAATACAAACTACAGTAATTATAGTAATGTTACACATCTTAATTGGATGAAAGCCCACGACA
>Ga0206131_10003696_pt1 | contig 17418 bp, 15 predicted proteins | sample Helgoland_Spring_FD_148636 | JGI IMG/M metagenome (GOLD analysis project Ga0206131, IMG submission 148636) | Pelagic subsurface seawater microbial communities from Kabeltonne, Helgoland, North Sea - Helgoland_Spring_Bloom_20160517_1 | ecosystem: Environmental > Aquatic > Marine > Epipelagic ...
AGAAGATGAAGGTATGTTTGGAGTAGGGCATTAGAGTTACAATGTTTGTAACTTACAAGTCGCTAAGTTACTGATAAAACAGAGGAATTGGTTTAATGGGCAGAACAAAAACAGAAGGTAAGAGTTACACGAAAGTTACACGGTTTTATTTTCGTGCTTGTAGCCCTTTGTCTATAAGGCTCTGTAAATCTGCGACTATTGAGTGGGAATAGGAAGTGCCTTAATATAAAATTAGATAATGAACGTAACAGACGCCGTCCTTTCAAGATCTTCAATTAGATCATTTTTAAATAATCCAGTTTCTGACGAGCTCTTAAGAGACTTATTAGAAAAATCGTCAAGAGCCGCTTCAGGCGGAAATCTCCAACCTTGGAAAATATTTGTGATAAATAATTCTGCAATGAAAAATTTTCTTGAGTTCCAGAAAAATTGGACTGATCCTGAAACTCCTGCTTACGATATTTATCCTTCTAAACTCAAAGAACCTTACAGAACATCAAGGTATGAATTAGGTGAACAAATGTATGAACTTTTGGGGATTGGAAGAGAGGACAAAGACGCTAGAATTGCACAAGTAATGGAAAATTTTAAATTCTTTGGAGCGCCTTGTGCTTTTTTCTGTTTTGTTGATCGTCAAATGGGTCCTCCTCAGTGGTCTGATTTAGGAATGTTTTTACAAACTTTTATGTTGTTGGCTAAAGAAGCTGGTTTAGATACTTGCGCTCAAGAGGCATGGTCAATGAAGCATGACAGCGTTTCAAAATATATCAAAGCTGATGAAAGCGACATATTATTTTGTGGAATGTCTATTGGCTACAGGGATGATAGTGCGCAAGTTAATTCCCTAAGATCAAAAAGAAGGCCGCTTAAAGACTGGGCCAAATTTCTCTAGAATCATTTGTAACTATTTAATTGTTTTATGATACGAAACTTTATCAATGATTTTATGCTCGAGGCGATTGATATGGCAAAACTAGCTTTTGAGAATGATGAAGTGCCAGTAGGTGCAGTTATTGTTCATAATGGAGAAATCATTGGTAGAGGCTTCAATCAAGTGATAGAAAAACATTCTATTTCTTCTCACGCAGAAATCAATGCAATTAATCAAGCAAGTCAATTTAAAAAGAATTATAGATTAAAGAATTGTGATATTTATGTAACTTTGGAGCCTTGTCACATGTGCGCAAAAGCAATAGTGGATGCAAGGTTGAGCCATTTATATTATGGTGCAAAGGAACCAAAAACAGGTGCAATTGAATCAATCGATAAATTTTTAGATAGAGAGGATATTAATCATCATGTAGTTTTTAGTGGAGGACATATGAAAGACGAATCTTCTGAGCTGTTAAAAAAATTCTTTAAATCTAAGAGAGCCAAGAAAGCTTCTCAAAAAAATTTATTTTAATTCCAGCCATATCGGACAATGATCTGATGGTTTGTCCATCGCTCTGGTAGAATAATCTATTCCGGTATTAAGCATTGCATGCTCTAAATTTTCCGAAAGTAGTATATGGTCAATTCTTAGGCCTCTTTTTGGATTATCATCAAACATTCTTGAGCGGTAATCAAACCAGGAATATATTGCATCCTCTTTAGGGTTTTGTACTCTCCATGAGTCTATAAAACCTAAATTTTTGATCATATTCCACATTTCAATTTCTTCTGGCAGGAATGCGGTTTTGCCATCACGTAGCCATCTTTTTACATTTTGATCACCAATTCCAATATCTAGATCTGTTGGAGCAACATTAAAATCTCCCATAACTATAAGATTCTCTTGTTTTTTCTTAAGTTTTTTTATGTGCTTTTCAAGGTCATTATAAAATTTAATCTTTTTAGGAAATTTGGTTTCATGAGATCTATTCTCTCCTTGAGGAAAGTATCCATTCATGATTGTGATTTCTTTTCTTTTCCATTTAAAAGTAGCTTGAATAAATCTTTTTTGATCCTCTTTGGTATCCCCAGAAAAACCTTTTTGTACATCTAAAGGTTTTTTCTTGCTTAGAATAGCAACTCCATAATGACCTTTTTGACCCCAAAATTCTGGGTGGTATCCAATCTCTTTAATTTCCTCGATTGGAAACTCCGGATCATTCACTTTGGTCTCTTGAATTCCAATTACATCTGGATCAATTGTATCTCTCAGGTGAATTAGTTGATGGGGGCGAGCTCGAATACTATTAATGTTAAAGGATACAATTTTCATATTTTATGCAGCTTGAGATAAATAGGTATTCTGATTAAACAACATATAGTCTGAAAGAATTTGTGCTCCTTCATTTAAAAGGTAGTCATCATCAATGTTTATCTCAAAATCTTTTTTATCGTCTGCAGTCTCCTTGGCATTATTATAATCTTCCATAGCCTTGTAAGAATTAAAAATTTCTAGATTCAGTGAAGCACGGCGCTTGTTTTCAATATCTAAAGCCCATAATTGCCTTTCTTCTTTTTCGAGTCTTCTATTTGTGAGGTTCAGAGAAATAGCCTCTTTGTTTTTTTGGATTTCATATCTTTTCCTTATATCAAGGATATATTGCAAATTAGGGCTCTGACTGACTCTTATCAAATGTTCATCAGATAACTGGGAGATCAAAGAAGTTCCCATGGAGAATTTTTGGAAACGAATTGGTTTAATTTCATCCCATGGGAGTGCTGTACTATAAGAACTTTCACCAATTTCTTCTATATCCCAGGTACTTGGTAAGGTTATATCTGGATGTATTCCTTTGCTTTGCATCCCAGCTCCAGTAATTCTATAAAACTTAGATTCAGTAATTTTTATTTGTCCTGAGCTCAAACTATCTAATTTTTGAACGGTGCCTTTTCCAAATGTTTTTTGCCCAATGATTATTCCTCTTTGATAATCTTGAATGGCTCCAGCAAAAATTTCTGATGCCGAAGCAGAATATCTGTCGACCATTACCGCCAATGGTTTTTTCCAAATTTGCTTAGCTCTGGCATCACCCCATGGTCTAATAGTGCCATTGCTTTCTTTTACTTGTAGCGTTGCTCCAGAGGAAACAAACAATCCAGTTAATTTATTTGCTTCAAAAAGTGAGCCACCAGAATTACCACGAAGATCAATCAATACAGCATCGACCTCTTGATCATTAAATTTTTTAAGAATGTTTTCTACATCTTTTGAGCTACTTCTAAAATTTGGATCTCTATTTCGCCATGCATTGAAATCTATATAAAAAGTAGGTAAGTCAATTATACCAATTTTTATTGTTTGCATATTTCTTTTCATTTCAATTACTCTGGATTTTGCTGCTTGCTCCTCCAGTTTTACCTCTTCACGTGTAATTGTTACAAATTTCCTTTCGCTGAGATCTTCTGTTTTTCCAGGAATGAGCTCCAACTCAACTTTAGTACCTGCCTTACCTCGAATTAATTGAACAACTTCATCTATTCTCCATCCCACAACATCAGTTGGAGTTGAATTTAATTCTTCAACCTGAGAAATCTTTACTATTTTGTCGTCTGGATGAATTTTTCCGGTTTTTTCAGCAGGACCTCCAGGCACAATACTGACAATGGTGGGATAATCATCTTCTGTTGTAAGCAATGCTCCAATTCCTTCGAGCTTTAAACTCATCGTCATTTCAAAATCCTCAGCTGACTTTGGGGAGAAGTATGAAGAATGTGGATCAAAATAAGATGTCAAATTATTCATAGCAATTGAAAAGACATCTTCTTCATTTCTCTGAGAAATTCTTCGAAGTCTATTTTTGTATCTTTTTTCAATTGTTTCTATTGCTTCTTCTGTTTCCTTTTCAGCGAGCATGGATGTTAATACATCATTTTTTGCTAGTCTTCTCCAAATTTTTTGCAGCTCTAATTTGCTCTGCTGCCATTTTTTTTGATCATTATCAATGATAATGAATTCATCTTTAGTAAAATTAAAATTCTGTTTAGCAACCTCTTTAAGTTGATAATTGGTTGCCTCAATTAACCGGTTAAAGTATAAATTTATAAATGCAAAATTTGACTTTAAATCTATTGAGCAAAGAGAAGGTTTTAAATATTTTTTTTGATAGCCAATAGGGTTATCAAATTTAGAAAATTTTCTTTTATATGATTTTATTTCACTTTCTGTGAAGTATATTTTTTGAGAATCCAGCTGATCCAGCAATGCATCAAATATTTCAGAATTAATGGAACCCAAGTCTTTGTCATTAAAGAAATGTTCATTCGTCATCTTTTTGTATATTTCCTGACACAGCTCTTGTTTTTCAGCTGATGCAGGTATATTGATTTTTGCCTCAATGCTAATACTAAGCAACAGTATTGCTATTAAGCTAAAAGCTTTTTTCTGTTTATACAAGATAATTAATTTACAATATTTATTAATGATGAATGCTAACTATATAGAATTTTACTTTGACTGTTCAAGCCCCTGGACATATTTAGCATTTAGTGAAATTTTACCATTATCTCAAAGACATAGCCTAGAAATAGAGTGGAAGCCAGTACTCGTGGGAGGAGTTTTTAATACTGTTAATCAAGACGTATATGAGTTTAGAAAAAAGCCTAACCCTTTAAAGTTAAACTATTCAAATGATGACTTGAATTTATGGTCTGAGGTAAGAGGAATTAGCATTAGTTTTCCTAAAGTATTCCCTGTTAATTCAGTCAAAGCGATGCGGGGTTGTTTGTTTGCTAAAACAGAAAGTAAATTAGTTGAGTTTGCGAGCAATGTATTCCAGGCCTACTGGAGTGAAGGGAAAGACATCAGCCAGGAAGATTTATTAGTAGATATTGCCGAAAATTCAAATTTAGACACTGAGGAATTTAAAAAATTTATCACATCACAGGAGGCCAAAGATCTTTTAAAAAAAAATACTGATGAATTGATTGGGCGCGGAGGATTTGGCTCGCCAACTTTTTTCTATAATGGAAAAATGTTTTTTGGTAATGATCGTTTGCATCTACTTGAAGAAGCAATTACAAAAAATTTAATTTAAAGCTGCGCCTTATAGGCTTCTTCTCTTACAAGTTCTGGGCTGCCTAGTATTTGGCGATTTAAACCAATTCGCTTGAACCAGTAATGTAAACCGAGCAAGTCGGTGAAACCCATGCCGCCATGAACCTCGGTAGCTTTCTTTGCAATACCTTTGCTCATTTCAGAGACATGTGCTTTTGCATGACAGGCCATCAATCTCGCTTCACTAGGACTATGGTCATGGCAATGGGCTGCATGCCAAACCATAGCATAGCAAGGTTCTAAATCAGCAGCCATTTCGGCACACATGTGCTTTACAGCTTGAAATGATCCTATGGCTCTACCAAATTGCTTGCGCTCTTTAGCATAGTCAACTGCCTTATCTATCATGGTTTGTGATGCCCCAAGAGAATCTGCTGCAAGCATAATCCTGCCAGCATCAATTGCTTGGTTGATTGGCTCTACAGAGTCTGAGGAATTCTCCAGCAGCTCCGCCTTTAAGTTTTTACAAATTACTTCCGCATATTGCCTGGTTTTATCAACCGTTATTAATTTAACTATTTCTAGGTTTGCAGATTTGGCATCCACAACAAATATTTGACCTTTGTCATCTGCAAGCAACAGATGCGTTGCATCATTTGCATCGAGCACAAACATAGCTCTACCATTTAATACATTGTCTGAAAAAGTTATCCCAGCATCATTTCTTTTGCCTATGAATTCGCTAAAACCTACTCCAAAACGACATTCATTGGTGGCGATTTTAGAAAGATAATTCTCATGTTGTGAGATACTGCCTGCGTGTCTAATCGCTATTGGCGCCATTACATAGGGTGCAATAAATGGAGTAGGGCCCACGCCGCCCCCTAAAGCTTCTGAAACAACAGCGGCAAAGAGTAAATCTAGACCTAGGCCACCAAACTCTTCTGGAATTAAGAGCCCATTAATACCTAAATTAAGAAGGCCTTGATGAATTTCAGCAGAAAGGTTCTTTTCATCGCCGCTAGCAATGTGCTTAATATTGTCTATCGTGGCATGTTCTGCTAAATATTTTCTTACATTGTCCTGAAAAAAGGATTGTTCTTCTGATAAGCCAAAATACATTTTATGCTCCCTCTACTTTTGGTTCTTTGGGCATGCCTAGACCCCGTTCTGCAATAATATTCTTTTGAATCTGGCTGGTGCCACCGCCAATAATGAGGCCCAGAAAATACATATATATGAATTGCCATGTGCCATCATTTTTAAGATGTGGGCTATCTTCATACAAGGTTCCAATTTCACCCATCACATCAATTGCAAGGCCTTCTAATTCATGCCTTAACTCTGTTCCGATAAGCTTTTGAATCATTTTGCCTATCTTTACATCAGCTCCTGGATTTAACTTAGCTGATAGCAGTCTTAATGCATGAGATTGTTGGGCTAAAACTTTACCTTGAATTTGCATCAATCGATCTCGATAAATTGGATGCTCAATTAATGGTTCGCCATCAAGTGTTTCTTCTTTCATTAAATGTATCAGCATATTCAATCTATTCATTGTTGCATCTGGTGGAGCCAAGGAGCCTCTTTCGTGGCCTAAAGTTGCATTTGCAACAGCCCAGCCTTCACCTCTTTTGCCTACAATATTGCTTGCAGGAATTTTCACATCTGTAAAAAAGACTTCATTAAATCCTGCCTTCAAAGTCATATCAACAAGCGGTCTAATTTCAATGCCTGGAGTATCCATCGGTATGAGTAAATAGCTTATTCCAGCATGTTTAGGAGCATCTGGTTCAGTTCTGACAAGACAAAAACACATCTGTGAGTATTGCGCAGTGCTGGTCCATATTTTTTGACCATTAATCACCCATTCATCACCAACCAACTCTCCTTTAGTTTGTAAACTTGCCAGATCACTCCCCGCATTTGGTTCAGAGTAACCTTGGCACCAAATCATTTCTCCATGGAGTGTAGGTTTGATGTAGGCTTGCTTTTGTTCCTCGGTACCCATCTCTAATAGAGTTGGAACCAGCATATCAATCCCTTGACCACCCATTGCAGTTGGAGTGTTTGATTTGGAGAATTCTTCAGCAATAATTCTACTCTTAAGAATATCTGCTTCGCCGCCATATCCTCCGTATTCTTTTGGAACTGAACGAGCAAAATATCCATGCTCTATTAAAATTTTTTGCCATTCAGAGCGAGACATTTTTTTCTTACCTGAGCCTCCTGAGCTTTTCAATAATGGAGATGAAGCCTTATCTGTAAAAGATAAGTTTCTATATTTTTTGCAAAAGCTTTGGACTTCATTAGTAAAGTCTTGGTAATCTGATCCGAAATTTAAATCCATAATTTTTCCTTTTTATTTCCAATGAGGCTTTCTTTTTTCTAAAAATGCAGCAATACCTTCCTTAGCATCTTCACTTTCAAAACATTTAGCAATTTGTTTTTGGAGATAAGGCAGAGCCTCATCAAATTCCAAAGCATCTTGTTTCTCATATGCTTCTAGACCAAATTGCATGGTTCCTGGGGCTAGACTCGCTAGTTCTTTGGCTAGCTCGCTAACTTTTTTATCTAGTTCATCAGTCGCTACATATTCATTGATTAACCCCCATCTCTCAGCTTTATTTGCATCAATGGGCTTACCACGCATAATAAAATCAAGCCCAGCTCTTTTAGGCATCACTCTGAATAATCCAGCCATGACCATAAAAGGCCACAAGCCTCTGTGTATCTCAGGTGCTGAAAATTTAGCTGAATCAACAGCTATAGCATGAGTTGCATTTGTGACTAATAATAATGCTCCTGCCAGGACTGATCCTTGGATTTTGCATATAACTGGTTTGTGCAGTCTTCTAAGAGAGAAACTGATATCATCTGCGCCCTCTATTTTCGGGACGTTAGAATCTTCTTTAGCAAGCCTAAGATCAGCTCCGGCACAAAAAATATCTCCTTCCGCATCAATAACAACAACCCTGATTTCTCTTTCTTGTTTTGCGTATGCTAAAGCATAATTAAGCTCATTCATCATCACATTATTCAATGCGTTTTTTTTCTCAGGTCGATTTAATGTAATGGTTAAAATATTATTTTTAATATTTACTTTCGTGGCTTGAAAATCCAAACCCTCTAAAGATAATTTATCTATGCTCATATGTTTTCCTCAAATAAAGATTTAGGGATATCTGCATACTTGGCTCTTAAGTATTCCCCGAGAGATTTAGCTTGGCCATCTTTCCTAGTGTTAGAAGAAACTCCATCTTCTAATATGTCATGGATGTAAAAATTTAGCGAAAGTATGTTTGGAAGCTCATATCTGTCTATTTCAAATTCCCTTATGTCAGGCATCAATTCTTTGATTTTTTTGACAGTCAAATAATTATTTAAAAAAGAGAATGCATTTTCACTTTTTGCCCATACACCGATATTGGCACAGCCTCCTTTATCACCAGATCTAGCACCAAAAAGCTCTCCTAATGGTTTGTTGAGAGTTTCGCCTGATGGAGGAGGGGGTATTTCAATTGGTTGTTTTTGATAATAAGATTCTTCTAAATTCAGTTGATTGGTTGGCTTTACATTAATTTCTTTGCCATCAACATGAACAGTCTCTTTAATGTATTTGCTATCTATTAAAGCAGGCCAATAGACTAAGACTGGTCCTCCAGGTCTCACTCCGCCTCCTGTAAAAAATCCTGGATAATTAGCTAAAGCCAGTTCTATCATTTTTGCTGTAAACATTCTGCCAACTAGATCAGGATCTTTTGATTTAACCGAAATTCTTAGAGAGGCCATTGCTTCTTCATTAGAATTTGGATCTTTTTTGTCAGTTCTATCTAATAAAATTGAAACCTCATCAAATTGCTCTTTGCCTCCAACAGAGTTAAAAAGTGCATCAGTAATAATTTGAGCTTTTTCTTCAATGTCTATGCCTGTAAGAATGAACTCCATGCCATTTCTATAACCCCCAGCAAGATTAATACAGACTTTGTGAGTGCTGGTTGGCGAGCTTCCTCTGCAACCTGATACATAAACTCTGTCTTTGGAAACTTCCTCAATATTCAAGGTATCAAAATGAGCTATAACATCTGGGTTTAAGTATGCGGGAGTACTAATTTCATATAAAAGCTGTGCAGTTACAGTTCCAGCAGATACTAAACCGCCAGTGCCTGGATGTTTAGTAATATAAAAACTTCCATCGTTTTTGATTTCAGCTATTGGATAGCCAACATTATTAAAGCTTGGCACCTCTTTAAAAAAAGAATAGTTGCCACCAGTTGCTTGGCAACCACACTCAATAATATGACCTGCTGCTAATGCGCCAGCCAATGCATCATAATCATCTCTCTTCCAATTAAATTTCCAGGCTGCTGGACCAATTACTACTGCTGCATCCGTCACTCTTGGACATACGACAATATCAGCGCCTTCATCTAATGCCTTCTTAATTCCCCATGCTCCAAGATAAGCGTTTGCTGTGAGTATTTGGCATCCTGATTTATCAATCGGGATATTTTTATCAATGTTTAAAAATGATTCTCCTTCCTCTTTTAGGGAGTCTATTCTTGGCATCAAATCATCCCCAGTTATATATGCTACTTTGAGAGAAATATTGAGCTCTTCCAAGATTTTTTCTATTTCATTGGCCATAGAAGAGGGATTTAAGCCACCCGCATTGGTAACAATTTTAATATTTTCCTCTTTACAGGTTTTGGCCACTGCTTTGACTTGCTTTAGAAAGGTGCCCACGTATCCCTTATCCTCCCCGCGTTGCATCTTTTGATTAAAAAGAATTGTCATGGTGAGTTCAGCTAAATAGTCTCCAGTCAATACATCTATAGGCCCTCCATCTACCATTTCTTTAGCAGCAGATAATTTATCTCCGTAATAACCGCTACAATTTGCAATTTTAATAACGTTATCGCTCATGTTAGTTCCTCACTTTGATTCCATTTAAAATTATTTGAGTTATCGAGTTTGCAGACTCTTCAGGGGTGGAATCAATGAGTTTATTTTTTTCTTTAATAAATTCTTTACCAATGCCGCCAAGCAGTATTGCAAATGCTTTCGCGTCTATTTTTATAATTTCTTTTTTGTCAATTGCTTGATTCAAAAGTTTTTCTGTCATATTAGTTATAAAACTTGCATGTTGTTCAGCCATAGGTTTCAAACGATCAAACTTACCAATATCTTTCTGTATTAGAGGAAATTTTGGCCCAACTGCCTGGTTCACAATTTTGAGATATTTTTCTAATTTTTCTATTGGTGATTTGATATCAGATATTGAATCTAGAGCATGTTTACCATGTTTCCTTAGGATGCTATCCATTGTCATTACTATTAATTGATCTTTACTGGGAGCAATTTCATACAAAGTTCTTAATGAAATTTTCAAAGTTGATGCTATTTGAGACATTGTCATTTTGGGAACACCTTGTTCCAGAAGATCTTCAAGGTCTGATATTATTTGACGATGTTTGTCGGTAATAGGCGCAAGTTTTTTCGAGCTTAAACTTTTAATTTTTTCTATGCTTTGCACTATTTCTATTTAATGATCATCAAAAGGGCACCATTTTCTACTTGTTCGTTTTGATTAATAAACAGTTCATCTATCACTCCATCTTGAGTTGCGATAACAGAGTGTTCCATCTTCATAGCTTCTAATATCACCAAAGTTTCCCCCTTTTTAATCTTGCTGCCTAATTTGACTTTAAGTTCGATTACTTTGCCTGGCATGGGTGCTGTTAGTCCGCCATCTGTTAGCTCTCGACTAATATTTTGAAACTTTGGCAATTTTGTAAATAAAATGTCTCCCCAGGGGCCATGAACAACCAAATCTTCATCTTGCCTGGTAACTTTAGAGAACAATCTTGAGTTATTAATCTCAAGATCTAATCCCGACTCTTTCCACTCAATGACTTTTGCAATTTGGCCTTCATTTATTTCAAAATGACCATCTCGATTTGTTTTATAAGATATTGCTATTTCTCCGAGAGCAGATTTGAACTCAATTTTTTGTCTAGGCAATCTTGAGTTTGTCCAGCCTGATTGAATCTCTTTGAGAATGGGAGCATTTTTTCTATTCTCTCCTTGAATCCAAAGAGTTGCTGCTATGGCTGCTTGCTCTAAAATTTCTTGCTCCAGTTCAATTGATCTTTTTGGCTTAGCCTTGGCAATGAAATCAGAAGTTGTATCACCTTTATGAAAATGGTCAGACCTTAAGCACTCAACTAGGAAATCTCTATTAGTTGTTACTCCTCCAATGTGAAGAGATTGTAAGGCTAATGCTAATTTATTAGCTGCATCAGTTCTATTTTCTCCCTTTGTTATTACTTTGGCTAACATTGGATCAAAATCAGTTCCCACCACTGAACCTTGCTGAACACCGCTATCCCATCTAGCATTAATCTTGTCATCAGGCTCAAATGCTATCAACCTTCCAGTAGCTGGTAAGAAATCATTTGAAGGGTCTTCTGCATAAAGCCTAGCTTCAATTGCAGATCCACTCCATTCAATATCATCTTGTTCATAGCCAAGAGCCTCACCTCTTGCAATTCTCAACTGCTCATATACCAAATCTTTTCCTGTAACTTCCTCAGTAACTGGATGCTCAACTTGCAATCGAGTATTTACTTCTAAAAACCAAAATTCACCTGTTTTGTCATCGACTAAAAACTCTACTGTACCCGCTGATTCATACTTGAGTTTTTTTGCTAATTTAATTGCTGCACCCCCCATTGCTGATCTCATTTTTGAATTTACTCTTGATGATGGAGATTCTTCAATGATCTTTTGATGTCTTCGCTGTATAGAGCACTCTCTTTCACCTAAATGCACTATGTTCCCATGCGAATCACCTAAAATTTGTATTTCAATATGCCTCGAAGATGCAACATATCTTTCAATAAATATCCGATCGTCTCCAAAACCCGCCTTAGCTTCTCTTTGGGCTCCTTTCATGGAGTTTTTTAGGTCTTTCTTTGAGTCTACAATTCGCATGCCTTTACCTCCACCTCCAGCAGCTGCTTTGATTAAAAGAGGATAGCCAACTGAATTGGCTTTAGATGGATCTGTTGTCATAGGAAGAGTAGGGACTCCAGCTTTATCTGCAATCACTTTCGCCTTTAATTTATCACCCATGGATGAAATAACCCTAGAGTTTGGTCCGACCCAAATTAGACCAGCTTTAACAACATCTCTAGAGAATTTTGCATTTTCTGATAAGAACCCATATCCCGGATGAATTGCATGTACTCCAGTATTCAGAGCAGCTTCAATAATCTCTTTGCCATTAAGGTAGCTATCACTTAACTTAATGGCTTGATCAGCCAGTCTCACAAAAGGAGATTCAGAATCAGCCTCTGTATAAACCGCAACGCATGAAATTCCCATTTCATGCGCAGTTCTAATTATTCGACAGGCTATTTCGCCTCTGTTAGCAATAAGTAATTTGTGGAATATCATAATCTGTAAACTCCATATCCTTGAGCTCCTTCTACCTTCTTGCCATTAACTACAGATAAGCAGATGCCTAAAATTGTTCTAGTATCTCTGGGATCAATTAATCCATCATCACTTATTGCTCCAGTTGCTCTTAGAGCAAGCGATCCAGCTTCTTGAACTTTTTCTGCATAAGCAACCATCTGAGCATCTTCTTTCTCATCAAATTTTTCTCCTTTTCTAGCAGCTCTTGCTCTTCTTACAATCGACATAACACCTGCTATCTGCTTTGGACCCATCACAGCAATTTTTGCTGTTGGCCATATAAATGTAAATCTATTATCAAATGCTCTGCCTGACATAGCATATGTTCCAGCACCATAACTTGCCCCTAAAATAATTGTTAGATGAGGGACCGTTGAGTTTGAGACTGAATTTAAAAATTGAGCTCCTTTTTTAATTTGACCATCTCGCTCATAATCTTTTCCAACTACAAATCCAGTAATATTTTGTAAAAAGATAATTGGAATATCAATTTGATTGCAGAGTTGAACAAAATGAGCGCCTTTTGACGCACTATCAGGAAATATAGGACCATTGTTGCCTATTATTCCAACTGTATAACCATGAATTGATGCAAAGCCGCATACCATGGTTTGACCAAACAATGGTTTGAATTCTTCAAACCTAGAGCCATCTGTAATTCTTCCAATTACTTCTCTGACATCGAATGGTTTTTTCAGGTCTGAGTCAACCAAACCGAGCAAGTCCTCTTGGTCAAGAACAGGGTCATCAGGCATTAGTTTAGGTCCTGAGCCTTCTTTCCTCCAATTTAGATGAGAAACCACTTCTCTGCCAATTCTCAAAGCGTCCATTTCATCTTCAGCCAAATAATCTGCCAAACCAGAAACCTCCGCATGCATTTGACCTCCACCCAATGATTCATCGTCAGACTCTTCACCAGTTGCCATTTTCACTAGCGGGGGTCCACCAAGAAATACTTTCGATTGTTTTTTTATAAATATATTGTAGTCAGACATTCCTGGCTGATATGCCCCCCCAGCTGTGGATGAACCGAATACTATGGATATTGTAGGTATTCCTAGTTTAGATAATTCTGTAATATCATAAAAAGTTCTTCCTGTTTCTGCGAAATGACCTGCACCTAAAATAGTCCCCCTAGAAGAGTTTTTTCCCTTTCCACCTCCCATTCTTAGATCCCCGCCAGCAGATTCCACGAATTGAATGTAAGGTATTTTATTGACTCTAGCGATCTCCATCGCGCGCGTCCATTTTTTGCCAGAATATGCATGCATTGCTCCAGCTAACACGGTTGGGTCATTGCCAAAAATCACACATTCAGTCCCAGCAATGATTCCCACGCCTGCAACAGCACCCCCTCCAACTGGGTAATCCGAGCCATATGCAGCTAGCGAGCTAATTTCTAGAAAAGGGGAATCAGGATCAATAAAGTTTGCAATTCTTGCTCTGATTGACATTTTGCCTCTAGCGGCCAATCTTTCATGATGATGCATTCCACCACCTAACTCAACAAAATCAAGCAAATCTTCAATTTGATCAAGTTTTTGAAGCATATCATTTTTATTTTTTTGATATTCTTTAGAGTTTTGATCTACATTACTTGCAATTACTTGGGCAATATTTTTTTGTTTGGTATCCATAGACTAACTTTGTTTAAACTAATGGTAATATTTTTATAATAATATTACCATTTAAATCGTATAAAAATATTGAAAGTTTATTTTGAAGCAGAAATTAAATTAATGTCTTAAAAAATTATTTTTAAGATCTTGTAGAATATTGTCTTAATTTATCAAATTATAAAATTATTATGAAAATTTATAGCTGCAATGATTCTAGAGGTGTAAGACCTATTTGGACCGCAGAGGAAATGGGATTAAGTTATGAGACCGAAATGATGCCATTTCCACCAAGGTTTTTGCACAAGGAATACATGGATGTAAATATTCTTGGAACCATCCCTTACCTTATTGATGGCGAGGTAGAAATGACAGAATCAGTGGCTATGTGCCAGTATCTAGTTGATAAATATGGCCCTACAGACTTGCGAGTAAACAGTGACGAGGCTGATTATCATCATTATTTAAATTGGCTTGCTCACTCTGATGCAACTTTAACTTTTCCTCAGACTGTAGTTCTTAGATATACCCTTCAAGAGATCGGTGTTGCCGATAAGGCAGCAGATGGGTATCGAAGATGGTTTATTGCTAGATTGAAGTTACTGGAGCAATCTTTGGGGTCTAGGGAATATCTATGTTCAGATAGATTTACCATTGCAGATATATGTGTGAGTTACGCAATCTATCTAGCTAAGTCACTTCAAATTGAGGAGGCATTTAAGCCAAATATCAAACGTTGGACTGATATGCTTTTTGATAGAGATGGATTTAAAAGAGCTACATCTATTCGATATTCGGAACCTGAATAATTAATCGCCAACAAAATTGGCCAATCTTTCATAGGCTTCAATAAAGTCTACTTTAAATTCTTGCACAACATCGCTTGCTGAGATTGTCTGATTCATTAACCCTACACCTTGACCTACCCAATAAGTTGAAAGCTTCTTTGCACCTTCATGCCCACTTTCAGCTAATTTATTTACTTTTGCTAAAGCTGGTTCAGCCACCATTGGCTGAAGAGGCAGCGGAAGAGGTTCTGGTGCTCCATCTGCTTCCCAAGCTTTTGTCCATTCTGATACAAGTTGTCTTGAATGTTTTCCAGTCCTGCTTCTTGATCTAGTTGTTTGACTGGATGTTGCAGCAACCATTTTTTCTTTTATCACAGGCGGAACTTCAGATTCAGCTGTTGTTAACCATACAGACCCACACCAAGCACCTGATGCTCCCATGCTCATCGCAGCTGCCATTTGTCTTCCAGTTGCAATTCCACCAGCAGCTAGAATTGGAACATCTCCATAGGGCTGGATTGCTTGATGAACCTCTGGGATTAAGACCATGGTTGAAACACTCCCACAATGACCCCCAGCTTCTGTGCCTGAAACAACCAAAATATCTACACCTGCTTTTACTTGATTGATAGCATGTTGTGCTGTGCCTAAAAGAGCAGCAACTTTTACATCATTTTCTTTTCCCATTTGCACCATCCAATCAGGTGGGACGCCTAATGCATTTGCAATGATTTTTATTGGATGACTAAATGCAACATCTAGTAAAGCTTTAGCACCATCTGCCTTAGTATTTTCAGCCATGTAGGTTGCTGCTGGTTTGATTGTTCTCAGTTCATTAGCTTCTATATCATGCTGCTCTAGAATATCTGCTCTAAAATCTGCATATTCCTGAGGGATCATAGAGGTTAATTTTTCAGCATCAAATTTTTGATTTTGATCTGCCATTTTATTGGGGATCAAAACATCTACGCCGTATGGAAGTCCATCAATATTATCATCAATCCACTTAAGCTCCTCTTCAAGCTGTTCAGGAGTCATCCCGACAGCGCCTAGCACACCACACCCACCTGCCTTTGATACTGCTACAACCACATCTCTACAGTGAGTAAATGCAACAAGGGGGAATTCAATATCAAGAAGTTCACAAATTTTTGAGTTCATTATTTTTTTCCTAATAGGTAATAGACTGATTTTTATATTACCACTCAGGATACACAAAATGGAATACATCCATCATAATCATTCATGGCTAAGTAAAAAATAATGCAATATGAAAAAAATTAAAATTGACTGCTCAATGATTACTCGAGATCCAGCCGAGGCTTCAAAAGTTAGCAAAACACTTGAAGATCTTGGATACGATGGAGCATACACGTTTGAGGGTCCGCATGAGCCATTCCTTCCTCTTGCGGCTGCTGCTTTAGCAACAGAAAAATTAGAACTTTCAACTTCAATAGCTGTAGCATTTTCTAGAAATCCTATGACCTTGGCTAATCTAGGATACGATCTGCAATTGATGTCCAAAGGAAGATTCACTCTCGGTTTAGGCTCTCAAATAAAACCTCATATTGAGAAGAGATACTCCATGCCATGGTCTTCACCTGCAAAACGCATGAAAGAAATGGTCAATGGTATAAAGGCCATATGGGGATGCTGGCACGAAGGGAAAGATCTAGATTTCAGAGGTGAATTTTATAAGCATACATTAATGACCCCTTTTTTTAATCCAGGAGAAAACCCATTTGGTCTCCCAAAAATATATGTTGCAGGCGTGGGCCCATTGATGACTCAAGCTGCAGCTGAATCTGGCGATGGGTTTATTGTGCATCCTTTTCATACAACTAAGTTTTTAGATAACATTACCTTGCCATCAGTAAAAAAAGGTCTTGAATTATCCCAAACTCAAGAATTTGATTTCTCAGTAGGTGTAATGGTTGCAACCGGGACAAACGATGAAGAAATTGCTAAAGCAAGAGATGCTTGCAAGGCACAAATTGGTTTTTATGGTTCTACTCCTGCCTATAAGGTAGTTTTAGAGCAACATGGCTGGGAAAGCATTCAGCCAGAACTTAATAGTCTTACCAAAAAAGGATTATGGCAAGATATTCCAAATCTCATTTCAGATGAAATCTTAGAAAGCATCGCAGTGACTGGAACGCCAGATGAAGTTGCAAACATCATTTTTGATCGATATGGTTCCATTGCTTCAAGAATAGCTCCTTCAATTTTCTCAGGGGATCCTGAGGTAACAAAAGCATTAATTACCTCACTAAAAGAAAAATTATGAGCAAATCTTTTCTTGGGAGGCTAATGCTCGATCTGGATGGAACCTCGCTTACCCAAGAAGAAAATAAATTACTGCTTAATCCACATGTAGGGGGCGTGATTTTATTTGCAAGAAATATCTCTTCAAGAGGTCAAGTTCAAGAGTTATGTAGAGAAATAAGAGATATAAATCCAAAGCTTCTTATTGCGGTAGATCAAGAGGGGGGAAGGGTTCAGCGTTTAAAAGAAGGCTATACGATTTTGCCAGCTATGCAAAAATTAGCTGCATTTTTAAATTTAGATCATGATAAAAATTTTCTCTTTGCAACTGATTTGGGTT